>WNFX01000666.1_pt1 | contig 65569 bp, 58 predicted proteins | sample 5400111 | NCBI WGS metagenome assembly WNFX01 (sample SAMN13153363, study PRJNA577476) | soil metagenome | isolation source: 40 cm soil or saprolite under grassland replicate 1 | place: USA:California | collected 2016-06-15
GACCTGGTCGACCACGGTGATCATGAAGATCGACCTGGCCGGCCCCAAGCGGCGGGGGTTGGCGATGGGGCTCAACGAGGCGGCCGGCTACGGCGCCGTGGCCGCCACGGCCCTGGCGACCGGCTTCATCGCCCAGCACACCGGCCTGCGGCCCGAGCCGTTCTTCCTCGGGATCGGCTACGCCGGGCTCGGCCTTGGCCTGTCGGCGCTGCTGGTGCGCGAAACCCGCGCCTTCGCCGAGCATGAGGCCGCCACCCACGTGAACACCTCGGCCGCGGCCCACCAGGGCCTGTCCACCAGGCAGGTCTTCCTGCTGACCAGCTTCCGGGAGCGGGCCCTGTCGGCCTGCAGCCAGGCCGGCCTGGTCAACAACCTCAACGACGGCCTGGCCTGGGGCATCTTCCCGCTGTTCTTCGCCAGCACGGCCTGTCGGTCAGCCGCATCGGCATCCTGGCCGCGCTGTACCCGGCCGTCTGGGGAGCTGGGCAGCTTGTCACCGGCGCCCTGTCGGACCGGGTGGGCCGCAAATGGCTCATCGCCGGCGGCATGTGGACCCAGGCCGTGGCGATCGGGCTGGTCGCGGCCAGCCGTGGCTTTGGGCCCTGGGCCGCCGGGGCGTTGCTGCTGGGCGCTGGCACCGCCATGGTCTACCCCACCCTGCTGGCCGCCATCGGCGATGTCGCCCATCCCCGCTGGCGGGCCTCCTCGGTCGGGGTCTACCGGCTGTGGCGCGACGGCGGCTTCGCCGTCGGCGCGCTGCTCGCCGGCGTCGTGGCCGACCTGCTGGGCCTGGCCGCCGCCATCTGAACGGTCGCGGCCCTCACGGCCGCCTCCGGCGTGGTCGTCGCCGTGCGCATGTACGAGACCCACCGCCGCACCCCAGCCACCCCAGGCCGCCAAACCGAGCGGGCCGAGCCGACACCCAGCCGCTGAGGAGACCATGACCGTCAGGGACGAGCTGCAGGCACGCGCCCTGTTCGACCAGCTATGGCACGGCCAGCCAAGCGGCGGCGGGCCCGCGCCGCCGGTCCCGGAGCCGTCGCCATGCGCAGCGGCCACCATCGGCTGCTGCGCTCCGCCGGGTTCTCGGACAGCATCGAGCTAGACATCACGCCGGCCTTCCGCGCCACCGCCGCCGCCTGGCTGGCCGAATCCGAGGCCCTGCGCGGCAGGACGGGCACAGCACGACCCGTTCTATTCAGTATCCCGGTGTCCGGGTCCCTGTGATGCTCCTCCTCAGCAGCGGCGTTCACGATGTCGATCAGATCTGCCCACCGTTGGCAGGGCCTGCCGGACCTCGTCTACACCGGGTTTGAAGGCCCCAGGGACAACCGCGTGGCTGGATAAGCAGCGCGTGTGATGACTGACACCATCCAGCTGTGTCGGCTGGCACACCCACCAAAGCCTCGATCGTCGCATGCTGCCACGTGGTGCCTCCACGAGACGCCCTACCACGTGTACCAAGGCACTCCCGGCCGCTTCCAGAGCCGATCCGGCCGCTCAGGACTATAGAGGGGGCAAGGACAATGGCACTGGTACAGGTGCGTACCCCCGACCGGGAGGGAACCCAGCCCGGCCTGACCGCGGCCGCCGCCGAGACCAGCGGGACGACACCGCGCTGGCAGGTCGTGGCGGCCAGCTTCGCGGCCATCATCGCCGTCTGGCTGTTGAGCATCGCGATCAACGCCAGCTTCAAGCCGACGGCCCTGGTGATCCCGGCCGGCATAAGCCTCTTTGCGATGCTCTACGCCGTCACTCAGGGATTGGAACGGCTGCTCGAGCCCGTCTCGTCGTTCTTCTTCAGCACCAAGCAGCACACGGAGAACCGCAACGCGACGCTGGCGGCGGCGGTGAACCTGCAGACAGCCACCGACGGCGAGCTTCCGACAAAGCTCAGCGAGCTGGCCAAGGCGGCGAGAGCGGCTCAGGATCTGCAGGGGGAGGAACCAGCGCGGCAGCAGCCGGCCACCTCTGGGCGGTTGCGCCGTAACCTCGCCACCGAGGGCGTGACCGCGGCGCGTGCGCGCGTGGCCGAGACGGTCCTGCCCGCGCTGGAGGCGAACGGACAGGATCCGGAGCGTGTGGTGAAGACGCTCGCCAACGTCCTCCAAGTACCAGAGAGCGAAGCCCCGGCGGTCACCAGGAAGGCCGCCGTCGACTTGGCGGCGGCGGCGCAGGCTGAGCTGGATCAGCGGCGGGCCGACAAGGCCATTGCCTACTGGGCGCTCGCCAGTGTCCTTGGTCTGCTGGTCAGCGGCACGCTGGGGCTGTACCTGCTGCACATCGTCGGGCTGCGCGGCGACGGGCTAGCGACCGACGGAAGCTGGGCGGGCGGCCTCCTGAGCGCGGCCGGAATCCGTCACATGCTCGACCTCCTGGTCACTGGTCTGGCGATCGGTGGTGGCACCAAGCCGCTGCACGACCTGATCAGCAACCTGCAGGCGGCCAAGGACAACAAGAAGGACCCAAGCCAAACACGATAGTGTCCAGATGATCCGCGGCTCCAGGGTCGAGGCCCTGTAACGGATCCAGCCATACGCGACGCTGAGAGCACGGCGCATGCTGGCGCCGGTCCGGCTATCACCCATGAGCAGGCCCACGACATAGCAGATAGCGGAAATCGCGAGATCGCGTGACGCTTCCACGATCGAGACGGTTCCCAGCCGGGCGGATCGCCGGGCGCACCATGGAGCGGGCACCAGCTCGGCTCCCCGCCGCCGTGGCCGATCCCCTCGCTCGAGCAGTTCAAGCCGCTCGAGTACCCTGACCTGGTCGTGTCGGGAGGCGCGACGATCGTCGAGGCCCCTTGAATACTGATACGTGGCTGGCTGGCCAGGCGAAGCCCCCTGATGCGATGGGACCACCCGGAGGTCCTCAGCCGCCGCGCCACCTCCGGCGGCTCGACCCCGTCGGCGGCCACTGTGAGAATCCTGGCTCCTCAAGCTCTGAAGAGCGTCTCGATCTGCACGTTAAGGTGTCAAACGGTCGTTGAACGAGCCCACAAGCCTCAGGGCGACGCGCGGATGGTCCACGAGGTATCGAGGATGAGCTGGCACCAGGTGTGAGCGGCTCTCACGGCCAGGTGCGCGTGGCGCGCCGTCACACGCCGAGAGCGGCGCGTACTGCCGCCACGCCGGCCGGGGTCCCCCGCTGGTCGCTCAACCCCCCGTACGGTGCAACGAACGCGCGCGTACCAAACTGGAAGCGGCGGTCAGGCGAGCCAGCGAGGCCAGGTGCCAGAAGGTGATGTTGTTGAACACCTTCACCACCTGCGCGGTACCCAGGTGCCGCTGGAGCACCTCGCTGCTGGACAGCGAGCCATCGTCCAGCCCCGGTATCCGCCCGTCCCGCTGCGGGATGTAGTTGATCGTGTCGAGGACCGGCTTGCCGGCCAGCGGCTGCACGGGTACCGCCGGGTAGGCACGCGGCGGATGCTCACCACCACCAGGTCGCCCGCTGCCGCGGCCCCGGTCGGGGTGGCCGCCCGCGCGCGCGGCCCCAGCTCCTCCACCAGGTCCTTGAGGGTCTGCGGCCCGCGCGAGTTGCTCAGCACCACGTCGTACCCGGCGGCGACGGCCAACCGCGCCACGGTGCCGCCCAGGTATCCGCTGCCGATGAAGCCGATCGTCGTCATACCGCTGTGGTCAACCCTAGCCTCGCCGCCGGCATTCCGGGATGCCGGTCCCACCTCCAGCGTGCTGTTTCCAGGTGTGCTGTGGCGTCACGCCCTCCCAAGTGGGCAACACCGATGTCACCACCGATCTCGGGTGGGCCGGCGCGCCGCCGGGAAGCATCGCCGACGGTACCGACATCGCCCAGTTTGGCAAGGCCAGCGAGAAGCACGCTGCCAACCCTCCGAAGCATCGACAGCAACCCCATCAGCCACCTGGTGACCGCCGAACGCGGCCTGATGGCCGGCACCGCCACCGCCGAGCAGATCGGCTGGGCGGCGGCCGGGAACTGCCGCTCGACCCGCGTCTGCATCTTGATCCCGCGCCCGCGCGCCGCCTTCACCTGTCGGGTGCTCGCGCCCGACGACGCCGAGTTCGCGGGCCGCCCGGTGCGGAAGGTCATCCGATGAGCCGGGCGCGCACGGCGCTTGCGATATCCAGTCGCAGCACCCGCCGCACAGAGTGCCCGGCCGCCAGCAGCGCGAGCGCGATGGCGAGGGCGATCACCAGGGCGAAATTCGAGGGAGCGGGGTGCAGGCCGATGCGGAACCAGGCCTGTCCGATCCGGGCGGCGAGCGGCCAGGCGATCAGCAGCCCGGCCGGGATCGAAAGCGCCCCGGCGACGGTGGATTCGACCAGCGCCTCGGTACCCAGGATCGTCGTGATGCGGTTCCTGCCGTAGCCGAGCGCGCGCAGGGTCGCGAATTCCCCTTGGCGATCCAGGAAGGACAGGGCGAGGCTGGAGACGAGGAAGAGCGCTCCGACGCCGAGGCTGATCGCGAGCAGGACGTCGATCAGCCCGGTGAGCTCTCGCACCAGGTCATGCATCCCGCTGCGGGCGGTGGCCAGCGAGGTGACGCGGGCGACCTCGGGCCGGTCGCGGAGACTTTGGGCAGCGGTGTCGCTCGCCGCAACGAACAGCGCGTTGCTTCGGCCGGGCAGGCCCAGCAGCGCGGCGGCCTGGTCGTCGGGCAGGTCGCTCTGCGCCGAGGCGAGCGTGCGAGCGGTCCCGGAGACGACCATGTCCCGTGCCCCGTTCGCGGTGGCGACGCGCACGCGCTGGCCGGCTGCGACGCCGAGCGCGTCGGCGGTCTGCTCGCTCACCAGGATCTGCCCGGCAGCGGGAGGTCCTCCGGCGGTGATCAGCGGCCGTTGCAGGGTTGGCGAGGCCGACCGCGGCCGTCCAGCCCTGGCCGGCGAAGGTCTCGTCGACGGCTCGGTTGGTCGAGCCGATCAGCAGGTTCAGCGCCGCGCCGAGCCCGACTGCGGCCGACAGGCTCAGCACGGTCGCGGCGGTCAGCAGCGGCCGCCGGGCCAGTGAGCGGCCGGCGTAGGCGACCTGCGGGCTGGTGGCACCGGTCGCGCGACCAAGCCAGCCTGGCGGCTGGAACCGGACGGCCGGCTCGCCGCGCATCGCCGCGGCCGGGGTCAGGCGCAGCAGCGTCCATGCCGGCAGCGCCGCCGCCGCGATCGTTGCCCCGATGGCCACCCCGGCCGCCTGGGCGAGCGGTCCGGCGGCGAGCGTGCTCACGATCGTTGGGAAGCCGACCGCGGACACGTAGGTCCCCGAGACCAGCCGGCCGATGCCGATCGTCACGGAGACCGCGACCGCCGCGCCCGGGACCGCCAGGACGGCGGCCGGCAGCAGGACGGTGGCGAGCACCGCGGTGCGTCGGTAGCCCATGGCCAGCAGGGTGCCGAGCTCGCGGCGCTGCGACTGCACCAGGCGGCGCAGGCTGAGCGCGATCAGCAGGAACCCGACGGCGGCGAACACCGCCCCCAGGATGGGGGCGAACAGCGCGAAGCTGTGCAGGTCGGCGTTGGTGAACCGCAGGCTGAACTGCTCGGAGCGGGGGATCAACCGGGCTACCGGGAGCCCGGCCGCCACGGCCAACTCCCTGCCCCGCGGCGTTCCCGCCGGGAGGTCGAGGACGAGGTCGTTGGCCTGATCGGCGGCGCCAACCGCGCCCGCGAGTGCGCCTCGTGGCAAAAACACCACCGCCAGCGAGCCCGGCTGTGGGATCAGGTACTGCGGGTCCGCGGTGGCGAGCAGGTACTCCGGGCTGCGGGCGAGCCCGCGCACCCGCACCCGAATCGGCCGCCCACGGACCGCCAGTCCCAGCTCGTCGCCGACGCGCAGTCCTGACGTCCGCGCGTACTCCACCTCGACCACCGCTCCCAGTGGATCGGCCTCGCTCAGGCTCTGACCCTGGACGATCGCCAGCCGATCCAGCCGAGCGTCCGGACGCACGCCGAGGATCTCCGCGGCGGTCCGCTCGGCTCCGCGCGATGCGGTACCGTCCAGGACCAGCCGAGTCTCGGCCAGCGTCGCTCCGGCGGCTTGAGCCCGCGCTGCCAGGACGTTGGCCGGGATCGGCCGTTGGAGGCGGACGTCGAGGTCGGCGAGCGCCTGGTCGCGGTAGAAGGCGTCTCTGGTCGCCCGCACGTCGCGAAGGGCCAGCCCGATCCCGGCTGCCATCCCGATTCCCGCCCCGATCACCAGGACCAGCAGCAGCGCGCGGGCCCCCATCGCCCGGACATCGTGGAGCGCCTTGCGGAGCAGGATCATGCCGGCTCCTCCGCAACGACACGGCCGTGCTCCAGCCGCACCATGCGGTCGGCCGCCGAGCCGACGGCGGGGTTGTGGGTGACCACCACGAAGGTGGTCCGGGTCTCGGCGTTCAACGCACGCATCAACGCCGTCACCTGCGCGCCGGTGCCCTGGTCCAGATTGCCGGTCGGCTCATCGGCAAGCACCAGCGCCGGCTGCTTGCCAAGGGCGCGGGCGATGGCGACGCGCTGCTGCTCCCCACCGGACAGCTCCGCTGGGAACTTGCCCGCGGCGTCCTCCAGGCCGACCCGGGCAAGCATGCGCCGCCCTCGCTTCTTGGCCTCCGCCCGGCCGACGCCGGCGACGATGAGGCCGGCCTCGACGTTCTCCAGGGCCGTCAGGGTGGGAAGCAGGTTGTAGAACTGGAAGACGAAGCCGACCGAGCGCGCCCGGTAGGCGGTGAGCGCCCCGCGGTCCGCAGCGGCCAGGTCGACCCCGCAGCAGCGCACCCTGCCGGCATCCGGCCGGTCGAGCGCCCCGATGATGTTCAGCAGGGTGGTCTTGCCGCAGCCGGACGGTCCGACGATCGACACCATCTCCCCAGCGCGTACATCCAGCGACAGCCCGTCCAGCACCGTCTGTGTGCGCCCATCCCCCCCGTAGCGCTTTGCCACCCGGTCAAGGACGACGATCGGCTCAGCGCTCATCGCCCGCCCCCGGTTCTGGTCGACGCTCCGCCCCGTCGCTTGACCTGCCCGTCGGCGAGGATCCCGGTCACCGTCCCCAGCAGCGGCGCGGCCGCTTGCAGGACGGCGGGATACAGCCGGGGGTTGGCGGAGAGCAGTTCCCGAAGGAAGACCCGAGCGAATGGCTCGTGCGCTCGAGCCCGTGCGAGGTCCCCTTCGCTCGCCGCGCGAAGCCGCTCCCGGATCGGCATGTCGGGGGCGACGGTCTTGGCTGCCCGCGCGGCGAGCGAGCACCCGTGCTCGATGACCGCCAGGAACAAGGCCTGCTTGGAAGGGAAAGAATTGTAGACGGTGCCCTTGGCGAGCCCGGCCCCCAGCGAGATCTCGTAGTGCCGAAGGCTGGACGGCGAGAACAGGCGGTTGGCACGAGCGGTGCGCCGGCCTCCCTGGCCTACCATGACCTCAGCCGTGAGTGACAAGGACACGGGAGGTCCGTGATGAGTGATGTTGCCTACCGCTCGCATGTCACCGTTACCCGGCACGGGGGTCCGCTGCGCACCGCCGTCCTCCCTGCCCTCCAACAGCCGGTGGTGTTCGGCGTGCACGGTGCTGTCGCCGAGCACTACGGCGTCGACCCCGGCGAGCACGAGCCCAAGCCGACCACGCTGGACTACCTGGTGGCCGCCGCCGCTGGGTGACTGACGGGGACCTTCGGGGGCGCGCTGGAGGCGCGCGGCATCCCGGCCGGAGACGGTCGTCTCCAGGCGGACGCGGTCGGCGAGATCGAACTGGACGGCAAGGTGCTGGTGGTCAAGCGGATCCACGTGACCTATCGGCTGGTCGCCGACCTGGAGCAGCGGGACACGATCGAGCGGGTGCTCGGCTTCCACGCCGACCGCTGCCCAGTCGCGCGGACGATCGGTGGCTGCGTCGATATCACCACCGCCGTGGACCTGCTGCCACAACACTGAGAGCTCATCCTGCCGGGTGGCGGCAGCCCATGGACCAATCGGCTCGGTGAGACCCCGGCCACGCCGACGGCGAGCGGTGGGGCCCAGTACTCGGCTGGGCGACCATGGGGTGGGCGATCGCCGGCCACTGGATCGAACCCCCACCGGCCTGCTGTCAGCGCGATCCTGCGAGCGGGTCCTCACCGGGTGGATCCCGGATCCGAAAGCGGCGTCACCGTGGGTAGCAGCACGACACGCAGGCCGCCGCAGTACGGACAGGCAGGCCGCGCCCACGGTGGGGACACCGGGGCACCGTGCTGGTAGAACAGCTCGTGGTCGCCGTCTGCGTCGTGGTAGGCGACGACCTCGTAGGTCGTCGCCCAGGTGCGGCGGCAGCGGCGGCAGAGAAACCGGTGGTTGCGGATGATGCGCTCGGCCGTCTGGCTCACCTCCCAAGAGACCGACTGGTCAGTTTTTATGCTACGCTCTGAAGCCTCTGTGCGCCCGTTCGCCTACTCGCTTGCAGCGCAGGCGATCCGACCTACCAGGAGCGCCCTTGCCGAAGATCAGCGCCGCGACCCGCGCCGCCCGACGCCAGGACCTCATCGACGCCGCCTGGCGCCTGCTCGCCCGCGCCGGCTGGCGCGACCTGACCGTCGACGACGTCTGCGCCGAAGCCGGCGCCTCCAAGGGCGCCTTCTACGGCTACTTCGACCGCAAGCAGGACCTCCTGCTCGCCTTGCTCGAGGACGAGACCACCGCCGTGGAAGTCCTGCTCGGCGACCTGGCGGCGCGACCGCTCCCCGCCGTGGAGCGGCTGCGCCGCTTCGCCCGCGCCATGCTGGAGCGCGCCGCCGACCCCGCCCGGGTCCAGCTCCGCGCCGACCTGTGGGCGGCGCTCTTCGGTGAGCCCGCCACCCGGGAGCGGTTCGCGGCCACGGTCAGCCGCCAGCGCATCGCGGTCCGGACGCTGATCGAGGACGGCATCCAGGCGGGCGAGCTGGCCGAGGTCCCAGCCAACGCCCTGGCCTCGATCCTGCTGGCCCTGGCCGAGGGCCTGGTCCTGCACGGCGCGCTGGACCCCAACGGCTTCCGCTGGGCCAACGTCTACCGTGCCCTGGACGCCGTGCTGGACGGCGTGCAGCCGTGACCACCGGGGCGCGAGGTCGCATCCGGGGGCGGGTGCACCGGCCGCGGGTGCGCCCCAGGGTAGGTGGCCAGCGGCGCGGGTCCGCCTGCCCGAGCGGCCGCTGGTGCGCGGCTACGACTGGCTACGTGGCAGCCCGGCCGGACTGGTCGTGCTGGCGCTTGGGGTGGGCGCTGGCGCCGGTGGGGGCGCGGTGGTCTTCCGGTACCTCATCCTGTGGTTCACCCGCCTGCTCACCGGCCACGACGACTACAGTGCGGCCGGGCACGCCGCCAACCCGCTCCTGCCCTGGCTTGGCCGCTTCTTCGTCGTGCTGGTCCCGGTGGCCGGCGGGCTGGCCTACGGGCCGCTGATCGACCGGTTCGCTCGCGAGGCCCGCGGCCACGGCGTCCCCGAGGTGATGTACGCGGTCGCGGAGCGCGGCGGCCGCATCGCCCCACGCGTGGCGGTGGTCAAATCGCTGGCCTCGGCGCTGTGCATCGGCGCGGGCGGCTCCGTCGGCCGCGAGGGCCCGATCGTGCAGATCGGCTCGGCACTGGGCAGCACCGTCGGGCAGCTGGTGCGCGTGCCCGAGTCACGGCTGCGGCTGCTGGTGGCCTGCGGCGCCGCCGGGGGGATCTCGGCGACCTTCGACGCGCCGATCGCCGGGGTGTTCTTCGCGCTGGAGCTGATCCTGGCCGACTTCCAGGCCGAGTCGTTCGGGATGGTCGTGCTCTCAAGCGTTACCGCCGCGGTCATCGGCCGGGCCGCCTTCGGCACCCACCCCTTCCTGGCGCTGCCGGCCTTCCAGCTCCGCTCCCCCGCCGAGTACCCGCTGTATGTGCTGCTCGGCCTTGCCGCCGCGCTGGTGGGGGTCGGCTTCACCCGCGTGCTGTACGGCCTGGAGGACCTCGCCGACCGCACCTGGCGCGCCATCCACCGTCCAGAGTGGCTACGCCCCGCCGCAGGAGGGCTGCTGCTCGGCGGGCTACTGCTGGTGTTGCCCCAGCTGTACGGCGTCGGCTACCCGGTGCTGGAGCACGCCATCCAGGGCCGCTATGCTGCCGGGTTCTTGCTGGTGCTGCTGGCCGGCAAGCTGCTGGCCACCAGCCTGACGATCGCCATCGGCGGCTCCGGCGGGGTGTTCGCCCCCTCCCTGTTCATGGGCGCCATGCTCGGCACCGCCTACGGCCTGGGGGTCGCCCACCTGCTCCCGCACACCGCCGGGCCGGCCGGCGCCTACGGGCTGATCGGCATGGGCGCGGTCTTCGCTGCCGCCGCACGTGCGCCGATCACCGCCGTGCTGATCATCTTCGAGCTCACCGGCGAATACACCATCATCCTGCCGCTGATGGCCGCGATCGTGCTTGCCGCCGGCACCAGCCGGCTGCTCACGGGCGACACCATCTACACCCTCAAGCTGCGCCGCCGCGGCGTCGACCTGGCCCGCGCCCGCGGCGACAGCCCACTGGAGCGCCTGCGCGTCGCCGACGCCATGCAACCCCTACCCGACCCGCTGCCAGCTGACACTCCCCTGCCCACCGTGGTCCGACGGCTCAGCGACGCGCCCGGCGACGCGCTCCCCGTGGTCGACGCCGCCGGGGCGCTGCGCGGCGTCGTGACCGCCGCCGAGGCGGAGCAGGCCCTCCAGGACCACGGGCCGATGACCGCCGCCGAGCTGGCCCGAGCCACCCCCGCGCTGCGCGACGAGCAGACACTCCAGCGGGCCCTGACGGAGCTCGTCCGCCACCACGACACCGGCCTACCCGTCGTCAGCGCCCCCGACGGCCACCGGGTGCTGGGCTGGCTGGACCACCGCGACGTCCTGCGCGCCCTGGCCGCCACCTCCGATCCCGGCGTGGGAGACAGCAGCGCTGGCCGACAACCCGAACCGCGGAAACGCCCAAGCGCAGACGCATGACGCGAACTCCCAGGGCACATGGAGTAGCATGAAAACCGACTAGTCAGTTTGACGATTGGCCCAAGAGGAAGCCGCCGATGGCCACGGCCGAGCGTGCCAGGCGCCCATACACGATCACCTGCCGACGCTGCGAGCGGAGCTGGGAGGTGACCTACGAGGTCATAACCCTCCACGGCTTGGACGGCGATCTCGAGCTGCTCTTCCTCAAAGGCGCTCCCGCGGTCCCGCCGTGGCCGCAAGTCACCTGCTCGGCATGCGGCACCAACACCTCGTCCGTGGCGGGCCCGCGTTCGGGCCCGAAACGGGCTCCCGGAGACAAGGGGGTGGTGAAATGCCAGCACAATCAGCCGTCGGCACCCGCTGGCGGCGGACCGTGTGGGGTGAGCTGTCGGCCGAGTTCCTCGGCACCTTCGTGCTCATCTGCTTCGGCGACGGCGTGGTGGCGATGGCGGTCGCCGCGCTGAACCAGTCGGGCCGCGGCACCGCGATCTTCGCGGCCAGCGGCGACTGGCTGCTGATCACCTGGGGGTGGGCGATGGCCGTCACCTTCGGGGTCTACGTGGCCGGCGGGATCAGCGGCGCGCACATCAACCCGGCCGTGACCCTGGCGCTGGCGGCACGCCGCAACTTCCCGTGGGCAAAGGTCGTGCCCTACATCGCCGCGCAACTCGTCGGCGCGTTCGCCGGCGCGGCGCTGGTCTACCTCGTCTACCACAACGCGATCGCCAGCTACGAGGCGGCCCACAACATCACGCGGGGGGCCCTTGGCGGCTCCGCCGACTCGACCGCCACCTTCAGCATCTTCGCGACCTTCCCCGCGCCATACTTCCACTCGAGCATGATCGGGCCGTTCATCGACCAGATCGTCGGCACCGGGTTCCTGCTGATGTTCGTCCTGGCACTGACCGACCAGCGCAACCAGCCGCCGCGCATGAACCTGGCCCCGCTGCTGGTCGGCCTGGCCGTGGCCGCGATCGGCATGTCCTTCGGCGCCAACGCGGGCTACGCGATCAACCCGGCCCGCGACTTCGGCCCGCGCCTGCTGGCGTGGTTCGCCGGCTGGGGCAAGGTCGCCATACCGGGCATCCACAACTATCTGTGGGTGCCGATCGTGGGACCCTTCGTCGGCGGTGTGCTCGGCGCGACCGTCTACGACATCTTCATCCGTGACGTGCTGCGCGACCGCGGCGCTCCAGTGGCCGTCGAGGTCGAGGCCGAGGGCCGCACCGTCAAGGAGGAGGCAGAGACGACATGAGCAGCAGCATCCTCGACAACGCCGCCGTCAGCCAGGCCCTGCGGGAATTGCCGGGCTGGCAGCACACCGGCGACGTCATCGCCAAGACCTATAACTGTGACGAGCCCCGGTCGGCGATGCTGTTCGTCAGCAGGGTCGCCGACGCTGCCGAAGCTGTCGGTCATTACCCGGACATCGACATCCGTGGGAGCAAGGTGGTGCTGACCATCGGCTCGCACGGTGCCGGCGGGCTCACCGACGACGACATGCACCTCGCCCACCGGATCGAGCGGCTGGTCGGCGAACACCACCACCCACCGGGCATGGCTGGGCCGTAGCACTCCGATGTACTGATGGTCTGCGGCCGGGTGGCCACCCTGCCGCGCAGAGGGTACTTGGGGCAGGCACCGGCGGGTCAGCGGCGGGCGCGTGATCGCCCGGATGGACTCCCGCCGACGTCAGATCAATCAGGTACGCCGATCCAACAGCCCTACAGCCAAAGGTCGTTGCCGTTGAGGCGGGCCAGCAGGCGCACCGGCACCGCGACCCGCAACGACTGCGCGGAATGACATGCCCGCTCGGCGTGCGCGACCAGCTCTCCCACCCGCTCCGCCGATGCGGGGCTGCGGACCTCCAGCACCACGGCCACCGCCTCGAACGCCCCACCAGGGCCCTCCAAGCCGAGCTTGTCCGCCGGGCTGAACCGGCCCCGCACCTCCGCGGTGGCGTCCTGGATCTGGACCTCGTACAGCGGCGCGAACCGCGCCGTCTGGGTGAGCAGTCAGGTCGCCACGCCGAACAGCAGGTACTGCAGCGGGGTCGGCGCGGTGTCGCTGCCGCCGCGGTCGGCGGGCTCGTCGGACTCCAGCCGGAAACGCCCGACCCGGCCGACCATGTGGCAGTCACGGTCGATGCTCGCCTGCGCCCTGACGAGCCTGTCGCGCTGGTCGGCTGCGGCGCGTTCCATCGCGGCGCGCTCGCGCTCGTACACCGCCCGCATGCGCTCCAGGTCCACGCGTCCCTGCTCGGTCATCGACGCTCCTTAGTTGTTGCTCGCGGATGGATCGAGCTTGGACAGCCGGCAACCGAGCCGCAAGTCGGGCCGACATTCCACTGGAAGCCCAAGTACCGCAGGGCGACCCGGTCAGCATGGGGCTGGCGGCTCCACGCGAGCCCACCCGGGCGCCCCAAGTTCAACCCAAACCCGGGGTTGGTCCGGAGCGATCCCATCCACGCCGATGCCCAAGCCCGACATCACGCTCACCGACCAGCATGGCCAGCGGTTCGCCCTGAAGCCGCGCACCCACGGCAAGGTGACGCTGCTGTACTTCGGCTACACCCACTGCCCGGACGTGTGCCCGCTGACCATGAGCATGCTGGCCCAGGCGGTCAAGGCACTGCCAGCCGCCACCGTCCGCGACATCGCGGTCGTCTTCGTCACCACCGACCCGGCGCGCGACACCCCAGCTCAACTCCGCCAGTGGCTGGCGAACTTCGACCGGTCGTTCGTCGGGCTGACCGGCAGCCACACCGCCATCATCCAGGCACAGCGGCAGGTCGGTGCGCCACCATCGGTCACCGAACCGCTCGCAAAGGGCAGCTACGGCGTCGACCACGGCGCATTCATCTACGCCTACAGCCCCGACGACCTCGCGCACATCGTCTACTTCCAGGGCGTCCAGCTCGCCGCGCTCGCCGCCGACCTGCGCCGCCTCGCGGCCGGAGCCCTGCCGGCGACCTGAACCGCCGCGCGCAGATCACTGCCGCCCACGCCTCGCTGTGCTGGTCAGGCGCAGCTTGGAGGATACCCCCGGGGGATCATGAGCAGAAGACTGATCGTTGGGGGCCGATGGCAGTGGACGCGGAGGGTATGGCAGCGCACTCTGGCGCCAGGCTTCCCTTCCGCCGCTCCGCAGGCGCCATGCCGCGTTGCACACGCCGATTGCCAAGAAAGCGCACCAGCGCGAAAGCGCCGAGTGGCACCGCGACGACCGCCGACCCCAGCCCAGCTTGACGAGACTGGTCTGCATCAGAATCTGGTTGACTGATCGCAACCTCTTATCAGCACAGATCCACCCGCCGGCTTGCGGGCAGGGGTCAAATGGCGGATTGTGCGCTCGTGCAAACACGATCTATTCTTAGAGACCGACCAGTCAGTTTGGTACATTCGCTACTACATCTCTCCCGCCTTACCCGCCCGGCCCCCCGACGAGGCCCGCTGGAAGACAGCAGGAAGCCCGATGGCCGCACGCGATCAGACTGAGGGGTCCCCTCGCCGACGGTGCCGCCGGTGAGCGGACCAGGCGCAGCCATGACCAAGTTCGAGGCGCTGGCGGCCAGCTACGAGCACAGCGCCCTGCAGCCGATCCTGTACGCGCCCGCCCAGCAGCGCGTCCTCCAGCTCGCGCAGCGGCTGGTGCCCCAGCCTCGCCGGGTCCTGGACATCGGCTGTGGCACCGGACGGCTGCTACGCCAGGCGCGCCGGCGGCATGCCGCAGCCATGCTGGTCGGCGTGGACGTGGCCTGGGCAATGGTGGCCACCGCCTGTGCGGGAAGCCCTCCTGAGCTGGCGATCTGCCACGTGCGCGCCGCCGCCGAGCGGCTACCGTTTGCCGCCGGCATCTTCGACCTGGTGGTCGCGACCATGGCACTGCGGCACTGGAACGACATGGCGGCCGGAATCGGCGAGATCAACCGGGTGCTGACCCCAGGTGGCATCGTCGTGGTGGCGGACCTGTTCCCCACCTGCCAGCGCCCAAGCGCTCCGCTGGCAATGCTGTGGCGCAGACGCCGTGATCCCGACCGGCCCGCCGCCGAACTGGCCAGCGTGCTTGCTGTCCACGGCTTGGTGGTGGTCGCCTGCCAGCGCATGCCGTGGATCGGGCTGCCCGACCTCCAGATCCTCGCCGCACAACAACCACTCTGCCCACACCCCGACCAGCCCAGCCACAACAGGTGAGCAGGTCGCCAAGCACGGATGCCGAGGGTGCTCAGGGCCGCTGGCGGCACGGCGACCCGCAGCAGCAGGCAGCATGATCGTCCGCCGCGACCTGGCCGACTTGGGCGGCAACAGCCCAAACCTTCCACTATGCCGCTTAGGGCAGGGCGACGCCCGCGTCATCAGTCGCCGAACTCGACGCCGCTGACACCGTATCCAGCCGAGGCGCCACCTTGGACGATGATCGTCAACTCAGCATGCTCCGCGAGCGGGTAGGAGCACACATACACGGCGGGGTGTGCCAGTCGGCATGGGAGGGCCGCAGGCGTCTTGGCGGGTGGGGATTCGCTGAACAGCCGATCGGTCACCGTCTGGCCGGTGAGTTTGCGCGCCGCCACCTGGTCGCCGCGCATCCAGGCATCGACCAGGCGGTTGGCGGCCACCTGCGGATCGGAGACCCGCGGTATCGGCGCGGGCGTGGTGTGGGTCGGGTAGTCGAGTGCGCGGCAGGCGCGCAGCATCGCCGTGGTGATGTCGGCGTCGCTGCAGGCGATGCCCGTTCCCTCCGCCACGCTCTGCCAGGCGCCGTTGACGTCGCGCAGGAACAGCTGCTCATTCTCGTATTGGGGATGACCGGGCGGGTTGTGTCCGGAGATGGCGAATACGTGGGCATAGCCGTTGCGGCAGCGTTTGATGTCCGCGTGCGAGGGCTGACGCGCAAGCGCGCAGCGGGCCTGTCAACAGTCATCAGCTTCTCGCGGCGCCGACACGCCTGCCGGATCCGTCCCGAACACCCAGCGAGGCATGCGCCAGCCGCCTCGCGAAGCACGGAGCCTCCAGGCCGTTCTTCAAGTGGTGCGTCGCCGAGGGCGTGCGACGGCCGCGACACCCGCCCAGGTCATGCAACCAGTCTGTGCGGCTTCGTTGCGTGCTTCGAGCCGTCAGGACCGGCCGCTGGTTACCCTTGCCTACAACTGCAGGAGCTGCCTGCTGTCAGGCTGGTCGACCTTGTACATGGCCTCGAGGTACCGCAGGCCCGACTGGTGGTCCTCATCGGAGAGGGCCTCCACGGCGTCCGGCGGCACGATCACCTGGTAGCCCCGAAAGAACGCGTCAGCCGTGGTGTGGCGCACGCAGAGGTTGGTGTGCTGGCCGGTGAGCACCAGCGTGTCGACGCCGAACTGGCGCAGCAGCGGGTCCAGCCCGGTCTCGTGGAAGGCGGAGTAGAACCGCTTGGGGAGCACGAACTCTCCGTCGTGCGCGGCCAGCTCCGTGATGGTCTGCGCGCCGCGGGTGCCGGCCATGGCGTGCTCGCCCCACACCCGCAGCTCGAAGTCACTTGGCAGGTGGGCGTCGTTGGCGTACACGACCAGCCAGTCGCCTGAGTCGGCGCGGGCCTGCTCCAGGAGCTGCTGGATGTGCGGGACGATCCGCTCGGCCCGGGGGTTGGCGATCTTGCCGGTCATGAAATCGTTGACCATGTCGACGACCAGTAGCGCTTTCATTCGAAGCCTCCCCGCTGAAGGTGCTCTCGGTCACTCCTGTTCCACCGAACGTGGCTGTGAACACAAGCCCGGCGACCGGGCGGAGGGACGGCCGAGGCTGCCGAGCACCATCACCGACACGACGACTGTGCGCTGGCCGACGAGCGGCGGACAACGCGCGATCGCGGCGCCGCTTCCGCAGTGCGCGGAACTGCTCGGCGCCGGCGAATACATGGCAACCTGGCAGCTGGCTGGCTCGCAAGGTCCGCGTTCGCCGTATGCTGACGAGATGACAACCAGTCGGCCACGCGCTGGCGGCAGGCGCCGGTGAAGGCGCCGGCCAAGCCGAGGCTTCGCGGTCGGCTGCACCAGTTCGCCTTCGTCGTCTCGATCCCGGCCGGGTTGGCCCTGGTGATGGCAGCCCGGACGGCCCCGGCGCGAGTGGCGGGTGCCGTCTACGCCATCAGCCTGGCCGGTCTGTATGGCACCAGTGCGGCGTTCCACCTCGGACGGTGGTCGGCGGCGGTGCGGCGCCGCATGGATCAGGCCGACCACGCAATGATCTACGTGCTGATCGCCGGCAGCTACACGCCGTTCGCGCTGCTCTCGCTCGACCGGGCCTGGGGGCTGACGGTCCTTGGTGTGGTGTGGACGGTCGCCGTCGGCGGGATCGCCGTGGTGATCCTGCGGCATCGGATCCGGCTGGTCGGCATCACGCTGTACCTCACGCTCGGCTGGTTCGGGGTCGTGACCCTGCCGTGGCTGGCGGTCCGGCTCGGGATCGCCAAGCTCATCCTGCTGGTGGTCGGCGGCATCCTCTACACGGTGGGGGCGGTCGTGCTCGGCCGTCAGCGCCCGGACCCCAGCCCGTCGGTGTTCGGCTACCACGAGGTCTGGCACGCTTTCACGGTTGCCGCAGGCCTCTGCCACTACGCGCTCATCTGGCTCCTGGTCAGCGCCCCCTGAGCGTGGCACTTGCCAGGTGCTCGGCGTCGCATGGGCCACCCTGGACGGGCCGTCTCGGTCGAATGATCATGGCTGCGAGATGAACTTGCTTCCCTTGGTCGGTCGCGAGCGTGAGCTCGGGCTGCTCGATGATCTGGTCGACCGCGTCGGCGAGCGCGGTGGCGCGCTGGTGGTTTCCGGTGAGGCTGGTATCGGGAAGTCGGCGCTGCTGGCGGCGGCGAGCAGGCGGGCCGGGAAGCACGGCATGATGGTCCTGACCACCGCGGGCGTGCAGACAGAGGCCCACCTCCCATTTGCGGGGCTGCATCAGCTCCTGGAACCGGTCCTCGCCGGGGCTGAGGGTCTGCCTGCCCGCCAGCGTGCCGCGCTGCTGGCGGCCTTTGGTATGGCCGATGCTGCCGCCCCGGATCTGTTCCTGATCGGGCTGGCCGCGCTGGAGTTGCTCGCCGACGCGGCGGCCCGCTCGCCGCTGCTGCTGATCGTCGAGGATGCCCAATGGCTGGATCGCCCGACTGGCGCCGTGCTGGCGTTTGTCGCGCGGCGGCTGGAGTCGGAGCCGATCGTGCTGTTGACGGGCGTTCGGGAGGGGTATGCGAGTGCCCTGGGGGAGGCTGGACTGCCGGAGCTGCGCTTGGAGGGACTGGGGGAGGCGGCGGCAGGTGCGCTGCTGGCCTCGCACGCTCCGGCGCTTGCGCCGCGGCTGCCGCGGCTCGCGCTGCTGATCGCTACTTCCGCCCTGCTGGTGTTCTCGCTGCTGCCGGTCGTTGCCGACGCAGGCAGCGCCGGCGCCTCCAGCGCGAAACCGACCATCGTCCTGGTTCACGGCGCCTGGGCCGACGGGTCAAGCTGGAACGAGGTCACCCGACTGCTCCAGCGCGCCGGCTATCTGGTGCTCGTGCCACCCAACCCGCTCCGGAGCCTGTCCGGCGACGCCGCCTACATCTCCGCCTTCATCCAGCAGCGGACCAGCGGGCCCGTGGTCCTGGTCGGGCACTCCTACGGCGGGGCGGTCATCACCAACGCCGGAGCGACCGACCCGGACGTGAAGGCGCTGGTGTACATCAACGGCTTCGCGCCCGACCAAGGCGAGAACGTGCTGCAACTGGCGAACGCGCAGCCAGGCTCGGAGCTTTCCGGCGACCCCACGACCAAGTTCGACTTCGTGGTCTACCCTGGTGCGCCGGCCGGCGACTTCGACCTGTACGTCAAGCAGGCCGTGTTCCCCCATGCATTCGCCAACGACCTGCCCGCCGGGACAGGCGCGGTGCTGGCCGCATCCCAACGACCCATTACCTTGAGCGGAGCCCTCGAACCCTCCGGGCCTCCCGCGTGGAAGACCATCCCGAGCTGGTATCTGGTCGGCCGTGCCGACAACGTCATCCCGCCCGCGGAACAACGCGTGATGGCGACGCGGGCCGGCGCCAAGACCGTCGAGGTCAATGCCGGGCACCTGTCCATGCTCTCCCGTCCAGCCGCGGTCACCGATCTCATCGAATCAGCCGCCCGCAGCGTGGACTGAAGCGCCTGCCTACCAAACAGCATCCCAACCACCCTGCCGTGGCTTGGGTACGGCGAAGGTCGGCCCACCCGCCGTACCCAGGCCATCGGCGACCCGCGGCAGCAATGGACGCCTTGACAGCCGGGCGCAGTCGGTGAGGAGCTTGACGGCGCTGTGGCTGGGCCAGGATGGCGTCGCCGCGACCGGTGGGCGCTGGCCGGGGTTCCTGACGGTGACGGGGATGGTTGGCGTGGTCACGGCCGTGCTGGCCGGGATCGGGCTAGGTTGCCTGGTCGCGGTAGTACTGGATCGCGCCAGTGCGCTCCAGGTCCTCCTCGAGGATCGCCTCCACGTCCAGGGAGACCGCGACCTCGTTGCTGACCACCACGCCGCCACCGGGCAGATGGTCCTGCCACGACACGTCGAAGTCGTGGCGGTTGATCGTGGTCGTGGCCGCGAAGCCGATCCGCCGCAGGGTGCCGCGGTTCTCCTCGCCCACCCAGTAGGGCGTCTCCCACTGGCCGTGGTAGGCCACGTCCAGGATCACCGGCCGGGTGATCCCCCGGATGGTCAGGTCGACGCTGGCCTTGGCGTGCATGTCCCCGGTGCGCTCGATGACGTGGCCGGTGAAGGAGATCCTGGGATGGTGCTGGACGTCGAAGAAGTCGGGGCTGCGAAGGTGCGCGTCGCGTGTCTCTTCGCCGGTCCAGATCCTGGTGGCGTCGATCTCGCCGTGGAAGGTCGTCTCCAGCGGACGGTCCCAGTCGAGCTCGACCGCGCCGTGGATATCCTTGAAGAGCCCGCGCACCCAGGTGACCATCATGTGGCGCGCGCGGAACTCCGCCTCGGTGTGGCCGGGCTCGAAAATCCAGCGGCTCATCGATGGATCCTTTCCTCAGGTCCGACCGGGTGCCATCCCCCGCCCACCCTCGCGCGGAGACCTCGAAGTCTATGGCCGGGGCTGTTCGTCATCCTGCCGCGGGAGGCGCCAAGTGGGGTGACCTGCTGCTGACTGAACCCTGGTAGCACAGACCCCGCAGGACGCACACGCCGGGGCTACGACCTTCACGGGCGCGATGAGAGCCCGCCTCGGCCGCGGGCTCCCCTGCTCGGACGGCTGGCTCGCCGCACACGACCTGTGGCGAAGCTGCTGATTCGACGTTCCGGTCACATCACCCTTGACACGACATCACCGTTTGACCACGGTATGCGAGGTATTCCGTGCCTGCCGTTTCGGCAAGTTCGCCCGCTGTGGAGGGTGTCAGGATGAAGCACACAAGGGTGTGGGCTTTGGGCGTTGGTGCCAGTGCTGGTGCTCGGCGTCATGACCGCGTTCAGCGCGACCAGCGCGCCGGCGCGGGCGGACGGGGTGACCAGACAGATCACCAGCGGTGGGACCACCACCATCCGTGACGTGCCGGTTGGCAGTGGCGCGATCCAGTTCCCGGAGTTCGCGGGCGAGCCTCGCGAGGGGGAACGAGCGGAAGCGGCTGGCGCCGCCGCCGTGAACCGCAGCCTCTCGAGTGGCACAGCGGGCAGCGGGTTGTCCGTGGCGACCGGCAAGTCGAAGTCGAGCCCGCAGCTCATCACCAGCTTCGACGGCTTGAATCATCGCGATCAGCGGACCGCCAACGGCGGGAACCAGTTCTCGCTCGAGCCTCCGGACCAGGGGCTGTGCGCCGGCGACGGGTTCGTGATGGAGTCGCTCAACGACGTGCTGCGGGTCACGACCGCTCGGGAAACGCGCTGGTCGGCGTGATCGACCTCAACACGTTCTACGGCTACCCGCCGGCGATCAACCGCACCACCGGCCAGTTCGGCCCGTTCGTGACCGACCCGAGCTGCTACTTCGACGCTGACACGCAGCGCTGGTTCAACGTCGTGCTGACCCTTGACGTCGACCCGGTCAGCGGGGACTTCCTTGGCCCCAACCACCTCGACCTCGCGGTGAGCACGACCTCCGACCCGACCGGGTCCTACACGATCTACCGCATCCCGGCCCAGGACGACGGCACCCAGGGCACGCCCAACCACAACTGCGCGGGCGGCCCCTGCCTCGGCGACTTCCCGCACCTCGGCGCCGACCGCAACGGCTTCTACATCACCACCAACGAGTACCCGTTCTTCGAGGACGGGTTCCACGCCGCCCAGCTCTACGCCCTGTCCAAGCGCGCGCTGGCCTCCGGCGCGGCGACCGTCTCGGTCACCCAGATCGACACCATCGGCGCCGTCGGCGGCAACCCGGGCTTCACTGTGTGGCCCGCGACCTCGCCCGCCGGCGGGTACGCCGACGACCTCGGCGGCACCGAGTACTTCCTCAGCTCCATGGCGGCCGAGGAGGCCAACGGCAACGGCACCGACAACCGCATCGCGCTGTGGGCGCTGTCCAACAGCTCCTCGCTGAACAGCGCCAGTCCCGCGATCAGCCTGCGCAACGCCATCGTCCCGGTCACTGCCTACAGTCAGCCGCCCAAGGCCGACCAGAAGCCCGGCAGCATCCCGCTCGGCGAGTGCATCAACGACACCACCATCCGAACTCCGGCGGGCAGAGGTTGCTGGCGGCTGCTGTTCGCCAAACAGCCGGCGCACAACGAGGTCGAGTCACGCCTCGACGCCAGCGACACCCGCATGCAGCAGGTGGTCTTCGCCAACGGCAAGGTCTGGGGCGCGCTCGGCACGGCCGTCAGCGTCGGCGGCGCGAACAAGGCCGGCGTCGCGTTCTACGTGGTGGCCCCTCAGATCACCGCGACCAGCCTGGACGGCAGCATCGTCAAGCAGGGCCAGTTCGGCATGGCAGGCAACCACCTGACCTACCCGAACGTCGGGGTGACCGCGAGCGGGCGGGGAGTGATCACCTTCACCCTTGTCGGCGCGGACCACTACCCGACCGCCGCGTTCGCGGGCCTGGACGCCGACAACGGCGCCGGCCCGGTCCAGGTCGCCCGCGAGGGCCTCGGGCCGTCGGACGGGTTCACCAGCTACAAGGCGTTCGTCGGCAACCCGCCGAGGACACGCTGGGGCGACTACGGCGCGACCGCGGTCGACGGCAACAACATCTGGATCGCCTCCGAGTACATCGCGCAGACCTGCACCCTCACCCAGTGGCTGGCGGCCCCGATCGGAGCCTGCGGCAACACCCGCACCTCTCTCGCCAACTGGGCCACGCGCATCAGCCTGGTCGAGCCATAGCGGTCCGTCACGGGGCCGCCTCCACCGCTTGGAGGCGGCCCCGTCCGGTCTGCTATCGAGATGCCGATTGCGACCGGGCTGAGAAGAAACTCTGGGCCTTGCCGGTTGCGAACGGTATGCTCCCCGAGGTCCCAACGAGGGAGGAAGCCAACGATGGCTCGTCGCGTAGGCATTCTGGTGGCGCTGTTGTCTCTTACGGCAGCTCTCACCGTCCCAACGCTCGCCAATGCTGTGTCGGCCGAGAGCAAGGTCTCGGTCGGCAGCCCCCCGACTCCGTACCTGCCCAACGGCGTCAACGAACCCGCACTGGCCATGGACGCCAACCATCCGGCGGTGCTGGCCGCCGGCGCCAATGACCTGGTCGACAACTCGCCGTGCAAGGGCAGCTCCTGTGACCTGACCCCCGACATCGGCATCTCGGGGATCTACTTCTCGTTCGACAGCGGCGGGACCTGGACGCAGCCGACCTACACCGGCCTGACCGCACAGAACGGCACCACGCACGTCGGCCCGATCCACACGCTGCCCAACTACTTCGAGAACGGCATGTCCTCGCACGGCGACCCGGCGCTGGCGTTTGGGCCCAAGCCCGGCCCCAACGGGTTCTCGTGGGCGAATGGCTCGCGGCTGTACTACGCCAACCTCGCCTTCCCGCTCACCGGCCAGATGCCGTTCAGCGGCTTCGTGGCGGCGACGGTGTCACGCACCGATGACGCGGCGGCGGCCGCGGCGGGTGACCAGAGTGCCTGGAAGGACCCGGTGATCGTCACGCGCCAGAGCAACACGACGTTCAGCGATAAGGAGGACATCTGGGCTGACAACACCTCGTCCAGCCGTTTCTTCGGCAACGTCTACGTCTGCAACACCGCCTTCCGCAGCGTGAGCGGCCCGCCCGAGCCGATCATGCTCTCGGCCTCCTCCGACGGCGGCAGCACCTGGCGCCAGCGCCAGCTCACCTCGGCCACCAACAACGCCCAGACCGGCGGGCGCCAGGGCTGCGCGGTGCGCACCGACTCGGCCGGCGTCGTCTACGTCATCTGGGAGGGCGCTGACGTCCGGACCGGCCAGAGCGTCTTCTACCTGGCCCGCTCGTTCGACGGTGGCGACAACTTCGAGAAGCCCTTTGCAGTGGCCACCGTGCACGACGTCGGGGTGTTCGACCGGGTGTCGGGCCGGTTCGTATTCGACGGGTTCGCGGGGACCCGCACCGACAGCTTCCCCAGCCTGAGCATCGCCAACGGCGCCCCGACCGGCACCGACGCCACCGACACCCTGGTGCTCACCTGGCCCGACGGTGCGCTCAACCACGAGCAGGCGCTGGTGCAGACCTCGGTCGACCACGGCCTGACCTGGTCGACCCCGGTCGACGCCGCCGAGGCCGGCGACCGGCCGGACAACCCGGCGGTGGCGATCTCGCCCAACGGCACCGACGTGTACCTGGTCTACAACGGCTATCTGGACCCGTTCCGGAGGACCACGGCCGACCCGCGCCGGATGCAGGGGGTCACCCGCCACGCCGACATCGGAGCGGGTGGTGCGGTCGGCAGCTTCACGACGCTGCACCGAGGGGCGGTCGGTGACGCCAGAGGTTCGACCCGGACGCTCAACCGCGAGTTGATCTACGACTATCAGTTCGCCGCGGCCTCGCGTGACTACGGGGCCGTGGTGTGGATCGACGCACGCGACGCCACCGTCTGCGACGCGGTGAACGCCTACCGGCAGTCCCTGATCGACGGGTCCCCGATCACTGCGCCGTCCCCGCTGACCGACTGCCCACCCGACTTCGGCAACCTCGACATCTTCAGCGGCTCCTACCTCGACCCCACACCCTGACAGGTTGAGCTGGCCGCGGCCGCCCAGGCACCACGTCCTGGACGGCCGCGGCGGCTCTCCGTCGATGTGGACAGCGCGGAATTTGTGCACCGGGAGGGGCGGAATGAAGCTGCTTCGGTCGATCACCACCTCGTTCGTCGTGCTCGTGACGTTCACGGGCACGTCGTTGCTCGGGGGAGCCAGTGGGGCCGCTGCCACCGCCCTGGCCGCGCCGGCCGCGACGAGCGTGAGCGCACCGCTGGACGTGACGCGCGACCAGTTCGCCAACAACGAGGAATCGCTTGGCATGAGCCCCGACGGCAGCCTGCTTGCCGGGGCCTGGAACGACTGGGAATTCAACGACGGCTGCGGCTTCAGCTACTCGACCGACGGCGGGACGAGTTGGGCGCCCGAGTCGTTCGTTCCCGGCCTGACCCAGTTCACCAACGACCCTGACGTCCCCGGCACCGGCAGCTTCGAGATCGCCGGAGACCCGGCCGTCGCCTACAACCCGAAATTCGGCACCTTCGACGTGGTGTGCCAGTCGTTCAACGGCAGCCCGCCGTTCGAGATCCAGCTCATGGCCACCACCTTCGACCCCGCCAAGGCGAACCCGAACGCCGACGTGAACTTCAGCTACGGCACGGCTGTCGGCGGCGCCCCAGCGTGGACCACGCCCGTCTCGGTGGCCTCCGGCCACTCCAACGGCACCCAGAAAGGCGGCAACGGCCAGTTCCCCGACCATGAGACCATCGCCGTGGACACCGGTCGCGGCGCGGGGCACCACTTCGGCCGCCTCTTCGTGACGTGGGCGCAGTTCAACGGCCTGGGCCGGTCGCCGATCAACCTCGCCTACTCCGACGACGACGGGCACACCTGGACCGGCCCGATCCGCGTGAGCGACCAGGGCCACCAGTTCGACCAGGACGCACGACCCGCCATCGGCCCAGACGGCTCGGTCTATGTCACCTGGGTCAACGGGCCCAACGAGACCAGCTTGAAGAACAACGTGGTCATGGCGGCCAAGTCCACCGACGGCGGCAACACCTGGAGCCCGAGCTTCACCGCGGCAGCGATCGTCGCGCCGATCCCCGGGAAGCTCCCGAACTCCCAGTACCGGGTATTCACCGACGCGTGGTCCGCCGTGGACCAGGCCAGCGGCAAGCTGGTCATCGGCTACACCGACCAGAAGAGCGGCGCCGCCAACGTCTACGCGGTGCACACCCCGACGCCCGGCGACCTTTCGAGCTGGAGCGCGCCCGTCCGCGTCAAGGCGAGCGCCAACCAGCAGTTCTTCCCATGGCTGTCGTCGGCACCAGGCGGGAGGGTGGACCTCGTCTTCTACGACCGCACCTGCGACCCCGCCGACACCCGGAACTGCGTGACGCTGGCCTCGACCTCGGACTCCGGCCAGACGTGGGGCATCACCCCGCTGACCCAGACGGGCTTCGACGGCGACGCCTTCCAGGCCTGCCTGGCGTTCGTCGAGCCGCCGGACTGCGGGAACTTCTTCCTTGGCGACTACATCGCGGTGGCCTCGACCGACAGCGTCGCCCAGGTGCTGTGGACCGGCAACGGGCCGAACGCCATGGACGTGTTCAGCCAGCGGGCCAGCTTCTGACACGCACCAGCTTCGGACGCCGGCCTTGGTTGCCCTGGAGCCCATGGCATGTGTGCGGGAGGTGGCATGTTTGCGGGGAGTACGTGGTGGTACCCGCACCGGTCGTTGCATCGGACTCACCATCCGCAACCAAACACCTTTCCAGGAGGCCCGCATGCCCGCGGACGACAACGCTCACGACTGGTGAACAATGATGCCCAGGCAGGAACCACCAGGCGTGGTGACGAAGACCAGTGCAAGGCCAGTACCGGCCACCCTGGAACGCCTTCGGGCCGCCGTCGAAAGGATGGGACTGATGGTGTTCGTGCTGGTCGACCACAGCGGCGAGGCGGCCAGAGCGGGCCTGTCCATGCCCGATACCAAGCTGCTCATCTTCGGCAGCCCGGCGGGCGGCACCCCCATCATGCTGGCGGCCCCGCTCGCCGCCCTGGACCTGCCGCTGAAGGTGCTGGTCTGGGAGGACCCTGCCGGTGGGTCCTTCGTCAGCTACGTCGACCCCGCTTACTTGGCGGCGCGGCACCAGCTCACCGACGACCTCACCGCTCGGATCGCCGGAATCAACACCATCACCGACGCCGCCGTCGCACCTTGACCGAACGCATGGCATGTTTGCGGCGAGCGTGCGGTGGTACCTGCACCAGTCGCTGCTCCGGCACCCGTCGACCAGCTCCTCTGAGCAGTCAGGAGCGATAGGTGCAGTGACCGCTCGAGGAGCTGCCACCGAGCATGAATGGGACGCCGACCGTCTGCGGTCCACGTTCCTGGCCTTCTTCGCCGAGCGTGGTCACGTCATCGTCCCGAGCGCCTCCCTCATCCCCGAGGGCGACCCCTCGGTCCTGTTCACCACCGCCGGCGTGCATCCGCTCCTGCCGTACCTGCTCGGCCGGCCCCACCCCGCCGGCAAGCTGCTCGCCGACTGCCAGAAGTGCCTGCGGACGACCGACATCGCCGAGGTCGGCGACAGCACGCACCTGACCTTCTTCGAGATGCTCGGGAACTGGTCGCTGGGCGCCTACTTCAAGCGGGAGTCGATCACCTGGAGCCACGAGCTGCTCACCCGCGACGACCTCCTCGCGATCGCGCCGCAGCGGCTGTGGATCAGCGTCTTCGCCGGGAACCAGGCCACGCCCGCCGATGAGGAGTCCGCCGGCATCTGGCGCCTTCTGGGGATCCCCGCCGAGCGGATCGTCTACCTCCCGGAAGAGCACAACTGGTGGGAGCTGGGGCCCGAGGGCCCCTGCGGCCCCGACACCGAGGTCTTCGTCGACACCACCGGCCACGCCTGCGAGCTGGGCGACGCCGACTGCCTGCCCGGCACGTGCGACTGCGGGCGGTTCGTGGAGGTCTGGAACAACGTGTTCATGATCTTCGAGCGCCGTGGGGGCGAGCTGCTCCCGCTGCCACAGGCCAACGTCGATACCGGCATGGGTCTCGAGCGGATGCTGACCGTCCTGGGCGGCGTTGGCAGCGTCTACGAGACCGCGCCGCTCGATGCCATCCACGAACAGATCGCCGGCCTCAGCCCCACGACGGTCGACGAGCGCACCCGGAGCCCCGAGCTGGTCAGGGCGCTGCGGATCCTCACCGACCACCTGCGCAGCGCCGTGTTCGTCCTCGGCGACCAAGGCGGCGTCCTGCCGAGCAATCAGGGTCGAGGCTACGTGCTGCGCCGTCTCATCCGCCGTGCCGTGCGCGCCTGCCAGACGCTGCGGATCGAGCCAACGCGCTGGGCGCGGACAGCCGAGCTGGTGATCGATCGCTACGGCTCGGTCTACCCGGAGCTACCCGAGCACGCCGACCGGATCTCCAACGGGATCATCCGCGAGGTCGAGCGGTTCGAGGCGACGCTGCGCCGCGCCACCGCGAAGCTGCGGCGAGAGATCGCGCGCCTGCGGGCCGAGGGCGGCGACCGCATCCCCGCGGAGGTAGCCTTCCACCTGTACGACTCCGATGGCCTGCCCGTCGAGTTCACCAGCGAGATCGCTCGCGAAGCAGGGCTCGACGTGGACGTCGACGGCTTCGAGCGGCTCTTCGCCCAGCATCGGCAGCGCTCGCGACAGCAACCCGACCGATCGGCCGACGTGTAGCCCGAACTTCCCTTCCAGGAGGCATCCGTGCCCGAGCTCCAGGTCCAGCTCCCCGACGGCTCCGTGCGGCAGGTTCCCGCCGGCACGACCCCGGCCGAGTTGCTGGACACCACCGACGCGGTGGCTGCGCTGGTCGACGGGGAGCCGTGGGATCTCGGGCGCGGCCTGGACCGTGACGCCACCCTGCGCGCCGTGCCCGCCGCCAGCGAGCAGGGCCGGGCCGTGCTACGGCACTCCACTGCGCACGTCCTCGCCCAGGCCGTCACCGATCTGTACCCGCAGGCGATGTACGCCATCGGGCCGCCGACCGAGGACGGCTTCTACTACGACTTCGACGTGCCGGAGCCGTTCATCCCCGAGGACCTGGAGCGCATCGAGGCGCGCATGCGCCAGATCGTCGCCGAGGGCCAGCCATTCCGGCGTGAGGAGCTGTCCCGCGACGACGCCCTGCGCCTGTTCGCCGACCAGCCATACAAGCGCGAGATCATCCAGGCAACCGACGAATCGGAGGGGGCCGGCCCGACCATCTCGGTGTACGCCAACGATGGCTTCGTCGACCTCTGCCGAGGGCCCCACGTTCCCAGCACAGCCGCGATCCCGGCGTTCAAGCTGCTGCGGGTGGCAGGGGCGTACTGGCGCGGCGACGAGTCCCGCCAGCAACTTCAGCGGATCTACGGGACCGCCTGGGAGTCCGCGGAGGCGCTGGCCGACCACCTGCACCGGCTGGAGGAGGCGGAACGGCGCGATCACCGCCGGCTCGGCCTGGAGCTGGACCTGTTCCACTTCCCGCCGGAGATCGGCAGCGGCCTGCCCGTTTTCCATCCCAAGGGCGGGCTGGTCCGGATGCTCATGGAGGACTACGCCCGAGCCGAGCACGAGGCGGCCGGCTACTCCTTCGTGTGGACCCCGCACCTGGCCAAGTCCACCCTGTTCGAGACGTCGGGGCATCTCGAATGGTATGCGGACAGCATGTACCCTCCGATGGAGCTCGAGGGGGCGCAATACCACCTCAAGCCGATGAACTGCCCCATGCACATCCTGATCTACCGGTCCCGCGGACGGTCGTACCGGGAGCTGCCCCTCCGGCTGTTCGAGTTCGGGACGGTCTACCGCTACGAGCGGTCGGGTGTGATCCATGGGCTTGCCCGGGTGCGGGGCATCACCCAGGACGATGCCCACATCTTCTGCGCCCGCGAGCAGCTGGCCGGCGAGCTGGCCAGCCTGCTCGAGTTCGTGCTGCGCCTGCTCCGCACCTTCGGGCTGACGGAGTTCGAGGCTGAGCTGGCGACCCGGCCGGAGAGGTTTGTCGGCACTGTGGAGGAATGGGACCAGGCCGAGGCCGCGCTGCGGGACGCGCTGAAGGCGTCGGGCCTGAGGTACGTCGTGGCCGAAGGCGAGGGCGCCTTCTACGCGCCCAAGATCGACGTGCACATCCGTGACGCGATCGGACGTCGCTGGCAGATGTCGACATTGCAGGTCGACTTCCAACTTCCGCACCGTTTCGGCCTGGAGTACACCGGGGCTGACAACGCTCGCCACCGCCCGTTCATGATCCATCGGGCGCTGTTCGGCTCCGTCGAACGATTCCTGGCCGTCGTGCTGGAGCATTACGCCGGCGCGCTGCCGCCATGGCTGGCACCGGTCCAGGTCCGGCTGATCCCGATCGCCGACCGGCACCTCCCCTACGCGGCGGTCGTGGCCGGCGCCCTCAGGGCCGCCGGCCTGCGCCCGGAGGTCGACAGCTCGAGCGGCCGGATGCAGGCGAAGGTTCGCGACGCCCAGCTCGCCAAGGTTCCGTACATCCTGGTTCTCGGCGACCGCGACGAGCAAGCCGAGGCGGTGAGCGTGCGCCTGCTCGACGGCTCGGAGCGGCGCGCCGTACCGCTGGCCGACTTCGTCCAGCACCTGGCGGCGACGGTGACGGCCAGAGATCAGGCGAGCCTCCCACCGGGCGGCCGAACGGTCGCGGCACGGCGGTAGTATCGCGAAGACCGCAACCAGCGCGAGATCGGTGAGGTGCCCGGCTGCCATGGCGTATCAGGGTGGAGTCTTCGATGTGGACGGTGTCCTGGTCGACTCGCCGCACGAGCTGGCCTGGCGTGAGGCGCTCAGGAGCCTGATGCAGGGCGACTGGCGCGACATCGGCGACCAGACGAGCTACACGCCCGAGCGGTTCACCCCGGCGGTGTACCAGCAGGTGATGGCCGGAAAGCCGCGGATGGCCGGCGCCCGGGCCGCACTGGAGCACTTCGGGGTGCCCGATGTCGACCGCCGGGTCGAGCAGTACGCGGCGGCCAAGCAGCAGCAGATCCTCAGGCTGATCGAGGAGGGCCGGTTCGTGGCCTTCCCCGACGCGCTACGGTTCATCCTGGCCGTCAAGGCGATGGGAATTCGGGTGGCGGCGGCCTCCTCGTCCAAGAACGCCAAGCTCTTCCTCGAGCGGATCCGCCTGGACACCTTCGCCGCCGAGCAGCGGCTGGACTACGACTTCATCCGCCCCGGGATGACGCTGGAGGAGCTGTTCGACGCCGACACCTCCGGCCGGGACTTCCCGCGCGGCAAGCCGGACCCGATGATCTTCCTCACCGCGGCCGCGGAGCTGGGCGTTCGCCCGGGCGCCTGCTTCGTGGTCGAGGACGCCGCCAGCGGGGTCCAGGCGGCCAAGGCCGGGAACATGGCCGCGCTCGGAGTGGCCCGCCTCGGCGACCAGGAGCTGCTGGCCGGGGCGGGCGCCGACCTGGTCGTGACCACCCTGGACGACGTCTCCCTCCGAGGACTGGCCGATGGCCGCCTGCGAGAGCGGCGAGCCGCCGGGGAGCTCCGGCGGCGGCACACCGAGCGCCCGCCGAGCGTCTGGACGCTGGTCTACGACAGCTTCGACCCCGCCCGGCAGGGGCTGCGCGAGGCGCTGTGCGCGCTGGGCAACGGCTACTTCGTGACCCGCGGAGCGCTGCCGGAGGCCCGCGCCGACGGGGTCAACTACCCCGGCACCTACCTGGCCGGCCTCTACAACCGGCTGGTCACCGAGATCGCCGGCCGCAGGGTCCAGAACGAGGACCTGGTCAACGTCCCCAACTGGCTGGTGCTGCAATTCCGGGTCGCCGGCGGGGCGTGGTTCGACGTCGGGCAGGCCGACGTCCTGGAGCACCGCTTCGAGCTGGACCTGCGCCATGGGACGCTCATCCGGCACCTGGCGTGGCGGGACGACCAGGGCCGGCGGACCAGCATGGTGCAACGCCGCTTCGTGAGCATGAAGGACGAGCATCTCGCCGGGCTGGAGACCACCTTCACGGCCGAGAACTGGTCGGGGACGCTGGAGGTTCGCTCCGGGCTGGACGGCAGGGTGGTCAACGCGGGGGTCAAGCGCTACCGCGACCTGAACGGTCGCCATCTGGCGGTGCTCGGCCAGGCCGAGGTGGACTCCGAGACGGTCGACCTGCAGGTCGAGACGACCCAGTCGCACGTGCGGGTCGCGCTGGCGGCCCGCACCAGGCTGCTGCGCGACGAGCTGACCATCCAAGCCGACCGGCGGCTGGTCACCGAGCCCGGGTTCGTCGCCCACCAGCTCACCCTCGAGCTGCGGCAGGGACGCCCGGCGACCGTCGAGAAGATCGTCGCCCTCTCCACCTCCAGGGACCGGGCAACTTCCGAGAGCCGTGCCGACGCGCGGCTGCTGGTGGCGGGCGCCGAGGACTTCGAGCAGTTGCTGACCCGCCACCAGACTGCCTGGGACAGCCTCTGGAACCGCTTCGACATCCAGCTGGACAGCGCCAACGAATGGACCGAGACGGTCCTGCACCTGCACATCTTCCACCTGCTGCAGACCATCTCGCCCCACACCCTCCGCCTGGACGTCGGCGTGCCCGCGCGCGGCTGGCATGGGGAGGCCTACCGAGGCCACATCTTCTGGGACGAGATGTCTACCGGCAGCGGCACGTCAACATCGCGATCGCCTACAACGTCTGGCAGCACTACATGGTCACCGGGAGCACCTCGTTCCTGCGCTTTTCCGGTGGCGAGCTGCTGATCGAGATCGCACGCTTCTGGGCCAGCATCGCCACCTACAACCGGGACGAGGACCGCTACGAGATCCACGGGGTCATGGGCCCGGACGAGTACCACGAGAGCTACCCGGACTCCGACGAGCCGGGGCTGCGCAACAACACCTATACCAATGTCATGGCGGTCTGGGTGCTCCAGCGAGCGCTGGAGGCACTGGAGGAGCTGCCGCCCCATTACCGGCAGGAGCTGGTCCAGGAGCTGACGATCCGCGACGACGAGCTGGACCGTTGGCGCGACATCACCCGCAAGATGAAGGTCGTCTTCCACCCCGACGGCGTGCTGACCCAGTTCGAGGGCTACCAGCAGCTCCAGGAGTTCGACTGGAAGGGCTACCAGGACAAATACGGCAACATCCAACGGCTGGACCGGGTCCTGGAGGCCGAAGGCGACAGCACCAACCGCTACAAGGTCTCCAAGCAGGCCGACGTGCTGATGCTGCTGTTCCTGCTGTCCCGCGACGAGCTGCGGGCGCTGCTGGCCGAGCTCGGCTACCAGGTCAGCGAGGAGCAGCTGGCCCGGACCGTCAGCTATTACCTGGAGCGAACCTCGCACGGCTCCACCCTGAGCGGGGTGGTGAGCGCTTGGGTGCTGACCCGCTACCAGCCGGAGCAGGCCTGGCAGTTCCTGCTGCGTGCGCTGGAGAGCGACGTCGCCGACGTCCAGGGCGGCACCACCGCCGAAGGCATCCACCTGGGCGCGATGGCCGGCACGGTCGACGTGGTCATGCGCGGCCTGACTGGCATGCGGGCCCGCGGGGAGGTGCTCCGGTTCGACCCGGCCCTGCCGCCGGAGGTCAAGCAGCTCCGCGCCAGCCTCCACTACCGGGGCCACCGGCTCGACGTCACCTTCGCCGAGGACCACATATGGATCAGCTCACGCCCCGGCAGGGCCGCACCCATCAAGGTCCTCGTCCGGGACGAGGTCATCGAGCTTCAGGCGGGCGCGCAGACGGAGTTCGAGTTGCGCGAGTAGGGTCGTCTACCGTGCGACCAACGCGGGGCGGCCCTCTGGTAGCGTGCCGGCCAGCATGGCAAGCGTAAGGATGCGGCCACGCAGGCTCGTCCTGGTCGGCAGCGTCGTCGTGGACGTGCTCCTGTATGTCGACCGGCTGCCCGACCGCGGCGGTGACCTGCTGGCGCGCCAGGTGATGGCCGGCGCCGGCGGGGGCTTCAACGTGCTGGCGGCCGCGGTGCGGCTCGGCATGGACGCGGCCTACGGCGGCCGCACCGGCACGGGCGTCTTCGGCGCGCGCGCCCACCACGCGCTCGAGGAGGCCGGGATCGCGGCGCTCCTGCCGCCCGACGGGCGATCGGACACCGGCATGGTCGTCGGGCTGGTCGAGCCGGACGGGGAGCGCACGTTCGTGACCGCGCCAGGGGTCGAGGCCCGCCTGGCGCCGGATGACCTGCGGGCGCTGCCGCTTCGCGCCGGCGACGCCGTCTACGTCTCCGGCTATGACCTGGTCTACGCGGTCTCGGGCCTGTCCCTGGAAGGATGGCTGCCAGGGCTTGCCGACGACCTGCTGGTGGCCATCGATCCCGGCCCGCTGGTCGCCGACATCCCGGCCCAGCGGCTGGAGCGGGTGCTTGGCCGCACCGACCTGTTGAGCCTGAACGCCGGCGAGGCGGCCAGGCTGTCGGGCCTCCAGGACCCGGCGGCGGCCGCGGCCCGGCTGGTCGGGCGATTGGCCGCCGGTGGCCTGGTGGTGGTCCGGACGGGGGCGCGCGGCTGCTGGCTGGCCGCTGCCGGCGTCGAGCCGCTCCACGTCCCGGGCCGGCCGGCTCACGTGGTCGACACCACCGGTGCCGGCGACGCGCACGTCGCGGCCTTCCTTGCCAGGCTCTCGCTCGGCGACGACCCCGCTCGCGCGGCCTGGGTCGCCAACGTGGCAGCCTCCCTCACCGTGGAGCGGCCGGGCCCGGCCACCGGCCCCACCGCCACGGAACTCCAGACGGCCCTCGAGCAGGATTGAGATCCCCCCCGCCCACGCTTCCTGGTGGGTGCGATACTTCGGCGATGGAGCTGACCCAAGTCATGCGCACGGCAGGCAGCACCCGCAGATTCACGGCCGATCCGGTCCCTGATGACGTGGTCTACCGCGTGCTGGACAACGCTCGTTTCGCGCCCAGCGGCAACAACCGCCAAGGCTGGCGCGTGATCGTGGTCCGTGACTCCCCGGTGCGGGTCCAACTGCGGGATCTCTACCGCAAGAGCTGGTACACATATCACGCCCCGCTGTTCACCCCGCCCGGACAGCCACCCACCCCCGACCACTACGCCGACCATCTGGATGAGGTCCCGGTACATCTGGTGGTCCTGGTCAAGCAGGCAGCGCTCACGACCACGATCCAGGCCCTCGACGCCAGCCACCACATCGGCGGCGCGTCGGTCTACCCGTTTGTCCAGAACCTGGTGCTCGGCCTGCGAGCAGCGGGGCTGGGGACCACGCTGAGCACGGTCCTGGTTCCGGTGGAGGCGGAGGTCAAGCAACTCCTGCGCATACCGGACGGTGTCGCGCTGGCGGCGCATCTGGGAGTGGGCTGGCCGGCTGGGCCGCTTCCCACCCGGTTGACACGCCGGCCGGTCGCCGACTTCACCACCGTGGACAGCTTCGACGGCGAAGCCTTCCAGCCAGGTCCTGACCTACGGCTGGAACGCTAGGCCGAAGGCGCTGCCGCGGCAGGTCAGGAGGTGGAGTCGAGCCACTCCTCGAACGTGGGGCCGGCGAGGATGGCATCCGGGCCGGGCAGCAGGGCGCCGCTCTCGTAGAGCTCGCCGTCGGGGTCGGCCGGGTCGCTCACGCTCTCGATCTTCACCGGGTCGCCGCGCCGCACCGCGAGCAGTGTCGCTATGTCGAGGAGGCTCTCCTCGCGTGGGCCAGCGACCTCCAGGATCGGCGCTCCGGCCGATCCCGGTGCGGGCGCCGATTCCGGTTCGATGGCCAGGTCGGCGAGGACCTCGGCCACAGCCCTGGCCGCGACGAGCTGGGTGCGCATCCTGGGCACGTAGCTCACCTCGCCCTGCCTCCCCCACTCCAAGAGCTGCTCGACGAACTCGTGGAACTGTGCGGCGCGCAGGATTCGCACCGGGATCGGGCCTGACAGGTGGGCCCGCTCGTGGGCGACCTTTGCCGCGCCGTAACCCGCGGTGAACTTGTCGCACGCGATGATGGACACCACCACCATCCGCCGCACGCCGGCCCGCTCGCCGGCCTCGTGCAGGTTGCGGGCCGCGGCGGTGAAGAACGCCGTGGCCGCCTCCTCTTCAGCCGAGGGCCCGGTGGCCGCGTCGATGACGGCCTCCACGCCTGCCAATGCCGCGTCCAGGCCGTCCCCCGTGATCACGTCCACCCCCTGTGAACGCGACATCGGCACGACCTCGTGCCCCCGCTCCTGGAGCACGTCGACGACATGGCGGCCGACCCTCCCGGTCGCCCCCGCCACCGCGATCTTCCTGCTTGCTTGCATGATCCATTTCCTCCAAGACGCCTTCAGGTGCCTGTGCCCGTCACTGCTCTGACACCACGCGATGGAGGAATGTGACCGACCGTCAAGGGCCGAAGCCGTCGACGACCGCGGTGACCAGCTCCTGGGCGAGGTGACCGTCGGGGTCCAAGTCGGGGTCGAAGATGGCGACCTCCGCCCCGACGGCGAGGCCGGAGGCGGTGAGCGCGCGCAGCAGGGTGATCAGCTCCTGGTAGTCGAGGCCGTCCGGTTCCGGGCTGTCGACCGCTGGCATGACCTCCCGGTCCAGGACGTCGACGTCGACGTGGATCCAGAAGCCGTCCAGGCCACGGCCCTCCAGGACGGCCAGGGCGGCGGCCGCGGCCGCGGCGGCGCCGTCGCGGCGGATCTGGTCGGCGCCGATCACGGTGATCACGGTCGTGGTGGTGACGTCCTGGTACCAGGCCGGGTCGGGGTCGTGGTGGCCGAGGGCGACCACATCGGCGTCCCGCACCAGCGGCCGGCGATCTTCGAGGGCGGCCAGCTGCTCGGGACCCCGGCCAGTGACCACTGCCAGGTCCTCGCCGGCGACCGCGGAGAGCTGCTCGCTATTGCCAGGGTGCCGGAAGTCCAGGTGGCCGTCGAGGTAGGCGAGGCCGTAGCGGCCGCGGCGGCACAGCGCCAGCATCGCGCCGAGCAGGATGCTGCAGTCGCCGCCCAGCAGGACAGGGAACCCGCCGGCGTCCAGTACCTCGCCGAGCCGGTCGGCGAGCTTCACCGAGTAGCCAGCGATCGCCAGGCCGTTGCGGGTGCCAGTGGCGTCGCGGTCCGGAGTGTAGCTGGGCGGCAGGACCCGACCGCCGTCGGTGGCATCCAGCCGTGTCACGATCCCCGCTTGTCGAAGCGCCTGCGGGAGGCGCCAACAACCCGGGATCGTGTCCGGCGAAGGCGGCCGTAGCCCGAGGTTGGATGGGGCGTCGACGACGACGGCGCTGCGTTGTGGCGGCATGCTGTGGCTCCTCTCGGCCATTCAGACACCATTTATGCGATTTTGATGGTGACAGAGCTGATGGCCGAGCGCCACGTCAGGGTGCTTCGACGGCGGCGGGAGGCAACCAACCGCCGCTCGCAGCGTGTATAAGGTGACGCCCCGAGCCTGGGAGCTGGCATGCGCGCCAACGAGGAGGACTTCGACGGCTTCTACGCGGCAGTCTTCGCCCGCCTGGTCGGCCAGCTCACGCTGGTGACCGGCAATCTCCACGAGGCCGAAGAGGTGGTCCAGGAGGCCTTGGCCAGGGCGGTGCCACGCTGGGCCCGGCTGCGCGCCTACGACGTGCCCGAGGCCTGGGTCCGCCGCGTCGCGCTCAACCTGGCCACCAGCCACCACCGGCAGGCGCGCCGGCGGCTGACCGCGCTGCTGCGCCTTGGGCCACCGCCGGTGGTGCCACCGGTCTCGGCGGACGCGCTCGCGCTGGCCGAGGCGCTACGGGCACTGTCGATGCCCCACCGCCAGGTGCTGGTCCTGCACCACCTGCTCGGCCTGCCAGTCGAGGAGGTGGCCCGCCAGCTGGCCATCCCGGTGGGCACCGTCAAGGCCCGGCTGGCGCGGGGCCGCCGCGCCCTGGCCCGCCGCCTCGCCGAACCCATCCAGGAGGTGCCCAACCATGGATGACCTGCTCGACCGCCTCCAGGAGCTGGCCGACGGCTACGCCCACCAGGCCAACCCACCCGGCCCGGCCGCCGCCCGCCGCCGCAGCCGAGCCCGCCGCAGGGCCACCGCGGTCGCTGTGACCGGCATCCTCGTCGCCGGGGCCGCCGCGGTCGGGCTGCTGTGGCCGCCGCGGGAGCCACCCACCCCACCGCTCCAGCCGCCCCAGTCGACCGCCTGGTTCAAGGCGACGTACCTGCCCCACGGGTTCCGGTTCAACGCCGCCGAAGAATACCCGCAAGAGCTGATCGGGCTGCCCATCCCCGGAGCCCGATCATTCCGCGGCCCCACCAGGGTCCGTGGGGCACGCGCCGAGGGGGAGCTGACGGTCAGCGTCAACCCGCAGCTGCACACGCTCGACGTCACCCGGGAGGCGCGCACCTGGCCGACCGTGCGGGTCGTGGGGGTCCGCGGCCGCGCCGGGCTGCTGTTTCCCGCCCGGCCGGGCAACTTCACCAGCGGGCTGACCTGGCTCGAACACCCCGGCGTCGTGACCCAGATCGTCGGCTGGAACGTGCCCGACGCCGAGCTGCTCCGGGTCGCGGAGGGCCTGCGGATCACCACGGCACGTGGCCAGCCCACGATCGAAGGGGGCGCCCTGCCCGCGAGCTGGCGGCCGGCCAAGCCGCGGCCACCCGCCGCCAGCGCGTACCAGCTGGTGCTGCCGCGCACCTACATCCAGACCTTCACCCTCGCCAATCCGAACAAGGGCCCGATGTTGTCGGTCCGGGAAACACGGGACCGCTATGGACCTCTGCCACCAGCCCAGCGCCAAGGCGAGCACCAGGCGAGGTCGCCAAGGCCACCGAGCACGCCCGCGACGACACCACCGACGGCCGGCTCGACCGCGTGGACAACGACGACGGTGCGCGGCCATCCAGCGGTGCTGAGTACTGACCAGCTCAACCATCAGATCACCGTCACCTGGCGGGAACCTGGAGGAATCGAGCTGTCGGTGGCCGGCGACCAGCGCATCGGCCTGCGAGAGCTCCTGGCCGTCGCCGAGGGCATGCGACAGCCCTGACCGGGCCAAGGGCGCCATCGGTAGTAGACGGTGCCGACCGATCTCCAGAAGCACTCGCTCGTTGACGTGAACGCCCGCTCCGTTCATTCGCGCTGTACTTCCGGGTCCAGGTTCATCTGGGCGAGGGCGGCGCGCACGCGGGCCGCGGAGACCAGGTTGCCCTTCTCCTCGTAGAGGCGGAGCGCCTGGTCCAGGGCGGCGGCCGCCTCGCCGGGCCGGCCCTCCACCCGCAACGCCTCGGCAAGGACCACCTGACCCTCGGCCTGCAGATCCAGCTCGTCGGTGTCGGCCGCCAGCGCCACCGCGTCGCGCACCAGGCGCTCGGTGTCGTCGGCCCGTCCTTTCGCGAGCAGGAGCTGAGCCCTGATCACCAGCAGGCGGAACTGGGTATCGATGTCGCCGTCGGCCGCCATGCTCGACGCCGTCTCGACGTACCGCTCGGCCTCGGCATGGCGGCCCTGGGCTTCGAGCGCGGAGGCCAGCATGGCGGCGACCGCAGGCAGGTAGGCGCGGTCGCCGGCCGAGTCCAGGATCGCGTAGCCACGGCGAAGCTCACGCTCGGCGGCCGGCGCGTCGCCGGCCAGCATCTCCACGTAGCCGGCCATCTGCGCGCTCCCGCCCACCATCAGCTTGCGCCCGATCTCCTCCATGGTCGCCCGGTGGCGGGCGATGAGCGTTCTGGCAGCCTCGAAGTCGCCAGTCATCGCCCGCAGGCCGGCCAACCCCTTCAACGCGTAGGCTTCGAGGTCCCGACGGCCCCCAGCCTGGGCCAGGATGGCCTCGGTGCGGCGGATGCCCTCCGGCACGGGCGTGCGTCCCCATGCGGCGGAGACGGCCAGGTGGCCGAGGCCGGCGGCCTCGTCCTGCGTCTCCCCGGCGCGCCGGGCGTGCTCGACGGCGCGCTCCGCGGCCGCCTCGCTGGCCGCGATGTGGAGACGTGCCAGGTGCGCCTCTGCGAGCAGCCGCCAGGTCTTGGCGAGCCCGGCGTCATCGCCGAGCCCCTCGAAGACCGGGACCAGCCGCTCGACGTCCCCGATGGTGTCCGCCAGCCACCCCTCGCCCTCGGCGTGGTACCGCAGCCAGAACCGTCCCAGCTCGGCGTGGGCCTCCGCGCGGCGGTCGCCGGTGGCGCGGGCCAGGTCGCTGGCCTGCGAGAGGATCCGCGCCGCCTCGGCCAGTCTGCCGCTGTCGGTGAGCGCTCTGGCGAGGTTGGGGAGCAGCGCCAGGCGCCTGGGGTCGGTGTCGGGCAGCAGCTCGGCGGCGCGGCTGAGCAGGTTGGTCGCCGCCGGGACGTCGACCCGCGCGAAGGCGCGGTTGCCGGCCGCAGCGAGCCGCTCGGTGGCGCGGGCGGCGATCGCCTGGGCGTGCGCGTCGGTCGGCCCCAGCTCGGACCGGTAGCGGTAGGCCTGCTCGAGATGGTGGCCGATGATCTCCTCGTACTCGGGTACCCGCTCGCCCACGGTTGCTTCCAGCCAGGCGGCGAACCGCTCGTGGAGGTCGGCCCTGGTCTGCTTGGGCATCGCGTCGTAGGCGACGTCGCGGACCAGCAGGTGGCGGAACTGGAACGCCTCCCCGTCGAACAGCCGTGACGCGGCCGAGCGCAGCAGCTCCTTCCTGACGAGCGCGAGCAGGTAGCCGGGGACGGCTGGTTGGACGTCCGGCGGCGACAGCTCGACCACCGCGGCCCGCTCGAAGCGCTCGCCGACGACCGCTCCGCGCTCGAGCACGGCGCGCTCCGGGTCGTCCAGGTTGTCGAGGCGGGCGGCCAGCAGGGCCTGGATGGTCGGGGGCATGGCGACGGCGCCGTCGAGCCCCGCCCGCACCCACCGACCGTCGCGCTCGCGCAGGTCGCCCCGCTCGACCAGCAGCGCGAAGATCTCCTGGAGGAACAGCGGGTTGCCACCGGCCGCGCGGGTGACCTCGTCGCGGGCGGCGTCGCTCAGCGGGCTGTGACCACCGAGATGCGCCAGCAGCGCCGCCGACGCCTCCCCGTCGAGCGGTTCGAGCATCATCGAGGTGGCGTTGAGCTTGCCGCCGCCCCAGCTCGGCCGCTGCTCGAGCAGCTCGGCGCGGGCGATCGTCAGTAGCAGCATGGGCGCCGTCCGCGACCAGTCGACGACGTGCTCGATGAGGTCGAGCAGGGTCGGCTCGGCTCGGTGCAGGTCGTCGAGGACGACCACCAGCGGACGGCGGGCGGCAAGCGCCTCGAAGAGCCTGTGGACCGACGAGGCCGCCTCGTCCTTTGGCACCACCGCATCGGTGAGGCCGATCAGCCCGGCAACGCCGGCGACGACGCGCTCGGCTTCCGGGTTGTCCCCGACCAGCGCGGCGATCTTGGCCTGGGCGGTCGTGCGGGTGTCCTTCTCGGTGATGCCGGCCGCCTGCCGCACCACCTCGGCCACCGGCCAGAAGCTGATCCCCTTCCCGTAGGGCAGGCAGCGGCCGACCAGCACGGTCGCCTCGGCCTGGCGATCGGCCAGCGCCTCGGCGACGAGCCGCGACTTGCCGACCCCGGCGGCGCCGAGCACGGTGATGAGGTGGCAGCTCCTGCTGCGGACCGCCCGCTCGTACGCCCAATCGAGCAGCTGGCGCTCCTCGACTCTGCCGACCAGGGGCACGTCCGCCCGCCGAGCCCGCCCCGGCGCCCCCGGGCGCACCTCGACGAGCCGCATCGCGACCACTGGCTCGGCCTTGCCCTTGAGCGGGATCGGCGGCATCGGGATGGCCTGCACGGCGTCGCGCACCAGCGCGTAGGTTGCCGGGCCGAGCAGGACCTCCCCCGCCGCAGCGGCCTGCTCGAGGCGGGCGGCTAGGTTGACGGGGTCGCCGAGCACCAGGGCGTCACCGACCGCGGGGTCGCCGGCCACCACCTCGCCGGTGTTGACACCGGTGCGGACCTGGAGCATCACGCCCCAGTTACGTGACAGGTCCTGGTTGACCTCGACAAGCCCGGCGCGAAGCTCGGCCGCCGCCCGCACCGCCCGGAGGGCGTCGTCCTCGTGGACCACCGGGACGCCGAAGACCGCCATCACCGCGTCGCCGATGAACTTCTGGACGGTGCCGCCATGCCGCTCCAGCACCGCGCGCATGGCCTCGAACCAGCGCGCCATCACCCGGCTGAGCGACTCGGGATCCAGGCGCTCGCCGAGGCTGGTCGATCCGGCGACGTCACTGAAGACCACGGTGACCGTCTTGCGGGTCTCGCGCCCGGTCTCCCGGGTGCCGAGCGCCGTGCCGCAGTTCAGGCAGAACCGGGCCCGGCTCGGGTTCTCGACGCCGCAGTTGGGGCAGGTCACCACGACTCCAGTCTCAGCCATCGCCGCGGAGCACGCCGAGCAGCTCGCTGGCCTGCGCGGCCGCCACGAGGTTGCCCTTCCGCTCGTAGAGCGCGATCGCCTCGCTGGCCAGCGGCGCCGCCTCGGCTGCCCGACCGTCGAGCCGCAGGACCTCGGCGAGGTCGACCAGCGCGGTCGCCCGCATGTTGAGCATGTCGGTCTGCTCGGCCATCGCGACCGCGGCACGCGCGAGCCGCTCCGCCTCCGCGGCGCTCCTCCGCGCCGCCAGCACCCTGGCCATCGGGCCGCGCCGCTCGACCTGCGCGTACAGGTCGTCCCGCACGGCCAGCTCGCCGCTGTGCCGTCCGAAGCGCAGCGCCTCCTCGTCGCGGCCCTGGGCCAACAGCGCCCGCGAGATGCCTGCGGCCAGCTCCGACCGCAGGCCGCGCTCTCCCATCCGCTCGAGGATGGCGTAGCCCCACCGGAGCCGCGCCTCCGCGCGCACCGGCTCCCCGGCCAGCAGCTCGACGGCGCCGAGGAACTGGCTGCAGAGCGCGGCGAGCCGGTTCGGGCCCAGCTCCTCGGCGATCGCGCGGCTGGCCTCGCCCAGCTCCCGGGCCAGGTCGAACCGGCCCTGCATGGCGTGCAGCCCCGCCAGGGTGTGCAGGGCGGCCATCTCCAGCCGGTAGTTGCCAGCGGCCTCCTCCCGGATCTGCCCGCAGCGGCGGATCCCGTCGGCGACCGGCGTCGGGCCCCAGAAGGCCGCCTGGGCGACGACGTAGCGGTTGATCGCCTCCTGCCGATCGTCGTTCGCCGCCCGGGCGTGCACGATGGCGCGCTCGAACTCCCCCTCGGCCTGGCCGATCAGGCAGCGGAGATAGCTGTCGAGGCCGAGCAGCCGCCAGGCGGTCGCCTGGCCCTGCTCGTCGCGGAGGCGCTCCAGGGTCTCGAGCACGCTCTGGACCTCGTCGCGGAAGGGGCGCCGGCCCGGGGCGGACCGGTCGGGCTCCGCGTCGAGCCGCAGGTTGAGCTGGCCGAGGGTGGCATGGGCCCGAAGCCCCTCGTCGCCGGTCCTGGCGGCGGCGTCCAGCGCCTCGTCGAGCAGCCGCCCGGCTCGATCGAACGAGGCGTCCAGGACGAGCGCCTCGGCGAGCTGGGTCAGCAGATGCGGCCGCGCCGGGTCGTCGGCTGGCAGCAGGGCGACCGCGCGGTCCAGCAGGTTGATCGAGGCGGGCACGTCGCCACGGCCGATCGCGCGCCGCCCGGCGGAGGCCAGCAGGCTCGCGGCCCTGCCGGCCAGCTCGCGGCCGTGGGCATCGACCGGGCCCAGCTCGGCCAGGAAGCGGTGGGCGCGCTCCAGGTGGTAGCCGAGGATCTCCTGGTACTCACGACTCCTGGCGCCGACCGTCTCGCCGAGCCAGTCGGCGTACCGCTCGTGCACCTCCGCCCGGGTCTGCTTGGGGATCGAGTCGTAGGCGACGTCGCGCATGAGCAGGTGGTGGAACTGGAACCCGTCCCAGCCGCCGAGCGGCCCCTCCGCGGGGCGCAGCAGCTCCTTTCGGACCAGGGACAGCAGGTGGGCGCGCACGTCGGTGCTGGTGGAGGAGGGCGACAGGGCGACCACGGCCGCCGGGTCGAAGGCCTGGCCGATCACGGACGCCCGTTCCAGCACGGCGCGCTCCTCGGGCTCCAGGCGGTCGAGCCGGGCGGCCAGGATCGCGTGGATCGTGGGGGGCGTCGTCAGGGTCCAGGTGGCGAGGTCGGAGACCACCCACCCGCCGCACTGACGCCGGAGGTGGCCCTCCTCGATGAGCATGCCGACGATCTCCTCCAGGAAGAGCGGATTGCCCTCCGCGGTCTGGGCGATGTGCGTGCGCACCTCCGGTGGCAGCGTCCCCTGGCCGGCAAGGTGCCCGAGCAGGGTGGCGGACTCGTTCGGGTCGAGCGGCTCGAGCATGAGGGTGCTCGCGTTGGGCATCCCTCCACCCCAGTGGCGCCGCTGCTCGAGCAGGTCGAGGCGGGCAACCGCGACCAGCAGGATCGGCGCCTGGCGGGCGAGGGCGGCGACCTGCTCGATCAGGTCGAGCAGGGTCGGCTCGGCCAGGTGCAGGTCGTCCAGCACGACCACCAGCGGTTTGCGGGCGGCCAGGACCTCGAAGAAGCGCCGGACCGCCCAGCCGGTCTCCTCCGCGGGTGCCGGCGCCGCCTCCAGCCCGATGAGCCGGCCGACGCGGTCCGCGATCCGTGGCCCGTCGGCGGCGACCGCCAGCAGCTCGGTCAGCTTGGCCTGGGCCTCGTCGGGCGAGTCGGCGCTCTTGACCTCGGCCGCGCGGCGGACGACCTCGGCGAGGGGCCAGAAGGTGCTGCCGGCGGCATCGGGGAGGCAGCGTCCGACCAGGGCGGTCACCTGCTCGCCGGCGACGGCGATGGCGTCGTCCACCAGGCGCGACTTGCCCACGCCGGCGGCGCCGAGCACGGTGAGCAGGTGGCAGGTCGACTCCCGGGCGCTTCGCCGGCGGATCCAGTCGAAGAGCTGCAGCTCGTCCTCGCGGCCGACCAGCGGGCTGTCCTGCCGGCGGGCGTGGCCGAGGACGTCGGGGGCGACGTCGACGAGCCGGAAGGTCGGGCCGGTGATGCCGCTGGCGGTGAGCCGGTCGTCCTGGAGCGGGGCTACCACCACCGCGTCTCGTGCGAGATGCCAGGTCCGCTGGTCCAGCAGGACCTCGCCCGGCCGAGCCGCCGCCTCGAGCCGGGTGGCCAGGTTGACGGTGTCGCCGATCACCAGCGCGTCCCCCAGACGCGGGTCGCCGACCATCACCTCCCCGGTGCTGACGCCGATGCGGATCCGCAGGCCAACGCCCCAGTCGCGGGCCAGGTCGTCGTTCAGCCCGGCGAGCGCCTCCTGCATCGCGGCCGCGGCACGGACCGCCCAGAGCGCATCGTCCTCCCGCACGATCGGGACGCCGAACACCGCCACGACCGCGTCCCCGACGAACTTCTGCACCACCCCGTGGTGGCGGTCGATCACCGCCCGCATGGCGTCGAAGTAGCTTGCCATGACGCGGCTGAGCGACTCGGTGTCGAGCCGCTCACCGAGCGCGGTCGAGCCGGTGACGTCGCAGAAGATGACCGTCACCACCTTGCGGACGCCCTGCCACGCCCGGCCGGCCTCCAGCGGCGCCCCGCAGTTGAGGCAGAAGCGCGCGTGGCTGGGGTTCACCTCTCCGCAGTTCGCGCAGGTCACCCTCGTCCTCCCAGCCGTCCACGGTCCTGGCCGCAGGACGCCTCGATCGACCACCGCCATAGTGAGAGAGCCCTGGCAGTGCAGACAAGACATGGCGAGCAGATCGAGCGACACTACGGAGAGCGCACGCACACGCCTGGGGGTGCCCGCGGGCGATCGGATCGGGGGATGGCATGGCGACACCGATCGTCTTCCTGGTCGACGGCGAGGGGCCGGAGCTGGAGGCGCTCACCCAGGCGCTCCGGCGGCGGTTCGGCGTCGACTATCAGGTCCGCGGCGACCGCTCGCCGACCGGGGCGCTGGCGACCCTGGCGCGGCTGGCGGCGGGTCCGGAGCAGGTCGCGCTGCTGATCGCGAACCATGAGCTGTCCGAGATGTCGGGGGTGGACTTCCTGGGACGCGCCGGCGAACTGCACCCGGGCGCCAAGCGGGTCCTGCTCGTCGAGCCGTCCAACGCCGAGCTGGTGGAGCTGCTCGGCGGCACGACCGAGCCTCCGGTGGGGATCTGCGACCTGGTCATCGTCGGCGCTGGCCCTGCCGGCCTGGCAGCCGCCGTCTACGCCGCGTCCGAGGGGCTCCGCACGCTGGTCGTCGAGCCGGAGGTGTTCGGCGGGCAGGCCGGGACCAGCTCCCGGATCCGGAACTACCTCGGCTTTCCCCGAGGGATCAGCGGTGACGACCTCGCCTACCGGGCCTTCGAGCAGGCCTGGCTGTTCGGAGCGGACTTCGTCTTCACCCAGGCCGCGACCGCGCTCCGGGCGTGCGGGCCCGACCGGCTGCTGCGGCTGTCCCGGGGGGCCGAGGTCACGGCGCGTGCGGCGATCTTCGCCACCGGCGTGGCATGGCGGCGCCTCGGCGTGCCCAGCTTGGAGGCGCTGCACGGGGCGGGCGTGTTCTACGGCGCTGCTGGAGCCGAGGCACGGGCGGTGGAGGGCGAGGACGTGTTCGTGGTCGGCGCCGGGAACTCCGCCGGCCAGGCGGCCATCCACCTGGCCAGGCACGCCGCCTCGGTGACCATCCTGGCTCTGGAGGACGCCCTGGGCACCAGCATGTCGGACTACCTGGTCAAGGAGATCGAGGCGACCCCGAACATCGCGGTCCGCCTGCGCACCCAGGTGGTCGACGGGCACGGGCGGGGGCGGCTGGAAGGCATCACGCTGGTCGACGGGCAGAACGGCGCCACCGAGTCGGTGCCCGCGGCGGCGTTGTTCGTGCTGATCGGCGCCGAGCCGCACACCTGGTGGCTGGACGGCATCGTCGAGCGTGACGACCGCGGCTACGTCGTGACCGGCCGTGACCTGCTCCGTGCCGGCAAGCCGCCAGCCGGCTGGACGCTCGAGCGCCCTCCGCTCCGGCTGGAGACCAGCCTCCCGGGCGTCTTCGCTGCGGGCGACGTGCGCCACGGGTCGGTCAAGCGGGTCGCCACGGCGGTCGGAGAGGGCGCCGCGGCGGTCCAACTCGTCCATGAATACCTCAACGACACGGCAACCTAGGCGCGGCGCCGCCAGCGCCAGGCCCAAGCAAGGAGGATCGCCATGCGCACCGAGTCCTGTGTCACGTCGGTGTCATGGATCCCCAGGGAGGCGGTCGACGGCGTCACGCGACTGCCGTGGGATCTCGGAATCGCCCATTACGACCTCCCGCCGCCCGACACCATCGAGGAACCCGCGGAGCTGGTCGCCGGGGACGCCGCGAGGTTCGCCAACGAGCTGCGCGGCTGGATCGAGGTCGAGGGCGGGCGGATCACCGCGTTCGGGCAGGGTGGAGGGGGGCACATCGGCGCCACCAGGATGGGGCTCGCCGGCCTGCGGGTCCAGTTCTCCGCGGTCGCCTTCCCGGAGCTGCGCCCCGAGCCCGAGGTCGGGGACGGCTGGGTCCGGTTCGTCCAGACCGCCGGGGGCCGACCAGGCATGCCGGCCCCGCGCCGCGTCCGCGACCGGCCCTTCGTGCGGATCGTCGGGCCGACCGTCTGGTCGACCCTGGCGCTGACGGTCCGGGCGGACGGCTCCAGCGACTTCGAGCTGGTGGGGGCCAGCTCGTTCCCCCGCCACTGGATCTACGACCGGGCCTGCCGGCTGGCGGCGAAGACCGGGCTGATCGACTTTCGGAGCTGGTACGCGCAGGCGTCGCCGGAGCACAGCCCGTGGGGGGACGAGGAGTCGCCGGCGATCGTCACCGCGGTGGAGAGCGCCATGGAGCGCGACCTGTCGCTGCTCATCCTCGGGACCGACCCGCCGTTCGTGAAGCTCCTGCCTGGCGAGACGCTGGTCGAGCAGGGAGCGCCGGGCGAGGAGCTGTTCCTGCTGTTCGACGGTGTGCTCGCGGTCGAGCGGGACGGCGAGACCATTGCCGAGGTCGGGCCGGGCGCCATCCTCGGCGAGATGGCGCTGCTCGAGGGCGGGAGGCGGACGGCGACGCTGCGAGCGGTGACAGCGTGCCGGGTCGCGATCGTCCCCAGCGACCGCGTCGACCGCCGGCGGCTCGAGGAACTGGCCGGGGGTCGCAACCAGGACGGCGAGGCTCAGGGCTGAGCCGGCGCCCCCCCGCACGGCCAGGACCCTTCCTACCGCGCAACCCGCAGAACGCGCCCAGGCCGTCAGAGAACCGCACCCACCTGGGTTTCATGGTGTTTTCCCCGCTGGTAGGCTCGGCCCACAGCGGTCGGGAGGGCATAGCTGCGCGGATGAGGAGCGGCGCGTCCGGCCACGATCGGCTGGCGGATACCTCGCTCTGGCTCGAGTTGCCCATGGCCACGATGCAGCACCCCATCCAGCGCACCGTAATGGGCGACATCGAGCCCGGTGCGAAGCCCACAGCGGTGGTTCCCGCGCCGCCTGTCTGGGCCAGCGGGCGAGGTTGACATGCCGCCCGGCTGGCAGCCCACGGGCCACGGCGACCGCGTGGTCGCGGAGCGGTCGGGGAGCGTTCCTGGCGTGGCGCCGCAGGAGCCGTCCGAGGTGCTGGTGGGTCGAGCGCGGGAGCTGACGGCGATCGCGACGGCGATGACGGCGGCGCGGCGGGGTACGGCGCGGGTGGTGCACCTGGTCGGGGAGCCAGGTATTGGCAAGACGACTCTGGCCGAGCGTGCGGCGGCGCTGGCCTCCGAGCAGGGGTGGGTGGCGGCGTGGGGGCGGGCCTGGGACGCTGGCGCGGCGCCGCCGTACTGGCTCTGGCAGCAGGTTCTCGGCTCGCTGGCTCGCACAACGAACCTGTCGGGCCGGGTCCATCCCGCGACCGCGGCCTGGCTGGCCGACTTGGTGCCGGAGCTTGCCGGGGCCGGTGAGGTGCCGCCGGCGCCCGCCCTGGACCCAGACCGCGCCCGGCTGGCGCTGCAACGCGCGGTCGTCCACGTCCTGGCGACGGCCGCCGCCGGCCGGCCGCTGCTGGTCGTCCTGGACGACGTCCACGACGCCGACGCGGCGTCGCTGGCGCTGGCCACCCTGGTGTGCCGCAGCCTGCCCGACAGTCCACTGCTGGTGCTGACGACCCAACGGCCGGTCGGGCCGGCAAGCGAGGCGACCAGCATGGGACTGCTCGGCCAGCTCAACCGTCAGGGGGCCTTGGTCCCGGTCGGTCCGCTGGACCAGGCGGCGGTCGCGGCGCAGGCCACGGCGCTGGCCGGGACCCAGCCGGCGGTCGAAGAGGTGGCCTGGCTGCACCGGGCAAGCGGCGGCAACCCGTTCTTCGTCGACCAACTGGTGCGCTGGTCGGCCACGCGCGAGCGGGCCGGGCTGCCAGACGAGCTGCCGGTGAGCGCGGCGGTGCGTCGGGTGGTCGGCGAGCGGCTGGCCGGGCTTGGTGGCGAGGCCCGCCGGGTGGTGACGGTGGCGGCGGTGGCCGGCGACGAGGCCGACCAAGAGGTCCTTGCCACCGTGGCTGGGCTGCCGCCGGACCGCTTCGCCGACGCGGTCACCGACGCGGTCGCCGCGGGAATCCTGTGGCGCCGGTCCTCCGAGCACCCGTCCTGCGGGTTCGTGCACGCGCTGCTGCGGGAAGCCGCCCGCGCGGCGGTCGACGCCGACGTGCGGCGGGCGCTGCACCTGGAGATCGCGGGCGCGCTGGAGGCGCTGCCCGGCCGGCCCGGGCGGCTGGCTGAGGTCGCCCATCACTATCGCGCGGCGCTGCCGGCCGGCGACCCGCAGGTTACGGTGGATCGGACGGTAGCTGCCGGGGAACAGGCCTTGCGGGTCTTCGCCCATGAAGCGGCGATCGCGCAATGCACGGCCGGCCTGACCGCGATCGGCTCGTACGGGTCCGGCGGGCCGGCACGGCTGTGGCAGGCCCGGCTGCTGGCTGTGCTCGGCGAGGCACGACGGTACGCCGGCGATTTGGTTGGGGCCCGGCAGACGCTGGTGGAGGCCCATGCGCTGGCCGCCGGCGTCGGTGACTCGGTCCTGGCCGCGGACGCCGCCATCCGGATGCCGCGCCTGACACAGTTCCTGGTTCCGGATCGCGAGCTGGAGTCGATGCTGACCGCAGCGCTGGAGGGGCTGGGGGACGCCGCGCCGGCGCTGCGGGCGCGGCTGCTGGCCCGCCGCGCGGTGATCGCCGAGGATGCCGAGGATCGCCAGGCGCGCAGCGACCAGGCGGTCAAGGCCGCGCGGCGGCTGGGGGATGCTGGGCTGCTGGCGGAGGTGCTGAGCGCGCGGCTGTATGTGCTGTGGGCGCCGGAGACGGCCGAGGAGCGGCTGGCCACCTCCACCGAGATCATCGAGCTAGCGGTGCGGACCGGGGATGTGCGGCGGGAGTTGGACGGCCGCATGTGGCGGCTGATCGCGCTCCTGGAGTTCGGCCGGGTCGCCGAGGCCGAAGCCGAGCTGGGCCGCTATGAGCGGCTGGCTGAGCGGCTGGGCCAGCCGGAATTCCTGTTCTTCGCCCGCTCCCGCCGCGCAACGCTTGCCACGTTGCGCGGCCGCTTCGACGAGGCGGAGCGACTGGCCCGCGCGGCCTATGACCTGGCGGTCAGGGCCGGGCTGCCCGATGCCGTCAACGTGTTCGGCGCCCAGCTGGCCGCGGTCGCCATGGCGCGCGGCCGAAACCCGCTGAATGAGCTCTCCGAGCTGGAGGCACCACAGGATGTGCCGTTGGCGTTCCAGGCCTACGGCTTGTTGGCAGCCGGCCGGCGCGAGGAGGCCCGTGCCCTCTTGCCGGCCGGGTTGTCGGGGATCGACATCGGCCGGGTCCCTGGGCCGAGCCGTTGGCTGTACCTCGCCGTGGTGGCCGAGGTGGCCTACCAGCTGGGTGACGCCGACGCCGCCCGGTCGGTCCGCGACCAGCTCATCCGCCACGCGGACCGGTTCATCGTCGCGGCCGGCGCCGTTGGGTGCGCCGGCGCGGTCTCCCGGCCGCTCGGGCTGTGCACGCTGACCCTGGGTCAGCTCGACGACGCGGTGGCTTGGCTGCGTCAGGCGGTGGCCGGCAACCGCCGGATCGGTGCGGCACCGTTCCTTGCCCGCGCTCAGGCCGAGCTCGCCATCGCGCTGCGCCGCCGGGACCGGACCGGTGACGCGCAGGAGGCACGGCAGCTCCTGGCCGAGGCGGCCAGCGCCGCAGCGGAGCTGGGGATGCCGGTGCTGGTCCGCGAGATCGCCGGGTTGCGGGCAGCCGACAGCGAGGCGGGTCTCGACCGGCCGTGGCTGCGCCAGGACGGTGAGACCTGGCTGCTCACCGTGGGCGGGCGGACCACGCGGCTGCGGCACAGCAAGGGGCTGGCCCAGCTCGCGGTGCTGCTGGCCAATCCCGGCCAGGAGATCACCGCGGTCGAGCTGGCCGGCGGGGTCCCCGCCCCGTCGGTCCCCGATCCGGTCCTGGACCAGACCGCCAAGCGGGCCTACCGGCAGCGGCTCGCCGAGTTGGACGGGGCGCTGGACCGGGCCGCCGCCCGTGGTGACGCCGCCGCTGCGGACGGCCTGGAGGCCGAGCGGGCCGCGCTGGTGGCCGAGCTCAAGCGTGCCGCCGGGCTGGCCGGCCGCTCGCGGGGGTTCTCCGATGAGGCCGAGCGGGCGCGGGTCAACGTCACCCGCACGATCCGCCAGGCGCTGGACCGGATCCTGGTCGCCGACCCGGAAGCCGGCCGTCACCTGCTCGCCTCGGTGCGCACCGGCATCCGCTGCGTCTACCAGCCCGGCGGCTGATCGAACGCCTCCGTTCGCCGGCAACGAACGCCTCCCCGGTAGCCGCAACCACGAGGAGGCATGACCATGCGGATGATCTTCTTCATCGATCCGGTCTGTGGGTGGATATGGTGGACCCCGTCAGGCCGCTGGCGCCGGCTCCGGGTCGCCCGCCACGACCCGTGGGAGCCGGGCGCGCGCCGCGATCACCGCACGGTCTGGAGTTGGTGGTGCCCATGACCGGCCATCCCGGTCGGCGCGGGTCGAGCCCCGTGGACTGTGGCGTTGATGGCTCCATCGAAGGAGGCGTGGTCGTGCGCGTGGACCTGTTCGTCGACCCGGCGTGCATGTGGACGTGGCTGACATCGCGGTGGCTGGTTGAGGTCGCACCCCACCGGGGTCTGGAGGTGCGGTGGCGCAGCTACAGCCTGCTGCTGCGCGATGGCCCGGAGGGGCTGGAGGACTGGAAGGGCGCCTTGTGGGGGGCGTCCCACCGGGCGGTGCGGGTGATGCAGGCGCTCCACGCCGACGACCCGGACGGGGTCCGCGGCTTCTACGAGGCGCTCATCACCCAGAGCCTGGCGGCCTACAACGCCGGCGGGCCGCCATTCCAGGATCTGCAGGGCGCGCTGGCGGCCGCCGGGCTGGCACCGTGGTATGCGGCCACCGCCGATGACGCCGCCTGGGACGAGCCGATCCGACGGTCGATGGCCGAGGCGTTCGCCGTCGTCGGGCAGGGGGTCGGCACACCAGCGCTGGTGTTGCAGCTCGACCCGCCGGTGGGTTTGCATGGGCCGCTGGTCTCGCCGCCGCCGGCCGGGACCGACGCGGTGCGACTCTGGGACGCGGCAGTGGCCTTCGCCACCGTGCCGGAGGTGCTGGAGCTATCACGTCCCCGGCCGCGCCGGCCCACGGTCCCGGGGTTGCGGCTGTAGCCGGATCGGTTTCATCAGTCGCGGTGGCGGTAGCTGCGGGTGTAACGGTAGGCGGGAGCGGGTGGACTCTCTTCAGAAAGGGACTCGCGATGAGCAGCTTGCCGATCGGTGAGTACGGCCTGCTCTCCGACTGCCGTTCGGCGGCGCTGGTGAGCCGGGAGGGCTCGGTGGACTGGCTGTGCTTCCCGCGTTTCGACGCCCCGGCGGTGTTCGCCCGCCTGCTCGACCAGGACGCCGGCCACTTCTCGATCCGGCCGGCCGGAGAGTTCCAGGCCTCGCGTGCCTACCTCGACCAGACGATGGCGCTGCAGACCACGTTCACCACCTCGACCGGCACGGCGGTGCTGACCGACGCGATGGCGGTGGGCCGCAACGACCGCGGCCACGACCTGGGCGCCGGCTCCCCCGGCGTGCTGGTGCGGCGGATCACCTGCACCCAGGGCACGCTCGAGGTCGAGGTCAGCTACGCTCCCCGGCCGGAGTACGGCCTGATCCACCCGATCCTGGAGGCGGTCCCCGGTGGCCTGGCGGCCAGGGGCGGCGCCGACCGGCTGCTGCTCTCGGCCCCGATCGACTTCCGGGTCGACGGTGCCACCGCCAGCGCGCGCCCGCGGCTGGAGGCCGGTCAGACGGCCGGCTTCGCGTTGCATCACGGGCGCCTGTGGGAGCCAGCCCTGACCGCCTGGGACCAGGACCAGATCGCCGCGCGCCTGCACGACACGCTGGAGGCCTGGCGCTCCTGGTCGGCCATCCATCAGACCTATGAGGGACCCTGGAAGGAGCTGGTGCACCACTCCGGCCGGGTGCTGCAGGCGCTCACCTTCCAACCGACCGGGGCCATCGTCGCCGCGCCCACCACCTCGCTGCCCGAGACCGTCGGCGGCGAGCGCAACTGGGACTACCGCTACACCTGGGTCCGGGACGCGTGCCTCACCATGGAGGCCCTGTGGGTGGCAGCCTGCCCGGACGAGGCCAACAGGTTCTTCGAGTTCCTGGCCGACGCCGCCGCCTCTCAGCTCCAGCGCGGGCTCGACCTCCAGATCATGTTCGGGATCGGCGGAGAGCGGGACCTCTCCGAGAGGGAGCTGGGGCACCTGCGAGGCTGGCGGGACAGCCGGCCGGTGCGGGTCGGCAACGGCGCCTGGAACCAGCGCCAGCTCGACGTGTACGGCGAGCTGCTCGGGGCCGCGGAGCGGCTGGTCGCGCAACTGGGTGAGATCGAGCCGATCATCCGCAGCTTCCTGATCACAGCGGCCGACGCCGCCGCCATGCGCTGGAAGGAGAAGGACCAGGGCATCTGGGAGATCCGCGGCGCGCCGCGCGACTTCCTGTACTCCAAGCTGATGTGCTGGGCCGCGCTGAACCGCGCGATCGACCTGGCGACCCAGTTGGGTGCCGAGGACCGTGTCCAGGAATGGGCCGCCTCGCGCGAGGAGATCCGCGCGGCCATCCTGGAGCACGGCTGGAACCAGCAGGCCGGCGCCTTCACGCAGGCATTTGGGAGCGACGACCTGGACGCCTCCAGCCTGATGCTGGCGATCACCGAGTTCCTGCCCGGCGACGACCCGCGCATGAGGGCGACCATCGATGCCACCGCCGCCCGGCTCACCGACCAGCGCGGCCTGGTCTACCGCTACCTTGCCCACGACGGCCTGGAGGGCGAGGAGGGCACCTTCCTGCTGTGCACCTTCTGGCTGGCGCAGGCACAGGCACTGGCCGGCGAGCTGGACCAGGCCAGAGCCACCTTCGAGCGGGCGGTGGCGGCGATCAGCGACGTCGGACTACTCGCCGAGGAGGTCGACCCGGGCGGAGCCGAGATGATCGGCAACTACTCGCAGGCGTTCAGCCACATCGGCCTGATCAACGCCGCCTGGGCCATCTCCCAAGCGGAGGAGCGCTCGCGCCGCCCTGCCCCGGTGACGTCGGCCGGCGGGAGCTGAGGCGTCGCAGCGCTCCACCCATCCCGCCGAGACGTGGATGGCGGACAGGAAAGGATGGCCGAGATGAGCACGCCACAGCCTGGCGGCAGGTTCCCGGACCTGGAATTGCCCGACCACGCCGGCAACCGCCGAAGCCTTTCGGAGCTGGCCGCCGGCGACCCGCTCTACCTCAACTTCTACCGCGGTTTCTGGTGTCCCAAGGAGCAGGCCTTCTTCCGCCGCCTGGTGCGCCTGCAGGATGAGGCCGAGGTCGCCTACACCCGCTTCGCCTCTGTCAGCGTCGACCCGCCCGAGGTGGCGGCCGCGTTCCGGGCCGGCGTCGGGGCGCGCTGGACCTTCCTGTCCGATACCGATCGGCGGCACCAGGCCGAGCTCGACCTGCTGGAGACGACCGACACCGTGCACCGGCCGTATCTGCCGGCATCCTTCCTGCTGTTCCCCGATCTGCGGGTCCACCAGGCCTGGAACGGCTACTGGTACTGGGGGCGCCCGACCGACGAGGAGCTGCGCCAGGGCTTCCGCTCGGTCACCCGGCAGATCCGCCCCGACTGGGAGGTCCCGCGCCGGTGAGCTGGTGCTGGTTCGATCACCTGGCGACGGACGGCTCGGACGTCGAGGGTGCGCTGGCCAGCGCCACTGCGGTCGACCGGGCCGGCCGGCCTGTCGGGCTGCTGGTGGCGTGGCCGCGCGGCCGCAAGCCGGTCAGGACCGCCACCCGGATGGACGTGCGGCTGGTCGATCCGGCCGGCCCGCCCGCCTGGGTGTCGCTGGTCCTGGTGCCTCCTGAGCTGGCCCCGCTGTTCGACGAGCCGGCGGTGTCCCAGGCGATGCGGGCGGTGCTGGCCGGGCCGGCGTTCGCGGCCGTCTCGACGCTGGTCCGCGACGCCGTCCACTTCGCCGGAGCGGTGACGGTCGACCACAGCGACCGTCCGGACCGGCTGGCCGACGACCCCTTCGCCCGCCTGCACCCGGCGCGGATCGTGCGGGTGGAGTCGGGCCTGTTCGGTCATGTCCCGCCGCCGCCCGGACCCGCCATCCAGCGCTACGCCGGCAAGCCGTGGCCGGTGCCCGGGTTCGACAACGGCTGATCAGGCGTTGCTGGCCTGCTCGCTGACGCGCCGGCGAACGTCGTCCATGTCCAGCGCCTTGGCCTTGCCGATCAGGTCCTCGAGGGCGGCCTCGGGAAGCGCGCCCGGCTGCGCGTACAGCACGATATTGTCGCGGATGATCATCAACGTCGGGATCGACATGATCCCGAACGCGCCGGCCAGCTCCTGCTGCGCCTCGGTGTCGACCTTGCCGAAGACGATGTCACCGTGTCGCTCCGCGGCCCGCTCGAACACCGGCGCGAACCACCGGCACGGCCCACACCAGGCGGCCCAGAAGTCGACCAGCACCATGTCGTTGCCGCTGGTGACCTCGTCGAAGTTCTCTGTGGTCAGCTCAACTGTCGCCATCACCATGCACCCTTCAAGCTCTGAGATACCCCCAGGGGTATGAACGGGTGCGACGGAGCATCCATTCCTCTCCCCCGGCCTGAGCTGACTGGCTGTTCCACGGCTTGACGGCGAGGATGCTGGCTGCTTCCGGAAAGTCGGCGAGCAGGAACGCGAATGGCGGGAACGGCTCCTGACCGCCATGCGGAGCCTGGACGCGGCCGGCCCAGCCGAGTAGGGATGTACATGTCTGGCGACCAACTCAACGATCGTGGGAGGGAAAATGGGGAGTTTCTTCGGGCTCTTTGCCGCTGGCCCGGCCTTCTTCTTCAGCGCGTGGCTGCTGATGATCTTCGCCGGGATCGTGGACAGCGATGCCGGCATCCGGCCGTTCGGGTACGTGACGTCGATGGTGGTGACCATCGGGCTGTGGCTGACGGTCGCCCCGGCCATCGGCGCCATCGCCCGCGGCACCAGGAAGCGCTGAACTTCAGCCTGGGACCGCTCAGCGCTGGACGGGTATCGCCACCCGGACGGTCGTGCCCTCGCCCGGCACGCTGACGATCTCGGCCCGCCCCCCCAGCCGCGCGGCGCGTGCCCGCAGGTTCCCAAGGCCCCGCCCGGCACCCTGGGCGGCGGGGTCGAAGCCCCGCCCGTCGTCATCGACCTCCAGCAACACCACGCCGTCGTTCTGGTGGTGCAGCGAGACCCGGCAGGTCGCCGCGTTCGCGTGGCGGCGCACGTTGGAGAGCGCCTCGCGGACCAGCTGCACCACCTCGGCGGCGTCCTGGCCGATGGCGCCGGCGGCGTCCGGGTCGATCTCGGCGATCGCCACCACCCCGCTGCGATGGCCGAACTCCTCCACCATCTCCCCCAGCGCGGGGCCGAGCTGCCGGGTGGCCAGCACGCCCGGCTCCAGCCCGAAGATGTAGTTGCGCAGGTCGCGGATGACCCGGTCGAGCTCCTCCACGGCGGTCTGGAGCCGCCGAGCGGCTTCCGGGTCGCCGACCAGCGAGGCGGCGCCCTGTAGGCCGAGCCCGACGGTGAACAGCGACTGGATGGTGCCATCGTGCAGCTCCCTGGCGATCCGCTCCCGGTCCTCCAGGGTCTCCAACCGGTGCACCTCCCGCTGGAGCCGGCCCTGCTCCAACACCACCGCGGTCTGCCCGGCGAACACCTCGGCCAGGCGCACCTCACCGTCGTCGAACACCTGCCCGCCGGGGCCGCGGGCCAGCAACAACGTCCCGAACGGCTCCCCGCGGGCGGCCAACGGCACGAACAGCGCCGGGCCGAACCGGCCCGACCGCACGATCGGCTGGGCGACCCGCTCGTCCACCGACGCATCGGTCAGCGCGATCACCCGGCCGCTCCGGATCGCGTCCCCTGACACCGACCCCTCCAGGGGGAAGACCTCGCCAACCATCTCCTCGGCGGCCTCGCCATCGGCCGTCCGCACCGTCAACTGCCGACCGTCGCGGGTGGGCACAGCCACGCTGGCCAGATCTACGTGCAGCAACGCCCGAGCGTGGCGGGCGACCAGGGCGGTCACCGTCTGCGGATCATCACCGCCCATGAGGGCCGTGGCGATCGCGTGCAACGCGTCCAACCGCTGGACCCGCACCTCCAGCTCCTGGTTCAGGTGCGCGTTCTCCACCGCGACCCCGGCCTGGGCCGCCAGGACCAGCAGCGCCCGCTCGTCCTCCTCGTCGAATTCGTCGGCGGATTGCTTCTCCGTCAAATAGATGTTGCCGAACACCCGCCCGCGCGCCGTCACCGGCGCGCCGAGAAACGACCGCATCGGCGGATGATTCGGCGGAAATCCAGCCGAACGAGGATCGGCCGCCAGGTCCCGGAGCCGCAGCGGCCGCGCATCCTCGATCAGGACGCCCAGCACCCCTTTGCCGACCGGCAGGTGCCCAATGGCGGCGTGCTGCTCTGGCGTGATCCCGGTGTAGACGAACTGCGAGATCTCCCCGTCGGGACCAAGGACGCCGATGGCACCGTAGCGCGCATCCGTCAGCTTCGTTGCCAGCTCGACGATGCGCTGCAAAATCGCTGGCAACGATCGCTCCGACGACAACACCAGACCCGCCTCCAACAGCAGGTCCCGCCGGCGATCCTCGCCATTCACCACCGCGCACCCCCAGTCGCAACCGTACCGAGGCTAGCAGGACCGGTTTCTCCCCTGGAAGGCCGCAGCCGCCGGGCTCGGGCTGCTGCGTGCCGCCGCTCCCGAAAGCTGGACACGGGCTCTCGCCCGCGCGCTCAGAAAAGTTCATCCGCGTGTCGATCTGGCCGTGCCCGGGTCGACGCGTTGGTAGAGGCACGCAATCGAAAGGAGCGCGGGATGCGCAAGATCGCCGGTGACGACTGGATGCGGCCGGCGCTGTGCGAGGAAGCGCTGCGGCTCGGCCGGGTCCTGGCCGAGCTGATGCCGAACGAGCCGGAGGTCCACGGCCTGGTCGCGCTGATGGAGATCCAGGCGTCGCGTTCGGCGGCTCGCTCCGGGCCGTCCGGAGAGCCCGTGCTGCTGCTCGACCAGGATCGCGGACGCTGGGATCAGCTCTTCATCCGGCGCGGTCTGGCGGCGCTGGAGCGTGCCGAGGCGCTCGGCGGCGCGCTCGGCCCCTACGCGTGGCAGGCCGCGATCGCCGCCTGCCACGCGCGGGCGCGTACCCCCGAGGAGACCGACTGGGTGCGCATCGCGGCGCTCTACGAGGCGCTCGCCCAGCTCGCACCGTCCCCGGTCGTGGAGCTGAACCGGGCGGTCGCCCTGGCGATGGCGTTCGGCCCGGCCACGGGCCTGGAGCTGGTCGACGCGCTCACCTCGGAGCCGTCGCTGAAGGGCTATCACCTCCTGCCGAGCGTCCGCGGCGACCTCCTGGCCAAGCTCGGCCGCTTCGACGAGGCACGTGACGAGTTCCGGCGCGCGGCATCGCTCACGCACAACGAACGCGAACGGACCCTGCTCCTCGAACGCGCCGCCGGGTGTGCCGAAGCGTCGGCTCAGCCACGCTGAGCAGGCGATCGAAATGGTCTGAAGAGGGGGTGAGCCTCGGGGCTGGCCACCCATCCCCATGGCTTGGGCCAGCGCCCGAGGCGACCCCAGGAAGCGTCCGCGACGCTCCAGCGAGTGGCGCTACAAGGTGTGGGGGGGTCCCTCGCTTGCGCCACTACCCCATAGAGCGACACCCCGCCGGCGTTTGTTACAGCCCGGCCGGCGTCTGTTTCTCACTGGAGGAAGCGGCTTGTGGAAAACGTCACGCCCGTGCGGCGGAGTCGGAAGGATTCGCTAGATCCGCAACGGCGCAAGTGTCGTATGATTCGCCACCGGTTCGTAGCCGCTCATCGGCTTGAGGGGGCTGGGGCGTGGGCTGGCACTGGTATTTCAGCGAGCTCGCGCTGGGCGGGGGGACCTGCCTGGCCATCTATGCCTACTACGTCTGGCGCCACCGGCGGGCGACGGCCGGGGCGAGCCTGGCGGTGGCGCTGGCCGCCGCGAGCTGGTGGGGCGTTGCCTACGCCATCGAGCTCGCGGGCGACCGGCTGTCCACCAAGCTGTTCTGGGGCGACGCCAAGTGGCTCGGCATCTGCCTGCTCCCAGTCGCCTGGTACGCGTTCATCATGCAGTACACCGGCCGCGACCGGTGGGTGAACCGGACCACCATGGCCGTGCTGGCCGTGCCGCCCGCGGCGGTGATCGTGCTGCTGGCCAACCGGGCAACCCACGATCTGGTGCGCTACTACCCGCCGTCGGCGGCCGCCCATCCCGCTGATGCGATCGCCCGGGTGGGACCGCTGTTCTGGCCGTTCCTGGTCTACTCGAACCTGGTCATCTGGGGCTGCGTGGCGCTGTTCGTCTGGACGCTCACGCGCGTGTCGCGGCTGTACTGGCGGCAGAGCCTGCTGCTGATCGTCACCGTGCTGCTGCCGTTCCTCGCCAACGTGCTGCACAACCTCAACGTCGGGCCGTTCGGGCGGGTGGAGCTGACGCCGTTCCTGTTCGTGCTGACCGGCGCGGTGCTGGTGTGGGGCATCTTCCGCTTCCGCCTGCTCGACCTGGCCCCGATCGCGCGCGGCAAGATCTTCCAGATCGTGCACGACGCGGTCGTGGTGCTCGACCCGTACGCGCGGGTCGTGGATGCGAACCTGGCCGCCGAACGGCTGATCGGCCAGCCGGTCGGCCAGATCGTCGGCCAACCGCTCGAGCGGTTGCTGCCAGGCTGGGCCGGCGCGGTCGCCGGACGCCGCAACGCCGCCACTTCGAACGACGACCGTGCGGGCGAGGCGGTCATCGCCGGTCGCGCCTATGAGCTGACCGTCTCCGCGCTGCCCGACCGGCAGGGGCAGGCGACCGGGGAGCTGCTCATCGCCCGCGACGTCAGCGAGCGGCGCCAAGCCGAGCAGGACCTTCGCGACAGCCTGGCGAGGGAGCAGGCCGCCACCGAGCGGCTGACGGTCGCCCTGCAACGGGAGCAGGTCGCCACCGAGCGCCTCCGCGCGCTGGACGAGATGAAGGACGCGTTCCTGCACGCGATCTCCCACGACCTGCGCACCCCGCTCACCTCGGTGCTGGGCATCGCGGCGACGCTGCACCGCGGCCAGGAGCTGCTGCCCGCCACCGAGGTCCACGACCTGCTCGGCCGGCTCGCCGGCAACGCCCGCAGGCTCGATCGCCTGCTGACCAACCTGCTCGATCTCGAGCGGCTGGCCCGGGGCACCGTCAGCCCCGACCGCCGACCGGTCGACCTCGGCGAGCTGGTCGGCCGGGTCGTCAAGGACACCGGACCCGAGCTGCTGGGCGAGCGCCGGATCAGCCTGGAGACCTCGCCCGTGGTGCTGGAGGTCGACGCGGCCAAGGTCGAGCGGATCGTGGAGAACCTGCTGGCCAATGCGGCTCGCCACACCCGGATGGACACCCCTGTCTGGGTGCGGGTCGAGCCGTGTCCCGGCGGCGCGCTGATCGTCGTCGAGGACGCCGGGCCCGGCGTGCCCGCCGAGGTCCGCGAGGCGATCTTCCAGCCGTTCCAGCAGGGGCCGAGCATCACCGCCCACGCGCCCGGGTCCGGCGTCGGCCTGGCGCTGGTTGCCCAGTTCGCGGGCATGCACGGCGGCCGGGCCTGGGTGCAGGAGCGGCCCCAGGGCGGCGCCTCGTTCAGGGTGTTCCTGTCCGGGTGATGAGCCCTCGCCATTGACGGCTCGAGCAGCGCAGGCAGATGCTGTTGCGTTGTCCGACGACCCGGCCCAGCCCACCGCCGGGGAGATGGTGAGCCTTGGCGTTCCCCCCGGGTCGAGGGGAGGCGGCGACACATGGATGACAAGCTGGTTCGCTGTGAGCCGGCAACCCCCGTTGGAGCGTCGTGACCTGGAGATGGTCGGCCGCCGGGTGGCTGATGCTCGGCGGGGCGGCCTTCTTCGCGATCGCCGTCGGCTACGTCTGGCGGCGCCGGGTGGACGCGCTCGCGGTCAGCCTGCTGGTCATGCTGCTTGCGGCCCTGGAATGGAGCGTCGCCTACGCGCTGGAGCTGAGCGTCGGCGATCCGGGAGCGCGACAGCTCTGGGGTGACCTGAAGTACGTCGGCATCTGCCTGCTCACCCCGGCGTGGCTGGCATTTGTCTTTCACTACATCGGCCGGCCCAGGTGGCCGACGCGGCTGGTGGGGGCGCTGCTGGCGATCGAGCCGCTGGCCGTGCTGGTGGTGCTGGCCAACGGCGCGACCCATCACCTCGTCCGCTTCTACACGGCGGCGGGGGGCGCGGTCGCCGAGGCCGGACCGCTGTTCTGGGTGCACCTGGTCTACACCGACGTCCTGATTTGGGCAGGCACAGCCGTGTTCGTGCTCGGCTCCTGGCGGCTTTCGCGGCTGTACCGGCGCCAGAGCATCATCCTGCTCGTCTCGGTGATGCTGCCCTGGGGAACCAATCTCCTCTTCAACCTCCGCGTGGGCCCGTTTGGCATGGTCGACCTGAGCCCCTTCGCCTTCACCGTGACCGCCGCGGTCCTGGTCTTCGGGGTGTTCCGGTTCGGCCTGCTCGACCAGCGTCCCATGGCCCGCAGCCAGATCTTCGAGACCATCGGCGACCCGGTGCTGGTGCTGGACCCCTACGGCCGGGTGATCGACGCCAACCCGGCGGCCGGGCGGCTGGTGGGACTGTCGGTTGCCGCCATCATCGGCCGGTCGGCCGTCCGGCTGCTCCCGGCGCTCGGCGACCGCGCCGTGGGCCAGGTCACCGCCAGCGAGATCAGCCTGGCCGGTCACACCTACGACCTGGACATCTCTCCCCTGCCGGGCCGGCCGGGTCGGCGCGGCGGCCAGTTGCTCGTGGCCCGCGACATCACCGAGATCCGCCAGGCCCAGCAGATGCTGCGCGCCGCGCTCGACCGGGAGCGCATCGCGACCGACCAGCTCGGCACCGCCCTGGCACAAGAGCAGGCCGCCACCGAGCACCTGCGCGGCCTCGACGACCTGAAGAGCGCGTTCATGCAGGCGGTCTCGCACGACCTGCGCACCCCGCTGGCCTCGGTCCTCGGGATCGCGGTGACCCTGGAGCGGAGCCGCTGGGCGCTGCCCACCGACGAGGCCGACGACCTGCTCAGCCGACTCACCTCCAACGCCCGCCGGCTCGACCGGATCCTCAGCGGCCTGCTGGACCTCGACCGGCTCGCCAGGGGCATCGTCGAGCCCAGGCGCGAGCTGACCGACCTCGGCGAGCTGGTGGCCACGGTGGTCGACCAGGCCCAGGGAGACCTCGTCGGCGACCACCCGGTGTTCGTGGACCTGGAGCCGGTCGAGATCGCGATCGACTCGGCCAAGGTCGAGCGGATCGTCGAGAATCTGCTGGTCAACGCCTCGCGGCACACCCCGCCGGGCACGCCGATCTGGGTCAGCGTCGACCGGCGCGATGACGGCGCGCTGCTCACCGTCGCCGACGCCGGGCCGGGGGTGCCGGTCGAGCAGCGCGAGCGGATCTTCCAGCCCTTCCATCGCGGCTCCGGCGAGGCGGGCCACGCGCCCGGGTCCGGCGTCGGCCTGGCGTTGGTCGCGCGGTTCGCCGACCTGCACGGAGGCCGCGCCTGGGTGGAGCCGCGGGCCGGCGGAGGCGCCTGCTTCCAGGTGCTGCTGCCCGACGCCCCGGACCCGGCCCCGCCCGCCGAGCCGATGAGCAGCGGCCGCCGTACCTGACGGCCCGGAGTCGTGCACAGTCGGCGGCCTGCTCGGGTTCGCGGCCATCAACCTGCTCGCGGCGGCCAGCCCCGACATCGGTGTGCTGGCGGCCACCCGCGTGCCGGCCGCGCTGCTCACCGGGCTGTTCGTGCCGAGCGCGACCGCCAGCGCCTCGGCCCTGGTGGCGTCGGAGGGGCGCGGGCGGGCGCTGGCGACCAGCCTGCTCTACATGACCATCTGAGGAGTGGCCACCTGGGGACGGTCCCGCCCCAGCAGCACCGACTGGTCGGCAGCGCCGACGACGGCGCCGCCATCGCGATCTCGCTCAACGCCTCCGCGCTCTATCTTGGCATCGGCCTGGGCGGCCTCCTCGGCGGCTACGTGGTCGGCACGGCGGTTGCGGACCACGTAGCCGCCGGCGGGCGGCCTGGGCGCGCTCGCCCTCGTGCTGCTGCCGATCTCCGTGGCGGCTAGCTGATACGCTGCTGCCGACCTGCTTCCTCAGCGGCGTTCATCGTTCTGACCTGGAGGAATCCCCTGACCCGCGTTCCTGATTCTCGCAAGGCGCACGGTGTCCATTACACGCCAGCTGAGCTGGCAACCTTCCTGAGCGAAGAGGCGCTCGCGCTCGCTGGTGGCCAAGGACCGCTCAAGGTGCTCGATCCTGCCTGCGGGGATGGAAGCCTCCTGCTCGCGTTGGCTGAGGCCGCGGGCGCGGCGGTCACCGAAGACATGCGTGCCGTCGGGCTCGATCAGGATCCCGAGGCCCTGCGGGTTGCGCGGGAAGTCCTGGAGGCGATGCCATTCGCCCATCTCGAGTTGCGACAAGCGGACTTCCTGGATTCCGCCGACACGGTCGAGGCCCGGCTCTTCGACTTGGCGGAGCCGACGAACCGACCCACCGATTTCGACTTGATAATCGCCAATCCTCCATACGTCAGAACTCAGGTTCTCGGCGCAAAGCGTTCACGGCAACTTGCGCAGATGCACCGCTTGAGCGGCCGAGTCGACCTGTTCCATGCGTTCGTGCGGAAGATGACGGACCACCTTCGCGATGGTGGGATCCTCGCGCTGCTCTGCTCGAATCGATTCCTCAGCACCCAGGCGGGCGAGGCTGTGCGGGCACTCCTCAGGCGTGATTATCAGCTCCACAGCATCACCGACCTCGGCGACACGAAGTTGTTCCGAGCCGCCGTGCTGCCGGCGATCGTCATCGCGAGGAAGCAGTCCTCCCCGTCCCTTGGTCGATGCAGCTTCACCCAGATCTACACGGCGCCCGACAGATTGCCTCGCACCGCCGACGTGCCCGCGATGGCGTCTCCGATGGAAGCGCTTCGTGCCGGCGTCACCGGCCACGTCTCCATCGGCGGCACTCTATACAGCGTCGAGCGCGGTGTACTCGACACCGCCACGCGCGTCACCCACGCCTGGAGCCTCTCGCACTCACGGATCAATTCGTGGCTGGAGACGGTCAAGGCGCACACCTCCTGCTCGTTCGAGGACGTCGCCAAGATCCGTGTCGGCATCAAGACCACCGCCGACAGCGTCTTCATCCGCAATGACTGGGCGGATCTACCAAGCGACATCAGGCCCGAGCCCCAGTTGCTCTATCCGCTCATCACGCACCATGAGGCGAGGCGCTGGGCGGCGCTGCCCCCGGCGAGAGAGGTCCTGTATCCCCACGTGGATGTGGGCGGACGCGCCGCGCCGGTCAACCTCGCCGACTACCCGTTGGCCAGGTCATACCTGGAGAGCCACAGGGCCAAGCTCTCCGCACGGAAATACCTGCGGGAAGCCCGCCGGAACTGGTTCGAGATCTGGGTTCCGCAGCGGCCCTCCGAATGGCCCAAGAGGAAGATCGTCTTCCCCGACATCGCCGAGTCCCCACGGTTCCTGCTCGACACGTCGAAGGCCATCGTCAACGGGGACTGCTATTGGATGGCGCTCGGCGACGACGTAGCGGACGACTTGGCGTACCTTCTGTTGGCCGTTGGAAATTCCACATTCGCGATGCGGTACTACGACGCGGTCTGCGGCAACCGCCTATACGCCGGCCGGCGGCGGTTTATCACCCAGTACGTGAAGGCCTTCCCGCTGCCAGACCGGCAGCATCCCGCCACCGAGAAAATCGTCGGCCTCGCGCGCGAGCTCGTCCATCGCCACGCTGGCCAGGCGCTCGAAGCGGAGCTGGATTCGCTGGTCTGGGCCTCATTCGGACTGCCGGAAGAAGGTTCGTGGTAGCGGAATCTGTAGCTTGGCATTCTCCACCAGACCCGCGAACTGCTGGAACTCGGTAAAGAAGTCCTGTCCGGTGACAACGACAACCTCAGTCAAGACAATGCCGGTGGCTCCAACAGAATGGCCGTACACCACGGCGTACCTTATGTCGCAGTGGCGCACGTCCTCCCCGACCTCGCGCGCCGGAGCGGAGCTGGAGGGCAGGACCAGTCCGAGATCAATGGTGGACGCGGTCTGCAGCTTGATCTCCAGCGCCTGGGACAGGATGTCAGGCCATTGACCCCGGTTCACGTATGGCCCGAGGCCCAGTGCCTTGGCGACCTCCCGCTGTAGCAGCTCGCCGCGCACTCGATCCTGATCGTGGCCGGGATCTTCGAGTCGCATGCCCTCTAGGACCTTCAGGCGATCGAAGATGGCTTGGATGCTCAGGAGCGTGCCAGGCGTGGGTCTGCCGGAGGCCGATGTGGCTTCGAGCGTGGACGACGGGATATCACCGCTCGGTCGCAGGAGCCGTTGGAGGTGTTCGGTGTCGAATGGCGAGACCAGGCGGGAGCCCACACGCAGCGGGCGTCTCTTCGCTTGGAATTTCCTCGTCAGTTTTCCGGTGCGATCCAGCGCCGCGATGGCCTCGCCGGTGACCACCCGCACGCTCACGACCTTGCCGGCGTCATCGACCCTGAGGAATGCGTACCTCCGCGTCGGCGAGATCTCCTCGTTCCAGACCTGGAGGTTGTCCGATTTCTGCACGTAGACGTCCAGGTCCTGTCCAAGGAATCGAGGTTGCGTCTTTCGAAAGCTCTTGGGCACAGGATAGCCGAGCGCTTCGCAGATCGCCGCCTTCGCGATCTTCGCACGGGTGCGAATCGGGGCCGCCAGGACCAATCCTGCGAGCTGTTCGTTGAGGGCTCGTTCGAGGTCCTCGACACTCAGGAAGAGATCGGGCCTAGCATCGAGGGAATCGTAGATTGACAGGCCAGAGGCCGCGAGCGCGCGCCGGAACGCCCGATGGCCAGAGGGATCGAGATCCTGGCGAGGCACGGGCTGGATGGTAGCGGCGTCAGAGGTGGACGACCGGGCAGGTGAGGGTGCGGGTGATGCCGTCGACGGCCTGGACCCTGGCGACCACCAGCTTGCCGAGGTCGTCGACGTTGCGGGCCTCGGCCCGCACGATCACGTCGTAGGGCCCGGTGACGTCCTCGGCCTGCTGGACGCCCTTGATCTCGGAGATTTCCTTGGCGACCTGGGCCGCCT
>WNFX01000327.1_pt1 | contig 65391 bp, 64 predicted proteins | sample 5400111 | NCBI WGS metagenome assembly WNFX01 (sample SAMN13153363, study PRJNA577476) | soil metagenome | isolation source: 40 cm soil or saprolite under grassland replicate 1 | place: USA:California | collected 2016-06-15
CGGCGACGCCGGCCTTCTGCGCAAACGCCGTGGCGCACGTGATCGTGTGCTCCTGGACCTTGACGATTTCCCTGAAGAGGGGCGTCGGCGCGACGAGCCATCCGAGCCGCCAGCCCGTCATCGCGTACGTCTTCGAGAAGCCGTGCACCGTCACCGTGCGCTCGAACATGCCGTCCAGGGACGCCGGCGAGACGTGCTCGCCCTCGTAGAGGATCTTCTCGTAGATCTCGTCGCTCACGACGATGAGGTCGTGGTCCGCTGCGAGGTCGGCGAGGGCCCGCACCGCGTCGCGCGAGTACACCGAGCCGCCGGGGTTCGACGGGGAGTTGAGCATCAGGAGGCGCGTGTGCGGCGTGATCGCCTGCGCGACCGTTTCCGCCGACGGCACGAAGCCGTCCTCGTCCGCGGCGCCCACGGGCACGGGCTTCGCCCCTGCGAGGGTGACCATCGGCCCGTACGAGACCCAGCCGGGATCCGGGATCAGCGCCTCGTCGCCGCGGTCCAGCAGGGCCATGCACGTGAGGAAGAGCGTGTGCTTCGTCGGCGCGACGATCACGTTCTCCGCCTTCGCGGGGATCTTGTTGTCCGTTCTGGATTTCTCCGCGATCGCCTCCCGCAATTCTCGGATCCCGGGTGCTGGCGTGTACTTGGTGTAGCCGTCGTCGAGGGCCTTCTTCGCCGCCTCGATGATATGCGCGGGTGTCGGGAAGTCCGGCTCGCCGATCGCCAGCGAGACGACCTTCTCGCCGCGCGCTTTCATCTCCGTGACGAGCTCGCTGATGCGGACCGTTGGAGACGACTCGATGGAAAGGACGCGCTTCGCGAATCGGGCCATGCATGAAGGCAACATGGAGGACTAGAAAAGGGTTCACCCAGGGTATGAGTAATTGCTCATACGGGCGGAGCGCCACGCCGGGCCGCGGTCCGCTGCCGTTTGCCGAAAGCGACATGTGGTGATTATGAGTAGTTACTCATACAGACGCAACCGACCTCTTCGGTGGGAGCTCCCGTTTATCCGTCGGGGGCTGAGGCGTGCCTCCGAACGGGATCGTATCCCAGCGACGCGAAAATCGTCTCTCCCAAGGAGGCGTTCGTCGTCACATGCTCGACGCCTTGGGCTCGGAGGAATCCGCGGAGGTCCTCGAGCCTCTCGGGGATTACGAATAGCACGGATTGGCCGAGATAGCGGACGCCTTCCCGCTCGACAAAGCCCGGGTACCCATATTTCCTTCCACTCTTCTCGAGGACGTAACCGAAGACGAATCGGTGAAGGCGCGCACAGAGCGAGCGGTCACGGCTGTCGACGTCCCAAGTCACGATGAACCCGGTCTGGCGAACGCCTTTCTGCCTACGAGCTCTCCTTACCGACGCGGATCTTCGGGCCATGGTATGACCAATTGCTCATACCCGGAGAGGAATAAGTAGGCGGACTGGGGAGAGGGCAGTGAACGTGAATGCCTTCGGGACGACAGATTCATCGGTGGGCGAAGTACGCTCGGACCTCGGCCGTGCTCACGTGGTCGATCCGCGCGAATCCGACCCGCTCGAACTGCACCACGTCATCGACCTTGAGGGTCGCGATTAGGGGTTCGCCGAGGCCCCGTCTTGCCTCCGGTGTCGGCGAATCGGACGCGTCCGGCAGGACCATATGGACATTCACCCCGTGCGTGACCCACTGGATCTTGGGAATCTCCTTGTTCTCCATCGAGACGAATCGTGCGCGGTGGTCCAAGACGACGTTGCAGAAGTCCTTCAGACGCACCTCCTTCCCGCGGAACTTCTCGAAGTCCTCGCGGGCGACCTGGACCTTCGGACCCGCGGGAATCTCTCGCACGCCGCGGGCCGGGAAATCGGGGTGGAGCGGCGCCTTCACCCGCTCGATCGGCGGCAGTCCGGCGATCTGGACCGCAGTGGGATCGGGGACGAAGAAGTAGCGGTTCGCGTCCTTGTCGATCAACTTGCGGTTCTCTGCGTACAGCGTCTCGGCGGGCACCTCGATGTCGTTCAGACTCAGGCCGAAAGAGAGCACGAACTCTCGGAGGGCCGCCGGCCGGATGCCCCGTCGGCGCAACGACTGCAAAGACCAGGTGCGAGGGTCGTCGATCCCGGTCAGGCGGCCGGCCGCGATTTCCTTTCGGTACCGCGACTTCGAGAGCTCGATGTCCTTGAACCGCAAGATGCCGAAATGCACGAACGCCGGACGGCGGGCAATCTCGAGGACATCCCAGATCCGCGCTTCCATCATGTCCTCCATGACCAGGTCCTTGCCGCGGATCACGTGCGTGATCCCGAGCAGATGGTCGTCGACGGCCCAGGAGAACTCGAGCATCGGCCACACGCGGTACCGCGTCCCGACCCGCGGGTGCTCCCGCTCCGCGATCCGGAACAGGACGCGGTCGCGGAACGCGGGATTCGGATGGGCCATGTCCGTCTTCAGGCGGACGACGGCTTCGCCCTCGCCGTACTCCCCGGCGAGCATCGCCTTCCACATCGCGATCGTCTCGTCGACGTCCTGCGTGCGGTGCACGCACGCCCGCATCCCCTCGCGATTCTTGCGGAGCGTATCGGCGTCGCACTCGCACACGTACGCCTCGCCCGTCGCGAGGAGCTTCTCCGCCCACTCGTAGTGCAGCGGGATGCGGTCGCTCTTGTACAGCACCTGATCGTACTCGACGCCGGCCCAATCGAGGCCCTCCTTCACCTGGTCGAACGCCTCCGGCAGGAGCGGCTTCTCCTCCGAGCCGATCGTGTCGTCGAAGACGAGCAGCAGCCGTCCATGGTAGCGTTTCGCGTACGCGTCGTTCAGGACGAACGCCCGCGCATTCCCGATGTGGAGCGGCCCGCTCGGATATGGCGCGAGTCGGAGGACGACCTTGCCGTCCACCGCCCCGGGCAGCGGCGGGAGTTCCTTCGGCCCGACGTCGGCGCGGGCCCTCTCGAGGAGCTCCGGCGCGATCGACGTCAGCTCGGCACGTTGGGCGTCCGGGGAGAGGCGGTTCACCTCCGCGACGACGCGCTCGACCTCGCGCGCGGCCTCCTTCGCGCGGCTCCGCAACGACGGATCCTCCGAGAGCAACCGGCCGAGGACCGCCCTCGCGTCGGCCTTGCCGTCGTGGAGGACCGCATTCTGCAACGCGAACTTCCGCGCCGAGTTCACGGCCACGTGCGTCCGGAGCGGCGGGGCGGTTAAAGAATCTTCGACCGAGGGGCCGTATCGCAACCCCGGCGTGGGCCGCCGTGTTCCCGCGGCTGAGACCGTCCCCGCCCGCCGACTCTCGGGAATTCGCCTAAGGAATGTTTATGGTCCACGGGACGCACGTCTTCCTCGTGGGTCGATGGTGGGGTCGCCTCTCCCCACGGGAACGCGCGGGGGTCGCGTTCGCGGTGTGGGCGTTCGCCTTCTTCGCCCTCTCCGTCGCGGCCGCGACCCCGGGCGGGCCTCTCGCTGCGCTTACCGCGGACGACCTCCATCCGATCGTCGGGCAGACCGTGCACTTCGACGCGTCCGCGAGCGTGTCGCACGACGAAGGCCTTGGGCGGATCGTCTCGTACCGATTCGACTTCGGCGACGGCGCGGGCACGGCGGGGCAGATTCCCGCGACGGCGGGCCACGCCTATGCGGACGTCGGCCCGAGGCGGGCGATCGTCATCGTGCGCGACGCCCGGGACAACGTCGGCACGGCGTCCGTGACGATCGACGTGCGGCCGAGGCCCACGCCGACCGGACCCGAGCCGGACCTCACGCCGAGCGCCGCGTCGACGGATCCCGGGAGCCCGCTCGAAGGCCAGGTGGTCAGCGTCGGGATCACGATCGTGAACCACGGCGGTGCGACGGCGGATTCCGCGACGATCGACGTCTACGACGCGCGGCCGGACGGCACGACGGTCGCGATCGGCCAGATCGCGCTGCCCCAGCCCCTTGCCGCCGGCTCGTCGGCCACGGTCTACTCGCAGTCGTTCCTCGCCGTCGGTGTAGGGGACCACGCGATCCGGATCGTCGTCGGCAACGTGACGCCGACGGAATCGAACACAAGCGACAACGCGCGGGAAATCCCGATGACCGTACGCGCATCGACCGGATCGCCTCCGAACGGCGGCGAGATCCCGCTCGGCAACGTGGCGGTCATCGTCGGCTTGCTCGCAGCCGCCATCGCCGCACTCGTCGGGGCCGCCATCCTGCTCACGCGTCCGCGCAAGCGGAGACCGCTCGAACCGCCACCCGCCGAGCCGCCGGACGAGTCGCCGCCGCCGATCTGGCCCCCCTAGTGGGACCGGCGCGGAACCGCTTCCGTCGAGGGCCCCGCAACGCCTAAAGAGCCGGACCGGTTTCGCGGGCGAGAGGACTTGCATGACGCTGCGCGAGTGGCTGGAACGGTTCTCCGACGACGTCATCCGGATCGAGGCGGACACGAGCCGCGATCTCGCAGCGACCCGCGTCCTGTTGCGAGAGCCCCGCAGGCCCGTCCACTTTCGATCGATCGACGGATCCGAGGCCGTCGGGAACCTGTGGTCGACCCGGGCGCGCGTGGCCGCGGCGCTCCGTACGCCGGTCGAGTCGCTGCTCCCCCGGCTCATGGAAGCACAAGCCCATCCGGGCGACACGCGGATCGTCGATCGCGGGGGCTTCTTCGACCACGCGTCGACCGACGTGAACCTGCTCGATCTCCCGGTGCCGAAGCTGTTCCCGCGAGATGCGGGTCGATACATTACCGCCGGTGTCTGGGTCGCGGAATGGCAAGGAGTCCGCAACCTCTCGTTCCATCGGGTTCTCCTGCTCGACGAGACCCGGGGAGCGTGCCGCATCGTCCCGCGTCATCTGCGGCACATGTACAACGAGGCCATGAAGACGGGCGAGGAGCTCAAGGTCGCCGTCTGCATCGGCCTCGATCCGTGGAACCTCCTCGCGGGCGGGACCTCCGTCGAGTACGGGGTCGATGAAAGTCGAATCGCATCTGCACTGACGCAATCCTGCCTCGCCAAGCCTGTCGACATGGTCCGCATCAAAAACGGACTCACCGTGCCGGCGGAGGCGGAGTACGTCCTCGAGGGTCGCCTGATCAACGAGACGCATGACGAGGGCCCATTCGTCGATGCAGTCCGGACGTACGACCGCGTCCGCAAGGAGCCCGTCCTCGTCGTCGAGCGCATCTATCACCGGAACGACCCGATCTTTCACATCATCGTCGGCGGCCTCGACGAGCACTTCATGTTCATGGGCATGCCGCGCGAACCTGTTATCTATCAAGCGGTCTCCCGTGCGGTACCGCACGTGAAGGCGGTCCGCTTGACGGAGGGCGGGTGCGCCTGGCTGCACGGCATCGTGTCGATCCGCAAGCAGCACCAGGGGGACGGCAAGAACGCCATAATGGCGGCGTTCGGCGCGCACACGTCGATGAAACAGGTCGTCATCGTCGACGAGGACATCGACGTCTTCGACGACCGCGACGTCGAGTGGGCGATCGCCACGCGGTTCCAGGCGGACCGCGGCCTCGTCGTGCTGCATGGGGTCCGTGGCTCGTCGATCGACCCGAGCGCCCACGACGGCTTCACGTCGAAGGTCGGCATCGACGCGACGAAGCCCATCGGCGCGGATGCGGCGATGTTCGACAAGGCGACCCTGTGATGCGCCTCGACCCCTCGGTGATAACCCCAATCGCCGAGCCGGTGCATTCCACTACATGTAATGCGAGGATGTAATAGGCCTTCAGACATTGCATGTTCGTGACCATCACTAAGAGAGTCATCCAGACAGAGGTTGATTCCGCATTGTACGACTTCGTCGTCAAGGCAGCGAAGGCCAAGGGAATCACGCTCAAGGAGGCCACCCGCGAAGCGCTTCGTCGATGGGCCGCGATAGAAGGAGACCTCTCTTGGGATCCCCTCTTCGACCTCACGAAGACGGTCAAGTCGAAGAAGGCGACCGATTCGTCGAAGGTCGACGAAATTCTCTACGGCAAGAGACGATGAAGTTATTTCTCGACTCCGGTGCGCTCATCGCGCGGGCGATCAAGAACGACACAAACCACGAAGCCGCCAAGCAGGTATTTCACCGGCTTTCGCGGCGGAAGCTACCCTACCGCCTCCTTTATACTTCGAACTTCGTGATTGACGAGACGTTGACGTTTCTGCTCTACCGGGCCGGCGCGCGCACGGCGCTCGCCGTCGTGACCTGGATAAGGGAGTCCCCCAATGTCCGCGTGCTTCATGTATCCGAGGAAATCGAGCCCATCGTCGATCGGGAGTTTCGTCGCCACGCCCCGTCGGGGGTCTCGTATACGGATTGCGCCACGAAGGTGCTCATGGAGCGGGAGTCGATCGATACCGCGTTCGGATTCGATCGAGACCTCGAGGCCCTCGGTTTCCATCGGCTCCCGTAGTCGAACCCATAACGGTTCCCGGCGAGCGAGGCACTCGATACAACCCCGGTGTCCCTCGCGGACTCCGCGATGATCGAGGAATCGACCCCGGGAACGCGGGGCGATGTGCGCCCGCCGAAAATCGCGGGTCAAGGTTCATATGAACCTCCCTTATCGCGAACGACGATGCGGGCGGCGGTCTCCCTCCTCCTCGCCGTGCTCCTCGTCGGGCCCATCCCCCTCGCGTTCGCGCGCGATGCGCCGGCGCACGTGGACCCGCCGCGGGACGCGCGCCCCCACCTGATGCCGCCGCGGCCCGGCGTGCAGACGTGGCCGAGCGGCACGCGCCAAGGCAATCCGATCTTGCCGCCGTCTCCCGTTCAGACGACCGGCACGGTCCGCGTCCTCGTGCTGCTCGTCGACTTCACGGACGTCGCGCCGTTGTACACCGGCGCGTACTTCACCGCATTCTTCAACGATGCCTCGCCGGGAGCCCGTTCCCTCCAGGCATACTACCAGGAGGTCTCCCTCGGCGCGCTGACGGTCCAGGCGACCGTCATCACGACGTGGTTCGACAGCGTGCACCCGATGGCGGACTACGGCGCGGACAGCGCGAAGCCCCCCGACGATGCGAACGGTGACATCTACCGTCTCGTCACGGAGACGGTGCGGCTCGCCGACCCGATCGTCGACTTCGCGCCGTTCGACACGGACGGCGACGGCGTCGTGGACCACCTCGTCATCGTGCACGCCGGCGACGGCCAGGAGGCCGGGGGCAGCTCCGATCTGATCTGGTCCCACCGATGGGCCGTGTACGACGCGGACCCGGCCCTCCCCGGCACGCAGACGCTGATCGCCGACGGCGTCCAGATCTTCGGATACACGATGGTGGCCGAATCGTCCCCGGTCGGGGTCGTGGCGCACGAGTTCGGCCACGACCTTGGCCTCCCGGACCTATACGACACGGACGGCTCCTCGGACGGCGCCGGCCTGTGGGACATCATGGCCGGCGGCTCCTGGAACGGCGTGCCCGCCGGCACGTCGCCCGCGGACATGAGCGCCTGGTCCCGCATCCGCCTCGGCTGGATCACGCCGACCTCCGTGACGACGGCGCTCATCGGCACGTCGATCGCGCAGGCCGAGACCTCCGGGGCGGGGGTCTTTCGGCTCTCGATCCCCGGCGCGTCGCCCCTCGAATACTTCCTGGTCGAGAACCGCGAACCGTACGGCTTCGACGCGGCCCTGCCGGGCAGCGGGCTCCTGATCTGGCACGTCGACGACGCGCTTAGTTCGAACGAGGTCGACACGCATCGGCTCCTCGACCTCCTCGAGGCGGACGAGGGCCTCACTGGGGATCGCCCGACGGACGCCGGAGATCCGTGGCACGACACGGCGAACGGCTGGGGCCCGGACACGAACCCGGACAGCCGCGCGTATTCCGGGTCGGACACCGGCTGGCGGGTCCGGGACGTCTCCGCGAGCGGCGCGACAATGACCGCGACGATCGCGAGCGGGGTGACGCGGGACTTGGCGGTCTCGGCGATCCGCGTGCCGCTCCTCGAGGCCGTCGGGACGAGGGTGAACGTCTGGGTCGACGTGCGCAACGACGGGGCGCAGGCCTCGGATGTGCGGGTGGACATCGGCGTGTACCTCGACTCCGTCGCGACGGCGTCGCTCATCGTGCGGCAGACCTTCTTCCGCCCCGCCGTCGCCGCGCAGACGACGACCGCCTTCTCCCTGAACTTCACCCCGACCGTCGCCGGCCGATACCTCGTGATCGCGTCCCTCGTCGGCGCGGCCGACGATATCCCGACGAACGACGAGCGCGCCGCCCACGTCCTCGTGGCGGCGACGATCCCCTTCCGCGACGCCGTCGAGGCGGGCGCGGGCGGATGGACGCTCGACGGCTCCTCGACGGACGCGCACCGCTGGCAGATCGTGAACGACACGGACCCCGACGGCGCGGCGCACAGCCGCACCCACGCGTGGCGGTTCGGGTACGTCAACACGCTCTTCCCGAACCTCTTCCCTCCGGAGTGGCACACGCTCACGTCGCCCTCGATCAACGTGACCGCCGGTCCCACGTTCCTGATCTTCTTCGGCCGGTACGACCTGACGGGCCGGACGGTGCCCGTCCTCCCGATCGGATCGAACGACACGGACGATGCGTACGTCGAGGTGAGCGTCGCCGGCGGGCCGTGGATCGCCCTCGTCCACTACAGCGGGCGCGACCTCACGTGGCGGGGGATCTCGTTCGACCTGACGGCAAACATTACCGGCCCGACGACCCTCCGGATTCGGTTCCGGGTCAGCGCGAACGTGCTGGCGAATGCGGGCGGGTGGTGGATCGACGACGTCACCGTGGCGTCCTCGGGACTCGGACGCGCGGTCCTCCTCCTCGGGGCGTCGGGCCCCTACCAGGGCGCCGCGAGCGGGACCGTCCGGGTCGGCGTGAAGGTGGCCAACGTCGGCGATGTCGAGACGGTCTTCCGCCTCGACGCGGCGCTGCCGGCGGGCTGGACCGCCACCCTTGCGGGCGAGCCTCCGGGACCGCTCTCGGGCCATCTCGTCCGGCTCGCGCCGGACAACGACGCCTCGCTCCGGGTCGACATCGTGCTCCCGTGGAACGCGGCTTCGGGCGCGCTCGTCTCGGTCCCGATCAACGCGACGGCCGTCGGCGACGCGAACGCGAATGCGTCGCTCGTCGTGCAGGTGCGCCTCGCTGGCTTTTCGATCGAGCTGCTCCTCGCCGCCGGCTCCATCGCGGCCATCGCCCTCGCAACCGTCGTGATCTTCGGCCTGAGGCGCCTGAGGCGTCCGCCGGTCTAGTCGAAAAGGTTATTCGCGCCCCCCGTCGTCGGGCGGACGTGTTCGTGACGCACGCGCTCCTCCGGCGGGGGGCCGTCGAGGAGCGCGCGTACCAGGTGAACATCGCCCGCGCGTGCCTCGAGCGGTCCACGCTCGTCGTCCTCCCGACGGGCATGGGGAAGACGGTGGTCGCCGCGATGGTCATCGCGGAGGTCCTCCGTAGCAAGGGCGGCAAGATCCTCTTCCTCGCGCCGACGAAGCCGCTCGTCGAGCAGCACGCGGCCTCGCTCCGCGAGATGCTCGTCATCGACCGGATCGAGCTGTTCACCGGCGAAGCGACCGCGCCGGAAGATCGCGAGCTCATGTGGCGGGAAGACAAGATCGTCGTCTCGACGCCGCAGGTCATCCGGAACGATCTCCGGGCCGAGCGCATATCCCTGGACGACGTCTCCCTGATCGTCTTCGACGAGGCCCACCGGGCGGTCGGCGACTACGCCTACGTCGACGTCGCGGCCGCGTACAAGGAGGTCCCGGGACGCCTCGTCCTCGGGATGACCGCCTCGCCGGGCGCGAGCGCGGAGAAGATCCTGGAGGTGTGCGGGAACCTCGGCATCACGGCCGTCGAGATCCGCACGGAATACGACGCGGACGTCGTGCCGTACCAGCATGCACTCGCGTTCGAGCGCGTGGAGGTCGACGCCCCGGACGTCTCGAAGGAGATCCGCGGACTCCTGGAGACCGTGTACGAGGAGCAGGTCGGACGCCTCAAGAAACTCGGTTTTCTCGCGGGCAAGCCGAAGGTCACGCTCAAGGACTTGCTCGCGGTCGGGGACGAGGCCCGCCGCAAACTCGACTCCGGTATTAAGGACGGCCGGCTGTACGGCGCGATGACGGCGCAGGCGATCGCGATGAAGGCGAACCATGCGATTGAGCTCGCGGAGACGCAAGGGCTCGGCTCCCTCCGGTCGTACTTCGAGAAGATGGAGGCCGAGTCCAAATCGAAGGCGGACGTCCAGTTCTTGAAACACGCGAAAGTGCAGGAAGCGATCAAGCTCGCCCGCGAGACGGACGTCGAGCACCCGAAGCTCGCGAAGACGGCGTGGGTCGTGCGCGAGCAGTTCATGAAGAAAGCGGATTCGAAGATCATCGTCTTCGCGCACTACCGCGAGACCGCGGATCGGGTGACGCAGGACCTCGCTCGCATCCCCGGCGTGCGACCGATGCGGTTCGTCGGGCAAGCCTCGCGCGGCGAGGACGTCGGGCTGTCGCAGAAGCAACAGGTCGATATCCTCGAGAAGTTCCGGGCCGGCGAGGTGAACGTGATCGTCGCGACGTCGATCGGGGAGGAGGGCCTCGACATCCCGCAAGTCGATCTCGTCGTCTTCTACGAGCCGGTGCCGTCGGAGATCCGGACGATCCAGCGGCGCGGGCGCACCGGGCGGAGCGCGGCGGGTCGCGTCGTGATGCTCGTGACGAGGGACACGCGGGACGAGGCGTACTTCTACAGCGCCCGCCGCAAGGAGCGGCGGATGCACCAGGAACTCGACCGACTTCGGCGTGAGCTGAAACAGAAGATCTTCGTCGGCGAGCCCGGCGGCGAGACGTTCGCGGTGGCGTCGCCGGAGGCCCGCATCGAGGCGCTCCGGGAAGCGACGCGGGAGGACGCCGCCCCGCCGCCGTCTCCGCCGCCTCCGCCTCCCGCGCGCGAGCGCAGGACCTCCCGCGAGAAGAAAGGCCAGACCACCGTCGAGGAGTTTTGACCCGTTCGATTTATACTCCTCACGCTCCTACGAGGCCGCAAGGCCCGCGATGGTCCGCTGCCCCGAATGCGGATGGGAGATCGATCCGGACGACGAGATGTGCCCGAACTGCGGCGCGTACCTCGCCGACTATGAGGACCTCGAGCCGAAGAACGAGTGAGACGCCTCAAGGGCCGAACGCGTCGCGAGCCGCCCCTCGGAGGAACTCGCCAAATCCGCCCGTCGGCGGGGGGATCTCCCCGCGGACGACCTCGCCCGATGCGCCGTCGAGGACGATCGCGTACGACCGCCCGCGATATTCGTACGTCGAGAACCAGATCGGCGCATGCAGGAACTCGGCGTCCTTCACGTCGACCTGAGTCGTCGCGTCCTCGACGAGGTCGACGAGGTCCTTCAGCAGGTCGCGCTGGTGCGCATCGACGTCCTCCCGGGCGAGCCGCTCCGCCTCGTCCTCGTCGACCTCCGCGTTCAGGAAGCGGGAATCCCGCACCATGCCGGTCGTGGTGAAGGGCACCTTCAATGCGAGGGGCAGCTTGTACTCCCGCGTCGGGAAATCCCCCGAACGGCGGCCGAGGACCTTCCAGAAGTAGTCCCGCCGCAGGCTCCCGCTCCGACGCTCGTTCGTGCCCGTCCGCGTGAGGACGCCGGCGTAGGCGGTCGTCGCATCGACCTCGAAGACGTAGAACGGGAGGTAGACGCACTCGAGGGACGTGACCCGCGACGCGCGTCGCAGGTCGTCCGGCTTCATCACGCCGCCCTCCAGCCAGCCGGCGATCGTCCGCGTCGCGCCGTCCCTGTCCAACCGGGCGGCGAGCATCGAGTGCCTCAGGAGGAACGGCTTCTCCCCCTCGATCCGCGACGCGGTGCCGCAGTACGGGCACGTCACGATGACCTCGCCCGTCGTCAGGTTCAGCGGACCGCCGCATTTCGGACAATTGATCGACTCGACGAGCTCCGGCATGCTTGCGCAATCCTCATGCGGAGGCCCATAATAGGCCTTCCCGTGGGTTCCCTCACGGCCTTGCGTCGGGGCAGCGTCTTCACCGTCGTCCTCGTCTTCGCGTTCCTCTCGATCCTGCTGCTCCTGATCCTCGCGGCCGCGGACTACGTCCTCCAGGCGCGGGCGTTCCCGGGGGCGTTCGGGATCGTCGTCGGGCTCGCGCTGTTCTTCATCTTCCTGCAGTGGCTCATCTCGCCGGTGATCGTCCGCTGGGCGATCCGCGGACGCCGGCCGATCACGGCGCAATCGAACCCGTGGCTCTATCAGGCCGTCGCGCAGCTGGCCGGCCAGGCCGGCGTGCCGCCGCCGACGATCTGGGAGAGCGGCGATGCCGCGCCGAACGCCTTCGTCTTCGGGCGGACGGTCGGGTCGTCGGAACTCGTCGTGACGCGCGGCCTGCTCGAGCGGCTGAACCAGGACGAGATCCGCGCGGTCCTCGCGCACGAGATCGGACACCTGCGCCACCGCGACGTGATCATCATGACGTTCGTCTCGGCGGTGCCGCTCCTGGCCTACATCGTCGCGCGATTCGGCTTCGAGGTCATGCGGAGCGGCGCGCGGTCCCGCGGCAAGGACGCGGGCCAGGCGATCCTCCTCCTCATCCTTTCCGCGGTCGTCTCGTACGCCGTGTACTTGGTGACGCAGCTCCTCGTCCTCCACCTGTCCCGGACCCGCGAGTACTACGCGGACGCGTACAGCGGCGCGGCGACGAGAGACCCGCACCTCCTCGCCTCCGCCCTGACGAAGATCACGTACGGCCTGTCGCTCGCCCGCGAGGACTCGGAGCCGTCCGGCCTGCGGGCGTTCATGATCGGCGATCCGGTCAAGGCCGCGGAAGACTACGACGAACTGAGGGAGAAGATGAACCAATACGACCTCGACCGAGACGGACAGATCGACGCCTACGAGCTCCAGCGGGCGATCGAGATGGAGCGGAAGAGCCACTGGCGCCGCGCGAACGAGCTGTTCGGGACGCACCCGCCGACCTACCAGCGGATCCTGATGCTCGAGGAGATGGAGGAGGAAATCAAGAAGGGCGGCCTCCCTCCGAACATCTACCACTTGGTCTGACGACCGATCGGCTCAGGGGATGTGTCGGCGCTGCGCGCGACGGACCGCGTCGTGCTCGGCGTCCCGCGCCATGACGAAGATCGCCCCGAGGACGATGATCACGAGGACGGACAGCAGGATGAGGTACAGCAGCTTCGCGAGGTCGCCCGAGCCTCCCGTGAAGATTGAGCCGTAGAAGCTGCCCGCGCCGATGACGAAGAACCCTCCGGCCAGGGGGCGCGCGATCTTGCGGTCGTGCGTCGCGGCGAAGAGCATGTAGAACCCGAGCGCGAAGATCATCGAGCAAAGTCCGGTCCACCAGAGCCGTTCGTCGAGCCGCATCGTCGCGACGAACAGGATGAACCCGAAGATGCTCGCTAGGACGATCGTGCCGATCGCGCCGATCGCCATGAGGACCGTCGTCGAGAGGTGGGGCACCGCGGGCCCGCCCGGTGCGGGGGCCGGAACCGGTTCCATCGGATCAGCCCTGGACGGCCTTGCCGCATTCCGGGCAGAACTTCATGTTGCCCGGGACCTCGTGGCCGTCCGGACACTTCCGGAACTGGGGCGCGCCGCATTCCCCGCAGAACTTCAGTCCCGGGGGCACGGGCTTGCCGCACTTCACGCACGGCTTGCTGCCCGCGGCGACGGTCGTGTCGGCCCCGCAGTTCCCGCAGAACTTCGTCGTCAAAGGGTTCATCGTGCCGCACTTCGGACACGGTTTCTGCGGGGGTTGCCCCTGGGCGATCATCCCCGGCACCTGCGACGCCATCCCGTATCCGAGGCCGATCCCGGCCCCGAGCCCGATGCCCGTGCCGGCGCCGCCGGAGGGGTTCGCCGCCGCGGATTTCATCGAATCCGCGAGGGCGAATTGCTGGTACGCCTGCGCGTTCGTCCGGCCGAGCACCTTCGCCGAGGCCATCTTCTCGAGGGCCTCCTTGATCGTGTCCGGGAGCGGGATGTTCAGCCCGCTGATCTGGATGATCTCCATTCCGAGGGTCACGAAGTGCGGCTTCGAGTTCGCGAGCGTGCCTTGTTCGATGTCGTTCAGGCTCATGGCGAAGTCGACGACCTTCAATCCGTTCGACTTCATCTTGCCGAGCGTGACGTTCAGCTGCTTGACGAGCTCCTGCTTGATCCGCTCCTCGACGTCCGCCGAGGTCGCGGCGCCGAACGTCCCGACGAACTGGTTGATGAACGTCTCCGGATCCTTGATCCGGTACCGGAAGTCCCCGAACGCCCGGAGCTGGACCATGTCGAAGTCCGGGTCCTGGAAGAGGAACGCGTCCTGCGTTCCGAATTTGCCGTCGAAGATGCGCTTCTGGAGGTAGTACACCTCCGCCTGCTGGACGACGCCGGACAGGGCCTTAATCAAGTTGCCCAGGATCGGCGCGTTCTGCGACGTGAGCGCGTACCGGTCCGGCCGGTCGAGGTAGGCGAGGACCTTCCCGTCGCGGTAGAACACCGCGATCTCGTCCTCCCGGACGACGATGTTGTCGTTCATCCGGATGTTGCGGGGGACCTTCCACATGATGTTGCTGCGCTTGAACTGGTCGTCCCACGCGATCGTCATGCTGCCGGTGAAGCCTTCCGTCCGGCCCGCCGTCTGATCCGTCCGTCGCCCGCCGCCGAAGAAGAACGCAATGGGGATCATCGATATCACCTCACTTGGATGCCAGTGACCGCGTTGGTCCGGGACTTCCAAGTCGACTCGAACCCCGCGATCGCCTCGCGGAGCCCCTTGACGGCCGCCTCGAGGCTCTTCGGGTCGCCGGCATCCCGGACCATCGGGACGACCGCGGCGGCCTTGTCGAGCGACTCGATCATCGCGTAGTCGTACTCGTACAGCCGGTCGAGCTCCGTCTCTTTGATCTGGATCGTCGCGCTGAGGCCGGAGTACCCGCCCTCCGCGTGCCGGATCTTCGCTTCGAGGCCTTCGATCGTGAAGATGACGTTCCCGATCCCCTGGAGGCCCAGTTTGCCGTCCATCGCCATGCCGTCGCGGATGTCCTCGAGGTCCCCGCGGACGCCCTTCAGCTGGTTCGCCAGCTGGATGCGCAGCAGGTTGTCCGCCGCGCGGATGTCCTCGCGCCGACGGTACCCGGCGTACCCCGGGATGACGAGCTGGATCTTCTTCAGGAGTCCTCGGTCTTGTTCGACGCGGTCACGGATGTCGGGCATGGTGTTGTTCTCCCGGCGCTTCACGCACTACGAGCTTCCGTCTGTATTTAGGGTTGTGGATGGAACTCCACGGGTCTCCCGCGTCTCACCATAGGGCGAAGGACGGCCTCTCGCCATCCATCACCTGTCCGGAGTGTCCGTCGATGAGGATGAACATCGCCTTGCCCTTGTGCTGGTACTCCATGAACCAGACGGGGGCGTGCAGCAACTCGCCGTCGTACGTCGTCGGATATACCTGGATCGACTCGAGCGTGTCGACGCGCTTCTTCGCTTCCTTCTCGATGAACTTGTGCGCGAGCGCTTGCGCCTGGGCTTTCGCCTCCGGCTCCCCGACATCGCCGCTCTGGACGTCGACGCCGCCCGTCGAGCGCTTGTCGAAGTTCAACTTGTTCTGCAGTTGGAACTGGAAGCCGTCGTCCGGCTGGTACTTCGAGTACCCGCGGACCGCGACGACCGGGATGTTGTACTGCATCTGGATCCGGTCCCGGACGCGGACGACCTGCGGCTGGGTCTGCACCGAATGCTGCTGCCGGTTCTGCGCGCCCGCGGCGGCCGCGGCGATCGTGAGGGCGAACAGCGCGGCGCCCGCGGCTTTCTTCGTGCCCGTGTCGCCGTGGGCCATCATGCCGACGCCCGCGCCCCCACCGACGTTCTTCGTCCCCTGGAAGTCCGCGACGACGGAGGTCGGGACGACCCAGTACGGGACGTATTTCAGGGTGACCTGACCGAGCTCCGAGCGCTCCGCGACCTTTCGGCGGAACACGCCTTTGTTCAGCCACTTGCCGCCCGCCTCGAGCGCCTGCTCGTTCGAGATGCGGCTGTCGAGCATGAAGTGCTTCTGGATGATCTCCGCGGCACCGCCCGCGCCCATCGTCGTCACCGCGCCGCAGTACTCGCACACGACGAGCGCGAGGCCTCCGGACGGCTTCATCGGGCCGCCGCACGAACTGCATTTCAGGCTCTGCGGCATCGGCGGCGCCGCCATCGGCTGCACGGCGACGGTCGGGTTGTACGCCGGGCCCATCGGAGCCGCGCTCGGGTATCCCGGGGCCACCGGCGGCACGCCGGGGGCTGCCTGAGCCGGAGCGACGACGCCTTGCTTGGCGCCGCAAACGTTGCAGAATACCGATCCGTCCGCGATCCGTCCGCCGCACTGATTGCAGAACAGGGAGAAGCCTCCTATTCGACGGCCTAGGCAACTTCGCCTTACTTAAGAATTTCTCCCTGAGTTTCGTTGCGCGTAGTTCACATCCGAGCCGCCGGCCCGCCTCAATGACCGGGGATAGCAAACCTATAACGTCGGGAGGCGTCTGCGCAGACCGGATCGGGAGGACGCCGTGACGGGTTTCATGAGCCGCACCCTTGCGACATTCTTCGCGCTCGGCCCCGCGGACCTTCGGAATCTCGCCTTCCTCTACTTCGCGACGTTCATCATGCGGGCTGCCGCGTTCGCGGGAGTGGCGGTGATGCAAGACGTGAGCGCCCGGACCCTCGATGCGTTCGGGCGCGGGCTCCTCTTCGCCGTCTATCCGCTCGCAGAGATCGCGACGGTCGGCTATCTCGGCACGCAGTGCGACCGCGTCGGGCGGAAGCGGATCCTCGTCTTCGCACATCTCGTCACCGCCGCGGCCGTGTTCCTGTTCATCCCGAGCATCAGTCCCGTCGTCGCTCCGGGCGTCCAACCGCTACTCATCGCGGCGTTTTTCGCGATGTTCGGGATCGGCGCGGCGGCGAAGGTCGCGTCGACGCTCGCGATGATCAACGACCACTCGAGCCGCGCGAACCGGGCGCAGCTCATGGCGTTCTTCGACCTCGTGACGTTCGGCGGCCTCGTCGGGGGCTTCGGCTCGGCGTTCCTCGCCCTCAACGCGTTCCACGTCTCGGATGAGGCCGTCCTCGCGGTCAGTGGCTTCGGCGTGACGGCGAGCGTCATCATGGTCCAGTTCCTCGTCCGGGAGACCCCCTTCACCCCGGAGACGCAGCGCGGGACCGTCGAGCTCCTCCGCACGGTCTTGCGGAACCGAGACATTCAGCGGCTCCTCCCGGTCTACGTGCCCGTGGTCGCCCTGTACGGCTACGTCCTCACCTTCACGGACAACCTCCTCGGAACAGGGAGCGAGGGTTCGGCGACGGCGGGACAACTCCTCGTCATCGTGGCGTCCCTCGGGATCCCGCTCGGCGCCTCGCTCGCGGTGAGCGGGCGGATCTCCGATCGCGCGCGGCTGCGCCGCCCGTTCATGGCCCTCGGCCTCGCGTGTTTCGGCGCCCTCGCGATCCTGCTGGCCCTGGCGACGCGGCCCGGAGGCGGCACGGACACGGCGCAGCTGGTATCCCGATGGCCCCTGATCGCAATCTTCGCGGCGGGCGCCGGGACGTTCCCGCCCGCGGCGCTCGCCTACCTGGGGGACGTCGTCGGCCACGCCGTCACCGGCACGGCGTTCGGAATCTACTCGGTCATCTTCGGATCCGGGCTGATCGTCGGGCCCGTCCTGGGCGGCGCGTTGACGCAGGCCCTCGGGCCCCTCGCGTTCGCCGTGATCGCCCTCGGCCTCATCGGTATCTCGGCCGCCGGCATCGTGTTCATCCGCGAGCCGCTGAAATTCCCGCGGACGCCGATGGGCCCGGAGACCGTCGCGCCGCCCCCGGGCAAGCGCTGATCCGCCGTCCGTGGGCGCACCTGATTCTGGCGTCGCCGGATTGAAGTACCCACGGCCTCGTCGCACGGGACGTGGCGTCGAGCACGTCGAGCCTCCTGGACCTCGACCCGATCGCCTACTTCGCGATGGGCGGATTCGCGCTGTTCTTCGGACTGTTCTTCCTCGTGTTCCTCTGGGACATCCCCCTCTTCCTGTACCTATGCGGGCCGATCACGTTCATCCCGGGCGTCATCGCGCTCACAATCGGCATCGCCCAGTGGCGGCGCGAGCGTGCCGTCCTCGAGTTCGCGGAGTGGGTCAAGTCGCAACGGCGCGTCAAGATGGACCTCATGGCCCAGCGGATCGGCAAGACGCGGTACGAGACGGAGAAGTTGCTCGGCAAGGCGCTGAACGAGGGCCTTGTGAAAGGAGCGATCGACCGCACGACCGACGAGTTCGTCCTTGAAGAGGCCGGGAGGGAGGAACACTTCGTTGGGCAGTGCTCGCATTGCGGCGGGAACGTGGACACGTGGTACTTCCCGGAGGAGCGGGTCACCTGCCCGTACTGCCAGCGTGCCGTCACGGTCGTTTCGGGCTGACGCGACCATCCGCGGACGGCCCGCCGCGTGATTCAAGTAGGATCCGCGGCCCTATCCCGGAGGGATGTCCTCGGAACCCTCGGAGCCGGTGCTGCCGCCGAGGTCTTCCTCGTGGCGGTACAAGGACACCACGTATTTCATCGTGGGTGCCCTCCTGCTCATGGGTGGCATCACCGGCATCACCGCGGAGCTCGTCGGGGAGCCGTCGGAGTCGACCCGGCTCTTCGCCTTTGTCATGTGTTCGGCCGTGGGCCTGTTCCCGGGCGCCCTCCTCGTCCTCTTTGGCTGGAGAGCGCACAAGGAGGAAACGAGCCTCATCGAGTTCTCCGCGTGGATCAGGACGTATCGCCGCATCCCGCTGAACGACCTCGCGCGGAATCTCGGGAAGACGCGGTTCGAGACGGAGAAGGTCCTCGCGAAGGCCGTGGACCGAGGGCTCGTCTACGGGGTCGTCGATCGGACGACGGACGAGTTCGTCGTCCAGACGATGCTCGGGCAGCAGATCTTCGTCGAGGTGTGCCCCCATTGCGGCGCACGCGTCAACCGATGGTTTCTGCCGGAAGACCGGTTCGTGTGTTCTTATTGCAACCAAGCGATCCTGGCGTCCGACGTCGGCTCTCCCTCGGGAACTGCGAGGTGAGAGGTCACCATTCTTAAATATCACATGCCGGTTAGGACGATCTCCTCCCGTCGGGGTGCATCGTGGCTCGCGGATTGTTCGCAGCGCGGAAGCTCAAGGGCGAACGCCAGACGCGACGCTGGTCCGACCGGTACTACAAGAGGCGCGTGCAGCACCTTAAGGAGAAATCGGACCCGCTCGAGGGATCGCCTCAGGGGAAGGGCATCGTCCTCGAGAAGGTCGCGATCGAGGCGAAGCAGCCGAACTCCGCGCTGCGGAAGTGCGTGAAGGTCCAGCTGATCAAGAACGGCCGCCAGGTGACCGCGTTCGCGGTCGGCGACGGCGCGATCAACTTCATCGACGAGCACGACGAGGTCCTCGTCGAAGGGATCGGCGGCCGCATGGGGCGCTCGTACGGCGACATCCCGGGCGTCCGGTACAAGGTCATCCAGGTAAACGGCGTCTCGCTCGACGAGCTCGTCCGCGGGCGGAAAGAGAAGCCCGTGAGGTGAAGGGTTGGAACCCGAGCCGACGCCCCCTCCGGAGACGACGCCACCGCTGCCTCCCGAGGCGCCTCCTCCGCCGCCCGAGGCCGTCCCGGCCATCGAGCCCGCGGAGACCACGGAAGTTCCTCCCGAAGCTCCCGCAGAAGGCGAGCCCGCTCCGGTGGTCGAGAAGCCGAAGCGCGAGCCGAAGAAACCCAAGAAACGGCCCAGCTACGAAATGAAGCTCTTCGAGAAGTACGACCTGACCGAGGTCGTCGTGCACGACGCCGGCCTCGCGAAGTACATGAATCTCTCGCCAATCGTCATCCCGCACACGGGTGGGCGGTACGCGAACAAGCCGTTCGGCAAGGCCAAATCGAACCTCGTGGAGCGGCTGATCAACGGCATGATGCGCACGGAGGATTTCACCGGGAAGAAGGCGAAGTCCTACCGGGTCGTGCGCACGGCGTTCGAGATCATCGCGAAGAAGACCGGGAAGAACCCGGTGCAGATCCTCGTCGATGCGCTCGAGAAGGCCGCGCCGCGCGAGGAGATCACGCGCCTCCGGTTCGGCGGCATCAGCGTGCCCCGCGCCGTCGACGTCGCCCCCTCCCGACGGCTCGACCTCGCCCTGCGCAGCATCACGACCGGCGCGGTCTCGGCGACGTTCAAGAACCGCAAGCCCGTCGAGGAGTGCCTCGCGGACGAGATCCTGATGGCGGCACGCGGCGACATGCAGAGCTCCGCGATCGCGAAGAAAGAGGAGCTCGAGCGGGTCGCGTCGTCCGCGCGATGATTCGCCTCACCTTCACCGAAGGCTTAATTAGTCTCGGCTATCTGCGACTCGCGTTCGCGTTCAGGAGCCCGAGAGATGGGACGAAAGGAAGAGAACATCAAGAAAGCCCAGGCGTTGCTCCATCTCAAGGACCGCATCCGCAACATCGGCACCGCGGCACACATCGATCACGGGAAAACGACGTTGTCGGATTCGCTAATCGCGGGCGCGGGGATGATTTCCGAGGAGCTCGCGGGCCAGCAGCTCTTTATGGACTACGACGAACAGGAGCAAGCGCGCGGCATCACGATCAACGCCGCGATCGCGTCGATGGTCCATGACTTCGAAGGCGGCCAGTACCTGATCAATCTGATCGACACGCCGGGCCACGTCGACTTCGGCGGGGACGTAACCCGTGCGATGCGCGCCATCGATGGCGTGATCATCCTCGACGACTCCGTCGAAGGGATCATGCCGCAGACGGAGACGGTCATCCGCCAGGCGCTCAAGGAGCGGGTGAGGCCGGTCCTCTTCATCAACAAGGTGGACCGCCTCGTGAACGAGTTGAAAATCAGCCCGGAGCAGATGCAGCAGCGATTCCAGAAGATCATCACGGAGGTCAACAATCGCATCCGGAAATGGCTGCCCGAGGACCTCGGAGAGAAGTGGATGGTGAACGTCGAGGCGGGCAGCGTCGCGTTCGGGAGCGCGTACCACAAGTGGGCCGTGAGCGCCCCCTTCACGAAGCGGACGGGCATCGGGTTCAAGGACATCTACAAGCACTGTCAAGAGGACGAAAATCATCGTCGATCCCCAGGCGGGCGAAGTCGCCGCCGGTCGCCTCTATTCGGGCAAGATTCGCCGGGGCCAAGAGCTGTGGGTCAGCGGGATGCCGAAGCCCCAGCGCGCGCAGACCGTCGCGATGATCGTCGGCCCGGACCGCATCCCCGTCGACGAGATCGATGCGGGGAACGTCGTCGCGGTCGTCGGGCTGCGGGACGCGGTCGCCGGCTCGACCGTGAGCGACGACAAGGAGATGCAGCCGTTCGAGAAAATCGTCCACTATTCGGACCCTGTCGTGACAATCGCCGTCGAAGCGAAGTCAACGTCGGACCTCCCAAAGCTCGTCGAGGCGCTCCGCCTCTTGGCGAAAGCGGACCCGAGCATCCAGGTGGAGATCAACCAGGAGACCGGGGAGCACCTGATCTCCGGGATGGGGGAACTCCACCTCGAGATCACGATCTACCGGGTCCAGAACGACTACAAGATCCCCGTCACGACGAGCACTCCCATCGTCGTCTACCGGGAGGGCGTGGGCGGCAGGGGCGGGCCGTTCGAAGGCAAGTCGCCGAACAAGCACAACCGCTTCTACATGGAGGTCGAACCGCTCGAGGAGAAGGTCGTCGCCGCGATCCGCGCCGGCGAGATCGCGTCCGGGCAGCGCATCAAGGATTCGAAGGTGCTCGCGAAGAAACTCGAGGAGCTCGGGATGGACCGGAACGACGCGAAGAACGTCGTCTGGATTCAAGACACGAACATGCTGCTGGACGCGACGAAGGGGATCCAGTATCTCCACGAGACGATGGAGCTGATCAAGGAGGCGTACATCGAGGCGATGAACCGCGGCCCGCTCGCGGCGGAGAAAGGTATGGCCCTGAAGGTGAGCCTCGTCGACGCAAAGCTCCACGAGGACTCCGTCCACCGCGGGCCGGCACAGGTCATCCCCGCCGCCCGATCGTCGATCTACGGCGCGATGGTCCAAGCGGGGCGGAGCCTCCTCGAGCCGATCCAGAAGGTCTTCATCAACGTGCCACAGGACTTCATGGGCTCCGCGATCGGGGACGTCCAGAGCCGCCGCGGTGTAATCGAGGACATCACCCAGGAAGGCGAGATCACGGTCATCCACGCGAAGGCGCCGGTCGCAGAGATGTTCGGCTTCGCATCGGCGATCCGCTCGGCGACGCAGGGACGCGCCCTGTGGTCGACGGAGAACAGCGGCTTCGAGCCCGTGCCGGGGAACCTTCAGGACGAGGTCGTCCGGGCGATCCGCACCCGGAAGGGACTGCCGCCGGAGCCGTACGACGAAGCCTACTACGCGGCGTGATGTCCGGCGAAGGGTTCCCTCACCGCCATTCGCAATCCTGAAGTCTCCTCACGACGATCGACTGCCCTGAGCACCATGACCACGGACCGACGTTTCAGCCGCTTCAGCAAATCTCGGGACACCGCCGCCTTCAGCCTCACGGAGATTCCGGACGGCGGCGTCTGCCTGTCCGCGTTCCTGATCCTCACGGAAGCCGGACAACCGTCGCGCATCCTGATGGGCCACATGAATCCCGAGGCGCGGTGGGACCACATCGGGGCGCTCGATCCGAAGCGGGTCGAAGTGCACTCGCGCGCCTGGATGCTTCCGTCGTCCCACCTCATCTATCTCGAATCGCCCCAAGGCGCCGCTCGACGGATCGCGCGGGAACAGCTGAATCTCCCGAACGTCGAGCTCTCGGGGCCGCTGGTCGTCTCGGAGGCATACACGCCGAAGCGCTTCCCCGGAACACAGCATCACTGGGACGTCGAATTCCTGTTCCGCGGAGAGCTCGCGGGCCCGGACGTCCCGCGCGCCGCCGCGTGGAAGGAGCTGGCGTTCGTCGACCTGCGCCGCACGCCGAAAGCCGAGATTGCACGTTCCCACGAAGACATCATCGAGTCCGCCGGCCTGCGGTTCGGGACGGACTGAGCGGGCCTCCTCGCGGCCCGTTCCTATGGAGAAAATCGGGCGGGAGAATCAAGCGTGCGGGTGGGAAAGCATAAATACAGCAGGATGATTAGGCGCGTCCCACGGAGCGAAAAGCATGCCCGCGAAGCCCCACCTGAACCTCGTGTTCATCGGCCACGTCGACCACGGGAAGTCGACGACGGTCGGCCGGATCCTCTACGACACGGGAAACATCGACCCGCACGAACTCGAGAACCTGAAGAAGCTCGCCGAGCAGATGGGCAAGGCGACCTTCGAGTTCGCGTTCGTGATGGACCAGGTCAAGGAGGAGCGGGAGCGCGGCCTGACGATCGACGTCGCGCACAAGCGCTTCGACACGGACAAGTACTATTTCACGATCATCGACGCCCCGGGCCACCGGGACTTCGTCAAGAACATGATCACGGGCACGTCCCAGGCGGACGCCGCCGTCCTCGTCGTCGGCGCGGCGGAGGGCGTTCAGACGCAGACCAAGGAGCACATCTACCTCGCGAAGGTCCTCGGGGTCGAGCAGATGATCGTCGCGATCAACAAGATGGACGCGACGAAGCCCGAATACTCGGAGAAGCGCTTCACGGAGCTGAAGACGGAACTGAGCGGCCTCCTGAAGGTCTCCGGCTTCAAGGTCGACAAGATCCCCTTCATCCCGATCAGCTCGTACAAGGGCGAGAACATCGCGAAGGCGTCGACGAAGATGGGGTGGTACAAGGGCCCTGCCCTCGTCCCTGCGCTGAACGATCTCAGTGTGCCGCCGAAGCCGACGAACCTCCCGCTCCGGCTCCCCGTGCAGGACGTCTACTCGATCACCGGCGCCGGCACGGTGCCCGTCGGACGGGTCGAGACGGGCGTGCTGAAGGTCGGGATGAAGGTCCACTTCATGCCCGCCGACAAGGTGGGCGAGGTCAAGTCGATCGAGATGCACCACGAGCAGATCCCGCAGGCGGAGCCGGGCGACAACGTCGGATTCAACGTGCGCGGGGTCGACAAGAAGGACCTCCGCCGGGGCGACGTCGCCGGGCCGCCGGACAACCCGCCGACCGTCGCGAAGTCCTTCACGGCGCAGATCGTCGTCCTGAATCATCCAAGCGTCATCACGGCCGGGTACACGCCGGTCTTCCACGCGCACACGGCCCAGGTCGCCGGCACCTTCGAGGAGATCATCGCGGTGCTCGACCCGAAGACGGGCGCGCCGAAGCCCGAGAAACCCGACTTCCTCAAGACCGGCGACGCGGCCCGCGTCAAGATCCGACCGACGAAACCCCTCGTGATCGAGGCGTTCAAGGCGTTTCCCCAGATGGGGCGGTTCGCGGTCCGCGACATGGGGCAGACCGTCGCGGCGGGCCAGGTCATCGACGTCGAGAAGGCGAAGTGACCTCACGTCCGCGAGATCCGAATCCCCAGGTTGACGTATGGCTCAGAAGGCACGGATCTCGCTCAGCGGAACGGACCCGAAGAAGGTCGACAACGTGTGCCAGCAGATCAAGCTGATCAGCGAGCGGACGGGCGTCGCGATGTCCGGGCCGATCCCGCTCCCGACGAAGCGGCTCCTCGTGCCCGTCCGCAAGTCGCCGGACGGCGAGGGCAGCGAGACGTGGGACCGCTGGGAGATGCGGATCCACAAGAGGCTCATCGACCTCGACGCGGACGAGCGGGCGTTGCGGCAGCTCATGCGCATCCAGGTGCCGGACGGCGTGAACATCGAGATCGTCTTGCGATCGTGAGCCTCAGCGCGGCTCGAGATAGGTTCGGGAGAGCGCGAGCAAGGCGACGACGTCGACCACGAACAGGGCGAATCCCGATGCGACGATCGCGGTCGGGAGATTCGCGAGGACGAGCACGATCGGCCCGAATCCGGCCGCGGACGCGAACGCCACGGGCCACGCCCAGAACCGGCGGCGCAGGAAGCCGATCCCCGTCGCGAGGGCGACGAGCGGGGCGTAGCCGCTGAGGAAGGCGTGGCCGAGCGGGTCGAGGTGTGCCCACAGGATCGCCAGGAGGACGGAGAGGATCCATCCCGCCGCGGGCGCCATCGCGGGCCACGGCCTTTGATCCGCCACGATGCTCACGAGCGCCAGGACGACGGCCAGGGCGGCCGCGGAGACGACCGCCCACGGCGAGCCGGAAATCTGGCCGAACTCGATCGCGCCCGTGAGGAGAGCGAGGCTCCCGCCGACGAGGCTCAGTCCGACGAACCAGCGCAACGCGGCTTCGGTCCGCGGCGTCACGCCCCCGGCATCCGCGGCGGGCGGAAAAGCGTTCGGCCGTTCGTGGCGATGCCTTCGTCGGAAATCCGGGCGGCCTCAGTCGCCGCCGGTCTTCCGCCGCCTCCGCACCGCGACGTACGCCGAGACGACCACGATCGCCCCGAGGACGAGCATCAGGAACCAGAAGTCGATCGCCGGGACCCCTTGAGCCGAGGGCCCGCCGCCGCCGTACACGAACGGAACGCTCGCCTCGGCGACGTTGCCTGCTCGGTCCGTCGCTCGGACGGTCACGAAGTGCGGACCGATCGTCGGCGAGGGTACGTCGTACGTCGTCGCGCCCGTAGCGACGACGGGCGAGCCGCCGTCGTAGGCGACCTCGACCCGCGCGATCCCCGACAAGTCGTCCGACGCGGTCCACGCCACCGTCACGCCGCCGTACACGGTCGAGCCGCCCGCGGGGCCGGTCAGCGAGAGGGAGGGAGGGGTCGCGTCCACCGTCACGGCGACCGTCGTCTCGGCGACGTTCCCCGCGCGGTCGAACGCCTTGAGGAGGACGGTCCGTGCGCCCTCCGGCACGTTCGGGAACGTGTAGCCGGCCGCCTCGGCCAGCCGCACAGCCGGTCCTCCGTCGAGGGACAGCTCGTACCCGTCGATCCCGGAGATCGCGTCGGCGCCGAGCCAGAGCAGTTGCAGCTGCCTCGAGTTGACGTACGGTCCGGCGGGGGCGACGACGGTCATGCTCGGAGGCGTCGTATCGACGGCGAACGGGACCGTCTGCGTCGCGACGTTGCCCGCGCCGTCAATCGCGACCACGCTGACCGCGTGTCCGCCTTCGGGGAGGTCCGCGAGGGGATAGGAGGTCGCGTCCGCCGCGAGCTCGACGGACGGGTTCGAGTCGACGGTCAGCCGGACGGCCGAGATTCCGGCCCCGGTGTCCCGCGCGGTCCAGCGAACGTCGACGGCCGTGGTGTTCACGAACGAGCCGCGCAGCGGCGCCGTGACCTGGAGCTCCGGCGCCTTCGGATCGAAGTGGAAGGGAATCCCCAGGCGGGCCTCGTTGCCCGCGCGGTCCGTCGCCGTGACGATGGCGGTGTGATCCCCTACCCCCTGGAGCGCCAGGTCCGTCTGGCCCGCCGCATCCGAGAAGGCGACGGGGGGCGCGGCGTCGAGCGACACGTCGACGGAAGCGACGCCGGAGACGGCGTCCTCGGCGACCCATTTCAGGACCGTGCGGCTCGTCCATTCGCCCGGCACGGGCGTCTCGACGAACAGGTCCGGCGGGTGCGTGTCGAGGATCGTCTCCGCCTTCGCGGCGTCCGGGCCCGGCTCCCGCCAGTGGCCGCGGTCCACCGCGATCGTCGAGAACTCGTAGGCGTCTTCGCCGCCCGTGTAGTACGTGTCGAAAGGAATCGTCCCGTTCGGGTCGTCCGTCCCGAAGCCGAGCGCACCGTACCATTCGCCGCTCGGGTTCCACGGGGGCGCGTAGCGCGTCCAGTTCGGCGTGTGAAGGCTCCGGTAGTACAGCTCGGTCCAGAATACGCCGCTATTCCCGGAAGACCCGCGGGACGTGAAGTTCAGGCTCACGACCTGCTGGCTCGTGTACTCGGGGAGCGGCGCGATCTCCGATTCCGGCGCGCGGTCGGCGGCCACGACGGCAAGAGGCAAGCTCGGCACGATCCCGGCCGGGCCGAAATACGCCGCCAAGACGAGCGTTATCACGGAAACCGCGGCGAGAGCCGCCATCCTCCTCAACATACCGAACCCTCATAGGATAGACTGGTGTGAAGGTACATAGCCCTTCCGTCGCGCCGGCCCGCCAGGGACCGCCGGGACCAAAGCTCAGAATGAACGAGGAAAGCCCGTGTCGCCCGAGGCCGCTCGAACGGAACGGCTTCCGATCGGCATCAGAGACCCGCGCGGAAAGTTTCATGTGAACGGCGACGCTGTGCGCGCGTCGGGCCGGTAGATCAGCGGAAGATCGCCTGCTTTGCAAGCAGGAAGTCCTGGGTTCAAATCCCAGCCGGTCCATGCCCCAATACATCGGAACTGGCGGATGCAATCAGGCAAGAAAGAGAAAGGGTGGAGGTTGCTCTTTGCTTTCACGGCTACGATCGTTGCCGAACGCCCCTGTATTCCGTGGGAATCTTATTTAGCCCAGTTCATAGTTGCCGCGATGACGCCGCTTGACCGCGAAGGCCGCCAACCGCTGCACTATGCAGCCATGGCGAACGATTCGGCGAAGGTCGCTGAGCGCCTCGCTGCCGGCGATGACGCCAATCTTGGGGACCGGATGGGCATGACCCCGCTGCATCTGGCCTGCCAGGAAGGGGCCACCACAGCCGCAGCTCTTCTTCTGGATGCGGGGGCGAACGTCAACCGGCCCAACAGGCACGGCAACACACCGCTGTTTGTTGCGGTGTTCAACTCACGCGGCCGCGGGGACCTGATTCGACTGCTCCGCTCAAGGGGCGCAAATCCGCTGTACGTGAACAAAGCTGGGCAGACCCCGCTCGGCCTCGCACGAATCATTGGCAACCACGACGTGGCCCAGTTCTTCTCGGACTTGCCATGAAATCGAGTACGACGACCCCGCGGATTCCAACGTTGCGACAGCATGTCGTTGCGGGATGGCGCCGACGATTTTCGCTCCGACATGAAGGAACGGACGCGCGTTGCGGCCAAAGACCTAAATCCAACCCTCACTCTTGTGCCGCCCTATGCCGATGATTGACGTGTACGCACCGCGAGATATTTTCCCTGCAGGGACCGAGGGCCTGCTGGGCAAGGAACTTACGATGGCAGTTCTCCGTGCCGAGGGTGTGGCAACCCCCGGGCCCTTCCATCTGAACAATACCGCGGCGTTCCTTCACCTCATGGAGCCGGGTCATATTCACACCGCGGCAACCCTCTCCGCCCGCACCGTCCGCGTCCAGGTCATCACGCCGCCTGCGGCGTTAACGCGCGAAGGGCAGAAGCAACTCGTAAAAGAGATCACCGAGATCGTAACCAAGGTCTCCAACGACCCGACCCAATCCAGTCGCACGTGGGTGATTCTCACGGAGGCAGCCGAGGGCGGTTGGGGGCTCTCGGGCACCGCCTTTGGCCGGGAAGAATTCGCGGCGCTCGCAGCCAAGGCGGCTGCGGCACGCGCGAAGTAAGCGCACAATCAGTCTAGGAATCCGAGTCCCTATGGCGTGACTCCGGCCGAGTCCGGCGGCGGACCTCCTGGGCGTTCGGCGGCTTGTGACGCCGAGAGGATTTGAACCTCGGCAAGTTTGGAGCCCAGCCGGTCCATCCTTCTCGGCCGCGCGACAGGTCGACCTCGGGGCGCGCGGGACGAGGAACACAACCAGGCGGTCGCCCGGAGAGGTCGCCCGGGCACTGAGGCCCCAATGAAGGCGAACGAGATAGGTGCGGGGTCGGCCCGCGTTCACGCGATCTGTCCGAGGACCGGATCGAACTCCCAGGTGCCGTTCACCTGGCGGATGCACCGGCTCAGGGCGAAGTCCACGGTGACGGTCGTCGTCTGTCCGGACGAGATCGTGAACTGCCCCGCGATCTTGGCCGTCGCGTTGTCGGGCGGCACCATGAAGGTGACGGACTGGCCCGTCGCCGCGTCCACGCCCGTGGCGCTCACGACGGAAATCCGAATCTGCTCGTAGTGGCCCGGAGCCAACCGCGTGCTGCCGAGCAACTCGGAGACGTTCGTCAACGCGGCCAGATCGACCGTCTTGCTCCCGGAGAACACAGTGACCCAGGAGGCGTTGTCCTTCCCCGATTCATGAATCTGTACGCCCGAGAAGGTCACGTTCACGTGAGACCATGTGCTCATCGGGGCATCCTTGACGGAGACCGCCACGGCGCCCTCGTACAGAAAGTAGTACGCAGCGATTCCGCCGAGCACCACCACGACGACGAGCGCGAGCGCGGCGACGGCGCGAGGCATTCGTTCCTCCTCGGATTCCATCGTGTCGGGGGCACCGATAAACTTTCTGGAACGCTCGTCGAAACGGCCAACCCCCGCACGCGTCGGATGGCGGTTCGCGGCTTTATCCACGGCGCACGCATGGGGGGGCGCATGGCGACGGGCCGGGCCGCCCGCGCGTACGACGCCGGATATGTCGCGATCTACCGGACGGGCGTCCGGTTCAGCGACACCGCCGAGGCGACAACGGCGTTCGTGCGGTTCGTGGACCGCACGCGCCCCCGAGGCCGGGCGCTCGAACTCGGATGCGGCGAAGGCCGGGACGCGATCTTCCTGGCGAAGCGCGGACTCGACGTCGTCGCGATCGACGCATCCGCCGCGGCCTTGTCGAGGGCCCGGGAACGGGCGCGACAGGAAGGCGTCCGCGTCCGCTTTTCCCTCGGGAACATGACCGGCCGCCAGCCGTTCGGGGATGCGTCGTTCGACCTCGTCACCTGCATCGACGCCTTCCACTATGCGATCGAGGCCCGCGACCGGATCCGGCACTTCCGGGAGGCGTACCGGGTGCTGAAGCCGGGCGGCCTGTACTTCTTCTGCAACCACACGGCGCGGTGGCCGCGGACGAGCCCGGGCGAAGGGACCGAGACGATCATCGTCGAGGCGCCCGCCGGCGCGCGAGAGATCCGCATCCCGCGCGTCCCGTACGCGGTCCTCACGAAAGCGGGGTACGCCAGGGCCGTCCGCGGAGCGGGCTTCGTGATCCGGATGGCGCGGCACACGCGCACGTTCCCCATCCGAGACGAGGTCGCGCTCATCGTCGGCGAGAAGCCGCCTCGGCGTAGGCAGGGTCAGACGCCCGCATAGAGCCGGTCCGCGAGTTCGGTCGGCAGGCCCGCCTTCCGGATCTCCGCCGCGACGGCGTCGATGTCGTACGACACCCGTCGCACCTCGAACGTCCGGCGGGTGAGGTCGAGCACGCCCCACGCGGCGCGCGGATCCCCGTCCCGGGGCTGGCCCACGCTCCCCGGGTTCACGACGAGGCCCGAGCGGAACGGGCACGTCATCGGGAGGTGCGTGTGCCCCAAGATCACGAACGGAGCGGCCGCCATCCGGACGATCCACTCGTCCGCGGACCACGGGAAGACGTACTCGTCGTCGTTCCGCGGGCTCCCATGGTACATGGCGACGACGCCCTCCGGCAACGCGGTGCGGGCGCGGTCCTCAAGGTCCTTCAGGTAGCCGACCGACGCGGGCGTGAGGTGGATCCGCGTCCATCGGACCGCGATGGACGCGAGCTCGTTGAACGCGAACACCTCACCGGCGAGGGCCGCACGGTCGTGGTTTCCGCGGATCGCCCGCACCTTCCGCGCGCGCAGGGCCTCCAGGACCTCGTTCGGCCATGGGTTGTATCCGATCAGGTCTCCCGCCACCCAGATGCCTTCCGGGGCGACTCGGTCGACGTCCGCGAGGACCGCCTCGAGAGCCGGCCGGTTCGAATGGACGTCGGATAGGACCGCCAGGCGCATCGAGCGGCCGTAGGGGCTCGGGCTATTTCAGGTTCTCAATCGCGCGCGACCGAGGAACCTACAGGGCCCTTCGTGCGACGGGGTCGGATCGGACTTCTCGGGGAGCCCGCGACACGCTCCATTCGCCTACCCTGGAATTACCCTTAAGTAAGGGTAATTCCATCCATCGCCGATGCAAGTCGGCTGCGGCTTCCGGATCAAGGACGTCGGCGGACACCGATACGTCTACTTCTGGCACTACGAGGACCGAGCGGGTCGGTCGCGGCAGGTGTACGAATACGTCGGACCGTGTCGCGCGGCCTCGACAGCCGATCGTCTTCAGCAGGCGCTCGACCGCTACTACGCGTCGGCCGAGGAAGATCTCCGCCGCCAGCGGGTCCGCGCCCGCGCTTCGATCGCCCGCCTCGGGGCCTGACCAATTTCGCCGCACAGACCCCGGTTCGCGTCCATCCCCAGTGCGGTGCTCGAATGCACATCTTTAAGCCATCCGGCCCCTCTGGCCTCTCCATCCGACTCCTGGAAGGAATCGGATAGTAGGTAGTGAATGGACGAAGAGAGAGGCGGCAGACGAGGCGGCGGAGGCGGCGGCGGCGGCGGTTACGACCGAGGCCCGCGTACAATGTACGACGCGGTGTGCTCGGACTGCGGCCAAGCCACCCAGGTCCCGTTCAAACCGGACCCGGCCCGACCCGTCTACTGCCGAGATTGTTTCGCAAAGCGCCGGCCGCGACGGTTCTAGATCGAGAACGGCACAGCGTTCGAACCTTTTTCCGTTCGGGCTCCCAACCCGCCGTGCGGCTGGCGCGGAGCTCGTTTTTCCTTCTCCTGTCGAGCGAGGGCCATCTCGGGAAAGCAAAGCCGCGTTCGGGACGCCGCCGGACGAAGCCTCATTCGGATATCGGCCTTCGGCGGGATGGTCGAATGGGGCACCGGCTCCGGAAGTGGAAGGACGACGTGGACCGGCTCAAGACCGAGGTCCTCGCCCTCTACCTGGCTTCCAAGGATTCGCGCACGCCCTGGTACGCGAAGGTCTTGTTGGCGCTCGTCATCGGGTACGCGCTCAGCCCGATCGACCTGATTCCGGATTTCATCCCCGTGCTCGGCTACGTCGACGATTTGGTCATCGTGCCGGCCGGACTTTCGGCGGTGCGCCGGATGATCCCGCCGGACGTGCTGCGGGAATGTCGGGAACGGGCGAGCGCGGGCGGCGTCCTGACGACCCGCCAGAAGTGGATCGGGGCCGCCATCGTCGTGCTCGTGTGGACCGTCGTGCTCTATGCGTTCGTTCGGCTCCTCCTGCAATTCGTGTGACCGTGGTCCGGGAGGACGACCCGTCGAAGGGTCCGGGGCACGTGAACCCTTATCGCGCACGATGGCCTTGGAGCGCCGTGGACCGGATCGAGATTGCCCGGGGCCTCGAGGCGACCCGCGACTTCGCCCTCTTCGTGCGCGACGAGCGGACGCTGGTGATCTCGGACCTCCATCTGGGGTTCGAAGGCGCACTCGCGGAGCAAGGCGTCTCGATCCCCAGGTTTCAGAGGCGTGTCGTGCTCGAACGGCTCGGCAAGATGCTCGACCGCGGCAAGGCGGAGAAAGTCGTCATCGCGGGCGACTTCAAGCACGAGTTCTCGAAGAACCTCGTCGACGAGTGGGTCGAGGTGAAGCAGGTCCTTCGGTTCCTGAAGGACCGTGTCACGCCCGTCCTCGTCCGCGGGAACCACGACAACTACCTCGCGACGATCCTCGGAGACCTCGGGTTGACGTTGCACGAGCGCGCCGACATCGGCAACCTCACGATCGTCCACGGCCACGAGGACGTCTCGACGTTGCATCCGATCGTCATGGGGCACGAGCATCCGGCGGTCAAGCTGAAAGACGACCTAGGCGCCGTCGTCAGCGTGCCGGCGTTCCTCGTGTCGGACCGGCTGACCGTCCTGCCGGCGTTCAGCCCGCTCGCCCTCGGGGTCGATGTGTCCTCCTATCCGTACCTCTCCCCGATCCTGAACCGGACGCCGATTGACGACGCACGCGTGATCGGCGTGGACGAAAACGAGGGGCTCCTGGACTTCGGCCGCGTCGCGGGACTCAAGTCGATGCGCGCGGCTCTGCTGATGAAGTGACCACGCGTTTCAGTCGGGATGCCGGATCTCGAAGTATTCTCCGAGGACGAACAACAGGCCGACGAACCAAAACAGGACGGGGAAAAGGAGCGCACCGCTCGCGGTGCCCGACGGCGCGAGCGCCACGTATACCGGATAGAGCATCAGGATGATCGCGAGGAATCCGAAGAGCAGACCCAAGTGCCCGAAGAACGCGGCGTACTTCAAGGGAAACTCACGAGGGTTCATCGATCGACAGGGCAAAAAAGCCTGCGCTGCGAGGCGCTCGATATCGAGCCTTGATTGAATCCTCGGAGGGCCGCGACGCATTCGGCGCGGCCGGCTCCCGGGGTGAAGCACACCGCTCCGGCGATAAGACGTATGGAGGGAAGCCCGCGGACCCTCCGCCCGTCCCAGGATGAAGCGTCGAACGGTCTTCACGCCCCTAAGGTTTATGCTTCCGTCGCCACTCCACGTGCAAATGGTTGCGGACATCGACATCGCCCAGGCCGTGGCGATGCGTCGAATCGTCGATGTGGCATCCGGACTCGGACTGGGCCGGGACGACCTCGTCCTGAAGGGCGACCACATCGCGAAGGTCCGCCTCGCCGCCGTCGACCGCACCCGGAACGCTCGACAAGGGAAGCTCGTCCTCGTCACCGGCACGACCCCGACCCGCTACGGCGAAGGGAAGACCTTGACCACGGTCGGGCTGGGCCAGGCGCTCACGAAGCTCGGGTCGAAGGCGATCGTCGCCGTCCGGGAGCCGTCCCTGGGGCCCGTCTTCGGGACGAAAGGCGGCGCCACGGGCGGCGGCCGCTCCCAGGTCCTCCCGATGGAGGAGATCAACCTGCACTTCACGGGCGACATCCACGCGGTCGGCGCCGCGAACAACCTGATCGCCGCCGTCATGGACGCCCACGTCTTCCACGGGAACGAGGTCGACATCGATCCGACGCGCGTGCTGTTCCCGAGGTGCTTGGACATGAACGACCGTCAACTGCGGAACATCGTCACGGGCCTCGGCGGCCCGAAGCACGGCGTGCCGCGGGAGGACGGCTTCATCATCACGGCCGCGAGCGAGGTCATGGCGATCCTCTGCCTGACGGAAGGGATCCGGGACCTCAAGGAGCGCCTGGAACGGATCATCGTTGCGTTCGATCGCCATGAGCACCCCGTCCGCGTCGGCGACTTGAGCGTGCAGGGCGCCGCCTCGATCCTGCTGAAGGACGCGCTCATGCCGAACCTCGTGCAGACCCTCGAAGGCACGCCGGCGTTCGTCCACGGCGGCCCGTTCGCAAACATCGCCCACGGCCACAATAGCCTCCTCGCGGACCGACTCGCCCTCGGCCTCGGGGACGTCGTCGTCACGGAGGCGGGGTTCGGCTCCGACCTCGGCGGGGAGAAGTTCGTGGACCTCGTGTGCCGCGGGAGCGGCCTCGTCGCCGACGCGGCGGTCCTCGTCGTCAGCGTGCGCGCCCTGAAGCACCACGGCGGCGTCAAGAAGAAGGACCTCGCGGTCGAGGACCTGAAAGGCCTCCGGGCCGGCTTCCCGAACCTGGACGCCCACATGAAGATCCTCCAGACGCTCGGCATCGCCCCGGTCGTCGCGGTGAACCGCTTCGCGACCGACACGGATCGGGAGGTCGACGGGATCGTCGACCACTGCCAGGACGCCGGCGTCCGCGCGGCGGCGCACACGTGCCACCGGGACGGCGGGGCGGGCGGGGAAGACCTCGCGCGGCTCGTGCTCGACGCGGCCGGGGCCTCGCCGCACTCCGTGCGGTTCGTGTACAAGGACGACGACCCGCTCGAGGAGAAGGTCGCGAAGGTGGCCACGTCGATCTACGGCGCGGCCGGCGTGAAGTTCGATGCCGCCGCCCTCGGCGACCTCGAGCGCCTCCAGGCCGCAGGCCTCGACCGGCTCCCGGTCTGCATTGCCAAGACGCAGCTCTCCCTCTCCGACGACGAGCGCGCGCTCGGCGCCCCGAGAGGATGGACGCTCCAGGTCCGGGGCATCCGGCCATCCGCGGGCGCAGGATTCCTCGTCGTGCTGGCGGGCGACATCATGCGGATGCCCGGCTTGGGCGAGGAGCCGGCCGCGCTGGCCATGGACATCGACGCGAACGGACGCATCAAGGGCCTGTTCTAGCGAAGGCCTTTAGCCGACCGCCTCGTTCGTCGGGCCGTGCCCGAGCCCTCCTCGTGGGAGAGCCTGTACGCGAGCTCCGACGTCGCGACCCTCCCCTGGTACACGCCCGACCTCGACTCCGATTTCGAGGCCGCCCTCTCGCGGCGCCGCCTCGGAGGCAAGCGGATCCTCGACCTCGGGACGGGGCCCGCCACCCACGCCATCGCCCTCGCGTCCCGGGGCTACGACATCGTCGCGACAGACATCTCACCGAGCGCGATCAAACGCGCGAAGCGGGTCGCGAAGACATCCGGCGTGCGGATCGACTTCCGCGTGGACGACGTCCTGGAGTCGAAGCTCGAAACGAGCTCCGTCGACGCGATCGTGGACCGAGGGGTGTTCCACACGCTGGAGCCGGCGAAGCGTGCCGTCTACGTCCGCACGGTGCACCGCATCCTCCGCCCGCGAGGCTGGCTCTTCCTGAAATGTTTCTCGGACAAGCAGCCCGGCACATGGGGTCCCCACCGGATTTCGAGGCAGCAGCTTCGCGCCTCGTTCGAGGCGGCCTTCGAGATCCTCTCAATCACGAACACCGTGTTCGGGGGAACGTTGGATGAGAATCCGAAGGCGCTCTTCGCGACGATGCGCCGTCGGGGATCGGCGACCTCACGCGAGTGACGTCACCGGACGCCGGCGTCCGACGAGAACCGCGAAAGAAACCGCTCGACGAGATCGCGGTTCCCCACGTACGTGGGCACGGTCTGGTCGATCCCCGTCGGCGGGACGTCGAGGATCCGCTCAGCCCCCGTCGTCCCCGCGCCACCCGCGGCCTCCGCGATGAAGGCGATCGGGTTCGATTCGAAATGAAGGCGGTACTTGCCTTCGGGCTTGTCGACCTGGGCCGGGTAGGCGAAGAAGCCGCCGTAGTGGAGGATCTGATTGAAATCGCCGACGAAGCAACCGCCATAGCGAAGATTCACCAGCTCCCGTTCGAGTTCGCCGACGAACGACTTGACTTCGGGGATCCACTTCTCCCGGTGTCCGCCGATCCCGTACAGTTTCCCCTTCGCCGGCAGACGGACGCCTTCCTCGAGCAGGAAGAAGTCGTGCGGACGGCCGCCTCCTCCCTGGACGAACTCGTGCACGCCCGCGCCCGCCGCGTACACGAGCGTCGTGGCGGGCCCGTAAACCAGGTATCCCGCCGCGAACAACTCGGATCCCCTCGCCGGGAGCGTCGCGCCGTCAAAGATGCCGAAAATCGTGCCGAAGGTGTTGTTGCTCTTGACGTTCGAGGATCCGTCGAGCGGGTCGAGGGCGACCGAGAAACGCCCACGGCCCACCTCCTGCACCTGGCCCATCTCTTCGGAGGCGACCGCGGAGACCAGGTTCGACCGCCGCAGCTCCTCGACGAAAACGTCGTTCATCCAGACGTCGAGTTCGAGCTGCTGTTCCCCGTAGACGTTCCGAGTGGCCGCCGGATTCCGCCGGATGGGGAACTCCCGCCGGATCCGTGTCGCGAGCCCGGCTATCCGCCCGAGGAGGGCGGCGAAGTCGCGGTCCACCTGGGCCGCATGATCCGCGAGCGTGACGTCCGTCTCGCGTCCCTCCTCAGTACTTGACGTACCACCCGTCGAAATGGTCTTGGAGTTTCTCCTTGCCGCCGTAGAAGTCCCACCACGGACGCGCGTGGTCGTGCGCCATGTCCGCGAGGACCTTGAAGTTCTTCACGCCTTGCGTGCGGACGTAGGCCATCTGCTTCTCGATCGACGTCTCCTTGAACGCGTCCTTCCAGATCGCGCGGCCCGCGAGAAACCCGGAGGCGCCGCCCCGGCACGCGTGGTCGACGAGCGTCCGGAAGACGTCGAAGTCCGCCCCCGCGCTCAGGACGACCCACGGCGCCTTCGTCGCCTGACTGAGGCGCTCGCAGTTCTTCCGTAGATCCTCCGGGTCCTTCGTCACCTTCGGGTCCCCAGGGAACTCCGCCTTCAGCACGTCGAGCCCGAGAGGGCTGAGGACCTCCGCGGTGCGGATCACGATGTCCGCCTTGTGGTGGGCGAACTCCTCCTCGCTCTCCTCGACCGGGTACGACATCGGCTCGCACACGAACGCGAGGTCGAGTCGCCTGCATTCGTCGGCGACGGATCGCACGACCTTCACCTGGTGGTCAACGACGTCCCGCGGCGCGTCTGGGCTGAAGAACACGAGGAGCTTCGCCGCGCTCGCACCGAGCCGCCTCACCTTTTCGACGGCCCACCCATCGAGCAGCTTCGTCAGCCGCCAGTTCCCCTGCTTCTCGTACCCGGACGTCTCGAGGGCGACGAGGAGCCCCGTGCGACCGGGGAGGACGAACCGGTTGACGGCGGCGCCCACGCCGTACTCCGGGTCGAGGAGGTACCCGCTCGCGTGCGGGGCGAGCGCCTCCGTGACGCCGAGCTTGACAGCCTCCATCTCGGCGTATGTCGTGGCCTTCGGATTCTCCGGGTGGAGCATCTTCTGGAGGCTCCCCCGCTGGTCCATCGCGATCATCGTGAAGCGGCCCGTGTCGTCGGAGATCTGCTGGAGGCCGCGGAGTTTGCCCACCGAAATCCGGATTCTTTCACCCCGAGATGTCACCAAAGGACTCAGTCGTCTTGACCTTTGCGCAAGGGACGGCAGCTCACGAGGGCAGGACAATCCGCGAATCCGTCCCTGAGGTCGGCCTCCGGGGACTGGGGTCGAGCGGGGCGTAGATTTATCGGCCTGGTCGCGCATCGGAAACGGGGGGAGAGGATCGTCCACGTCTCCGCCGGCCTCATCGTGACAGCGTTGCTCATCGGCGCCGCGGCCGGGGGCGCGGCCGCTTCCGGCGATTCACCCCGCTTCCTGGAGTCTCCGCTAACCGAGATGTGGGGGCCTCCCGCCCCAGGGCCTGCGGGAGACATTCGGTCGCCGTCCCCGCGGACCGTCGTCCCCATCGGGACCGACCTTGCCGATCTCGTAATCGAGCCAAACCGACCCTACGCCTACACCGCCGATCGCTTGCGGGACGAAGTCGAGGTCGTTTCCCTTTCCACCATGTCGGTCGAGCGGTCCATTCCTGTCGGCAACGAGCCGGTCGCCCTCGCCCTGAACCCGTCGTCGACGATCCTGTATGTCGGCCATGCCGCGGAGCGAACGATCCGGGCCATCGATCTCGCTTCTTGGGCGCAGGTTGGGAACTTCAGCACTCCCTTCCTCACGTGGGATCTGGTGGCTCCGACGGATGGCCAGCTCATCGCCACGACCCACGATCCCGCCTACACCGGAGAATACCCGTACGTCGTGAACAGCACGGATGGGTCTGTCTTACAACGGCTCGATCCTGGCGAGCTTGTGTACATGGACTTCCTCGTCGCGGTGAACTCGACGGGAACCCTGGCCTTCCTGGTGACTTCCGCGCTGGCTCCCTTCGTCATGTTCTCCTTCGAACGGGATTCATCGGGAACCTGGACTTTCCAGGGGCGAGGTCCGGACTTCGGTCCCGGCGCCCCAGCGGCGAGCGACATCATCGTTTCCCCGGACGATGGGTGGGTCTACGCGACTTTAGCTAGCGGCATCGTAGAGGGGATCGCGGTCAACGGGCTCGGTTCGGGCCCGATTGGCCTTGGGTCGACCTCGCATACGGCCGATGCGTCTCCGACGGGCGAGTTCGTCGTATCCGCGGGGGACGCGACGGTGCGCATTTATGATGTGAGCCCAGCAACGGATCCGGGTGGATTCCACGGATTTCCGGTCGACCCCGTGGCGACCATCGCTCTTTCGGACCAGCCTTGGCATCTTCGGATCTCCCCTCGCGGGGAGTGGATCGTCGCGATCGTCGGTATCACGGCCGACGCATGGCAAGACCTCGAGATCATCGCCGCGCCGGCGCTGACCGATGTTCGTGGTATTGCCCCACAGCCCTTCACAAAGGACCTCGTCGTAGACGTCTCGGCCCGGGTCGTGGACTTCCGGAGTCTCGCGGACTTTTCCGTGGTCGTCCTACTCGATGGCATGGCAATCCCGGGTTCCTTCGATCCCGCGAGCGGGCTTGTGGTCGCGCGCGTCGGTCCTCTCGCGGAACTCGATCACGACGTCCAAGTCCGCGCGGTCCGCGGGACCGAAGTCACGGAAGCTCGGTGGACCTTCGTCGTTGACGCGACCCCGCCTGTCCTTCAAGTCGATCCGATCCCGAGCGTCGTCGAGTCCGACGCCCTCGTGATCTCGGGAACCGTGGTCGACCTCCATCTCGTCTGGGTGCGGGTCGGGTCGTCGTTCCTGACGGATGTGACGGATAGTCGCTTCAGCGTATCGGTCCGTCTGGATGTCGGCTCGAACTCGTTCGAGATCGAAGCCCTCGATGGCGCGGGAAACGTCGCACAGACGGTTGTGAGGACCGAATTCCGGCCGCCCGTCCGATGGTTCGTCCATCCGGACGGCCACTTCCAAATCCAGATCCCTTGGGGGTGGAGCGCGGAGGGCAACGTGACCCTCGGGAATACGACGTTTGATGTCCTCCTGTCGCAACCGTCTCGCCCGGAGTTAGTCAGCGTGTCCCGTCATGCGCTCGCGCCCAGCGGCGGAGACGACGCCCGCCAAATCCTTAACAACATGATTTCCGACGCCCGCCTCGAAGCACAGGTCGAAATCTTCGAGCCGGTCGCCGACACATCCGTCGATGGACATCCGGCCGCGCGAACGGTCATCGCCCTCACGAGGATTGGCTTACCACAGATCTTCGAGGTCGTGACGGTGGTCGTGGGCACGGAATGGGGGCTCTCCTGGATCCTGATTGGAGCGGCACCGGTCGGGGTGTTCCAAGATTCCCGGCCCGAGATCGAGTCCACGATGCTTACCTTTGACATCTTCGGGTCCGGTCCGCTCGAAATCGCGAACCTAGGACTCCGGATTCTCGCGGGAGGATCCGTCGCCGCAGTGCTTGGAGGAATCATCCTCGTCGCGTTCGTCCAAGATCGCCGCCGTCAGAGGCCTTTGCGACCCTAGGCCAAGTCTTTTTCCAACAGCATCGCCTTCACGACCCGAGATGCGGCTCCCCGCGATCGTCCTGAACTTCAAGACCTACCCGGAAATCCTCGGGAAGCGGGGCTGGGACCTCGCGAAACGCTTCGCCGCGGTTGCGGATGACACGGGCGCCTCGATCGTCCTCTGCCCGCCCGCGACGGACCTCGCCCACGTTGCGAAGCTCGTGCACATCCCGGTCTTCGGGCAGCACGTCGACGCCACGGAAGCGGGGCAGGCGACCGGGTGGATCCCACCGGAGGCGCTCCTTGAGGCGGGCGCCGCGGGGACGCTGATCAACCACAGCGAACGGAAGGTCGCCTGGGAAGAAATGGCGAAGAGCGTCCCTCGTTGCCAAAAGATCGGCCTCGAAGTCGTCGCGTGTGCGGACGACCTCGCGGAAGCAGAGACCCTCGCCAAGCTTTCTCCGGAATACATCGCGATCGAGCCGCCCGAGCTAATCGGAGGAGACGTCAGCGTGACGACCGCGAAACCGGAGGTCATCGCGACCGCCGTCGAGCGAATCCATGCCGTGAACCCTCGGGTCGTGGTCCTCTGTGGCGCGGGCGTTCGGAGCCGCAAGGACGTCGCGAAGGCGCTCGACCTAGGGACTTCGGGCGTCCTGCTGTCCTCCGGCATCGTCAAGGCGAAGGATCCGGAGAAAGCGCTCCGAGACCTCGTGAAAGGGCTTCGCTGATCCCGGATTTGCCGGCGGTTTTCGCAGACCCCTCCGTGGCCTTGAAATATCCGACTGCGCACTCCGGGTTGGGGGATCGAACTCGATGTCCACGCTCGCCGAGAACGCCGTCAAGAACTGCCTTCGGATCGGACCGGACGACAACGTCAGCATCTTCTGTTATCCGCACACGTTGCCGCTCGCGGAGGATCTCGCGATCGAATGCTTCAAGGTGGGCGCGGACGCCCTCCTGGACCTGTACACGGACCGTTACCACGTCGCGTACATGAAGCACCTGTCCGTCGAGCAACTGCGGAAACCGTCCGCGTTCTGTCGCGGCCTTTCCGAGCTCTCCACCGCCGTCTTCTGGGCCGGCTCCCTCTACGATCCGTCCAACTTCCGGAAGTTCACGCCCGAGAAGATGGCGGCGAACGACGAGGCCGAGACCGCCGCCCACCTGCCGATGCGCGAACGGAAGGTACGAAGCCTTTCGCTGGGCATCTCCCTCGTGACGCGTCCGCGGGCGAAGGTATATGGTTTCGACTTCGCGGCGTGGGAGCGGATGGTCCGCGCCGCCTCGTCCGTGCCATCGAAGACGCTCACGACGACGGGGCAGAAGCTCGCGGGCATCCTCGGGACCGCGGACACGCTCCACGTGACCTCCGAAGGGGGAACCGACCTGACGGTTTCCGTGCGCGGGCGGCAGTCCATGATCTACGACGGGGTCGTCGACGAGGATGACATCGCCGCGGGCGTGTTCGAGGCCTCGATCCCGTCCGGCAGCGTCACCGTCTTGCCGGACCCGGCGAGCGCCGACGGGACCGTCGTTTTCGATACGTCGCAGGCCTGGGCCGGTCGGTCCGTCCGAAAGCTGAGCTGGGAATTCCGGAAAGGACGGCTCACGGCGTTCGAAGGGGATCCCGGCGCGGCGGCCCTGAAGAAACAGTACGACCTCGCGTCCGGCGACAAGGACCGCATCGCGGCCGTCTCGATCGGGACGAACCCGAAAGCCCAAGTCGGCTTCCTCCAGAACTCGATCGTCCGTGGAGCCGTGTCGATCGGACTCGGCGGCAACGAATTCCTCGGAGGACCGAACAAGTCGTCGTTCGGGTTCGAGAGCACGATCCGGGCCGCGACGCTCGAGGCCGACGGGAAGGAAATCGTCCGCGACGGCAAGTTGCTCTTCGCGTGACGGCCCGATAGCTGTAGCGTGCGTGCACGCCATCCGCTTATCGACCCCGGCGGCGTCCGTCGGCCGTGCGTACGCCCGGACGATGGCTCGCAGCCCCCCTCGCGGCCTTCGTGCTCCTGGCGTCGCCCCTCTGGACGGAGCGTGCGGCGACCCTCCCCCCGTTTTCTCCGCTATCGCCCGTCCCCTTTTCTTTCGGTTCGGGGGCTGCCGTGGTCCTTGCGCGAGTCTACGCGAACGCGGCCCGCGATGACGAGTTCGTCGAGATCGCGAGCCGGTCACCGGAGTTCCTTGACCTCGCGGGCTGGTCCCTCACGGATGGCGAGGCGACTGCGGTGTTCCCTCCCGATTCGGTATTGCCTCCGGGCGGCCGTCTCCTGATTGCGCGGAACGCGACGAGCTACGCGGAGGATGCACTCGCGACCGCGGACTTCGCGTTCGAGGGGGGCGCCGCTCGTCGGATGGAGGGCGGCATCCCACGGCTCGCCGATGACGGAGACGAGGTCCGCCTCGTGGACGCGTCCGAGCGAGTCGTCGACGCGTACGTGTGGGGCGATTCCTCGGATGCCGGCACGGGATGGCTGGGGCGTCCGGCGGAGGCGATGGGCCGCGGCGAGATCGCGGTGCGCTCCCAGACCGACCTCAGCGCATGGGTCGATTCCGATGGCGCGGGCGATTGGGAAGGGCTCCGACGGCACCGACTCGGTCAGTCGAGTTTCGCACCTTCGGAATTCCAAGTCTCGGGACGGCTCACGGCGGTCCTCTCGCCCGACGCTGGAGACGGCCCGCTGCGTTCGTTCGTCGAATCGACACAAGGGACGCTCGACATCGCGGTCTACACCTTCACGAGCGCCCGAATCGCATCGAGCATCGCGGACGTGGCGGGCCGGGGTGTCCGGGTCCGGGTGCTCCTCGACGGGGCGCCGGTCGGAGGCGTGGAACCGGAAGAGGACCGTGTGGTCCGCGGGCTCCTCGACGCCGGGGCGGACGTTCGGTTCCTAGCGGGCGGTGGAGACGTCGTGAAGCGGTACCGCTACCTCCATGCGAAGTACGCGATCGTCGACGGACAGGCCGCTTGGATTGGTTCGGAGAACTTCGGGGACGCGGGCTTTCCACCGGAGGACGAAGTCGGGAATCGAGGATGGTCGATCGTCGTCGCAGACCCGGTGGTGTCGGCCGCCCTGACGAAGGTATTCGAGATCGACTTCGATCCATCTCGACGGGATTCGATCGCGGCGATCCCCGAAGACGCGGAACCGCTCCCGCCTTTGCCGCGAAGCCCGCCGTGGGGCTCATCCGTCGAATCGACGAGCCGCCGCGCGAGGCTCCTCGTCGCTCCCGACACCTCGCTCGACCCGGATGGCCTCCTGGAGATCCTCGCCTCCGCATCGGATCACATCTGGATCGAAGCGTTCTACCTCGACGAGCTTTGGCGGGACCGTCCGAATCCCTTCCTCGAGGCCGCCTTCGACGGGGCCCGCCGCGGGGTCTCGGTGCGTCTCCTGCTCGACGGGAGCTGGTCCTCGGTCGGCGACGATTCCAGGGGCAACGACGCGGTCGTGGACCGACTCAACCGCCGAGCGAGGAACGAGAGCCTCGATTTCACCGCGCGACTGCTCGAGCCCCACGGACGGATCGAGCGACTGCACAACAAGGGCGTGGTCGTCGACGGCCGGACGGTCCTTGTCTCGAGCATGAACTGGGCGCTCGGGTCCGCGACCGAGAACCGGGAGATCGGGATCATCCTGGACGACCCGGACGTGGCGGGGTTCTTCGAAGCCGCATTCGCCGCGGACTGGGACGGCCGGCCGGCCTCCGGGTTCGACGCGTGGCGACTCGACGACCCGCTTCTTCTCCTGGGCGTGTACGCGTTCGTCGGCGTCGCGTCCGCGGTTTCACTGCGAAAATTGAGAGTCGGGGCCAAAGGGATAAAGCCCCGCCCGAGGGTGCGACGGCGTGGCGCCTACGGAGCTCATCTCCGCGGCCGATCTCGAGAAGTTCGGCTACTGCCCGCTGAGCTGGTGGCTCAGCCGCGGCCTCGCCCCGGAGGACGGCGCGGAGCTCGTCGAGGGCGAGAAAAGGCACGAGGCCGCGTCCGCCGACCTGAAGGGGATTGAGACCCACGAGGCCCGCGCGCGCGAGGCGGAGACGGGCGTCATGTACTTCGCGATCGCCGCTTCGATCGTCGCAATCGTCGGCGTGGGGTTCCTCACGTCCACGATTCTCGAGATCGCGCAGACCCTCGCCGCGATCGCCTTGATCTGGCTCCTCGCGGCGGTGTACTTCCTGTACCGCGCGGAGACGCTGGCGACGCCGGAGGACAAGCTGCTTTCCGAGCGGGTCATCCTCGGATTCGCGATGGCCGCGGCCGTGATCGCGACGGCGGCCGTCTCGCTGCCGGGGATCGAGAACCAGGCGCTCGCACAAGGCTTCGAGGCGCTCGCGCTCCTGTGGCTCATCGGCGCCTCGTTCTTCCTGTACCGCTCGATCGGCGCCCTCGGCGTCGCGCGTGCGACCCGTGAGAGGTACCACGTGAAGGGCGACCTCGTGTACATCGACTCGGCGGCGGAGAAGCCGAAGCTCTTCATCTCGAAACGGCACGGCCTCTCGGGCCGGCCCGACGCGGTCGTCATGGACGGGGACCACCACATCCCGGTCGAGATCAAGACGGGACGCGTGCCTCGCGGGCCCCTCTTCTCGCACATCCTCCAGGTCGTCGCGTACTGCTTCCTCCTCGAGGAGGAGTACGGCAACCCGCCCCCGTACGGCGTCATCCGGTACGGCGAGACGAACTACGAGATCGAGTACAACGAGGACCAGAAGAAGCTCCTCTTGCAGAAGCTCGCGGACATGCGCACGTCGATCGCGAAGGGCGAAGCGCACCGCAATCACAGCCGTCCCGGGAAGTGCGTCCACTGCTCCCGGCGAGGCGTGTGCCCGGAGCGGCTCGCCTAAGGCTCCTTCTTCTCGTCGCCGAGCTGCGCTCCGAGTCGTTCCGCGATCCGCTCAATCTGCTGCCGGAGCTCCCCGACCTCCCGCCGCATGTGGAGCATCTCCTGCTCGAACGGGGTGAAGCCCTTCGTCGAGAGGATCCGATGGGATACGAACATCCCGACGAAGACCGCGCCGACGATCGACAGGACGGAGATCACCATGAGCGCGAAGACGAACGTGAGGAAGGAGCCGATCACGTCCCCGGGGGTGATGAACCCCGTGATCACGGCGACCTCGACTGCGATCAGGACCCCGATGACGAGCAGCCAGAGGAGGGCCCAGCGGGAAATCCTCACGGCAAGGTCCCCTTTCGCGGGAGCACCCATCGGAAGTCGTCCGGCGGCGTGCGACGGATCACGGTCGTCAGGTTGTCGCTCTCGTACGGGAAGGTGAACACCATGACGGTCCGGTTGTCGGCGTCCTTCTCCGTCCCCACGGTGACGTTGTACTCGAAGTAGTTCCCCTGTTGGTCGACGAGGTACGCATCGATCGAGAACGTCGCGTCCGCGGGGACCCAGGTGTGCTCCTCGTACGTGTCGAGCCGGAGGATCGTCTGGTTCGCGCTCGGCTCGGATCCGTTAATCGACAGGCGGATCTCCTGGTACCGGTACGCCTGCACCGCGGCTCCGACATTGACGATGAACGTCGTGTCGTTCCGGGACATCCCGACGATGAGGAGAGGCAGCGTGGCGAGCTCCGTCGGCCGGCCGAGCAGGCCCGGGGTGATGAGGATGAGCAGCACGAGCCCGATGACCGTGATGACCATGAGGCTCCGAATCCACGCGTCCCTCTCCATGTCCGCGCGGAAGGAGGCGGCCGATAATAAACGTTCGGCGCCCGCCGATTCAGGCGCTATCGGGGCCGAAATGGAGGAGGGACGCGACGCCAAACACGCACGCGCTCACGACCGCCACGAGGAAGTTCGTCGCGTTGCCCTCGACCGAACCGAACGCGAGGTACCCGATCGCCGGTATCACGAGCGAAGCGGCGCTGAACAAGCCACTCGAGAGCCAGAGGAATTTTCGTACCCGCGCCGGGAAGGTGAGGTACGGCTCCTCCGCCTCCTCGACCGGGAACGCCAGGAGCTTCCTCGACCGCTCGACGATCGATTGCACGTGGACGAAGAACGAGAGGCCCGTCCGGTGCGCGGCGTCGGGGGCCGCCGGAGACTCCAGGATCGTCGCCACGCGCCCCGGCGACATCGGGACGACGGGATGTACGTGCCGAGGCGGTTATCGCGGCTGAAACTCACGCCTCGCTCGGGCCGACCTTCGCCTGGGAGAGGAGCCAGAAGGTGCCGCCGGAGACGACCGACGCGACGAAATTCGAAGACACGGGCTCGGGGTCCCGGTCCACAGAAACCCGACGAACGCGATCGCGAGACATGCGGCGCTAAACATCCCGGCGAACGCCCACACGAACGTGCGGATTCGGATGGGCAGGTCCCGGACGTACCTTTGCAAGGACTGCGGAACCGCGACGGAGGCCATGGAGGGTGGGCGGTGGACCGTCCCTTCCGCGCGGCCGTCGCGCCGATTTGAAACCAGAATCATCCTTGATCCGATTGGCGAGCCCGCGGCGGTCGATGGCCCGCCGAGCGCGAAAAGAAAATGGGTGGCTTTTGCGGCCACCCAGTTGGGGGGGAGGTAATCGTGACGAATCCCGACCGGACCCGCAACGCCTCCGGCGGTATCCCGTCCCTTCGCTCGCTATTTTTCCATGTACTCCCGCTTGAACGCCTCGGCCTCGGCCAAGGTTCGCTCCGCGTCCTGCATCTTCTTGAGCTTCTCGGTGACCATCTCGACTCGGCCGTACACGAAATCGCGGATTGCCGCGCGCACGGCCTCCGAGCGGCTCGGGAAGTCGTCGACTTGCACGAGGAAGTCGAGTGCCCTCAGGTAGCGCGCGGGCAGGCGCAGCGTGATCTTTTCCGTGTCCGCATCCCGCATCTTGTTCGCCCCACCGCGTATGCCAAACCGACCCCGTTTGACAGACGAGTGTCGGGCGGAACGCCTCCTCGATATATAACGCTTGCTGGACCGTTTCACGGGAAGCGACCCCGGTTCGTATGGAGTTCACGCCCACGGCACTCGTCGATCAGGCGGAAGGCCCAACGGTTCATCGCCAGGAAACGGGCACCTTGTCCGTCCGGAACCGCTGGTCCACGACCGTGTCCCCAACCTTCATGCGGACGCCGCCCCGATGCATCTCCAATCCGGTCCACGCGATCATCGCACCGTTGTCGATGCACAGGTCGCCGGGGGGGACGAACATCTTCGCCCCGCGGTCGGAGGCCATCTGGCCCACCATCTCCTGCAGCCGCCGGTTGCGGGCGACGCCGCCACCGAGGAGGACTTCTTCCTTGCCGACGTGGGCCATCGCGCGCTCCGTGACCTCCGTGAGCATCGCGAAGGCGACCTCCTGGATCGAGAACGCCAGGTCCGCGACGGACGCGCCCTGCTTGCGGAGAGCCAGGGCGGCGGTCAGCATCCCGCTGAACGCGACGTCCATGCCCTTGACGCTGTACGGGAGCGCGAGGAGCTTCGATCCCTCGCGGGCGAGCTTCTCAAGGATCGGACCCCCGGGAAACGCGAGCCCGCACTCGCGCGCGAACTTGTCGAGCAGATTTCCCACGCCGATGTCGAGCGTCTCCCCGAAGACCCGATAGCGGCCGCGGGCGAACGCGATGACCTGCGTGTTGCCTCCGCTCACGTAGAGGAGGACGGGATCCTTCGCGTCCGTGACGCCCCGGCCAATCTCGAGGTGGGCGACGCAATGGTTGACCCCGAGGATCGGCACGCCGAGGGACAGCGCGAGGGCCCGTGCGGCGGTCGCGACGGTGCGCAGGCACGGTCCGAGGCCGGGACCCTGCGAGAACGCGACGAGATCGAGGTCGTGCAGATCGATCCCGGCGACATCGACCGCCTTCGCGATGAGCGGGACGACGAGCTCCGCATGGTGGTTCGCCGCCTCCCGCGGATGGATGCCGCCCTGGTGGGGCCGGATCATGTCGTAGACGTTGGCGAGGATGCGGCAGTGCTCATCCACGATCCCAACGCCCACCGTGTGGGCGGTCCCTTCGATCCCGAGCGCCCGCATCTCTCTTGGAGATTCGCCGTCGTTGCAAAAGCGTTTGGGCCTCCGGCGAGACCTAATAGCGCACGTCGCGTTGCGACGGTCGATGGCCGCTGCGGACCGCGGGCGCCTGCTGTACGCGTACCGCCCGATCCCCGCGAACCCGATGACGGTGGCGGTGCTGTTGCTCGGCGTGCTCGTGACCTTCGTCTTCGGACCGATCGCCGCCGGCCCGGAAGGCCTGTGGCCTCTCGGCGGTCTCTGCTTCGTGCCCCTCGCGGTCGTCCTCGCGGCGATGGCCGCCTTCAAACCAAGCCCGACGTATTTGTTCGAGAGCGGGATCGAAACCTCTCTCCCGCTATGCCGGCGACTCGTCGGCGAACGCCGCTACCATCCGTGGTCCGAGATCCACGACATCTATCCGCGCAGCTACGAAGTGGCCGGGTCGTTCCTCTCTCCATTCGCCTCGTCCGCCGGCACGCTGGTCCACACGGGGATCGGACTCGAGACGAACGATGGCCGGCGACTCCTCGTACGCTTCACCCCGGGATCCATTCGCGCCTTCCGCGCGGAGTCGCGAGGCTATGCGGAGGCGATGGCGGCCATCCGCGATCGCTTCGCGCGTCGCGGCGAGCGCATGGTCACGACCGCTCGGGCGCTCACGGACGCCGAAGTCCTCGGGATGCAGGCGCGTGCCCGCGAGCCGCTCGTCTCGATCGTCGGCGTCTTCTTCGCGTTCTTCCTCCCGCCCGCCATCGTGGCGGCGGTCCTGTTGATCGCGAGCGCCGTCCGAATCGCGCTGACGCCGGTGGTCGTCGCGGCCGCAATCGCGGTCGCCCTTATTCCGCCCGCGGCGTCGATGGTCCGGACCCTTCGACAGAGCGAGCGGCGGAACGAAATCCTCTCGGAGCTGGCGAAACATCAGGAGCACCTTCGGGAGGAGGCGGAGGCCATGGGCTCGAATCGGACGGCCCCGGAAGTTAACCCCGAACCGGGTTAACGCGGCTCGATCACGGACCCGGTGGTGGCCCTGCCTCGGCGGCTCCGGGATCCTCCGACGTCACGAGCCGCACACGGTGGGCATCGCGAACGTCGTACACACGGCCCCGCCACCGGACCGTCTCGGGATGCCGGGTCCGCGCGAGTCCCCATGCCATGACCCAGGGGACTGCCAAGGTGGCGACGGCCGACCGCCATCCGGGGACGCTCCATGCGGCGGCGATTTCCGGAGCGGCGGAGAACAGCGCGCGACGGCGCAAAGACGCCTTCACAATCGCGGACGGCAACGGTGTGAGGAACAGAACCGCAGGCGCCAGGTAGAGCGGCCCCCAGAGCCCTGCCATCGCCAACGACAGCGCTCCGAAGACAATCGATCCCACGAAGACCGTAAAGGCGGCGACGGCGTAGCGGCGGACGACCGGCAGGTACAGCGTCGCCATCGTCATCTGCCGCTCGCACCACTCGAGGCACGTGGCGCGCGTCGCGCCCTCGATCGTCGCAACGAGGGCCGTGGGGACGTAGGCGATCTGGAGCCCCGCCCCTCGCACCGCCTGCGTCAGGACGAGGTCGTCGCTCAGGACGCCCCGCCACCGCTCCCCGAGCCGCAACGTCGCCAGGCGATCCCGCCGGACGGCGCACGAGCCGCCCCAGGCGAACGACCGCTGCGGGTCGAACAGGACGTTCGCGCTGACGCCGTTCCATTCCGCGCGGACGAGCGACCAGAACGTCGGGCGGGGAGGGACGTACCAGCGGAAGCCCGTGGCCACGCCGACTGTCGAGTCCGCGAGCGGCTGCACAAGCTGCCGCAACCAATCCCTCCCCGGCCGGATGTCCGAGTCCGCGAATACGACGACCGCGTCGTCACGCGACAGATGGACGAGCGCCGACCGGAGGGCGTTCACCTTGCCCCGCAGCGGGTCCGGCTCCGACATGACGAAGTCGACTCGGACCCGGGGGAATTCCGACGCGAGGTCGCGAGCCCGGGTCGCCGCCGGGTCCTCCGAATCGTCCGCCACGATGAGGAGGCGGTACGTCGGGTACGCCTGCGAGAGGATCGCTCGAACGTTCCCGTCGAATCCCTCATCGATGCCACGGACCGGGAGGATCACGACGCACGCCGGAAGGAACGCGCCGAGGGCGGTTCGCGTCGCGCGGCGCACCCGGTCCTGGAAGCGGACGCCTTGCGCGATCGATGCCGCGCTCGCGAGGACGGCCAAGGCTGCGAGGACGGTGAGTACGACCCAGACCGGATCCAACGATACGCCGGCGTAGGAACCTATCTGGGTCCGTTAAAGCTTGACCGCTGCGCCCACGGCCAGCGGGGGGCTGGGCGACCGCGCGGCTGCGGTGGCCGCGGTCTGGCGAGGGCGCACTACGTAGCCAGGAAGATGCCGTACGATGTGCACCGCCCGGCTCACGAGCCCACGAGGACATCATCGCCTTCGAGGCGCACTTCGAACGTCCGAAGCCGCGCGGCCGGATTGATCGTGTTGGCGCCCGTGCGGACGTCGTACTCCCATCCGTGCAACGGGCACGTTACGACGGACCCGTCGAGCTCCCCTTCGCCGACGGGACCGCCTCGGTGCAAGCAGACGTTGGATAGGGCGTAGAACCGACCGTCGACGTTGAACAGTGCAACGGGATGGCCCTGCACGACGACGACGCGTCCCTTCCCCGGCGGAAGGTCCGAGGCCTTCGCGACCCGAACGAACGTGGCCATCGGGACCACGAGCCGCGGCGCCATCATGAAGATTGCGAACATTTATGGAAGCGGGGCTGCATGGACGGACGGGTCTCTCCATGACGCGAGAGGAGCACGCGAAGTTCCTGGCCCAGTGCAAAGAGTTCGTGCTCGGCATGAACCGACTCGAGCAGACGGTCATGAAGCTCGACCTCCGTCTGACGAAAGACGAGCAGCGCGCGGCCTTCAAGGATATTTTCGACTGGCTCGGCGCGACGACGGAGGTCCCGGCGAACTCGTACACCCGAGAATGGGCCCGAGAACTGCTCGCGGCGATCGGGGCGCTCGCCCAGTACGATAAGTACGAAGGCTCGCCCGACTCGTACATCGTGTGACGCCACGGTCCCGTGGATCGAGTCGGACGGCCGTGCGGTCCGACGGATTCCGCCGCAGCGGCGGAACGCCTCGTGGTCGTCGCCCACGCGAAACTCTTATTCACGCCTCTGCCATCCGTCGGCCGAGGGCGTGGTTCGATGGAATTCCGGAACGAGCGGACGTGGCAGAACGCGGTGGATCTCGGGAAGACGGAGGAGTTCCACGCGCACTACGAAGCCGCGGTGGACAAGCTCCGCACGGAGCTCGGCGCGAAGCATCCGATGATCATCGGCGGCCAAGAGGCATGGGCCGACGCAACGTTCGAGGACTCCAGCCCCGCCGACACGACGCTCGTCCTCGGGCTCTTCCAGAAGGGAACGAGGGCCCACGCGAGGCAGGCGGTCGAGGCGGCGAAGGCAGCGTTCCCCGGGTGGGCCGCGACGCCATACACGGAGCGCGTCCGGATCGTCCAGCGCGCGGCGGACCTCATCGCCGAGCGGAAGTTCGCCCTCGCCGCGCTCATGTCCTTCGAGAACGGCAAGAACCGCTACGAGGCCATGGCCGATGTCGACGAAGCGGCGGACCTAATGCGCTGGTACGCCGCGGAGATGCTCCGCAACCAGGGCTACGAGCGTCCGATGGGGCAGTTCATCCCGGGCGAGACGACCCGCTCGATCCTGAAGCCGTACGGCGTGTGGGCCGTCGTCGCGCCGTTCAACTTCCCCCTCGCGATCGCGGCCGGGATGTCGACGGGCGCGCTCATCACGGGCAACACGGTCGTCTTTAAGCCGGCGAGCGACACGCCGTTCTTGGGCCTGAAGCTCTGCGAGGTCCTGCACGAAGCGGGCCTCCCGCCCGGGATCTTCAACTACGTCACCGGACCGGGCGACGCCGTCGGCCAGGAGCTCGTCGAGAACGCAGACGTCGACGGATTCGTCTTCACGGGGTCGCGGGCCGTCGGCATGAAGGCGTTCCGCGCGTTCGGCGAGGCGCGACCGAAGCCCGTCATCACGGAGATGGGCGGCAAGAACCCGACGATCGTCACGGCGACCGCGGACCTGGAGAAGGCCGCGCTGGGCGTCATGCGCGCCGCGTTCGGGTACGGCGGGCAGAAGTGCTCCGCGTGCTCGCGCGTCCTCGTCGACCGACGGGTGAAGGACGCGTTCGTTGAGCGACTCGTCGCGGAGACGCAGAGTATCAAGGTCGGCGACCCGACGGTGCGCGACGTCTACCTGGGGCCGGTCATCAACGGGGCCGCGGTCGCGACGTACGACAAGGCGATCCAGGAGATCAAGCGGTCGAAGGGCACGATCCTCACGGGCGGCACGTCGGGCAAGGGGCCCGGTCACTTCGTCGCGCCGACGATCGTCGATGGCCTCCCGCGCGATCACCGGATCAACAGGGAAGAGCTCTTCGTCCCCATCCTCTCGGTCATCGAGGTCGACGGCCTCGACGATGCGGTGCGCGTCGCGAACGACGTGGACTACGGGCTCACGGCGGGCATCTTCACGCGGGAGCCCGCGGACCTCCGGCGGTTCTTCTCGGAGATCCAGGCGGGCGTGCTGTACGCGAACCGCGCGGTCGGCGCGACAACCGGCGCGGTCGTCGGCGTGCAGCCGTTCGGTGGCTGGAAGATGTCCGGGAGCTCGGGCAAGTCGGCGGGCGCCCACTACTACCTCCCGCAGTTCATGCGGGAGCAGAGCCAGTCGGAATACGCGTGAGGGTCCGCTCCAAGGGACGTCCCAATTCACGCGACCCGAGAAACATTATATAGATTCCCATCGAATCCCGTCATCACGCTGCATGGGGGCCGTCCTCCATGTGTCGTTCGGGTCGGGGTCGCGTTGGCCGGGCAGGACCACGTATCTTGGGCGTCAATAAGGCGACTCATCGTCACACTGCTCATTGCCGCCTTGGTCCTCACCGCGATGGCGGCCGTGACCTCTGCATCGACGCCGCCCGGCGCTTCGCCCGCAGCTCCGTTCCGGTCGCTCCGGCTCGGACAGACCGGTTTGAAGGCGATCACGGTCAACCCGAATGCAATCACGCTCACCCTGGAGTTCATTGTAGTCTATAGCGTCTACAGCACGCTCCTGACGTACGACAGCTCGTACCGTGCGGTGGGCGATTTGGCCACCGGATGCACGGTGGGCCTTGACGACGTGACTTGGACGTGCAATCTCGTCCGTGACGCGGTCTTCACGGACCCGACGATCCCCGCGGACACCTCCCATGCGGTGACCGCCGACGACGTCGTGTTCTCCTATCAGCTACTCATCGATAACCCCGGCAGTGTCTTGAGCGGCTATGTCACGGCGCTCAGCAGCGTCTCAAAGATCGACGCCTACACGGTGCAAATCGTGACGAAGGAGCCGTACGCCCCCATGTACTCGACCCTGACGGGCGTCCCGATCTTGCCACAGTACCTCTGGGCCTCCATCCGCAATCCGGTGACGCAGGAGCCCCGCACCGTCGTCGGCTCGGGCCCGCTGTATTTCGACTCGAACAGCGACCTTGCCGGCGGCCTAATCATCTTGCACCGGAGTCCGAACTACTACGGCGTTGCCGACTATTGTCGGATTTCGCGCCCGGACGAAGTTCGCATCCTCCCCTACTCGACATCCGGCGCGATGGTGGACGCGTTCAAGGCGGGGCCTCCGGACAACCTCGACGGGATCTTCGACATCTCCGCGGCCACGTTCTCCGCCGTCCCGTCGACCGGGAACGGAATGTTCCGGTGGCAAGTGCCGTCCGGTTTCATCGGCGAAATCGCGTTGAACCAAATGACCGACAGCCTGCGTACCGCGCTCGGAAAGACCGCGGGCGGCGCGACGAACAATCAGGTCCTGTTGAACGAAACGGTCCGGAAAGCCGTCGCGATGAGCATCGACAAGGATGCGATCGTGCGGTACGCATACGTAGGCCTCGCGACGGTGGCCGATAGTGTCGTCCCCGCGGTGAACCCGTGGCACCGGCCGTTCACGTCGGCCGAGCTGTACAAGTTCGACCCGGCCGCGGCCCGAACGATGCTGAACGACGCGGGCTGGACGTACGACGCGGCCGGCAACCTCGCCCCGGATGCGACACCTCTCTACCAGGCCGGAGGGACGCAGGGTCTCGTCTTCCGGCTGTACGCGCCCGACTCCCATCCGGAGTTCGCCGTTGCAATCGCGAATATGAGCGTCTGGCTGCGGCAGGCGGGGATCCAGACGGTCGACAACCGCTATAACCCGGTCCCAGGCTACATCGTGCTGCCCACGAACCAGATGAACACGATCTGGAAGAACAGCGACTACGACCTGTGGTACTGGGATTGGGATTTCGCGACCCTCGCGGAAGTCTCCCTCGACATTCTGTACGTCCAGACGACGATGGCGATCCCATCTTCGACGACGGACAACTGGTACACGAATTCGACGTTCGATTCGCTCTATAACCAATCCCTCTCGGCCACGGATCCGGCCGTCCGTCGGCAGATCGTCTACACGATGCAGAAGATGGTCTACGACTACGCGTCGTACATCATCGCGAACTACCCGCAGAAGCTCTACGGCGCCACGAACCGGACGGACCTGGCGTACGGCTGGCAAGGATGGCCCGACTTCGCAACCTACCCGGGCGACGCAATGGACAGCGCGCTTCCGAACCTATACTTCAAGCTGTCTCCGCACGACAACCCGGCTCCCATTCTCTCGTCACTCCAACCGATCGACTATGTCAGCGGCAGTCCCGTGACGATCAACGTCGTCGCGGCGGACCCGAACAACGAGCCGCTGAACTTCGTTTGGGACTTCGGCGACGGCACGCCGACCGTTACCACGACAACCAACTCCGTCGACCACACGTTCGCGTCGACGGGAACGTTCAACGTGAGCGTGCGAATCACGGACTCCGAGTGGCCGGTGTGCGCGACCACGACCGCGACGATCGCGGCGCCGAGCGGCAACTTGCCGCCCGTGGCGACGCTCGACTACCAGTTCCCGAGCGGCCTGGACCACGGCTGGGCTAACCAGTCGATTGCATTCGGCGTTACCGTGCGCGATCCTGAGGGCGACCCGCTCTCAATCGAGTGGGACTTCGGTGACGGGGCCAGCGCTTCCAACACGAGCACGAACACGGTAACGAATCAGAGGGTCGTACAGGTCCACGCGTATGCGCAAGCGGGCGACTACACGCTGACGGTCACCGTGACGGATAACCAGCCCGGCGCGGGACACGTCCAGACGAAGACCGCACCGATCCTGATTCAGACGCAGACGACCGGAGGCGGTGGGACCACGGGCGAAGTGAATCCGTGGATCAACTACGGCGTTCCGCTGGCCATCGTGCTCGTCGCCGTCGCCGCAATCGCGACCGTTATCTTGCGTCGTCGGAAGGTCTCCAAGGAGGAAGAGGAGCGGCGAGAGCAGCCGCCACCGCCGCCACCGCCGCCCCCGCAGTGAACGATGGCGGCGATGCGCGTCGCCTGGGCCCAGGAGCGTGACGAGCGATGAGTCGACTCCTCCGGATCGTAGCTCGGCGAATCATCAACGCAGGCATCACTATCTTCGGAATCGTCTGCCTGAACTACGTCCTCATCCGCCTGATGCCGGGCGACCCGTCGCTCTCAATTATCCCACGCGATCCGAAGTATATCGGGTTCCGGGACTACGTGATCCAGTTCTTCGGCCTTGACAAGTCGCAGTGGGAGCAGTTCGTCATCTACCTGCAGAGGCTGTTCACGCTCGATTGGGGCATCTCCTACAACTACAAGCGGCCCGTGGCGGAAATCCTCCTTCACGATCTAAGTTGGACGCTCCTCTTGGTCGGCACGTCCACCGTATTCACAATCTTGATCGGGATGCTAGTCGGCGCGTATGCCGCGGTCCGCCGAGGGAAGCCGTTCGACTTCTTCACCACGGGTCTCGGGATCTTCTTTTATGGGATGCCGATCTTCTGGCTCGGCCTCGTTCTCCAAGCGCTCTTCCGGTCGAATTCGCCGCTCCGCTCATGGTTCACGTGGTGGCCCGCGCTCCCGACATCGGGCTACTTCAACGACCGCCTCCTCCCCTGGGCCTGGGACTGGGTCCACGTCGCCGATGCGACGGCGCATCTCGTCCTGCCGGCGATGACGCTTTCGCTCGCGACGTTGGCCGGGATTTCGCTCGTGATGCGCAGCTCGCTCATCGACGTCATGACGGAGGACTTCACGATCACCGCGAAGGCGAAGGGGCTGAGCGATGGCCAGGTGCTCCGGCGGCACATCTTGCCGAACGGGATGCCGCCGATGGTCTCGCTGATCGCCTTGAACACGGCGTTCATCCTGGGTGGCGCCTATCAAGTGGAGGTCGTTTTCCGCTACCAGGGGATCGGCTATCGCACGCTTGAGGCAATCCACAATCTCGACTATCCACTGCTCCAGTTCATCATCGTCATCGGTGGCGTCGCGGTCGTGATTGCGAACCTAGTCTCGGACTTCCTCCTGCTTCTGCTCGATCCGAGGATCAAGATCTCGTGAGGTGCTCCGTGGGTACAGTCCAGGTCGTCCAGTCCGCGAAGGTCGTATCGCCTTTCCGCGCGAGGGCGACCGTCCTCGGCCGCCGTTTCCGGGAAGTCGGCCTCCAGGTGCTGCACAATTACACGGCGATGACCGGGCTCTGCTTGTTGGCGTTCTTCTTCTTCCTCGCCCTCGCAGCACCCTGGCTCGCTCCGTACGGACCGCTCGAGGCCGTCCCAGACGCGCTGCCGCGCACGCCGTACACGACAACGCACCCGCTCGGCACGAACGCTTTCGATTACGACATCTACTCGCAGGTCATTTGGGGGACGCAAATCTCGCTCATCGTCGGAATCTTCTCCGCCATCGTCGCGAGCGTCATCGGGACGGTGGTCGGGCTCGTGTCCGGCTTCGTGGGGGGTTGGGTCGACGAGGTGATCATGCGTGTCAACGACGTCGTCCTGTCGATCCCATGGCTCGTCTTGATGATCGTCGTGGCGGCGCGTGTCTCCTATCTGGACATCTGGGGGATCGTCTTCGTCATCGGTTTCACGGGATGGTCGGTGACTGCCCGGGTCATCCGGAGCCAAGTCCTCAGCCTGAAGGAGAGGATGTTCGTCGAGCGGGGGCGCATGATCGGGTCCTCGAATGCACACATCCTCATCCGCCACATCTTCCCGAACGCCTTCCCGCTCATCTTCGCGAACACAATCCTGACGGTGGCCATCTCGATCCTCTCGGAGAGCGTCCTGGCTTTCCTGGGCCTCTCCGTAAAAAACAACGTGAGCTGGGGCCGCATCATCGCAGAGGCGTACGAGAACGACGCCCTCACAATCGGGATGCCCGGCTGGATGGTCGTCCCGGGCCTCTGCATCGTATTCCTCGTCTTCGGATTCTACCTGTTCGGCTACGCCCTCGATGAGATCCTGAACCCGCGCCTTCGGAGACGTTGACCGTGGCGCTCCTGGAGGTCCGCGACCTCGTGGTCGAATTCCAGACCAAGGGCGGAATCGTTCACGCCGTCGACGGGGCCTCGTTCGACGTGGAAGCTGGAGAGGCGATGGGGCTCGCCGGGGAGAGCGGCTGCGGGAAGACGACGACCGCGCTCTCTCTGATCCGCCTCCTCCCGCCGAACGGCCGGATCGTACGGGGCTCCGTCCGCTTCGACGGCCGCGACCTCGTGCGTCTCTCGGAGATGACAATGCGGAAGATCCGATGGCGGCAAATCTCGATCGTCTTCCAAGGAGCGATGAACTCGCTCAACCCCGTCCAGCGTGTCGGGAAACAGATCGCGGAGCCAATCGTGCTCCATGAGAAGGTGGAGGAGGCGGCTGCGAGGCAACGCGCCGGCGATCTGCTCGAGCTGGTCGGCATCTCCCGGAAGCGGGTCAACGACTACCCGCACGAATTCTCCGGGGGCATGCGACAGCGGGTGATGATCGCCATGGCGCTCGCCTGCAACCCGAAGCTCGTGATCGCCGACGAGCCGGTAACCGCGCTCGATGTGATGATCCAGGCGCAGATCCTCGACCTCCTCGAACGCCTGCGCAAGGAACTGAACCTCTCGATGATCCTGATCAGCCACGACCTGTCCGTCCTCGCAGACACGTGCGACCATGCGACGATCATGTATGCGGGCAAGACGATGGAAGCGGGTAAGACCGTGGACGTCTTCACGGATCCGAAGCACCCGTACACGCAGGGCCTGGTCGGCGCCTTCCCGGATATCCGAGGCCCCCGGACGATGCCGGACGCGATCGCCGGAGACGTGCCGAGCCTGATCGATCCTCCGCCGGGCTGCGTGTTCCACCCACGCTGCAAGTTCGCGTTCGACCGCTGCGTCAAGGCCGAGCCGCGCTTGTCCGCGATCGCACCGGGCCGTCAGGCCGCTTGCTTCCTTTATCCTGAGGTCACGGAGGTGACGGGACGACCGATCCGGCCGAGCCCCTCGTGAGAATCCGAGACCTGAAGGTCTGGTTTCCTCTGCGACACGGTCTCCTCCGCGAGTTCGTCGGCGGCGAGCCCACGTGGGTCCGGGCCGTCGATGGCGCGTCGTTCGACATCCGTCGCGGGGAGGTCTTCTGCCTCGTCGGCGAGAGCGGGTGTGGCAAGACGACGACGGGCAAGGCGATCCTCAAGCTCGTCGAGTCGACGGAAGGCGACATCTTCGTCGACATGCCAGACGCCGAATTCCGGAATTACGAGGCGGCGACCCGCGACGCCACGGGCCCGGCCACAGCCCGCCGCCTTGATGAGCTCCGACGGAAGCATTCAATCACCTGGAAAGAAACACAGGCGTGGACCTATGCGCAGTTCGCCACGCTAATCGCGATGGTCGAGACGGCGTTCCTCGCTGCACTCCTGATTCCGGGCGCCCTCGTGGGCCTCCTGACGGACCCGTTCGTGGACCCCACCAAGACCCTCGGAATCGCGATCGGTGTAGGTTTCGCTCTGGGATTCATCGGCTCCCTGCCGCCGGCGAGACCTTGGAATCGAACACCGATCGTGCTCACGGCCGCGGCTTTCCTCGCGATCATCGGCGTGTCGCTTCCCGCGTTCTTCTTCCATGCCCTCGTTACCTCGACGCTGTATGACCCGAGCGTAGCGCTCGGGGCTCCTTGGCAGGAGGATCTTTTCGGAATGCTCTTCGCGACTGCGTTCGGCCCAATCGTCGCCGGCGGCGTGAGCGCGTTCTGGATTGACTCCCGCAAGCGACGAGAGGGCATGACCGGGATCCGGATCCGAGGGCTCCGGAGACGCTTGCAGCTGATCTTTCAAGATCCTTACGAGTCCCTGAACCCGAAACAATCCGTCTACGAGATCGTCGCGGAGCCCCTCCTGGTGAACAAGATCGTGACGAACCCCGAGGAGGTGAGCGACCTGGTGGTTCGGACGCTCGAGGACGTCGGCCTGAGGCCCGCGAGCGAGTTCGTTTTCCGCTTCCCGCACGAACTGAGCGGCGGCCAGCGGCAGCGCGTGTCGATCGCCGCGGCCCTCGTGCTCCAGCCGGACTTCATCGTGGCGGACGAGCCCGTGTCGATGCTCGATGTCTCGATCCGCACGGAGATCCTCCAGCTGATGCTCGACCTCCGCCGGAGCCGGGGCCTCACGTACTTGTTCATCACGCACGACCTTTCCTTGGCCTGGGTCCTCGCCGACCGGATTGGCGTCATGTATCTCGGGAAGATCGTCGAGCTGGGCTCGACGGAGCAAGTCATCGCGCGTCCGAAGCATCCGTACACGCAGGCGCTCATCTCCGTCGTGCCGAGCCCCGATCCGAGACACAAGGTCGAGCGGATCATCCTCCGCGGGGAGCGACCGGACCCGGTCGCCATCCCGCCGGGATGTCGGTTCCATCCGCGGTGTCCCCTCGCCTTCGAACGGTGCGGCTGGAGCGCGGCCGAGGTCTCCGAAGAACTCCGGTCGGCTCAGGCAGCTGGCCTCCTGCCTGGCATCGCGTCGATCGAGCCCTTGGAAACAGGGACAGTCGACATCGGGCTGATGCCTGGGGCCTCCGTCGAGGCCGCGGCCTTGACGCTCCGATCCCTGACCGAGGCGAACCGGGATTCGCGCCTCGCCCTCAAAGGCATCGCGGATATCCGGCCGAGCGGAGCGACCGTCCGGGTCACGTTGCACGAGGGGTCCGAGCCTCAACTCGTCGAGGTCGAGCCGGGAAACGTCGTGGCGTGCCACCTCGTCACCGCGCCGATCGAAACGCCCCAGGCCGTCACGGCCTGAGGCGGCTCAGTCGCTCGAACAGCCGGTGGAATCGGGAGACCCGCGCGCCCACCAGGAGGCGCGAGGGCAGCGGCGTCACGGCGGGCCACGGCGTGACGGTCGTCCGCCATCGGACGAGGATGTACGAGCACGGCACGACCGTGACGGCGCCCAGGAACAGGCCGAGGTTCACAAGCTCCGTCGCCGTCGTGAGCAGCCCGACGAGCGGCTCCAGAATCACAATCCCGAGGGTGTACGCGAACGATCCCATCGAGAGGACGGTCGCCCGCTGCCCGGGCTCGAGGCGGCGGTTTAGGAACGCCGTCGTCAGCGCGGGCTGAAGGCTCCAGACGACGTAGATCGGGATCTGGAACAGGACGGCCGCCGCCCAACGGCCGGCGCCGAACATCGCGACGAACGCTGCCGACGCCAGGGCAACCATGAGCGCGATCGTGCCGAATTCGCCGAGCCGACGCGCGATCCCGCCGGCGAACGCGGAACATACCGCCGCGATCAGTAGGAAGCCGGAGATAGCGAGGGCGATCTCCGCGGGAGAGAGGCCGAGGAACTGCAGATACAGCGGGCGGAAAAGCGCCATCGCGTACAAGGTGATCCCCAAGAACACCTCGAGGCCAATCAGGAGGGCGACGCCCTCGCGTCGGCGCACGATTCGCAGACCCTGTCGCAGCTGCGCCGCGTACGTCGGCTCCGTCGTCCGCGCCACGTTCGGCTCCGCGAACGTCAGGGCGACCGCGACGGCCGCGAGGTTCAGCGCCGCGCCGACGAACAGCGTGAGCCGGATCTCCCCGACCGCCTGGACGAATAGGCCACCCGCGAACGCGCCCGCGGCGTTCGAAACGAGTTGGATGGTCGTGTTCCGTCCGATGTACCGCGGGAACTCCGACTCGTGGCCAGCCTCGAGGAGCGCGTCGTACAGATACGCGGACGTCCCGATCGAGAACGCGGCGCCCAGCGACCAAACGACGTTCGCGATAACGTACCCGGCGAAGCTCATCCCGAGGCCGTATCCCAGGATCCCGGCGGACCGGATCGCCTCGCTCAGGACGATCGTCCGCTTCCGGCCGACGCGGTCCGCCATCACGCCGACCGGCAGCTGGAACGCGAGCATGCCGAGCCAGAACGCGACGTCGACGAGGGTGAACTCGAAGTCCGACCCGACGTTGCCGCGGATCCAGAGCGTCCAGAACGGGATCCAGAGGGCGAACGACGAGGCGCCCGTGTACGCGTAGAAGCGGCGGACCCGACGCGCCAGTTCCGTCACGTCGCCGCCTCCCGGGGAACCGACGAAACTGGACCCCTATTAGACGTTGGTGCCGCGGGCCGTCAGGTTGCCCGCCTCCGGCAGCGACCGGCGTCCTTAACCATCGGGACGGCGCAAAGACTTACAAAGCAACCGCGTGTTCCGCGGGGCGCCAGCCGATGGACAAGCTCATCATCACGGTCGCGCCAACGGGGTCCGTTCCGCGGAAGAAGGACACCCCTCACGTGCCCGTGACTCCGGACGAGATCGCGGAAACCGCGTATCGATGCGAGCAGGAAGGCGCCTCCATCATCCACGTCCACTGCCGGGACGACCAAGAGCGACCCACGTCTCGATTCGACATCTTCAAGGAGACGGTCGAAAAGATCCGGAAGCGCACGAAACTCATCGTGATGACGTCGACGAGCGGCATCGCCGGGGTGACCGACGCGGACCGCGCGGCGCCGCTGCAGACGAATCCGGAGATGGGGAGCCTGACGACCGGCTCCCTGAATTTCGCGGGCCGCAAACCGTCGGTCGTCTACGTAAACTCCGTCGAGACGGTCCAGTTCCTCGCGAAGACGATGGTCGATCGGGGCATCAAGCCGGAGATCGAGGCGTTCGACGTCGGGTTCATCCAGCAGGGCAAGGGGCTGATCGAGATGGGCCTCGTGAAAGAACCCGCGCACTTCCAGCTCGTGATGGGCGTGGACGGCGGCATCCCCGCGACCCCCGAGAACCTCGTCCACATGGCGAATCAGCTCCCGCCCCGCTCGACCTACGTCGTCGCGGGCATGTCGCGGATGCAGCTGCCCATGACGACTCTGGCCATCGTAATGGGCGGACACGTCCGGGTCGGCCTCGAGGACAATCTCTATCTGAAGAGGGGCGTCCTCGCGCGCAACGAGGAACTCGTGGCTCGCGCGCGGCACCTGGCCGACGATCTGCAGCGGGAAGTCGCGACGCCGGACGAGGCCCGGCGGCTCATGGATCTCGCGCCGCGGGGATAGTCACGCGGCCGGCAGTGCGTCGTCCATCGCCTCAATCGTGTGGCGAATCGCGGCGTCGTCGTGCGCCGTCGATAGGTAGAACGGCTTCGTCGGCTTGACGAAAATCCCTCGTTCGAGCAAGGCGAGGTCGAGGGCCTTTCGTTTCTTCGAGTCCTCGCGGAGTGTGTCGCGATAGGTTCGGATGGTGCCGTCGACGAAGAGGATCGAAAAGACGGTGCCGACCAACGGAACGCGGGCGGGGACGCGGTGTTGTTCGAAGAGCCGCTCGATTCCGGAGGCCAGTTTCCGGCTCTCCGCGAGGACGCCTTCGAAAGCCCCTGGCGCCTCGAGCTCATCGAGCGTCGCCATCCCGGCCGCCATCGCCAGCGGATATCCGGCGAACGTGCTGCTGTGGAAGAATTCGCCCGACCGGGGATCGGCGAGGTCGAGGATGTCCGAGCGACCGAGGAATGCACCGCACGGGAGGCCGCCACCGATGATCTTCCCCAGGCACGTGAGGTCCGGTGTGACGCCGAACGCGTGCTGGGCGCCTCCGAATGCGACGCGGAAGCCGCTCATGACTTCGTCGAAAATCAGCGGGATGTCGTTTCGAGCCGTGATCTCCCGAACTCCTTTCAAGAACTCCGGATCGGGAGCGATGTACGATCGCTCGACCGGCTCCATGATGACGCATGCAAGGCGATTCGCGTGATCTCGGATCCGCGCCTCGGTCTCGGCGAGATCGTTGAAAGGGAGCACGAGCGTGTTCTCGAGCACATGGTCCGGGGTGCCGCGCGATCCGGAAACCGGGCGCAGTCCGCGCTCCGTCTCCGCTTTCGATGGCGCGTGGCTCACAAGGAACTCGTCGACGCCGCCGTGATAGTGCCCTTCGAACTTCGCGATCATCGGCCGCTGGCGGTACGCCCGCGCGGCGCGCACGGCGTGGACGGTCGCCTCGGTCCCCGACACCGTGAAACGCAGCTTCCCGTCCGGACGAAAAATCTGCAAGAGGCGTTCCGCGTACGTCGCCTCGAGCTCGTGCGGCGTCCCGAACATGGTCGTGCCCGCACTCTGTAGGGAATCGCGAATCGCCTTCATGACACGCGGGTGACCATGGCCGAGGACGAGAGGGCCGAACGAGAGACAATAGTCGACGTACTCGTTCCCGTCGAGATCCCAGAGACGGCAGCCCTTCGCCTTGCTCATGGCAACCGGGTACGGATCGAAGTACTTGACCCCGGCCGTCACGCCACCGGGCATCGAACGACGGGCTCGGGCCGCATACGTCCGGGATGCTTTCGTCCGAGCCGCGAACCCGGACCCTTCTGCTGTGGTCATCGGCTCCGAGGCCATCGGCTCGCGGCCGATATAATCTTCGTCGAACGGCTCCGTCCCCGGAGGTTAGCAAAGAGATATCCGCCGCCCGACGCCCACGATCGGCAATCTAGGAACCCGCGAAAGCTCTGCAAAAACCGTTCCACAAACATGATGCCACCCATCTATCGTGCGGCAGGACACGATTAAGGAGAGGATACGCCGTGAAATGGAAAGTGACAGGAATCGCGCTTGTGTCTACGTTTTTGATCGGTCTCGCCTTGGCACCGCCGGCCCTCGCGTCGAGCGTCCATCTCAAGGGGGGTTCCCACGCGGAGCCGTCGTTCTTCGACGGCGGCCTCACCTTGAGCGCTTCGGGCGAACTGTCGGGTCTCGGGTTTGAGGACGTGCTCGTCAAGCTGACCGCCGTGGGAAACCCGACGGCGACGTGCACGAACCCAGGCAGCGACACGCACGAGCCGCCAGGGCAGAACCCAGCGCCGATCACGGTCACCGGGAGCGAACCGATTCCGAAGAGCGAGATCAAGAACGGCAACACGCCGTTTGCGGTCACGACGCAGTCGCCAACAACGCCGGTTCCGGGAGCGCCGGATTGCTCGAACCCGAATTGGATTGAGGACATCACGGACATGGCGTTCACGAGCGCCACGATCACCGTGGAGCAGCCACCCGGGACGGTCGTCCTGACCGTGAGCTGCACGTTCAGTTCGCCAACGTCGGACGGATCTGTGCCGAGCTCGGGCGTTACCTGCACGAGCAGCTAGGCCTCGAACCAGACCGGATCAACGGGGGCACCGAGGGGTGCCCCCCCTTTTGCCGAGGGACGGCTCCGCAGGGTCCAACTCCGCCCCGATGGGCGCTCGAAAGCGATAGGCATCAATAGGAACGGGTATCGGGTCCACCGTGCCGTTGCTCACTGGGGGCGGCCGGCCCAAGAAATTCTTCGATCGGTTGGCGAGCCGATACGATCGGATCAACGCGCGAATCTACAGGGGGGAATGGCTCGACCGCGTCCGGCTGGCAATCCGAGGGAAGCGCGTCCTGGATGTCGGCGTGGGAACCGGTTTCACGACGAATCACCTCGATGAAGCGGTGGGGATCGACCTCTCGCGCGAGATGCTCCGCCGCGCCCGATATCGAGGCCACCTGGTCCAGGCCGATTTCATGCGCCCCCCGTTCCGAGGGCCCACGTTCGACTCGATCGTGTTCGCAGGGTCGTTCTACTACCTCCCGAGCGCGCCCGTGGGGGCGGCCATCGCGGCGGAGCTGCTACGGCCCGAAGGTCGCGTGATCATCTTGTCTCCCGCCACTCTCCTCCTCGCGGCTTTCGTGCCGATCTACACGGAATCGGACTACCGCGAGTTGATGGCTCGCGCGGGGCTCCGCCTCCTTTCGTACGAACGACTTAACTGGGCCGCGTGCCTCGTCATCGCGGAGAAGCCGTAGTTTCCTTCTTGTGAATCGGGCACGGCTTCCCGGCCTTGCAGAACCGGCACTTCTCCGGTTTCATGACGGGAAGGGGCTTGATCATCCGACCGTATTTGCGACGCGGCGTATCGGTACCATCCTCCGTCTCGGACCTCACACCGCTTGCACGAGCGGCTTCTCCGCGTCCCAATGCCCGCATCCTATAAACCGTTTCTTCCGGACGCTGAAATCGAGGAGGGCGCTCGAACACGCCGGGATTACGACTAGGATCTGT
>WNFX01000097.1_pt1 | contig 65289 bp, 58 predicted proteins | sample 5400111 | NCBI WGS metagenome assembly WNFX01 (sample SAMN13153363, study PRJNA577476) | soil metagenome | isolation source: 40 cm soil or saprolite under grassland replicate 1 | place: USA:California | collected 2016-06-15
GGGAAATCGGATGGCCGACATGTCGTGGGAGCACGCAGCGGAGGCTCGCGCTGCGCTGAACGCCATCGTGGGCGATCCCGAGCACGGGGTCGCCGCGCTGTCCAGCGCGCAGACGATGTCCAACCTGCTCAAGGACCTGCTCCCGGACGCGCCGCGGGAGAAGAGCATGCTGGTCGCCGCGGCCGAGGCCGGGCTGGCCAGCTCGCTGCGCGAGCATGTCGCCCAGGGCATGGACCCAAACACCGCGATCAGGCTGACCGCCTCCTCGTTCTCGGCTTCCACCCCGTTCACCCCCGAGGCCTGCAACTGGGTGGCCGGGGAACTCGCGATCGCGCTGGGGATCAGCACCCCGGCGCAGGCCGGCGCGGCCGGCGCCGGCGCTGGCCTGCCCGGCGGGGCCGGCCCGCTTGGCGGCGCCCAGCACGGCTACGACCCGACCGGCCAGCAGGGCATGCCCACCCAGATGCCCGGCAGCTTCGATCCCGGCCAGGCCCAGGGTTACCCGCAGGCGCCAGCGCCCGGGTATCAGCAGCAGCCTCCTGCGGGCTACCAGCAGCAGCCTCCAGCGGGCTACCAGCAGCAGCAGCAGCAGCCTGCGGGCTACCAGCAGCAGCAGCAGCAGGCCGACTTCCCGCAGGCGCCGACGCAGGCCGCGCCGTCTGCCGGGCAGGCATATCCCGGCTACCAGCAGCCGGCACCTAGCCAGGGCGGCGGCTTCCAGGCCGGCGGCGGGGTCCCCGGCGGCGGATACCAAGGCAGCGGCGGCGGGTTCGCCGGCGGCGGAGCACCGCCCACCGCGCAGAGCCCGTGGCCTGGCGGTGGTTACGGCCCGGCGGGAAACATCCCGAGCATCCCAGGCGGCACCAGGCCGCCCAGGGGGGCAAGGCGCGGCCTGCTCATCGCCGGCGGCCTGGTCGTCCTGCTGGTCGTGATCATCGTGGTGGTCGCGAGCGTACTCGGCGGCTCGAAGAAGCCGACCGCATCGGGCAGCTCATCGCCTCCTGTGAGCCCGTCGTCGTCATCGGGCCCGACCACCCCGCCGCCGAGCACCGCTCCCCCGGCAGGCTCCGTGGATCCGCTGACCAAGATCATGAACCCGTCCGGCCTCACCCCGGTCGGCACAAGCTGCGTGCGGGCGATCGCCAACGGGCTGAATGCGGCAACCCTGATCGCCCGGACGTTCTGCTCCAAGACCACGGTGAACCACGTCATGGTGTGGGGCTACCAGTTCGATAACTATTCGCACTACATCGCGGGATTCAGGCACCTGAACAGCTTCACCGGATTCAGCTCATCGGGTGCCAGCAGCACCTGCCCGCCGGCCGCCAGCGCATCGGGCGGATCGGTCGGCTGGCACGCGAACTCGAATCCGAAGTACAAGGAACGGCGCGGCCAGACGCTGGAATGCTTCCTCGACAACCGCAAGCCGCTCCTGATCTGGACGATGCCCACTCAGCATGTCATCTTCGTGGGTAGGTACGACGTCGTGGGCGGATCCCTGACACGGCTGGTGAACTGGTGGAAGACGCTGAATTATGGCTGACCAGACCGGTCGCGCGAGGCTCAGCGGCGGGCCGCCCGATGAGTGAGACGCTGATGCCCGGAGGCGGGGTCGCCAGGCGCCCGCTGCACTTCATCGTGATGGCTGACTGCTCAGGCTCGATGAAGGGCGAGAAGATGCAGGCGCTGAACTACGCGCTCCGGTCCATGCTGCCGCACCTGGTCGACTGGGAACGGGACCAGTTGCAGGCGCAGCTGCTGATCAGGATCCTGTCGTTCGCCACAGCGCCGCAGTGGTATGTGGCCGATCCGACGCCGGTCGCACAGCTAAGCGCGCACTGGCACAACCTGGAGTACGTACCGATGGGCCGCACCAACATGGGCCCGGCCTTCCGGGCGGTGGCCGACGTGCTCGGCCCCAGCCGGCTTGAGCGTCGCGCTCTGCGCCCGGCCATCCTGCTGGTCACCGATGGCCTGCCCACCGATCCGCCCGGCGCGTTCGAGTTCGGCCTCGGCTCGCTGCTCGACCTCCCGGCCGGCCGCTCGGCGCTGCGCCTGGCCGTGGCCATCGGCCGGGACGCCAGCTCAGAGCCGCTCGACCGCTTCCGCAGTCCCGACGTGCCGGTCCTGGTCGCCGACGGAACCGATGAGATCGCCGACCGGCTGGTGACCGCGTCGATCGCCGTCTCGAGGATGTCGGAGGTCGGCGCCGACCGCGGCGCGCTGGCCGCGCGGCTCCTCCAGGCCGGGCAGGCGGCCGCGCGCAGCTCCGATCCTGGGTTCAGGTCAGACCCCGGCGCCGGCGCTGTCCGTATCGATGACACCATCCTGTGATGACCACCCCAGCCACGATTCCGCCAGCAGAACCGCCAGGCCGCAGGACCGGCTGGCTGGCGCTGACCACCACCCATCGCGGCGCCGCCCACGTCGCGACCAAGCTGCCGAACCAGGACGCGGTGGTGGCCGAGCCCGCCGGACCCAGCGGTGTGATCGCGGCGGTCGCCGACGGGCACGGGCACTGGCGGCATGCCAGGAGCGCCCGCGGCTCCCAGCTGGCCGTGGCTGTCGGCTGCCAGGCCGGCCAGGAGCTGGCTAGCCTGCTCAATGACGACGAGGTGCCGCTCGCAGGCCACGATGCGCGTTCGATGGCCAGCCAGATCGGCGACCTGGTCCGCGAGACTCTCGTGCCGGCGATCGTGCAGCGCTGGCGGGACGCGGTGCTCGCGGACGTGGCGGCCGACCCGTTTACCAGCGAGGAACTGCAGTCCCGGCAGGACGGCGATGACGAGACCGTCGCGTACGGCTCGACCCTGCTCCTCGCGGTGGCCATCAGGCAGTGGCTCGTGCTTGCCCAGATCGGCGACGGCGACATCGTCGGCGTGCTGGCCGACGGTGGCGCGCTGCAGCCGGTACCCGACGATCCGCAGCTCGACGGACGGTACACGACCAGCCTGTGCGGCACGAACGCCCGCGCCGATTTCCGGGTCGCCGTCGTCGATGTCCGGCAGGCACCGCTGGCGGCCATCATGCTCGCCACCGACGGGTACGGCAACGCGCAGATCGCCGACCAGTGGACCGACGCGTTCAGCAAGGATCTCGCCGAGATGATCAGGGAGCGGGACGAGCACTGGCTGGCCAGCCAGCTGCCGATGTGGGCCGCCAAGTGCGCCTCATCGGACGGCAGCGCCGACGACACGACCGTCGCGCTGCTGCTCGGATCTCCCGGGCTCGGCCGGGCGGTGGCGCCCGCTGGCGGACTAGGCGGCCCGGGGACCGATCGCGGCTCGGAGGACACCACCGTGCCGGTGGCGATCCACTCGGCCACCATGCCGAGCAGCCAGGTTCCCGCGGGATCTGGCCCGGTCGAGCCGGTCACGATCCGGCTTCCTGCTATCGATGCCGATGAGCACGAACCGGCCCGCGGCCCGGGCAGCAACGAGCCAGCCATGGCTAATCCCGACCGGACCGCGCCGGATAACGCGGCGCCGGATAATGCGGAACCTGACGCAGCCGACCCGGCCGACCCAGAGCCCGTCTCGACCGAGCCGGAAACCACGGTGCTTGACGCCAGGAAAATCGCGCAGTGGCCGGGTGACCGATGAGCGGTCAGCAGCTGAGCTTGCAAGGCAGGGCGCTGCGCATGGTGCGGGCCGGCACTGCGGTCACGGTCGGTGAGCGGCTGGGCGAGGGCGGTCAGGGGGTGGTACATGCGGTCACCATCGGCGGCGCTCCTTACGCCGTCAAGTGGTATCGGTACTCGCCATCGACCGAGCTGCACCGCTCGATTGCCGCGCTAGTCGAGCGAGGCAGACCGCATCGCGCGTTTATCTGGCCGATTGACCTGGTGGTCAGCGATGAGCTGGCCGGGTTCGGCTACGTGATGCCGAAGATGGACCGGCGGTTCTCCTCGTTCGCGCAGCTGGTGTCCAGGCAGGAGCAGCCGCCGTTCCGCTCCGTGATCGCCATCGGCCGCGCGCTGGTCACCGCCTTCGAGGCGCTGCACTCGGCAGGCCTGTGCTATCGCGACATCAGCTTCGGGAACCTCTGGGTCGATCCCGACCAGGCCGAGGTCGCGATCATCGACAACGACAACGTCGGTCTCGACAGCGGCGAGGTCTTCGTCTGGGGAACGCTGCGGTTCATGGCGCCCGAGGTGGTCAGGAAGCAGGCAGCGCCGTCCAGCGTCACGGACCTTCATTCGCTGGCGGTCTTCCTGTTCTACCTCTTCATGCATGGCCATCCGCTGGAAGGCGTGCGCACCGATTCCTCGTACTCGTGGGCGACCTCCGAGCACCGGTCGGAGACCGATCTGGCGCTGCGGCATTTCGGCACCGAGCCGGTGTTCATCTTCGACCCGAACGATCACTCGAACCCGCCGCGGCCCGGCGACCCGGTGATCGTCTGGTGGCGGCTGTACCCGAGGTTCTTCCGTGCGGTGTTCCAGGAAGCGTTTACTTCTGGGCTCCGCGACCCGACGGGCCTTGGCCGGGTGGCCGAGTCCCGCTGGCGGCGCGCGCTGGTCAGGCTCGCCGACTGCGTGTCCACCTGCTCGTGCCAGGCATCGGTCTTCTTCGACCCGGACGACCCTGAGCTTCGGTGCTGGAACTGCAACCAGATTCCGCCAAGGGCGCCACTGCTCGAACTGCCTGGCAGCACCATGGTGCTCTCGCCGGGGGCCACGATCACCGCTCACCATCTGCGGCGGAACCGCGACTTCGACACGATCGTGGCCACGGTGGAGAGCCACCCGGCCAGGCCGGGTGCGCTGGTGCTGCGCAACGTGAGCGCCGCCACCTGGACGATGACACCGGACGGGGAGACGCCGAAGACCGTGGAGCCCGAGCGGCGGCTCGGCATCCGCCCGATGTCTATCGACTTCGGGACCGCGCACGGCAAGATCGTTATTTAGCTGACCCGGCAGGCAGCCAGCTGGCCAGGAAAGGGCGGGGCACATGAGCGAGCTACAGGTCACTTTCAACGGCCGGCGCTATACGTTCCAGCCAGGCACCACGGTCTGGATCGGGCGCAGCTCCGACAATGACGTGGTGGTGAGCGATCCGACGGTCTCCCGCAGGCACGCCCAGCTGACCTGGGAGGCAGTCGGCTGGGTGTGGCAGAACGCCGGCCAGGCAGCGACCTTCTACGGCGGCCAGCCAGCCGCGAGGTTCGGCATCGGCCCGCTGGCCGAGGTGGCGCTTGCCTCGCCGCAGGGGCCAGTGCTGCGTCTTGAGTCGGCGGCGTTGCGTGGCCAGGCGCCGGTGCCGACCGAACTGGCCGCCGCAGTTGGCCCGCTCGCCGACGCGGTCGCGCCCGGCACGAACCTGGGCGCGCCGCCACCCGGCTATGCAGCCGCCGCGCCGCCGGGATATGCCGGAGCGGCGCCGCCCGGCTATCCGGGTGCGCCGCCGGGGCCAGGGGCCGTCCCGGTCGGCCCGGCCGGCCCGGCCGGCCCGGCTCCTGGCATGCCAGGGTTCGGTGGGTATCAGGGCGCGGCCGGCTACCAGGGCGGCCCTGCGGTGCCCGGCCAGCAGCGAGGGCTGGAGATGGGGTCGTTCTTCCAGACCCTGGTCCCGATCCGCAGCTGGCTGCACGACAAGGGCTGGCGCCAGGGCATGCGGCTGCTGATCATCCCGTACGCGCTGCTGCCGCTGCTGTTCCTCGGCCTTTTCTCCAACTCCCAGACGCTCGCCACCCCGGGCTGGACCTACGGCCTGTACATCGCGCCGCTGTGGCTCATCGCCTTCTGGTACCTGATCCGGCCAGGTCACATCGGCAGGTTTGAGGTCTACATAGCCATCGGGATCATCATCTGGGTGGCGGTCTGGATCAATACCATCACCATCGCGATCAACACCAACCTCGCCAAGGGCACGCTCAGCTTCCCCAAGGCTCTGGTCGTCGGCTACAACGAAGAGATATCCAAGGCGCTGCCGGTGCTCGTCGCCGCCATGCTGCTGCTCACGCTGCGCAAGAAGAAGCTTGACCCGCGGATGTGGATGCTGATGGGGACCATCGCCGGCCTGACCTTCGGCCTGATCGAGCAGTCCATCTACACACCGGCCGCGATCATCGCGATTCACAACGCACCGGGAATCAGCCAGGCAGACGCCGGGGCCCTGCTGTTCGCGTTCCGTGTGTTCGTCGATGGCTTCCAGCACGCGGTCTGGGCCGGTGTCTCCGGCTTCTTCATCGGCATGGCGGTGAACTACCGCCGGCGCCGGATACCGCTGCTGCTGCTCGGGATCAGCGTTCCGGCGATCCTGCACGCGCTCAACGACTGGACGCTCACGATCTTCAGCACGGTCTGGGTGGCGGCCACCGTTCAGCTGGTGTCGTTGCTCTTCTTCCTCGGCTACACGCTGTCGGCGGTGACCATCGAGCGCCAGGTGCGCAGGAACCCGGCCTTCCGCGGCCAGTCAATGCTGATGGAGCGGTTCTCCCAGCCGGAGACACCGGCGTCTTGAGCCGCCGCGCCACCCGGGCCGCCCGGGCCACCCGCGCTGGCCGCGCCACCCGCGCCGCCGCGGCATCCGATGAATTACCTACTATCACGACCGGTATTATCTTCTTCCCTGGACAGCGGACGGCCTACTCTTAGAGACTGAACCAGACCGTCAGCCAGGATGCCGCCGACGCCGCTTTCAGCTGCCGTGCCCGTGGGCACGGCCCACCGAAGGAGCGCCAGATGCCCGATGAGCGTGTACACGGCCACGAGCACCACGACCCGACCTTCTACCGCTCGCCGCGCGACGCGGCGGCAGGGCCGCCGGAGAAGCTCGCGTACGTCGCCGCATTCTCCCGGCCGGCCGATCAGCCCGACGCGATCGCCGTGGTGGACACCGACCCGGCATCGTCGGCATACGGCACGGTGATCGGCTTCACCGAACTCCCGAATCGCGGCGACGAACTGCATCATTTCGGCTGGAACGCGTGCTCGGCCGCGCTCTGCCCGACTGGTGACCACAATCACGGCGACCGGCGCTATCTGGTGGTACCCGGCATCCGCTCATCACGGATCTACATACTCGACACCAAGGAGCACCCGGCCGCTCCTGAGGTCGTGAAGGTGCTCGGGCCCGACGAGCTCGGCAAGCGGGCCGGGTACTCGCGCCCGCATACCGTGCACTGCGGCCCAAGCTGGCTGTACCTGTCCTGCCTGGGCGGTGACGGTGCCGAGGGCCCCGGCGGGGTGGCGCTGCTCGACCAGGCGACGTTCGATGTGATCGGGCCGTGGGAAGCCGACCGGGGAGACCAGTACCTGGCCTATGACCTGTGGTGGCACATCAACCATGACGTACTCGTGACGTCCGAGTGGGCCACCCCGTCGATGATCGAGGACGGGATCGTTCCCGAGCTGCTGCTCGGCAGGAAATACGGGCACAGGCTGCACTTCTGGGATATGAAGACGCGCAATCACGTGCAGACCGTCGACCTCGGTGACCAGCACCAGATGGCGCTTGAGCTGCGGCCGGCGCACGACCCGGCGAGGAAGTACGGCTTCGTCGGGGTGGTGGTCAGCGTGGAGGACCTGTCCGCGTCGATCTGGCTGTGGCATGAGCAAGGCGGGCAGTGGGCCGCGACCAAGGTCATCACGATCCCCGCGGAGCCGGCCCCTGCCGAGCAGCTGCCGCCGCTGCTGCAGGGGTTCGGCGCGGTGCCGCCGCTCGTCACCGACCTCGCGCTATCGGTGGACGACCGGTTCCTCTACGTGTCCTGCTGGGGAACCGGCGAGCTCAAGCAGTACGACGTCCGCGACCCGTTCCATCCGCGCGAGACCGGCTCGGTCAGGATCGGCGGCATCACCGGCCGGTTGCCGCATCCGGCGCGGCCGGGACAGCCGCTGGCGGGCGGCCCGCAGATGGTCGAGGTCAGCAGGGACGGCAAGCGGGTCTACTTCACCAACTCGCTGTACGGAGCCTGGGACGACCAGTTCTACCCGGAAGGTGTGGGCGCCTGGATGACCAAGCTCGACGCCGGGCCGGATGGCGGGATCAGCTTCGATGAGCGGTTCTTCCTTGAAGGCGAGGCGTTCCGCGGCCGCCGCGCGCATCAGGTCAGGCTGGAGGGCGGGGACGCGTCCAGCGATTCCTACTGCTATTCCTGACCCGCAGCCAGATCGGGCTGCCGGATCACCCTGGCCATCATGACGCCGTCGATGGCCTTGATGTGCCGCACCGCGTCCGGTGGCGGCTGGCCCTCCACGTCGATGATGGTGTAGCCGAGATCGCCGCGATGCTGATTCAGCAGCTCGGTGATGTTGAGCTCGTCCCCGGCCAGCGAGGTGGTGATCTGGCCGATCATGTTCGGGATGTTGCGGTGCGCCACGATAAACCTGACGCCCTGCATGCTCGCCAGCTGGCAATCGGGGAAATTGACGGAATGGGCGACCACGCCCCTCTCCAGGTAATCGCGGAGCTGGCGCACCGCCATCGCGGCGCAATTCTCCTCGGCCTCCGGGGTCGATGCCCCCAGATGCGGTATCGGGATGATCTGGTCGTGGCCTAGTAGGTCGGCCGAAGGGAAGTCGGTGACATAGCAGGCCACCACGCCTGCGTCCAGCGCCCGCCGCAGCGAATCGTTGTCGACCAGCTCACCACGGGCCAGGTTGATGACGCGGACGCCCGGTCGCATCAGCTTGAACTCCGGGTCAGCCAGCATGCCAGCCGTGGTCTGGTTGAGCGGCACGTGCACGGTCACGTAGTCGGAGCTGCTCAGCAGGTGCTCGAGGCTGATGGCGCGGAGCACGTGCCTGGACAGCCCCCAGGCCGCGTCGATCGAGATGTACTTGTCATAGCCGATCACCTCCATGCCAAGCGCCAGCGCGTCATTGGCGACCATCGTGCCGACCGCGCCCAGGCCCACGATGCCGAGCCGCTTCCCCTTCAGCTCTGGCCCGGCGAACCGCGCCTTGCCGCGCTCTACGGCACGCTCTACATCCCCGCCGCGCCCGGCCAGCGACTGCGCCCAGCTAATTCCCTGGTAGACCCGCCGAGAGGAGAGCAGCAGCGCGGCAAGCACCAGTTCTTTCACGCCGTTGGCGTTGGCGCCAGGGGTGTTGAACACCGCGACTCCGCGCTCGGTGCAAGCCGCGACGGGAATGTTATTGACGCCAACCCCGGCCCTGGCGATCGCCTTGAGGCCGGCCGGCAGATCCGCCGTGTGCAGATCGGCGCTGCGCACGAGTATGGCATCGGCGTCCGCCAGGTCAGCCGATAACGTATAGCCAGCGGCCGGAAAGAGCTCCAGGCCGCTGGCCGATATCTCATTCTGCAGGCAGATGCGGGGCATCTCAGCTCCTGGCGTTCTCGTCCTCGAATTGCTGCATCATATCGGTCAGTGTCCTGACGCCTTCGATCGGCATCGCATTGTATATGCTCGCCCGCATCCCGCCGACCAGCCTATGGCCGCGCAAGGTGACCAGGCCGACCGCCTCAGCGGCAGCGAGGAATTTTTCGTTCAGCTCATCGCTTGGCGTGGTGAACGGCACGTTCATGACCGATCTGTCGGCCCGCGCTACCGAGCTGCCGAACAGTCGTGATCGGTCAAGAAAATCATACAGGACGGCAGCTTTGGCCTCATTCAGTGCGGCGATGGCAGGAACGCCGCCAAGCTGCTCAAGCCATTCGAATACCAAGCCGGCGACATAGACGGCATAGCAAGCCGGGGTATTGTACAGCGACTGCGCCTCGCAATGCACGTCGTAGCGCATCATCGTCGGCACCTGCCTGGCATGCTTGCCCACCAGATCCGTCCGCACGATGACGATGGTCAGCCCGGCCGGCCCGATGTTCTTCTGCGCTCCGGCGTAGATCAGCCCGAACCTGGTGACGTCAATCTCGCGCGAGAGAATCTCGCTCGACATGTCGGCGACCAGCGGCACGCTTCCGGCATCGGGGAACTCGCCGAACCTGGTGCCCTCCAGCGTGTTATTGCTCGTAATGTGCAGGTAGCTGGCATCCGCTGGCACGCCGAACCCGCGCGGCACGTAGCTGAAGTTCCGATCCGCAGACGACGCGACCACGGCGGCCTCGCCGAAGAGCCTGGCCTCGGCGATCGCCCGCCGTGACCAGTTACCCGTGTTGACGTACGCCTGCACCGCCGCGGGCCTGGACAGGTTCATCGGCACCATGGCGAACTGGGTGCTTGCGCCGCCTTGCAGAAAGAGCACCGAATACTCGGCCGGGATGTCCATCAGCCGCCTGAGCGCCTGCTCGGCCCGCTCGATGATCTGTCGGAACTCCTTCGAGCGATGGCTGAGCTCCAGCACCGACATGCCCGAGCCCTGGTAGTCGCGCAATCCGCGCATGGCCTTGTCAAGCACCGCGTCTGGCAGCATGGACGGCCCAGCCGAAAAATTGTACACGCGCGACATTTAGTACCTCGCTTATCCTCAGGCCGTCGCACCGATCCTAGAGCGTGCCGGGCGCCGGCCGCCGGGCCGCCATCGCGGCACCGGCGAGTACGGTGCCATCTGATGGGCTTATCGCGCGAGAACTCACCGACGGGAGGCTGGCGGGGTGAAGACGGCGTTCGTGCTCGGCGGCGGCGGCCTGCTCGGCGCCTACGAGGTCGGCATGCTCCGGGCGCTCTCCGAGGCCGGCATCGTCCCTGATGTGGTGGTCGGCACGTCGGTGGGAGCCATCAACGGGGCGTTCGTCGCCGCGGATCCGTTCGGCGCGGCGGCGCGCCTGCACCAGCTCTGGCAGGGCGACGCATTGCGGCAGGCATTCAGCGAGGCACTGTGGGGTCGCATGATCAGGCTGGCCCGCTCAGGCACGCACCTGCACTCGATCGAGCCGCTGCGCAGGATGCTCGCCGAGATGCTGCCAGACACCGACTTCGCCGACCTTGAGCTGCCATTTCAGTGCGTCGCCGCGAGCATCGAGCGGGCGCACGCGCACTGGTTCAGCAGCGGGCAGATCGTCCCGGCAGTCCTTGCCTCATGCGCCGTGCCCGGGCTGCTGCCGGCCGTGGAGATCGGCGGCGAGCACTACTTCGACGGCGGGCTCGTCGACTCCATCCCGGTCGGGCGGGCGATCGCCCTCGGCGCCAGGATCGTCTACGTGCTGCACGCCGGCCGGATCGAGCGGCCGCTGACCGCGCCCCGCCGGCCCTGGGAGGTTGGGCTAGTCGCGTTCGAGATCGCCCGCCGGCATCGCTTCCACGAGGAGATGGCGACGCTCCCCGCCGATGTGGCCGTGCATGTGCTCCCGGCCGGCGAAGACCGGCGCGCACCAGATCTAAGCCAGCTGAAATACCGCGACAAGACTAAGGTCGGAGCCAGTATCGAGCGGGCGTATGCCGCGTCCGCCAGCTATCTCTCCCAGCTGACCGGGCACTGACCCGCAGGACGACAGGAGCCTGCCATGCTCCCACCCAGGCTGGTGCGCCGGCTTGTGCTCGCGCCGCTCGCGATCGTCATCGCCATCGCCATCGCGCTTCTCTTCCCGCTGCTCGCGCTGCTCGCGCTGATCTTCGGGCTGCTCAGCCGGTCGCGCCCTGGCCGGATGCGCAGCGTGCGGCTGCTGTACTTCGCCTTGATCTGGCTCGGCGCCGAAACGGTCGCGCTGTTCACTTGCCTGGGCCTGTGGGTGGTGAGCGGCTTCGGCGGGCGGCTGCGCACCGAGCCCTACCAGAGCAGGCACTACGCGATCATGCGCCGGTTCCTTGACCGGGTGTACCGCAGTGCCACCAGCACGTTCCGGGTCCGGGTCGAGGTCATCGAGCCTGAGCTCACCGGCGCCGAGCAGGCGGCCAGGCTGGACCGCCCGGTCATCGTGCTCAGCCGCCATGCCGGGCCAGGCGATTCGTTCCTGCTCGTGCACCATCTGCTGAGCGTGTACCAACGCCGGCCGCGGATCGTGATGAAGGCCACCATGCAGCTCGATCCTGGCGTCGATGTGCTGGCCAACCGGCTGCCCAACGTATTCATCCACCATCGCAGGGCCGGCGAGAGGTTCTACACCGAGCAGATCGAGCGGCTGGCGCACGGGCTGGATCAGGCCGGGGCCTTGGTGATCTTCCCGGAAGGCGGCAACTGGACGCCAGGGCGATGGCGGCGCGGCGTCCAGCGGCTTGAGCAACTCGGCCGCAGTGACCTTGCCGCGCGCGCCAAGCAGATGCCCAATGTGCTCGCGCCGCGGGCAGGCGGCGCGTTCGCGGCCATCATGGCCTGCCCGCAAGCCGACGTCATCTTCGTCGCGCATGCCGGGCTTGACCGGCTCGTCGGCATGGCCGATATCTGGCGGAGCCTGCCGATGGACCAGGTGGTCAGGGCGCGCTGGTGGCGGGTCCTTGTGGACGAGGTGCCGCGGTCAGCCAATCACGAGGCCCAGCTGCTTTGGCTCTACAACTGGTGGGAGCGGATCGACGCGTGGATCTCGCAGAATCACCGGGAAAATGCCGCGCCCGTGCCCTCACGCCCTGATGGCACGGATCGACTCGCGCAGTGACCCCATCGTGGCGAGCACGGCCGAGGACTCGTAGCCGCAGTGCGCCATGCAGTTAGCGCACCGCGGGTCCTTCCCTCGGCCGTAGGCCGACCAGTCGGTGGTCTCGATCAGCTCCTTGTAGGTCTTGGCGTACCCGTCCGACATCAGGTAGCAAGGCCGCTGCCAGCCGAAGAGTGAATAGGACGGGATCCCCCACGCGGTGCAGCCGAAGTCGGTCTTGCCCTCAAGGAAGTCAAGGAACAGCGGCGAGTGGTTCAGCCGCCAGCGTCGGCGGTTGCCGCCGGCGAACGCCTTGCGGAAGAGCTCGGTGACCTCCGAGGTCCCCATGAAGTGCTCCTGGTCAGGCGCCTTCTCGTAGGCGTAAGCGGGCGAGATCATCATCTCGTCCACCTTGAGGTCGTCGTTGAGGTAGTTCAGCACGTCTATGACGGTCTGCGGGGTGTCGGTGTTGAAGAACGTGGTGTTGGTGGTCACCCGGAACCCGCGGCGCTGGCACTCCCTGATCGCGGCGACCGCCTCATCGAATACGCCGTCCTTGCAGACCGACGCGTCATGCCGGTCGGCCAGCCCGTCGATGTGCACCGCCCAGGCGAAGTAGCGCGACGGCGTGAACTTATCGAGCTTCTTCGGGATAAGCAGCGCGTTGGTGCACAGGAAGACGTACTTCTTCCTGGCGATCAGCTCCTTGACGAGCACGTCGATCTGCGGGTGCATCAGCGGCTCACCGCCGGCGATGGAAACCATCGGCGCGCCGCATTCCTCGATCGCCGCGAGTGCCTGCTCCACCGGCATCCGCTGCTTGAGCACCCCGGCGGGGTGCTGGATCTTCCCGCAGCCAGCGCAGGCGAGATTGCAGGCGAACAGCGGCTCGAGCTCGACGAGCAGCGGGAACTTATCCCTGCGGGCCAGCTTCTGGCGCAGCAGGTAGGTACCGACTCGCAAGGTGTACCGCAGCGGCATGGACACGGTTACCTGACCTCCTTGGGAAGGCCGAACTGGATCGACTCGGTGGCGGTGACGCGCTCGGTCAGCTCGACGGGGCCAAGGCCGGACAGTGCGGCCACGATCTCGCTAACCATTTCGGGCGGCGCGGACGCCCCGGCTGTAATCCCCACGGTGCGAGCTCCGGTCAGCCAGCCGAGCTCGATGTCTTCTACCCTATCGATCAGGTATGCGCGAGTGCCGGCCCGCTCCGCCGTTTCGACTAGGCGCCGGGAGTTGGATGAGTTAGCCGAGCCAGCCACCAGCACCAGGTCAGACTCGGCGGCGATCGCCCGCAGCGCCACCTGGCGGTTCGTGGTGGCATAGCAGATGTCGTCACTGCCGGGTCCGCGCGCCTGCGGGAACCGTTTGATCAGCGCGGCGACGATGTCGGCCGCCTCGTCGGCGGCCAGCGTGGTCTGCATCAGGTACACGACCTTGGCAGGGTCGGCCGGCCCAAGCGCGGCGACGTCGGCGGCGCTCTGAACCAGGACCATGGCGCCGGGGGCCTCGCCCATCGTGCCATCCACTTCCTCGTGGCCTGCATGCCCGATCAGCACGACCAGGTTGCCTTCCGCAGCGAACCGCCTGGCCTCGGCATGCACCTTGGCCACCAGCGGACAGGTCGCGTCGATGGTGTCCAGCCCCCGCCTGGCCGCTTCGGCCCGCACCGCGGGCGAGACGCCGTGTGCGGAGAACACCACCCTGACGCCATCGGGAACCTCGTCGAGCTCGTCGACGAAGACCGCGCCGCGGGCTTCCAGCCCGGCGACCACCCTGCTGTTGTGCACGATCTGCTTGCGGACGTAGACCGGCGTCGGCGTCATATCCAGCGCCCGCTCGACGATCTCGATCGCCCGCTCGACGCCCGAGCAGAACGACCGGGGCGCGGCCAGCAGCACCCGGCGCGCGGCGCCGGCCGCCGCCCAGCGCGCCAGCGCCGGAGCGGCCAGCTTGAGCGACCGCAGCGCGGCGGTGCCGCCCGCCAGCACGCCGGGGCCGACCAGCGGGTGCCCTGGGCTGTCGGAAACGGCCCGCACCACGGCGGCGGGCCGGCCGGCCGCGGCGCGGAGCAGGATCGCGGACTCCAGGTCGACCGCGAGCACGCCGTCGCGCGCCAGCCTGTCCCGCTCCTTGCCGAGTACCAGCCGCGGCACCGTCGCGATCCGCCCGGCGCTAGCCCGCAGCCCCGCCCGGCGCAGCTCGCCAGCCAGCAGCGGCGCCGACTGGCAGCTGACCTGGCCGTCGGGCCCGGTCACCTCGGTGCCCACGACGAGATCGCCCGGCCGCAGCTCGGCACGCAGACCGCCGCAGACCCCGGCGACTGCGAGCATCTCGAAGTCATCACCGAGCAGCCGCTCGGCCTGCCTGGCCGATTTCCGCCCGCCGTATCCGGTGCGCATGACGACGGCACCGTCGTGAGCGCCGCGCCTGACCGCACGTGCCTCGAACGGCAGCGGCGCGCAGACAAGCAGCCGGCTCATCCGGCCCTCCGCAGGTATCTGCCGAGCGCGTTTACCGGGAACACCTGGCGGTACAGGTGGTAGTTGATGTAAAAGTCGCCGGGGAAGCCGGTGCCGGTGAATTGCGGCTCATCCCAGCTTCCGTCCGGCCGCTGGGTATCGGCCAGGTAGCTGATGCCGCGCTCGATGCCGTCCGCGGACTCGCCCCCGCCGGCCGCGAGCAGCGCGAGCAGCGCCCACGCGGTCTGCGATGCGGTCGACTCGCCGCGGCCGGCCCAGCTCCGGTCGGTGTAGGAGCGCAGGTCCTCACCCCAGCCGCCGTCGGCGTTCTGGTGCCCGATCAGCCAGGCCACCGCCCTGCGTATCGGCGGCTTGCCCGGCCGGACGCCGGCGACGATCAGGGCGGGGACCACCGCGCCGGTCCCGTACACGTAGTTGGCGCCCCACCGGCCGAACCACGATCCGTCCGGCTCCTGCGCCCGCAGCAGCCAGGCCACGCCGCGCCGCACCGGCGCGGCGCCGGCCAGCCCGGCGGCTGCCAGCGCCTCGATCGTGTGCGCGGTGACGTCGGCCGACGGCGGGTCGGTGACCTCGCCGAAGTCGCAGAACGGCAGCTTGGTGACCAGCCTTGAGGTGTTGTCGGCGTCGAACGCCGCCCAGCCGCCGTCGCGCGACTGCATGCCGATCAGCCAGTCGGTCGCCCGCCGCACGGCCGCGGCGGAGTCCTGGCCCGGCGGCAGCTGCGCCCGGCCAAGCGCCAGCAGCACCTCGGCAGTGTCGTCCACGTCCGGGTAGCCGTCGTTGTCGAACTCAAATGCCCAGCCGGCCGGTGCCAGGCCTGGCCTGCGCACCTGCCAGTCGCCCGGCCCCCGGATCTCCTCGCCGAGTACCCAGGCGGCAGCCGACGTCATGGCCGGATGGTCGGCGGCCACGCCGGCGTCGGCAAGCGCGATCATGGCCAGCACGGTGTCCCAGACCGGCGACTGACATGCCTCAAGCCTGCGGACCCGGCCATGCGGGGTATCTTCCCAGGCCGTGAACCGGTCAAGACCGGCAATCCCCCGCTTGATCACCGGATGATCGAGGTCGTAGCCGAGCAGGTGCAGCGCGATCAGCGAGTACACCCAGGGCGGCTGGATGCCGCCCCAGCAGCCGTCCGCCTCCTGCCTGGCGATGATCCACTCGGCGCACCGGCGCAGCGCAGCTGACCTGACCGCGCGCAGCGGCGCCGCCCGCAGCCAGCGCCGGTGATAGACGTGCAGCGCCCGGTCGAGCCGGACGAAGAAGCGGGCCCAGGGGTCGGGCTCACCTCGGGCAGCCGTGCCTGGGCCGGCCTCGGCGGGCCCGGCGATCTCGTCAAGCGCGATCGTCAGCCGCCGCACCGGCCGCAGTGATCCGACGATGGTCAGCGGCACAATCGTCTGGCGTGCCCAGCACGCCCAGTTATACACGTTCAGCGGGAACCAGGCCGGCAGGTAGATGATCTCCGGCGGCATGACGGGGAGGTCCTCCCACGGCCATACACCGAACATCGCCAGCCAGATCCTGGTGAAGGCCCGGGTGGCAGCGATCCCGCCGCGGTCGCGGATCCAGGCGGCGGAGGTTGCCATGTGCGCTTCCTGCGGCGCGTCGCCGGCCAGCCGGAGCGCCACGTAGGCCTCCACGGTGGTGGACAGGTCAGCATCTCCGCCGAGCCAGTTCGCCCAGGTACCGTCCGCCCGCTGGCACGACCTGATCCAGCGGGCGGCGGCCTGCGTCTGCTCGGCCGTGCGGATCCCGAGGAACTCGCGCAGCAGCAGATCCTCGGCGTCCATCGTGACGTTGGTCTCGAGCTCGCCTTTCCACCAGCCAGAGGCGTCCTGCAGCCCGAGCAGATGGGCCACCGCGCGATCCGCGGCGTTCCGCGCGGCTTGCGCCGTTGCCCGGCCGCTCGCACGGCCTTGCGTGACCGTCATGACGTCACCGCCATCGGCATGCTCCTTGTACTCAGCGCCGCCGGACACTCAGCTTTGCCGGGCAGTGATGAAGTCCGCGATCGCGGCGAACTCCGTGCGGACGTCATCGGGCATGTCGGTCTCGGCCAGGCACCCGGCGGCCAGGGACAGCTGCTTGTCCGCCTCTGCTTCGGCCCACTGCCTGCCGCCAGCCTCCTCCACCAGGCTGGCGGCGCGCAGCAGATCATCTTCGCTGAGCGGATCCGCTCCGGCCAGGCAGCTGCGCAGCTCTTCTCCGGCGCGGGTATCACTGGTGAGCGCGGCGACGACCGGCAGCGACTTCTTCCTCGCCCGCAGGTCGGAGTGGACCGGCTTGCCGGTGACCTCCGGCGCGCCCCAGATGCCGAGCAGGTCGTCGGTCAGCTGGAAGGCCAGCCCGACGTGCGCCCCAAACCCGGCCAGGCCCATCGCGAGGTTCGGCGGCGCGCCCACATGGATGACCCCGATGCTGCACGCGCATGCCATCAGCGCGGCGGTCTTGTCGCCGGCCATCTCCAGGCACTCGTCAAGCGTCACGTCGTCACGCCGTTCGAACGCCAGGTCGGCGCCCTGCCCGGCGATGAGCCGCTGCACCGCCGCCGACAGGCAGCGAGCCGCCCACGGGCTCTGCGGTGACACATCCTCGAGCAGCGCATCCTGAGCGAGCGCAAGCAGCGCATCGCCGGCCAGGATCGCCGCGCCGATTCCGAACACCGTCCATGCGGTCGGCCGGTGCCTGCGCTCGGTGTCTGAGTCCATGATGTCGTCGTGCAGCAGTGAGAAGTTGTGCACTAGTTCGACCGCCACCGCCGGAGCGACGCCGCGCTGCGGGGCGACGCCCGCCGCCCGTGCCGACAGCAGCGCCAGGGCCGGGCGCAACGCCTTGCCGCTGCTGCTCACCCCAGGGGGGACCGGCCGGCCGGCCGCGTCGGCGAGCCCGAGGTGATAGGCAGCGACGATGCGGACATCTGGGCTCAGCCGCTCGATGAGGCCGGCCATCGCCGGCCCCACCAGGTCGCGGGCGGCGGCAACGCCGGTCGGCATGACGGCGGTCATGACGGCGTCCCGGCGGATTCCGGCGCGGCTGCCGGGCGCGCGTGGCCTCCGGCTGGCGCGGTAGCCGCCTGCGCTAGCTGATGCTGGATTTGAGTTGCCGCGGTGAGGCCGCTTCGCACGGCGCCCTCCATCGTGTCTGGCCAGCCGGTGTCTGTCCACGCTCCGGCAAGCACGAGTCTGCTCACTGACGTTGCCGCAGGTGGCCGCGACCTGCCGCATCCTGGCGCCTGGCGGAAGGTCGCCCGGCGCTCCCTGGTCACGAAGTAATCCGTGACCTCGGCGTCCCGCGCCGCGGGGAAGAACTCACACAGCGCTGGCAGGAACTGCTCCCGCAGCTCAGCGGCGGGCACGCCGATATAGCCATCCGCAGCGGACTGCGACACGACCAGGTACTGGCCGTCCGGCACGCCGGCCTGCCTGGTCTTGTCGAACACCCACTGTATGGGCGAGTCCGCCGCGGCGGCAAAGGGCAGGGTCATCACCTGCCTGTCATAGATCACGTGCACATTGACGATCGGGGAGGGCCTGAGGTTGGACCAATTTGCTGACAGAGCGGCCGGCACCAGGCGTACGGCGTCCCAGGCTGGCACGGCGAGCACCACCGCGTCGGCGCGCAGCGTGGCCCCCGCGCGGCCGCCCGCGGCGCTTTCCCCGCCCTGCGGATCCTGCTGCGGGTCGGTGCCGACCAGCGGGCCAGGTCCCGCGTCGCCGCCCTCAGCCGCCGCCAGGGCCTGGGCTCTGGCCAGCGTCCTGACATCGAAGCCACCGCCGGATCCCGGCTCGATCGCGGTGGCCTTGACCCCCAGCCTGACGTCCGCGCCCAGCCTGTGCAGCAGCGTGCGGGCCGCCTGACCGTGCAGCGTGCCAAGCGGGATCGACGGCACCCCGATGTCCGCCGCACTCGCGTCCTCAAGCAGCGCGGTCCTGATCACCTTGGCGGCGAGCGCGACGCAGGCGTCGTCTCCTGCGATGTTCAGTGCGGACACGATGAACAGATCCCAGAGCCTGCGCCTGGCCCGCTCGCCCTGCCAGCGCTCGGCCAGCCAGTCACCGAGCCGCAAGCCGTCCAGGGCGGCGTCGGCTGGCCTGGCGAACCGCAGTGCCAGCGCGGCGCGGAGCACCTTCAGCCGCTCGGCGGGCGACAGCAGCGGGTACCTCGCCAGCGCGCCGGCCATGTGCAGCGGTGCCGGGAGTCCGGTGCGCCGCAGCCTGGCCCGCTGGCCGCCCGGCGTGAGCACGGTGACATCGAACCGGTCCTGCACCGCAACCGAGCCGGCCACGCCAAGGCGCGCGAGCAGCTCGGCGTAGCTGGTGCAGCAGCGCAGGAAGACATGCTGGCCGTTGTCGATCGCCAGGCCGCCACGGGAGAACGAGCAGGTCGCGCCGCCTAGCCAGCCCTTGGCCTCAAGCAAGGTCACCTCGGTGCCGCCGTCGCGGAGCGCGATGGCGGCCGCGATGCCCGCCAGCCCGCCGCCGACGATCACCACATGCCCGCCGCTCACGGCCGCGCTCCGTCCGACTGCGTGATCGCCCCTGGTCCTGTGCCCTCTCCGGGCGCGGCGCGGCCTGCCTGGCGCCGCGTCAGGCCAGCCAGGCACCGCGCGGCGACCATGGCCTTCTGGGCCGCGGGCAGCGATAGCCGCTGGCGCAGCGCCGCTGCCGGGTCGGCGGCGATGTGCTCGAGCAGCCTCAGGTAGATCCCGGCCATCGCGCCCGCGGAAGCGGCACTGCGCCGGTCGAGCATGGGCAGCAGCCGGATGCCGGCCTGGTACCAGCGCAGCGCGCGCTCGGCCTCATAGCGCACCAACCGCTCGAGCGCCCGGCTGGCACTCAGTTCCTGGCCAGGCGACAGCGTGCAGCCGAACCGCGCCAGGTCCTCAGCGGGCAGGTACACCCGGCCGTTGCCCAGGTCCTCCCGGATATCGCGGAGGATGTTGGTGAGCTGCAACGCGACGCCGAGTGAGTCGGCGAGCGGCTCGGCGGCCACCGGGTCGCTCGAGCCGAAGACGCCAAGCGACAGCCGGCCGATGGAGCCAGCGACGCACCGGCAGTAGTGCTCAAGCTCGCCGAAGGTGCCGTAGCTGACGCCGCGGACATCTGCCTCGCAACCGTCGATCAGCTCGCCGACGGCGGCCAGCGGGATGGCGAACCGCCGCGCGGCGTCGGCGAGAGCGACAAGCACCAGATCATCTGCCGGGGCCTGGCCGCTGTCAGCGACGCCGGCTACCAGGGCGCGCGCTTCGCCGAGGGCAGCCAGCTTGTCGGCGGCGGCCAGCTCGCCGTCGCCGATGTCATCGACCCTGCGGGCGAACGCGTAGACCGCTGACAATGCCCTGCGCTTGGCACCGGGCAGCAGGCGAATGCCGTAAGAGAAGTTACGCGCCTGAGTCCTGGTGATCTGCTCGCAGTGCAGGTAAGCCGCGCCGATGCCGGCCGCTTCCGTCACTGGGCTCATCGCCCCCTCACGAAAGTCCTCACTAGCTCGGCGACCAGGCGGCTGCGCCGTGGCCGCGGTGTCGCGCCGAGCACGTCGTAGTCTGCCGCGGTGATCGCGGCCAGCGCAGCCCGGCCGCCGGCCACGAAGCCTGCGACGGCTGCCCGCGCGCTGCCGTGCAAGGTGCCGACCAGCGGAGCTCCAGCACCGAGAAGATCGCGGGCGCGCGCCGACTCGAAAGCTATCAGTGCCCGCAATCGCGGTGAAGCATGCGCCTGCGCCAGATCTGCCTCGGTGCACCCGAACCTGGCCAGATCGTCCTGCGGCAGGTAGATCCGGCCAGCCGCGAAGTCCTCAGCGACGTCCTGCCAGTGCTCGATCAGCTGGAGCGCCGTGCAGACCTTGTCCGACCTGGCCGCCGCGGCCGGAGTGAAGGCCCCGAACACGTACAGGACGATCCGCCCGACCGGGTCGGCGGAGAGCTTGCAGTAGCCAACCAGGTCAGCGAAGGCCGGATAACGGGAGACGACCTGATCCTGCCTGTTCGCCTGAATCAGGTCAGCGAACAAGCCGACGGGCACGCCGCACTCGGCTACCACCGGGCCGAGCGCGCGCACCTCATCGCGCCTGGGCGTGCCATCGGCCAGGCGGCCCAGGTCAGCCTCGAGCTCATCGAGCAGGCGCAGCCGGTCAGGCTGCGGCGAGCGGTCCCCGATGTCGTCGGTCACCCGTGCGAACCAGTACACCGCCATCAGCTGCTCGCGCCTGCGCGCCGGAAGCAGCCTGAGCGCGACCGGGAAATTCTCGCGCGCTGCCTTGGCGGCAAGCTCCTCCGGCACGGCTGCCAGCCTCCCGGCTGCCGCCCGGCCAAGTTCCGCGCCTTGCCGCGTGCCGTCGCGCGTCACGATCCCCATTTCTGCATAGTTTCGATTTGGATGCAAGTCCGCGTGCGCTTGCCCCCTTTGGATAAGATATCGGTACCGACTTTGAGCGATACCTGCAAGCAGGTGCCGCCCGCCGCGCAGGGCGCTCGCTCATGCGGAAACGCCGGCGGCCGCGGGTTCCTACCCTACCGGCTGGATGCCAAGGATCCCGCGCAGGTATCCTCGCCAGAGCCACGGCTGGCCAGGCCGGCCGGCCGCCTGCTGCGATCTGCTGGCCGCTCCCTGGCGCAGGCTGGGCGGCGGGTCGCGCTCCCGGCATAGCAGACGAAGGCGACCTTCGGGGATCAAGCGGTTTTCGGCATAGCTCATCATCCGTCGCAGTGGTCGCGGCCATGCGCACGGCAGGCCGGCCGGCCGCGCCCGCGGGCTGCCGAGCGACCGGTCGCTGGCACCAGCGCGCCCGCAGCGGTTCGCTGGCCGCCTGGCCCGCTGGCGGCGTTCGCCGCAGGACGACTATCGGGACCGCATAACTGCCGGAGAATATATCCGCGCAGTTCTGGAAATGACAGTTTTAATCTTCCGCCGGCCCGCGCCGGGCCTGATCTCGACGATTGTCATCGGCCCGCTTGAATGACATCTCCCGGCCCCGTGGCGGAGCCGGGTAACGGCAGGTGAGGCAAATTTGCCAGGCTCGGATTTCGCCACGGCGCAGGCGTTTTCCGCCGCCGGGGCGCGATCTGGCCGATGGCAATCGCGGTCGGCGGCCAAGGCCGCGTACATCGGGCATGCCGGGCACTGCGGCGGAATCCGGCCCGGTGCCGCACCGCCGGTCACGGCACACCCCTGCGCGGTCGCCGGCCTGTCGGCCAGCCGCTCAAATGGCGGCCTGCCGCATCCGCATCGGCGCCGCGGGCCGGCCGGTGCCGCCGCCTTGCGAGTACGGCGGCACCGATCGCCGGACTTACTTGAGGCCTCAATAGCACGCAGATTTCCCGGCCGGATGCGCCGGGTGTATCCGCGTCAGCTAAAACCTGCGACGCAGGGATATCGCCTTGCCAAGGCCCGCCCTGGCCATCTGCCCGACGGCGGCGCGCGGAGTCAGCTCACCCGGCCTGATCCGGTCGGGCAACTCGGTGGTGGCAGCGCGAATCTTCTCGTCGATCTCAGCGAACGAAGCGGCGATCAGGTCAGCGGCTGACCGCCTGCTTGACCAGGGAACGCCCGAAGTCCCACATCAGTCCGCTGCCCCGGTGCGCGTCCTTCATCACGTCGTCGAGCGCGTCGCGGAACAACTCGATCTCGGCGGCACCGATCGTCAGCGGCGGGAGCAGCTTGATCACATCCATGTGATCACCAGCCACCTGGGTCAGTATCCGGTGCCGCTGGAACAGGGTGACCACGACCATCTGGGCGAACAGGCCGCGCCTGGCCGCGGCGAGCATGTTCCAGCCTGTCTTCAGCTTCAGCGAGCGTGGCTTGCCGAACTCCATGCCGACCATCAGCCCGCGGCCCCTGACCTCGGCAAGCAACTCGTACCTGCCGATCATGTCGGTCAGCGCGGTGCGCAGCGCCTGGCCGGCCTGCTCGGCGTTGGCGACCAGTTGCTCGTCCTCGAGCACGGCCAGCGTGGCCAGCCCGGCGGTCATGGCCGCCGCGTTCGAGCCGAAGGTCGAATCGTGCACAAGCACGCGGTCCATCGATGAGTAGACCTTGTCGAATATCCATCCCTTGGCCAGCGCGGCGCCGACCGGTATGAACCCGCCGGACAGCGTCTTGGCCACTGTCACGATGTCGGGCTCGACCTCGTCGTGCTGGTAGGCGAAGACCCGGCCGGTCCTGCCCAGGCCGGTTTGCACCTCATCGCAGATCAGCAGCGCGCCCTTGTCGTGCAGCAGCTTGCTGGCCGCGGCCAGGAAGCCGGCCGGCGCCACGTGCACGCCCTTGCCCTGGATCGGCTCGACGATCAGTGCCGCGACGTCGCCAGCGCGCAGTTCGGCCGCGAGGGCGTCCAGGTCGCCGAACGGGATGCGGGCGTCGGGCAGCAGCGGGTCGAAGCCGCGGCGGAACTCGGCCGCGCCGTTCACCGAGAGCGACCCGGTCGTCAGGCCGTGGAAGGCGTGATCGCAGTAGACGATCCTGCGCCGCCCGGTCGCGTACCTGGCGAACTTGAGTGCCGTCTCCACCGCCTCGGTGCCGCTGCTGCAGAAATAGGCCCGGTCAAGCCCGGGCGCCAGGGCGAGCAGGCGCTCACCGAGCAGGCCGGGCAGCAGGGCGCAGTCGAACTGGACCATGCTGGCCACCTCGGCGTCGAGCAGGTCACCGAGTGCCTTGCGCACCACCGGATGGTTGTGCCCGACGCCGAAGACCCCGAAGCCGGACAGGAAGTCGGCGTAGCGCCTGCCCTCGCCGTCATAGAGGTACGCGCCCTCCGCCCTGGCGTACACCTTGTCCATGCCGATCGCGTGCAGCATGCGGGGCAGCTGGGGGTTGAGGTAGCGGGCGTGCAGTTCATAGCCCTGCCCGCTGCGGGCAGCCAGCAGGCCTGGCAAGTCGAATCCCATTGCTCAATTCTGCCCGGCTCGGCCGCCTTCGGCGCACCAGGTCCGGCAAGATCTGCGAGGCTGATGCGGGAGGGCAGATGTACGAGGCAACCCTGTTCACCATCCGCCGCGACGGGCCGGGCAGGCTGAGCACCATGGCCAGGCCGCAGGGCGGCGGCCTGCTGGCCGGCCAGATGCGCCAGCTGGCAGCGGCCGGCGTCACCATCTGCGTCAGCATGCTCGCCGACGCTGAGATGCTCGAACTCGGCCTGGCCGCCGAGCCGGACGCGGCCGGGGCCGCCGGGATCGCGTTCAGCAGGCTGCCGACGCCGGACTTCGGGGTGCCCGACCGGACTGGCACGCTCGCTCTGGCCGCGGATCTGGCGTCCGCGCTGCGCGATGACGCCGGGGTCGTGGTGCATTGCCGGGGCGGGGTCGGCCGGTCAACCGTTCTCGCCGCGGCGGTCCTGGTCCGCGAGGGCCTGACCGCGGCGCAGGCCGTCGAGCGAATCTCGGCGGCCCGCGGGATGCCTGTGCCAGAGACCGCGGAGCAGCGGGCATTCATCGCCAGCCTGCGGCCGCCCGGCTGACGAAGGGTCAGATCCAGCCCGGCGATGTCCGCGCCGGCCGACGCGTAGACCGGCGCCCCGAGCCCGGCCAGCCGTACGTCCACATGATCGGTGTGCTCATGGGTGAGGAGGACCGCGTCGGCGCCGCGCAGCGCAGCTGGCTCACTCCAGGTACCAGGGTCGATCACCAGTACCGCCCCGTCCCGTTCCAGCCTGACGCATGCGTGGGTGTATTTGATGATGCGCACCGGTGAAGTCTAGAAGCGCCAGACCGGATGCGCGCATAGCGTAATTTCTGCCGGTTGTGTACTACCGTGGAGTGCTCAGGGTGATCCCGTTCTGGCATTGGCGGCGTTGATGGTCGGTCTGTTACCTGGTCCCGGCCAGGAACTCCGGCCAGCGGGCGTTGCCGCCGGATCACCAGGCCGCCGCCTCGCGGTGGTGCTCGTGAATATGCCATGGGCACGCGCGGACGCCCCGTCGATTCAGTGCGGCCTGCTGCAGTCGATCGTCAGGGGAGCCGGCCATCTCTGCGATGTGCGCTACCACAACCTGGAACTCGCCGCGATGCTCGGACCCGCTGCCTACGCCTACCTGGCCGACGCCCCGCAGGACCGGCTCAACCTGATCGGCGAATGGCTGTTCTCTTACGCCGCGTTCGGCGCCGTGACCGCCGAAGAGCAGTACCTCGCCGACTACCCGGAGGTCGAGCGGATCTGGGCGCGAGCGGTCGGGCGCGGCATCGATCACCTGATCGACATGCGGCGCAGGGTACTGCCGCAATGGCTGGACGAACTCGCCGGACGGGGAGACCTGGCCGGCTATGACGTGGTGGGCTTCTCATCGACGTTCTGGCAGAACACCGCATGCCTGGCGCTCGGCAGGCGGGTGAAGGAGCGCTACCCGTCCGCGGCGCTGGTGTTCGGCGGCGCCAACTTCGACGGCGAGATGGGCAGGGAATTCGTTCGCGGCATCTCCTGGCTCGACTACGTGGTGACCGGCGAGGGCGACATCGCACTGCCGCGGCTGCTCGATGCGCTGGCCGGCCGGGACGCGGAAGCGCCGATACCCGGGGTGCTGCGGCAGGGATCGGGGGCAGGCGCCTGGCTTGGCGAGGCACCGCGGCTGTCCTCCCTGGCGCACCTGCCCGCGCCGGACTATCACGACTACTTCGCCCGCCTGGACGCCCTCGGGACCGAGCCGGTCATCGGCAGCGAGCCGGTCAAGCTGCCGATCGAGTTCTCCCGCGGCTGCTGGTGGGGGCAGAAACACCACTGCACGTTCTGCGGGCTCAACGCGCTCGGCATGACCTACCGCTCCAAGCTGCCCGAGCACGGGCTCGCCGAGCTCGCCGCGCTGCTCGCCGAGTATCCGACGGCGCATGTGGAGGCCGTCGACAACATCCTCGACATGGGCTACCTGTCCACGATGTGCGCGCAACTGGCGGACAAGCACTGGGACCTCACCTTGTTCTTCGAGGTCAAGGCCAACCTCACCAGGGAGCAGCTTGGGCTGCTGCGCCGGGCGGGCGTCCGCCGCATCCAGCCGGGCATCGAGAGCCTGAGCACGCTGGTGCTCGGCCTGATGCGCAAGGGCTCCACCAGACTGCTCAACATCAGGCTGCTGAAGTGGGCTCGCTACTACGGGATCTCGGTGAGCTGGAACCTGCTCGGCGGCTTTCCCGGGGAGTCCGATGCGGACTATGCGGAGCAGGCGCGGCTCATCCCGCTGCTGCACCACCTGCAGCCGCCCGACGCGGTGGCCAGGATCTGGCTAGAGCGGTTCAGCCCGTTCTATACCGACCCCGCGCTCGGGATGACCAACGTCAGGCCGCGCATCAGCTACCGGCATATCTACCCGCCTGAGCTCGACCACGGCAAGATCGCCTACTTCTTCGACCATGACGCGGGTGATGTAGTCAGCGAGGCGGCGTTCGGGCAGGTCAGGGATGCGGTGGCGGCCTGGGCCAAGCGCTGGGAGGACGGCAAGCCGCCCAGCCTGGTGTACCGGTTGCTGCCGGGCAAGCTGACGATCATCGACCGGAACGCCAGCCCGCCGCGCCAGGCGGTGCTCACCGGCTGGCAGCCTGCTGCCTACGTCGCCTGCGGTGACACGGCGCGCGGCGTCGCAAGCGTGGCCAGGCAACTGGCCGGCGACGGCCAGGACATCACCGAGCCGCAGGTTCGCCGTTTCCTCGACCGCTGCTGCCGGTCCGGGGTGATGGTGCACGAAGACGGCAAGTACCTGTCGCTGGCGCTACCGGAGAACACGGGATGGTGACACCGGCGCAGGCCCTCCCGGCATCGCCCGCCCGGCCGCCAGCCGGGCCCGATCACCGGCCGGCACCGGTTGACACCGAAGTCGCGCACGGGGTGGCAAGGCAGCTGGCCGCGGCCAACGGCGCCGGCGCCGCGCTGGTCACCGGCGGCCTCGCCGCCGGGCTTGGCAACGCATCCAGTGACATCGACATCTACCTGGTCGGCGATCAGCTGCCGGCCGGCCGCCGCCAGCTCGCGCTCGGCCGCCGCAGGATCGATGTGCATGAACTGCCGCTGGCCCAGGTGTCGGCGGTCGTGCAGCGGGTGCGCGAGGCGGATCTGAGCGACGAGGAGCACGCGCGGCCGCTCAGCGAGGCAGATCTGGCCATCGCGGTGCGGTTGCATGGCGCCCAGGTGGCGGCCGGGCAGACGGTCATCGGCCCGGTGCTCGACGCGCTTGACCGCGGGCGGCTGAGGAAGCTGGCGATCATCCGCTGGCTCGGCGCGGCGCTCACCGCGCTCGATGACCTGGCGGGCCTGGACCGGCAGCAGGACGCTGAGCCCGCCGTGCTGTGCGCGCGGACCGCCCTGCTGGCCGCTGGCAAGGCCGTCGCGGCCGCCTGCGGCGACCTGCACGACGGCGTCAAGTGGGTGTTCAGGCAGCTTGAGCGGTCCGCGCCCGCGCATTTCCCTGGCCGGGAATTCGCCGGCCTGGTCCGCTGCGACCCGCTGGCCGCCGGGCAGCGTTCGCTCGCGGACATCGAGGCGCTCACACAGACCTGCCTGCTGTCGGCGGCGACGCTGGGCTGGCAGGAGCTGCCGCTGGCCAGCTGGCCAGCCTGGACCGCCGGAGCCGGGCCGCTGAGCCGGGCGGCCGGCCGGTATCCCGTCCCCTACGACCATGCGCTGCTTGCCGCCGGGCCCGGCGGCCGGCGGCTGCGGATGCGCCATGATGTCGCGCTGGTGTGGGGACTGTGCTCGGGGTGCTCGCAGGCCGTGGTGGTCAGCCGGGCGACCGGTCTGCGCGGGTCGGCGGCCGCCTATGCCGAGCTCACCGAGCAGCGCTGCAAGGCACTCATCGCCCGGCTGATCGGCGCCGGGCTGGTACGGCATGTTGCGTGAGGCGGTTCCGGTGACCGGGCGGCTGCGGATCGCGTTCGCGCGCAGCGAGGTGCTCGAGCTGTTCCTCGCGCTGTACCGTGACCTGGCCGGCCGCTTCTCCTGGGAGCTCGGCGTGCTCGCCAGGCCGGTCATCCCCGAGGCCGCGCGGTTGCTCGATGGCGTGCGGGCGTGGCGCAGCGGCGGCCTGGACAGCCTCCCCGCATGGCTGGCCGCCGACTCGGTTGCCGACCTGGCCGGCGTCCAGGCAGGCCAGGCGGTCAGTGCTGGCACCGCGGACGTGGCCGCGGCTCTGCGGGCGGCGGGCCCCGAGCTGCGCGCGGCGCTGACCTCGCTTGATGAGTGCAGGACGCAGGCGGTGGACACGCTGCGCACCCGGCTGCCGCTGGACGAGATCGCCGGGCCGCTGCTCGCCGCGCTCGGGGTGGAGCCTGCCGGTTATGTCATGCCGCTGCATTGCGTCGTGCTCGCGCCGCCGCCCGCCGCCGGTTTCCTCGCCGACGGAGACCGGCTGGCTGCCGCCTATGTGGACTGCCGGAGATACCGCGGCGCGACGCTGGTCGAGAGCGTGCTGACGCTGATGAGCTGGGCGCTGCTGCGGGAGGGCGGCGGCCAGGCGCGCCTGACCGCGCAGCTCGCCGCCAGGCTGCCTGGCGCCGGTCCCTACCACCGGCGGCTGCGGGCGGTGCTGACCAAGGTCCTGGTCGAGATGACCGCCGGGTTCCTGGTCAGGCGCACCGAGCCTCTGCACCGGCCGGGGGTGGATGTGCTTGGCACAGCGTGGCGCTTCCCCCGGCTGTTCGGCGCGGCCAGGCGGCACTGGGAGCCTTATCTGGCCGGGCTGGCGGACCGGGCGCAGGCGCTGGACGCGCTGGCCGCCGAGCTGTCCGGCCACAGCCCGCGCTGGTACGTCGACTGCGTGGACGCCGCAGCCCTCGCGGCCGACTTCTACCTGCTTGAATGGCTGGCGTCCGCGGGCGACGCCGGCTGCGCCCGTGCCCTGGCGCTCTGGGTGCCGCAACTGGCCCGCGACCTCGCTGGCCAGATCGACCTGGTGATCGGCGCCGAACTCGGCCACTTCGAGCGCGCGGGCGGTACCGGCCTGCCTGGGCCGCTGGCTGCCTTCCTGCGCGCGGTGACCGACGGCGACAGCCAGGCCGCGTGGCCCGTGGCCAGGGCCGAGTTCGGCACGGATCGCGCGCTTGACCTCGCCGCGCAGGCATTCTCCTGGCCAGGGGCGGAGTTCGGCGGCGACGCGTGGGCTCCGATCACTGCCGTGCTCCGCCGCTATCTGTGCCAGGAGCTTCCGCCGCGGGTGTTCATCGATCAGTGCTTCACGCTGGAGCACAACAACGGCTGCGTGTTCGACAAGTGCTTCGATGTCACCGATGTCGCCGCGGTGCTCGACGCGCAGGCGGCAGGCGACCTGGCCGCCCTGGCCAGGCACGCGTCCGCCACCGTCCGCAACGCCTGGCAGCGGCACCAGGCCAGCCGCTGCGCCGGCTTCGACCAGGCCTGGCTTGGCCTGCCAGGCAGGCCGGCCGTTCCCGCGGCAGACCGCGTCGGGCTTGCTGACTGGCATGAGCTGGCCGTGGGCGCCTCGCCGCCGGGCGGCATCGGCTGCGGTTCGGCGCTCGATCCCGCTGAGCTGGCCGCGGGCCAGCAGGCGGATGAGCGCGATCCGGTCCAGCCGCGCCGCTGCGCGTACCGGAGGCCAAGCGGCCCGCGGATCGAGCGCTACGACCACGCGTCGGTGACTCTGCACACCGAGATGGGCCAGATACACCTGCTGCTTTGGCCGCGGCTGGCACCGGCCACCGTCGACAACTTCATCAAGCTGGCGACCGGCGGCCGGCCGTGGACCGATCCGCTCACCGGGCTCCGCCGTACCGCGCCGTTTTATGACGGGACCAGCTTCCACCGCCGGATACCTGGCTACCTGATCCAGGGAGGCGACAGGTCGGGTACCGGCCAGGCCGGCCCTGGCTACCGGATCGCCGGCGAGCCGCAGCCCGATCTGGACTTCTGCAGGCCGTTCGTGCTCGCCATGGCGAACGATGGACGGGACAGCGCGGGGTCGCAGTTCTTTATCACGCTTGCTCCCGCACCGCACCTGACCGGGCAGTACACCCAGTTCGGTGAGGTGGCTGACGGCCGGTCACGGGAAGTGGCCGCCGCGATAGCGCAAGCGCCAGAGCCCGTGATCCTGCGCACGGCGACGGTGCGGGCCGGCTGAGGCGGCAGCGCGGCCCGGCCGCCGCGCCGGTCAACAGCCGGGCCCCTGCGGTCAGGAGTAGTCGTCATGGCCGAGCCGGCGCGCCCGGTGCGCCTGCCAGGTAATCGCTGCCGTGGCGAGCACCGTCCAGCCAAGTCCCACCAGCAGCTCGAGCGCCACCTGCCCGGCCCAGGGACGGCCGGCCAGGGCGGACCTGATCGCGGCCAGGCCGTGCGTGACCGGCAGGACCGCGCCCAGGTCATCGATCCAGGCGACCCGGCCGGGGGGCAGGAAGCCGCCGCTGCTCAAGATGATGAGGTAGGCCATCAGATTCGTCACCAGGATGTCGGCGTGCCTGCCGATGGCCAGGCTCGCGGCTGCCAGGCCGGCCACGGTGGTGGTGACCGAGATCAGCGCGTACACCCCGGCCAGCGGCAGCAGCCGCAGGGATAGCGAGCCAAGGCCGGTCAGCGGCCCGATCAGCGCGGCGTCGACCACGAGCAGCGCGAAACCGGCCAGCGGGTAGGGAGCCGACCTGGCGAGGAAGACGATCGCCGGGCTGACCCGGCCCGCCCTGATCCGCCAGAAGGTCGCGTACTGCTTGTCGGTCACCGGGACGTTCGACACGTTCACCACGTTCGTGCCGGCCAGCGCGAGCGCGAGACCGCCCACGAACGCGAACTCCCGCTGCCCGTGCCCGGCCACCACGTTCCCGAGCACCGTGAAGAACAGCGTCTGCAGCAGGAACCTGGGTGCCGTCGCGCTCAGCATCAGCCTGGGCGGGTTCGCGGCGAGGTACTCGCGCCAGCCCAGCCGCAGCATCTCGGCGACCCGCCACACCGCGGGCACCGCGACCGGCACGCGCAGCGCGCTACCAGGCGAGGTCAAGGCTCCCCTTCCGGCGAGCCGTGTCGATGGCCCGGTCAAGAGATGTCAGCGCGATCAGGTAGTAGCACACGGTCAGCCCGCAGGCGATCGCGAGCGGCCGGGCCAGCACCTGGCCCGCCGCCGCGGCCGCGAAGAACTCGTGGATCCACTGCAGGCTGATCAGGTCGGGCACCCACCGCAGCGCAGCGGGAAGCGCGGACCGGGGAATGAGCAGCCCGCCCAGGATGAAGACGGGATACACCAGCGCGCTCGACCACACCAGGCCATGCCTGGTGAGCAGGAACAGGCAGGCCACCAGCATCCCGAGCGCGGTTCCCGACGCCGCCGTGACCAGCAGCGCGAGGACCAGCAGCGGCGGGTTGAGCAGCCTGACTGGCTCACCGAGCGCCAGCACGGTGACCGTCACGCTGGCGAGAATCGCGGCCATGCAGAACACCGTGGCGCCCAGGGTCTTCCCGAACAGCACAAGCCGGGCCGAGTGCACCGACGTCACGCACCTGGCCAGGGTGCCGAAGGTGCGCTCCCTGCGCAGCACGCCCCCGGCCAGCCAGACGGTCGAGCTCCACAGCGAGGTCAGCACGACGGCCGATACCAGCCAGGTCACCCGATCCGGCGTCGGCTCGGCCGTCCGCGCGGTGATCAGCAAGAACACGACCGGCTGGATGGCGCCGCCGATCACCACAAGCGGGCTGCCCCGCATGTGCCGCTGCTCGGTGCGCAACGATGTCCACACCACCCAAAGCGCCGGGCGGAGCGATTCACGCATTGACGTTCTCCGCCGAACTGCGCCCGGCGGCGGCCAGTCTCGCGGCGAGATCGGAGTAGACATCCTCAAGGCGCACGGGCGCGACCGCGACGTCAGAAACGGTCACCCCGGCGAGCGCACGGCTGAGCTGCCCGAAGGAATCCTCTCCCCACTCGCGGACCCTGATCTTGACCGCCCAGCAGCCGTCCTGCTGCGCGGTCGAATCGATGTCGACGCCCAGCGTGGCGAACGCCCCGGGCGCGGGCATCTGACCCGGTCCGCGGATGTGCACGGTGGCGGTGAATCCAGCCAGGCCGGCGAACTCGCCGATGGCCAGGTTGGCCGCGAGCGCGCCCTCGTGCAGCACCAGCACGCGATCGGCCAGGCGCTCGATATCCAGCAGGTAATGGCTGGTGAGCAGGACCGAGACGCCGGTATCCCGCAGTCCTGCGATAGCGGTGCGCAGCCGCTCTGCCTCCACCGGATCAAGGCCAACCGTCGGCTCGTCGAGCAGCAGCAGCCGCGGTTCGGCGATCATCCCGATCGCGATGTGCAGCCGCTGCCGCATTCCCTTGGAGTAGGTCTCCACCGGATGGTCGCGCACCTGCTCGAGGCCGACGTCCGCAAGCGCCCGGTCGACCAGGCGCGGCAGGCGGCGCCGGTCCACGCCGCCGAGCACGGCGAAGAACCTGGCGTTGTCGGCGCCGGAGAGCCGCCCGTACAGGCCGCGGTCACCGCCGAATACCACGCCGGTGGCGCGGCGGGCCTCGCGGACTGCGACGGTCACGTCGTTGCCGAATACCCTGGCCGTGCCTGACGTAGGCAGCAGCAACGTGGCCAGGATCTTCGTCAGCGTGGTCTTGCCCGCTCCGTTGGCCCCGAGCAGCCCGACGACCTGGCCCTGCTTGATCTGGAAGCTCACGTCGCGCAGCGCTACCACTTCGTGCTTGCGGTTGCGGAAGACCCGGCAGAGGCGATCAACCTCCACCGCGAGCCCGCCGGCAGCGCTCATCTTTCCTCCAGGTTGATAGCTTCCCGCGCGCAGGCCAGCCGCGCGACCGGGACAAGCGGCGGCGCGCAGGACACGTAGTCCGCGCCGATCCGCGCGAAGAAGCTGATCGCACCCTCGGTGGCGGCATGCTCGCCGCAGACGCCGACCGGCAGCAAGGGCCGCACCGCCCGCGCGGCACTTACGGCCTGGCTGATCAGCGCGCCGACGCCGTCGGCGTCCAGCTCAACGAAGGGCGACGCACCGACCACGCCCAGATCCCGGTAGGTAGGAAGCAGCTGTGATTCCGCGTCGTCTCTGGACATCCCCCAGACCAGCGCGGTGAGGTCGTTGGTGCCGAAGGACAGGAAGTCGCACCGGGCGGCGAGCTGGCCAGCGAGCAGTGCTGCCCGCGGGGTCTCGATCATCGCCCCGACGGGTACCGCGAACTGGCCGGCCAGCCGCCCGGCGCGCCTGGCGGTGCCAAGCAGCAGGCGGCGCACCGCGTCGATCTCCTCAGCGGTGCTCACCATCGGCACGAGCAGCTCGGGCCGGGGCGCGGCGCCTGCTCGGCGCGCCGCGGCCGCGGCCAGCAGCACAGCCTCGAGCTGCGCGGCGGCGAGATCCATCATCAGCAGGTTGAGCCGGACGCCGCGCACGCCGAGCATGGGGTGACGCTCGCTGAGCCTGCGGATGGCCGCGGCGCGGCCGGGGTCGCGCCGCCAGCGGCTGGTCCCGGCCGGGCTGGCCGGATGCTGCCGATCGGCGGCCGGCTCGGGCAGGAACTCGTGCCGCGGCGGGTCAATCATGCGGATCGCCACCGGCAGGCCATCCGCCGCGATCAGCAGCGCCTCGAGATCGGCCCGCAGCAGCTCACGCAGGGTGTCAAGGGCATGCGTCCGATCCGGTCCTGGCGGCTCGAGCAGCAGCCGCTCCATCAGTTCCTGCCTGGCGCCGAGCAGCATGTGCTCGATCCGGCAGAGCCCGACTCCCGCCGCGCCCGCGCTGATCCCGCGGCGGGCATCGGCGGCGGATTCCGCGTTGACCCGCACAGCCATGCCGCCGACGCCGGCCGCGCCGGACAGCAGCGCCGCCGCGGCGACGGCGACGTCGGCGCGCTGGCCGGGCGCACGGCCTGGGCCGCCCGCAGCGCCCAGGTAGATCAGCCCGGCGCTGCCGTCCACCGTGATCCCGTCTCCCGCGCCGATCGCCGTCCCATCGCCAAGCAGCAGGCGGGTGCCGCGTTCCACCCTCGCGTCGTGCAGCCCGGTGACGCACGGCACGCCGAGGCCGCGGGTGACAAGCGCGGCGTGCGAGGTGTAGCCGCCGAGCCCGGTCACCACGGCGCCCGCTGCCAGCAGGCCGTCAAGATCTTCCGGCCTGGATTCGTCGAGCACAAGCACCGGCGGCCGACCGGCCGCGCGCGCCGCCACCGCGTCAGCGGCGCTCAGCACCACCGTGCCGCTGGCAATCCCGTGCGACACGCCAACGCCGCGGGCAGCCGGCGTCAGCCCGCGCACGGCGCCGGCCGGCGCCAGTGCCATGGCGAGCTCCCCAGGCGGCACGCTGAGCAGCGCCTGAGCCGCATGGGCGCGGCTATGTGCGGGCCCGTGCGCGGCAGCGCGCACCAGTGCCGCGCCGTGCAGCTCGGCTGGCCGCATCGACATGATCCAGAGCCTGCCGTCCTCCACCACGAACTCGGCCCTGACCGGCCGACCTGCCCCGCTGTCCGCGGCGTCGAGCAGCACGCGCAGCTCGGCCAGCCATGGCGCGGGCGCCAGCGTGTCGATCGGCGCGGCCGGCGAGCTGAGCAACTGGGCGCCGGTGACGCCGGACCCGAACACCCCGACGGCGCCGGCCAGGCCGGTCGAAGGGTCACGGGAGCAGGCCAGGCCGGTACCGCTGGCCGGGCCGAGCCCGAGCGGCGTGACCACGAGCCGCAGCGGTTTGTCGGGGAACCTGGTGGCGAGCACGCTGACCGCGAGCAGGACATGAGCGGCGCCATCCGGCGGCAGGATCGTGCCAGGACGCTCGCTTAACAGCGAGTCGAGCAGGGCAGCTTCGCATTCGCTGGCGAACGGCGCTCCCGCCACGCTTTCCAGCCATTCCCGCGCCGCGTTCGTCAGGCCGAGATAACCGATGCGCGCGCTGCCGCATTCGACGGCAAGGAAGAGCGGGCAATGCGCGCTGCCGAGCCTGGAGCCTTCGTCGAGCCTGGCGACCGCCAGGCAGACGGCGCGGTCATCAGGGGATGGCGGCAGCATCAGTTCGGGCGGAACAGGAAGCGCGAGATCGCCATCGCACCACAGGCCGGTATGTCCTGGGCGTACCGGCAACTCGCTGCCGACTGCCTGTCTAGGCAGCACGGCGACCCGGCAGGACAGGTATCCGGCACATCGCCGGTGCTGGCACTGCCTTAGAAGGGCCGCACGCCGTGCCTGGCGCCGAGCAGGTAGACGCGATCCTCGAGCTCGGCTGCCTCCTGCGGAGGCAGCGGAGTGAACTCAAGTTCCATCAGGTCATCATCCGCGCTGGAAGCACTACCAGCGGGCCGCGCAGCGCCCGCGGGCACTTCTGCGTTTTCTACTGTATTGGCCATAAATCCAATCCTACAAAGGCGATGGTTGTCACGATAGCCCTGATCGGATCGTTACCGGTTCGGAATCGGCCCGGCGGCGCGCCCCGCGCTTGCTTCCTGCTCTCCGCTCTGGGCTCCCTGCTATCGCGGGGCCGACCGCGGCATCCGCCGCCTGGCCGGCCTGGCCCAGGTGGCGGATGCGGCGGGAGGCGATGGTCAGAACTGATCGGGTGAGGTCACGGCTTCGGCGATGGTGAACTCTGGCGGCACGGGTGCGGCGCCGATCGAGCCGACAAATGCTTGCAGTTCAGGATCGGAGAAGAATGTCTGGAACTGCTCGACGCTTTGCCATTCGTCGATGACTAGCACGTAGCCGTCGCCGATCGCGAAGCGATGGTGAATCGCACCAGCCGCCTTGCCCAATTCCCCGTACTTCGTGAACTCGCCGGCCCGCTCGGACATGGCCTGGCGGAACTTGGCGGTATCGCCCTGGAATTTTCCGATGATGAGCATGCTCATGTACTGACCCTCCCCTGGTACGTCCCGCGTCGCAGTGCGCGCGGCCTTCGCAGGGGTACGTCACCGCGATGGCGTTCAGATCACCTCGGCCTCACTAGTCAAGCGCAAGCGCGGCGGCTCCTGCCAGCACCGCCGCAGTCAGCTCCTTGGCACCGGTCGCCTGCAGATCCAGGTCAGCCGGGGCGATCCGGTTGGCGACCAGGCGGCAGAAGCCCACCGCGTCGGTCACGATACGGATCGCCGGCGAGCCTTGCCCGGCGTCGCCGATCGGGATGTCCCAGCTACCGCCGCCCGGCCCGGTGAGCACCAGCCGGAGCCGCAGTGCCCGGCCCAGGCCAGTCGCGGCCGCGCCGCGTGGCAGCAGCCTGGCCGCGAGTTCGGTCATCCGGCGCAATGTCGGCGGATCGGGCACCGACGGTGGCAGCCCGGCCACGCGGCGGATGTCATTGTCGTGCGTCCACAGCTCAAACGCGCGGGCGACCAGCAGATCGGGCAGCGGCAGCCGCATGCCGTGCAGGGCGAGCTCAGCGTCGGTCGTACCCGCGGCCCTGACCAGTGTCAGCGTGCGGTCGATGGCGCTTCGCCAGTCCGCGCGGATCTGAGCGGGCGGCCGCCCTGACTGGCGTGCCGCCGCTGGCTGGGTGGAGCCGACGTGATCGGCCCCGGCGACCGCGGGATCGCCGGACAGGCAACTGTGCATGTCGGCTTCCACGCCGATCAGATGGCCAGCAAGCCCGCGCACGTCGAGACCGCGCAGCACGACCCTCTGCCAATCGCGGTCGGGCAGTCCTTGCAGCAGGGCGTGAAGTGCGTCGGCGGCGCGGCTGAACGCCTCGGCGGGGGGGACGGCCGCGTTCTCGCCGATCCAGTGACCTGGCGGGCGCGCCTGCGCCGACGCCGCGAGTACCCGCTCCCGCAGGCCGGCAGGCAGCATCACGGACGCACGCTCCCCGGCCGTCATGACGACTCCAGCAGCCGCCGGTCGAGCACGGACTCCAGCTTGGCCAGCGCGAGCCTCAGCCGTGATTTGGCCGTGCCCTCGGGAATGCCGGCCGCCTGGGCCACCTCGCGGCAGGTCATGCCCTCGAAATAGGCGAGTTCGACGACCCTGCGCTGCCCGTCGGGCAGCAGCCTGACCGCCGCGCGGACGACGCTCGCCGCCTCGGCAGCCGCCACCTCATCGTCGACCGCAGGCTGGGCCTGCCAGGGAGTCATCCGGTAGTGCCGTTCCTGCCGCGCGATCCGCCGCAGCTCGCTGCGTACCAGGTCAACCGCGCGGTGCCGGGCGAGTACGGTGAGGAAAGTTCGCAACGTGCTGATCGCGGGGTCATAGCGGTCAGGATGCCGCCACAACTCGACGAACACCTCCTGCACGACATCCTGCGCTGCGGCAGCCTGTCCGAGCACGCGCAGTGCGGCGCCGTAGACAGCGGGGGCGATGCGGTCGAGCGCCTCGGCCAGAGCGTGCTCGTCACCGGCTGCCAGGCGGGCCACCAGCAGCTTGTCCGTCCCCTCCACAGCTGAGACGCTAGCGCGTTCCGCGACCGGCCGGCAACGCTCCGGCATCACCCGCGCCGGGACCCATTCATCCAGGCGCGGCGGGTCGAGCTTCGCCAGCAACGCAGCCTCCCATGCCGGACGACGACACCAGGAGTACGCCGCTGGTCAGGCAGCCGGATCAGTCCGGCGCGTCTAGGCTTGCCGCATGGCACAAAGCCCCGAGGACATGCTGAGCGCGGTCAGGCGGCTGCTGCGGATCGCCTACGACCAGAACCGGTGAGCCCACAGGCTCGCGGCGAACGGAGGACACCATCAGCACCGAGGCAGTTTTCGCTGGCTGGCCGGCCGGCGCCGACACCGCCGTCGCACTGACTTTCGACGTTGACGGCGAGGCGCCCTGGCTCGGTGAGGGTCAGGAATTCGACCGCCGGCTGACCATGCGGTCGCTTGGCCGGTTCGGGCCGGGCCGCGGCCTCGCCAGGATTCTGGAGTTGCTGGCCAGGCATGAGATCACCGCGACGTTCTACGTGCCAGGGCATACCGCCGATCAGCATCCGGCGGCGGTGACCGCGATCGCCGCGGGCGGCCATGAGATCGGCCACCACGGGTATCTGCACCTGGCCAGCGAGAACCTGGACGCGGGCGGGCAGCGTGCCGAGCTTGAGCAGGGGCTGGACGCGCTCGGCCGGCACGGGATCCGGCCGATCGGCTACCGGTCACCTGGCTGGGAGATCGTGCCTGAGACCCTGGCGATGCTCACCGAGCTTGACTTCAGCTACGACAGCAGCCTGATGGCCGATGACCGGCCCTACTGGGAGACCAGCGGCGCCGGCCAGCTGCTTGAGATACCCGGGCACTGGAGCCTGTGCGACTGGCCCTACTTCGGCTGGACCCCGTACCACGGCGGCCTGCTCGCCGACCCGGTCGCGGTCGAACGGATCTGGCTTGAGGAATACCAGTCGGCACGCGAGGACCGCAGGGCGGTTACCTACACGATGCATCCCGAGGCCATCGGCCGCGGCTATCTGATGCGGATGCTGGACAGGTTGATCACCGCGATGCGGGAAGCGGGCAGCCCCTGGTTCGCGACGCATGCTCAGATCGCCGCTCTCGCCGGGCCCCCGGCCGCGAATGCCGCGCAGCCGCAGGCCGCCGCCGGTTAGCCACCGCCGCGCGGCCGCGCCAGACTCGGCCTCAGGGAACCCGGCCTCAGGGAACCCGGCCTCAGGTAACTGGCGGCCTCAGGTAACTGGCGGCGGCGTTCCGTCCACGCTCGCGGCCAGCCAGGTGTCCCACCCGCAGGCTGCACACGCCGCGCGGAACGCCGATCTGGCGAACTCCAGGGCGGCGGCCTGCGGGTCAGGGCTGGCCTGGATGTCCTCGTCATCGAGCACGTACTCACCAAGCGCCGCGTCCCAGCGGGCGGCCTGCGGCGAGAACTCAAGCTCGGAGAAACCCTCGGGGGCAGGGTGCGCGTAGGCGTAGAACGCCGCCTTGCCGTACCTCGCGTCACCAGGCCACCAGCCGACGGCGATCTCCTGCGCGTCCATTGCGTTGCGCATGATGAAGTCATCGCCCGGCGGCGTGGCCGAGCGGCCGGAGAACAAGCTCACCGCCAGGTCGAAGGACCCCCACCAGGAATTCACCGGCGTCGAGCGGCCGCGGTACGGCGCACGGAAAGTGGCAAGCACCTGCGCGACCCTGGTCGCCGCGGCGAAGTAGGCGGCCACCTGAGCCTGGTCATAGTGGGCGTGCTCATCATCGGAGTCCAGCGGCGTGCTCCAGGGCACCTCTTGGGGCCTGGCGTCGATTTCCACCGGGCCGGCCACCAGGCGCACCGCCGCGAGCACGTCCCTGGTCACCTCGCCGACCTGGCGATCGGGAGTCAGCGGGATCCTTATCACCTGGCCCGCGCTGTGCTCCACGATGGCCTCGTGGAACCGCAGGTCGAGTGCGATGCCCACCGCTCCCGACCCATCGGGAGCGGGCAGCGGTGCGGTCTCCCAACCTCGCGTGGTCAGCCGCAGCGCCGCGTGCTGCAACTGCGGCTCGGCCGGCGCCAGGTGCGCCGCGAGCTTGCCGAGCACCTGGGTGTGCGCGTGCAGCGTGTCACACGTTGCACGCCATTGTGAATACGAGAGTGCGGGCCAGCCCAGCGACATGACCGCACGCTACCCGACCGGCAGGCGGGAACTCAACGACCGGCAGCGCACCCGCTGGCACCGAGGCCCGATCAGGCGGGCAGCTTGCGGATCGGGTCGTGCAGCCTGACCGCTCCCGAGCTGACGACGCGGGCGTTCAGCCCGCGCAGCCGCAGCGCCCGGCCGGCCCGCGAATTGACGAATCGCCAGGCCTCGTTGCCGAATCTCGCAGCGAATTTCTCGCAGCCCAGATGGGGCTTTCCGGTGACCTCGATCAAGGCCCCGCCGACGGCAAGCCTGGTGCCGACCGGCAGGTTGGCCGGGCTGAGGTCCAGATCGACGTACAGCTGATCTCCGGCCAGCATCCGCCGGTCCTGGTCCTGAGCGACGAGCTGGGCCGCGCGCACATTCATGACCGTCAGCTGCGCGTCGGGATTGGCCATCCCGTCCACGCTGTCCCTGCTGCCGCGAACCGGCCAGGTGTCGCCGACCAGGCCCACGCGCGTGTCCAGCATGCCTTCGGTCAGCACTTCCCGCTCGCCGACGGCCGGCCTGCGCACGATCAGCTCAACCGTGCCAGCCTCGGCCGGCGAGCCTGCCACCTCGTCAAGTCCGGCTTCCAGCTCTGCGGTCGTAAGGTGCCGCACTGCGGTGCTGAGATGTTCCACACCGCGATGATCTCCCGGCAGGCGCCCAAAAGCGAACTTGTTTGCCGCTGCCGCCGGGGCCCTCTGGTCAGATCCGACGGCTGCTCCACCGGCGGCGCCGCGACCGGCCGCGCTCCAGCCCGGTGACCCGGAGCAGCAGCAGCACGACGATCGCGCCGATAATCGAGCCGATGATTCCGGCCGTATAGAAGTGACGTACCTCAAGCGTGTGGGCGAGGATCAGCCGCTGCAAGAAGCCACCGACGAAAGATCCCACCACGCCGAGCGCGATGGTCCCCAGTATGCCGATGTCATCACGGCCAGGAACGAGCAGCCTGGCGATCAGGCCGGCGATCAGCCCGATGACGAGAAGAACGACGATGAATTCGACCATGCCGCTACCACTACCTGAATTTGCCGCGATCATGCAGAAAGACTGACCGCCAGGTTATTGCGGCCGCGGCGGCTGCGGTGGCACGGCGGTACCGGCGCCCGCCGGAGCCGTCTGCGGCCAGCCTTGCCCAGAGCGCCTGGCCCGGCGCTGCGCGCGCCGTTCCCGCCGTCGGCGCCATGCGGTGCGGATGCGCGCGGCCAGCAGGGCGACGCCGACCACGCCAAGCAGCAGCAGGACCGCGGCCACCGCCGCGGCGATCGCCGGGTGCAGCAGCGCGAAGACCACCATGCCGGAGACGGTCAGATCCTCGAGCACGCTGGCGACGATGTTGCTGACCGGCTCGGGGCTGGTGTTGACGCCCAGCCGCACTCCGGTCTTGACCAGATGAGTGGCCAGCGCGCTGCCGCCGCCGAGCGCAGCGGCCGCGGTAGCCGCCGCCAGCGAGCCGTGACCGTGATGCGCCATCAGCACGCCGATTGCGCCGCCGAGGACCGGCCGGATCGCGGTGTGCACCAGATCCCAGGCCGAGTCGACATAGGGGATCTTGCCTACCACGAACTGGCAGCAGAACAGCACTCCGGCGGCGGCGAGCACGTCGGTCCGCTCCAGCGTGGGCGGCACCGGCGACATGTGTCCGTACCTGCCGAGCAGGCCGAGCATGAGCATGACGGCGTAGGAGTTGATGCCGCTGGCCCAGCCGCTGGTGAAGATCAACGGAATGCCGGACACCGGGCCCCCAAGATCACTTAATGCCCACCGGGCGGTCGCAATCGCGCCAGAACTCTACCGAACCAGGACGCTAGCCGCGAGCTTCGCAATCACCAGCTTGTCTGGCACAGCCGCAATGCCGCGTGCCGGAGGGCCTGACCAGCCGGGCCTGGCCGGCTGGGTGCAAGGGCCGCCGCCCGGGCACAAGGGCCGGCCGGGTGCAAGGGCCGCCGGCCGACCGGGCACAAGGGCCGCCGCCCGGATGCAAAAGGCCGCCGCCCGGGCACAGGGGCCGGCCGGGTGCGAAGGCCGTCGGCCGGCCGGGTACAAAGATTCAGTGCCCTTCCTCGTCGGGACCTCAGGCTGGCAGTATCGGCACTGGCGCGGCGTGTTCTACCCGCCGGACGTGCCACAGCGCCGGTGGCTTGAGCATTACGCCAGCCAGTACGCGACCGTGGAGAACGACGGCACTTTCTACCGGCTGCCGGCCCAGGAGACCTTCGCCGGCTGGCAGGCAAGGACCCCGGCGGACTTCGTGATGGCGATCAAGGCCAGCAGGTTCCTCACCCACGTCAAGCGGCTGCGCGATCCGGCGGAGCCCGCGGCCCGCATGATGAAGGCTGCGGCCGGGCTCGGCCGCCGGCTCGGCCCGATCCTGCTCCAGCTCCCGCCCAGCCTCAGCGCCGACCCGGCCAGGCTCGCCGAGTGCCTGGAAGCCATCGCCGCGGCCGACCGCACCGCCAAGATCGCCGTCGAGCCCCGGCATCCGTCCTGGTGGACAGACCAGACCCGGCAGGTGCTCGCCGCACACGACGCCGCACTGTGCTGGGCGGATCAGCTCGGCCGACCGGTTACTCCGCTGTGGCAGACGGCCGGCTGGGGGTATGTCAGGTTTCACCAGGGAGCCGCCAAGCCGTGGCCGCGCTATGGCGCTCAGGCGCTCAGGTCGTGGGTTGGGCGGATGGCGCAGGCCTGGCCAGATGACGCCCCCGTCTACGCGTACTTCAACAACGACCAGCTCGGCGCGGCGATCGCCGATTCGGCCGCGTTCGCCAGCCTCGCCAGCGAGGCCGGGCGCACGGTCACCCGCGTTCCCGCCGCCGGCCGGACTACATAGCACCCGGATCGCATAGCACATTGCTGAACACGGTCAGGCCCGGTGCAGGAAGGCATTGGCGATCGGGCCGGCACTGCTCGCCCCGAAGCCGCCGCCCTCCACCAGGACGGCGAAGGCCAGGTCGCCGCGGTAGCCGATGAACCAGCCGTGCGATCGCAGATGGGTCCCTACGAGGTACTCGGCGGTGCCGGTCTTGCCGTACACCCCTGGCCCGAAGCCCACCCCGGCAGCGGTGCCGCTGGTCACCACCGCGCGCATCATCGGCCGCAGCGCCGCGAGCACCGCGCCGCTCAGCGCTTGCGGCTTGGCGAGCTGGCGCGGCGCCGGGCTGATCACCAGCCGCGGCGGGCGCCAGGTCCCGTCGGCCACGGCCGCGGCCATCGCCGCCTGGCTAAGCGGATTCACCAGGTCGGCGCCCTGCCCGAAGGCGTCGGCCGCCAGGTCAACCGGGGAACGCGGCAAGCTGAACGCCCCGAGCTTGGCCGGGATGCCGAGCGCCGGCCTGACGTTGAAGCCGTAGGAAGCGGCCATCGCCGCGAGCGCGTTCCCGGTCAGCCGCTGGGTGGCGAGCAGGACGAACGTGGAGTTGCAGGACACCGCGAACGCGTTCAGCAGGCTGGTGACGCCCAGGTGCTCGTTGGCGTCGTTGTGGAACGTCCGGCCGTCAATCGTCACCTGGCTCGGGCACGGAACCTGGCTGGATGGGGTCAGGCCCGCTCTGGCCAGGGCTGACGCGGTGACGACCTTGAACGTCGAGCCTGGCGGGTAAATGCCGGCGAGCGCACGGTCAAAGCCGCCTGGGCGCTCTACCACCGCGAGGACCCTGCCGGTCGATGGCTGGACCACCACCATGTCGACGGGCTTGGTCGTCCGCGCCGCGGCCACCGCGGCGGACGCGGCACGCTGCACGAACATCTCGATGCTGGTGCGCACCGGCAGGCCGGGGGACGAAGCGAACCTGGCCACCGTCCGGTCCACCCGGCGGCCAGGGCCGAGTATGCGCACCGTGAGCGAAGGTCGTCCGGCCAGCCTGGCCTGGTACGCCTGCTCGATGCCGCCAAGCCCGATCGGGTCACCGGCCTTGTACGGCGCGCCGAGCGCCTTGGCCCGCGCGGCCGTCGCGCGTGCCACGACGCCGGTCAGCAGCGCGATGGAACCGGACTCGGCGACGGCCGATGCCGAGCTGAGCACGGTGCCGTCGGCGCCGAGCACCGGTGCCCTGGCCGGCCAGCCGCCGCTGAGCGCGAACCGCTCTCCGGCCCGCAGCGAGGGGTAGATGGCGGCCGGACTCCAGTTCACCAACCAGCGGCGGTCGCGGATCAGCAGCCTGAGCAGCCCCTGGTAGGTCCAGACGTGCCCGCCAGCCAGCACGTCCGCCGCGGTGAAGCGCGCCAGCGCGGTGCCGCCGCTGACGGTGACCCGGCGCAGGGTCAGGTGCGTGCTGCGCACGCCGAGCTGCGCCGACGCCTGCGTCAGCCAGCCGCCCACCCCGTGCCGTGGCAGCCGCACGCTGACCGCGTTCATCGCCTGGTAGTCGCCTTGCTGCCAGGCCCGAAGGTAGGCCGCGGCGGTCTGCTGCGGGCTGCCCTTGGTGCGCAGCAGCAGGTATCCGCCGCCAGCCGCACCGAGCCCGGCGATCAGCACGGCGCCGGCCAAGGCGATCACCAGGATGGCCGGCCGCCGCCTTTGCCGCGGGGTCCCGGCGCGCCGCCCCCTGCGTGGCCGCTTGGCCGGCTCCTCCACCTGGCCCGAGCCATCCGCCGGCCCGTGCTGCCAGGCCGACGGCGATCCCATGTCCTCGCGCCAACCCGGCGGCTGGCCCTGGCCCTCCCGCCAGCCTGACCGCTGACCCGGTCCTTCGCGCCAGCCGGGCGGCTGGCCGGGGCTCTCCCGCCAACCCGGCGGCTGAGCCGGATCGTCGCGCCATCCAGGAGGCCGGCCAGGATCCTCGCGCCAGCCAGGCTGCTGCGCCTGCCCCTGGTACCAGCCAGGCGGCTGACCAGGGCTCTCGCGCCACCCAGGCGGCTGACCAGGGCTCTCGCGCCACCCAGGCGGCTGAGCTGGGTCATCGTGCGCGCCGGACTCGGGCCGCTGGTCTCGGTAGAACTCACGGTCCCAGTAGGGCGGCTGCCCCGCTTCGGGCTGGCCGCTGCCATCCGCGCCCTCGGCGCGCTTGCGGTGCGTACGGCGTTGACGCATAGCTCAGCCCCTCGCCTCGCCCATCGCTGTCCGCCGATCCGCCCGATCCGCCGGATCCCCGGACGAGCTCAGCGGAATACTAGCCGGACATCCGATATGGAAGGGGTCAAGCCGGTCCAAGCCGGTCTTCGACCGGGCCGCTGGTAAGTTAAACAGGGACGACTGGCTGGGCGAGGAAAGGGAGATCCGGGCATGGACAGGACGCTGGGCGCCGGGGACCTGGAGTCGCTGCGCAAGGATTTCGCTGCCAGCCCGCTGTACCGGCTGGCGCAGAACGCCGTGACCAGGGTCACGTTGGATGACGTCGCGATCAACCGGGAGATCATCAACAGCACGGATCACTCACTGTCCGTGCTCCTTGATGACTGGAAGGTGACCAACCAGGAGCGCAGCGGCCGGTGCTGGCTCTTCGCCGGGCTGAACCTGCTGCGGGTGGGCGCCATGCGAAAGATGGGGCTCAAGGAATTCGAGTTCTCGCAGAACTACATCATGTTCTGGGACAAGATCGAGCGAGCGAACTATTTCCTTGAGGCCATTATCGAAACCGCGGAACGCGACATTGACGACCGGACCATCGCCTTCATGCTTGACTCCGTGGCCGACGATGGCGGCCAGTGGAACATGTTCGTGGCCATTGTCGCCAAGCACGGCCTCGTCCCCAAGCAGTTCATGCCGGAGACGAACAGCTCAAGCAACACTGGCCGGATGAACTCCGTGCTGCGCAGCCTGCTGCGCCAGGGTGCGAAGTCGGTGCGGGCGGCGGCGGCGCGCGGACCGGAGGCCGCACGCGCGGAGAAGGCGGACATCTTGCGCGTGGTCTACCGGGTGCTGTGCATACACCTCGGTACCCCGCCGGACAGCTTCGACTGGCAGTGGACCGACAAGGACCGGCAGTTCCACCGGGACGGGCAGCTCAGCCCGCGTGACTTCGCGGCCAGCTACGTGGATCTGCCGCTCGCGGACTACGTGTGCCTGGTCCACGACCCGCGCCCGTCGAGCCCGCTCGGCCGGACCTTCACCGTGGAGTACCTGGGCAACGTGCTCGGAGCCCCGCCGGTCATCTACCTCAACGTGGACGTGCCGATGATGAAGGACATCGCGGTGCGAACCCTGGAGGGCGGCGAGCCGGTGTGGTTCGGGTGTGACGTCGGCCAGATGATGAGCAACGAGTACGGCGTGTGGGACGCCGGCCTTTACGACCTGTCATCGGTGTACGACACCGACTTCACCCTGGACAAGGCCGATCGCCTCATCTACCACGAGACGATGATGACCCACGCGATGCTGTTTACCGGCGCGGACGTGCTCGACGGCGTGATCCGCAAGTGGCGGGTGGAGAATAGCTGGGGCGCCGACAAGGGCAAGGACGGCTTCTACACCATGAACGACTCGTGGTTCGACGAGTACGTCTTCGAGATCGCGGCGCGCAGGACGGCCCTGCCGGCCGACCTTCAGGAGGCGCTGGACACCGAACCGATCGTGCTGCCTGCCTGGGATCCGATGGGTGCGCTTGCCCGCTAGCCGGCTGATCGAGATCGCGCCGGTGGCCAGCAGGTGAGTCCTGCGCCGACTGCCAAGTTACGCTGAACACGCTGACCAGAGCAGCCAGAGCGTTCAGCAGCACTTGACAAAGCGTGTCATGCCGCCGCGCGGCGTGGCACGCAGCGGGCGAAGGAGCGTTGGCGTGGTGATCCGCCATTGGGTCGGGCGAGGTGCGCAGGCGCGGTATTCGGTGCCTGAGGACTGGGCGTCTGGCAGTCGGGGCCTGCGGCGCTGGCGCGCGGTCGGCGAGCAGACCGGCGCCCACCACACCGGCTTCGACGTCAGCGAACTCGACCCTGGCGGCACGATCCCGGCCCACGTGCATTCCTTCGAGCAGGTGCTCTACCTGCTCGAAGGCACGCTTACGCTGCGTACCTGCGACGGGGCGTTCCTGCTGTCCGATGGCCACTACGGCCTAGTGCCCGCCGGGATGCCGCACGCCTTTGTCAACGCGGGCGGCCGCACGGCGCGCTGGGCGGACATGCAGTCACCGCAGCCAAGGTCTGGCTATGGCGGCGACACCTTCCTGGTCCCACCGCTGCCCGGCTTCCAGGCCGCCCCCATCGACGTGCGCGATCCGCGGAACAGGTACTTCGGCCACATCAGCGCCGACCACATGGATCCCGGGCGGCAGACCCAGGATCTGCTCGCGGTCTCGGCGAGCATGCGCACCGCGCTGCTCGTGTACAGCGGGATCACCGTGAAGATGATGGCCGACAGCGATCTCGGCGCGGTGGCCAGCACGATGTTCATGGTGCAGTACGTTCCCGGCGGCTTCGCAGGCGCGCATGACCATCCGTTCGAGGAGACGTACCTGATACTCGACGGCGAGGTCAGGGGCAGCTTTGACGGGCAGGAGTACCTGCTAGGGCCCGGCGACATCGCCTGGGCAGGGGCCGGGTGCGTGCACGCCTTCGAGTGCGATGGCCCGGAGCCCGTGCGCTGGCTCGAAACCCAGGCTCCGGCACCGCCGCCGCGCCACTCTTACCGGTTCGCCAGGGACTGGGACTATCTCAGGGACCGCCTGAAGGGCACCAGCGGCAGCAGAGCGGAGGATGATCAGCGATGACCGGGGAAGGCAGGACCGCCCTCATTGTCGGCGGCACCAGCGGGATCGGCCTTGAGGTGGCACGCCAGCTGGCCGGCAGCGGCGACACGGTCGTAGTTTCCTGCCGCGATGCGGACCGGGCACGGCGGGCAGCCGAATCGATCGGGCCGGCGGTCAGCGGCATCGCGTTCGACCTGACCAGGCCGCACGAGATCGCCGCCGCGCTGGCCGGTCTGGCCGGGATCGATTACCTCGTCCTTGCCGCCATCGAGCGTGACGACAACAGGGTCGCCGACTACGACATCGACCGGGCGATCCGGCTCGCCACGCTCAAGCTGGTCGGCTACACCGAGGTCGTGCACGCCGCCACGCCCAAGATGAGCTCCGCGGGCTCGATCGTGGTCTTCGGCGGCCTGGCGAAAGACCGCCCTTATCCGGGTTCGACTACCGTGTCGACGATCAACGGCGGGGTGACCGGGATGGTGCACACGCTCGCCGCCGAACTCGCGCCGATCCGGGTCAACGCGATCCACCCGGGCATCGTCGGCGACAGCCCGTTCTGGAGCGCGAAGCCGGCCGCCGTGCTCGACCCGATCATCGCCCGCACCCCGACCGGCCGCCTGGCGCGGATGAGCGAGGTCGCGGACGCGGTGCTCTTCCTGCTCCGCAACCCGAGCGTGAACGGCATCCAGCTGGCCGTCGACGGCGGCTGGATGCTGCGGTGACCATCGATCCTGTCGAACACAGGCTCGGGCAGCGGATCAGGGGCTCCCGGCTGGAGCGCGGGCTCAGCCTGCGCAGCCTGGCCAGCGCCGTCGGTGTGTCAGCGAGCCTCATCTCGCAGATTGAGAACGGCAAATGCCGGCCATCTGTGAGCACGCTGTACGCGATCACCACTGCGCTCGGAGTGACAATCGACGATGTTTTCGGCCGTGCCGAGGGTTCGCCGGTGTGGGCGGGGGCGGCAGTGCGCCCGATGGCCGGCACTGGCCAGGCCGGCGCACAGGAACCTGGCGCTGCCCGGCCGCCGTCCGGGCCGATCGGGGCAAGCTCGGCGGCGGCTCTCGCGGTGCTCGCCGCAGGCCATGAACGGCGGCTTGGACCGGTGGTACGGCCGCATCAGCGAGAAGTGCTCGAGCTTGACTCCGGCGTGACCTGGCAGCGGCTCGGGCACGTGCCTGGCGGTCCGGCCGATTTCATCCTGGCGACCTATGCCCCCGGCGGCAGCTCGTCAAGCACCGGACAGCTGATGCGGCACGCAGGGACCGAATACGGCCTGCTGACCGAAGGCACGCTGATCTTGACCCTCGGCTTCGGCGATCACCTGCTGTCGGCCGGAGACGCCGTCTGCTTCGAGTCGTCCACCCCGCACAGGTACCGCAACGATGGCACCGAGCCCGCGGCTGGCGTCTGGTTCGTGGCCGATGCGGACGTGCGCTGACCCCTCGCGATGCGGCCGCGCCAGGACGGTCAGGCCCCGGCGTCCTTTCTCGTGCTCTTCCATCGCGCCGACCCGGCGTCCCACTCGGTGTAGGTGTAGGGGTTGGCGAGCACCTTTGCCTGCGGGACCTCCGGGTGCATGCCCTCTTTCCATGCGTCCGGCCCTAGCTCGGCCATCAGGTAGTCCACCGTCTGCCCGACCACCTGCCTGGCCTTGCCGAGGTTGGCCCCGATCAGGCGATGATCATGCTTCACGACGCGGCCGTTGACCACGACCGTGTGCACGTCGGCGCGCTGGGCCTGGAACGCCACCTGACCGAACGGGTTGAGCAGCGGGAACATCACCGGCGATGCGTCGTTCTTGATCAGCACGACGTCGGCCTTCTTGCCGGGCTCCAGGCTGCCCACGGCGCCGTCGAGCCCAAGCGCCCGCGCGCCGCCCATGGTGGCCCAGTTCACCACCTGCTCGGCACGCAGGTGGCAGTGCGTCACGGTTTCCTGCCTGCCGTGCGCCTCCAGGTGCTCACGCGACCTGTCTGCTCCCAGCGTGGCCCGCATGGCGGAGAACAGGTCACCGCTCCACCAGACGCTGGTGTCCATCGACAGCGACACGCCGATGCCGTGCTCGCGCAGCTTCCAGGTCGGCGGGTAGCCCTGGCCAGCGCTCTGCTCGCTCTCGGTGGCGACCGAGGCCGTCCCGCCGGTGGCGGCGATGCGGTGGTAGGAGTCGGCGGTGAGTGTTGTGGCGTGCACGTAGATCGTCGCTGGCGTCATGAAGCCGTTCTCATGCATCAGCCTGATGCCGTCATCGTTGGTGGCGCCCCACACTCCGGCATGGGTGGTGACCGGGGCGCCAAGCTCGCGGGCGACCTCGAAGGCCGCCCGCTCTGGGAACTCGGGGTCGCCGGTCACGTCGAAGGCCATCTGGAAGCCGAGCATGTCGTTGCCGCTGGTGAAGCGGCGGTTCACGAAGGCGCGGAACTCAGGGGCCGCCGACCAGACCCACGGGCCCTGCTGGATGTTGCCGTAGGCGAGCAGGAACCTTCCCGGCACTTCCTCAAGCGCGTCGACGGCCGCGTCGGCGTGCTCCACCGTCTGCAGGCCGTGTGACCAGTCCACTGTCGTGGTCACCCCGGCGTCGACGGCCTCGATCGCCGACAGCAGGTTGCCCGCGTAGATGTCCTGCGGCCGGAAGACCTTGCCCCAGTTCAGGTAGTACCAGACGAAGTACTGGGTCAGGGTCCAGTCGGCACCGTAGCCGCGCATTGCGGTCTGCCACATGTGCCGGTGGGTGTCGATCATCCCGGGCATCACGATGCCGCCGCTCGCGTCGATCTCGGCGGTGCCGTCAGGCACAGCCAGGCCGGTGCCAACCGCGGCGAGACGCTCGCCGCTGATCAGCACGTCGGCGTCGGGCAGCACCTGGCCGGAATCGTTCATCGTGAGCACGGTGCCGTTGCGGAAAACGACCGGCCGGCCGGCCGCGAAATCGGACTCGGCCCGGCCCGGCTGTCCGCGGGCCGGCAGGTCAGCAGTTGACACGGGATTACCTCCGGCTTCTCACCAGATTCCGGTGTGCATCGGCATCATACATAGCGGTGCGGGAGTGTCCAGTATCTCTGAACCAACGTGGCTGGCGCATCGAACCGGGCGAGTCGGGCGTGGCCACCGCTGGTCCGCTGCCGGCAAGCAGACGTGCCGCCCGTAACCGCAGACAAGGCAGTCAGTACTGGCCGTCCCGCGGCCGAAATGCCGCCGGGGATGTCATACCGGTACGGTCCTGGCAGGACGGCCGCTGGCCTTTGTCCATCGCACCGGGTCCATCGCACCGGGTCGGCGCTGATCGAGCTCGCCATCCTGGCGAGGGAAACTGGGGGCGGAGCGCACTGGCCAACCGGGCGGCTGCGCTCTTCCTCAAGCGCGAATACCGGAAGCTGATGAAGAAACTGACGGCCATCGACCGGTTCGCCCTGATCATCAGGACCCACTGCCTCGGCGTGCTAGCGGGCCACGACCCGCAGCCAGACGTCAGCGATCGCCTTGCCCCTGATCGCGCGCAGATCCCAGCACCCGGGAACGGTGAACACATAGCCAGCGCCCCACTCCTGGCCTGGCTTGTCCCAGTTGCTGCCGGTATGGAAGGCCGGTCCCCAGGCCAGCCGGTGCCGCCTGCCGTCCGGGCCGATCGCCACCATCTGTCGCAGCAGGCCCGAGCCGCTGATCCGCCAGACGATCTTCTCCTGGTCACCGGTGCGGGCGGGCAGCGGCTGCGGGAACATCAGCAGTCCCCACAGCGTCGCACCATGCCCGGTGCCCTGCACCTGGGAAAGGCCGCTCATGCCTGGAGTGATCGGTGAGGCAGGCCGGCATCCAGGCGCGCCGAGTGCTGCAGGAGCCGGCGTACTTGCCAGGGTGCTGGCCGCCGTACTTGCCGGGGTGCTGGCCGGCGTACTTGCCGGAGTGCTCGCCCGAGCCGCTGATCCTGGCCGGGCATGCGGGTGCCCGGCGGGATGCGTGCAGCCAGCGAGCAGGCCACTGCACAGCGCCAGCGCCGCCAGCGCAGAACGGCCGATCATGGCAGAATTCTCGGCCACCGAGCGGCCGTCGGCAACTCCGGGCCGGGCCGGGCGGAACCGGGCGCCAAGGCCAGCCGCCATCGCGACCGGTCGGCGCGGGACCATGGCACGGCGGCGCCACAGCCGCAGCGGCTTGTCGCCGCAGCCCCGGCCGTTTCGTGGATTAAGATCGTCATGCCGGATCGTCGGCCGGGCAGCGACCCTCGTGCGCTTGGGCGCGGTGCGCTAGGACGTGACCCAGGGTCCCCTTCCTGGTGTCTGCATGCTGACCCGACGGCGGCCTAGGACGGCGTGGGCGGATCGGACGGCGTGGGCAGCGGTGGCCAGCGCCGGCACCGGTCGCCAGCGATGTCCTGACCGGCTGTGCCGAGCGAGGTGAGTGGCGTCAGCCAATGGATCGTTTGACGCCGCTGGCGCGTTAAGGCGGCGGGCTACCCAGGGAAGCAGGCAATGCGCGCCTGGCCGCACGCCGATCGGCCAGCTGCTAGCGGCGCCGGTGCGCGGATCGCTTGCCGTACTTGGAGGAGTCATGGACTGGTCGGATCTGGAAAGGCTCCAGCCGCGCCTCGCCGGACTTGGCAGCCAGCGGCTGCTCCAACCTGGCGTGGTCCTGGTGGCCACGATCCGCGCTGATGGCACGCCCAGGCTCAGCCCGGTGGAGCCATTCGTGCTGGACGGCGTGTTGTGGCTGTCAATGCTCTGGCGGTCGAGAAAGGCCGTCGATCTGATGCGCGATCCACGGCTTCTTGTGCACAGCGTCATCACCGGCCGGGACGGCGGCGAGGGTGAATTCAAGGTGCGCGGAACGGCTCGCGCTGAGGAGGATCCGCAGCTCTTGCACCGCTATGCCGACGCGGTCAGCGCCAGCCTCGGCTGGCATCCAGAGCCTGGCCGGTTTCACCTTTTCGCCATCGCGATCAGGGAGGTGACGTTCATCCGCTATGACGACGCCACCGGTGACCAGCATGTCGCCAGATGGCCCCCGCCGGTCGAGTTCGTCCGCCGCGGCACGTCAGCGACGAGCCTCGGGGAGTCTGAATACATCCGCGACATCTTGGTCGCGGAGAGCGGCATGGTCAGCTGAGGGCCGCGAGCGCCCGGTCGATCGCCGGTAGCCGCGTGGTCAGGTCGGATAGCGAGATGCGGGAGCGCTCAGGCTCGCCGGCGAGCAGCAGGTTCGCCATTCCTGGGTCGCCGGCCGCCGCCGCAGTAGGAATGCCGTCCAGCATCAGCCGGATCCGCTGCGGCACCGCGTGCAGGATCTCGCGGGCGCTGAGCGCTCCATAGACTGTCGCGATGATCCGCAGCCTCCGAGCTGCGGGCCAGGGGCCAATGTCCCGCCACAACGGCACGCAGTTCCAGGCGATGAACGCGAGTTCGAACAGAGCTGTGGTGGGGCCGGCCAGATCCCAGTCGAAGACGCCGGTGAGCCGGTTGCCGTCGAAGCACACGTTGTAGGGCGCGATGTCGTTATGGCCGATCATCGTGGTGTTATCAACCCGGAAGAATCGCCACGGGCCTGGATGATCGAACCCGGCGACCGCATCGTGGAAGGTGCGCGTCCAGCGGATGATCGAGACTAGCTGGCCGGCGCTGAGCATCTCGGTGTCGATGTCCACCACGCGCCCTGGCAGGTAGGACAAGACTTCCCTGCCCTGATCGTCGTACCCGAGTACCCGCGGCACGGCGGGGACACGGTCGGCCAGGTAGTCAAGCAGGGCGTGCACGGCCGGTGACCACGGTCCGGCGGCGCGGCGCACCGTGCCCCCTACCCGCACCGCGCCGCCGACGTTGCCGCCGGGCAGGCGGATCTCGGTTTCCTCGGACATCGTTTCTCCTGGCGGCGTCCGGCCGGCGGGGCCACGGTCAGGACTCCGCGGCGGCCCAATCGTTCAGCACCTGGTGGATGTCGGCGAGCCGCTCGTCGTTCCACTCGAACGCGGGGTCGGGTTCGAGGAACGCCGACGCGATGCAGGCGGCGCCCAGGGCCGGCAGCGACCACTCCTGCATCGTTGCGGCGCCGAACGGGCTCGCCTTCGCCCGGTCGGTGACGATGCCGGGGGCGGCCATCGCCATGATGACCAGGCCATGCAGGGTCGCCGTCAGCAAGGTGGCAACGGTCTGGAAGCTGGTACCGAACTCGGGCCTGAGCCGGTAGCCGAAGAGCGTGGCAAGCTGCCCCCAGGCCTGGGTGATCCTGCCGATGCGGTCTTGCTCTGACTCAGCGAGCGCGGTCCGCACCTGCTCGCGGAGCTCGCCATCGGACAGGCCGACGAAGGTGGCGTGCAGAGCAAGATAGGTCCGCCAGCCCGCCGACTCGCAGACAGCCTCGAAATCGAGGAGCGACAGCCGCCTGAACAGCTCGACGACAAGGTTATGGCGCAATTCGGGATGGCCAAGCCAGTCTGCGTGCTCGGCCACGACCGACCTGATCATCTCGACCTCGTCGCGGATGATCTCAGGCGCCGCGCCGTGCGCTAGCTCCTTCACCAGGTCGGACAGGAACAGGTCCTTGTACGGCCACCGGCGGTAGACGGCGCTGCGGGAGACGTCCGCCTCGCGAATGACATCCTCGAAACTGATGTGGTCCAGGCTCACGGTCAAGCCGGTGCGGTTGACCATGGCCACGGCGGCGCTGAGCATCCGCTCCTCGGTCTGGTGATCAGAGAGCCTGCGGCCCCTTCGGGCAAGGCCCGTGGGCGCCTGCGTGTCGCTGCTCATCCGTGACCGCCGATCATCCGAAGCCGCCTAGCAAGGGTCTTTGGACTCTATGTCTGGAGTTCTGAATCCGGGATTCTGGAGTTGATACCTAACCTTTTCATCGCAGACTGCGCCGGGCAAGAGAGCCGGCCCCGGATCGCGGGACCGACCGCCGTGGCGGACCTGGGCCGACTGGGTGCGGAACGTGCGTGCCGCTGGCGGGCGGGGTACCCTCCGGCGCTGCCGTGCCGTGGCGAGCGAGCCGGTCGAGCTGCCGGTGAGCGAGCGAGGCCCGGTGATCAAGCGCTACGTGCGTCAGGTGCCGGGGCGTGCCGAAGCACCCGGCAGCCAAGCCGGGCATATGAAACATAGCGAACTGTGAATGGAGTAGCGCGACGTTAGTATTTCACGTTCATTTCTGTCATCACGCCGGCGTTTTCTCTGGTGTTTACCGGACAGCGCCTGCCGACACAGCTAACGTGTCGGAATGTCAGGCGCAGCCTCGCCGCGTCAGGTGACTTCGTCGCCGGTCCCCGCGAGTCTGCGCGCCCTTCGCGTGATCGGACCTTAATGTCCCCTCTGATACGCAAGGCGTTCAGCCACGTCGCAGCCGCAGCGGTCCCTGTCGGGATGGCCGCGGCTTTCGCATTTCAGGCGCCAGCCGCCAGCGCGTCGCCAACGGCGTCGGCCAACCCAGCGGGCACCACCAACCTGCTTGGCCTGACACGACCGCACGCTCCGGTGTTTCCTGCCACCACCAGGCACCGGCGGGCACGCCGGCTGCGCGCGTACTCGTGGGCGAGGCGGCAGGCCGGCCACCCGTATGTCTTCGGCGGCATCGGACCCGGCTTTGACTGCTCTGGCCTGGTGATGATGGCGTATCGGCACGCGGGAGTGCATCTGCCCAGGACCACCTCGGGGATGTTGTCCAGCCCGCTGCTTGTCAGGGTTCGGCACCCACGAATGGGTGATCTCGCGTTCTACGGCTCCGGGCATGTGGAGTTGTTCCGCAAGTGGGGCTTTACCTTCGGCGCGCACGACTCCGGGTCGTCGATCAGCCTCATTCGATACGGGTGGGGCTGGAATCCAACGTCGTTCTACCGGGTGCGCTGAGGCACCGGAGCGCTGAGGCACCGGAGCACTGACGCACAGCCCAGGATTCTGCAGGGGAAGGACCCAGCCATTGATTCCGGCTGGGGATGAGCCGTGGCTCATCCCCAGCCGGAGCCCTGCAGTAATCGGATCCGCCATGCCGCACAAGGAGCACGGCACCAACAATCTGGTAGGTCAGCGAAGCACGAGGTCGCGCGCGTCGCGCGTGCTAGGTGCCGGGTGCCTGGGCAGGCTGGCGCCGGACCCGCCAGACCCGCCGGACCCGCCAGACCCGCCGGAGCCGCCGGAGCCGCCGCGGCGAGCCTGACCGCGCCTCGCGATGCCCGCGATCGCGAGGATCGCGACCGAGAGCGTGACCGCCGCGCCAACCAGAACGGCCACTGCCATCAACGCGCTGTTCAGAAGTTGCATGTCGACCATCTGAGACACCTCCGCGGAGCCGTTAACGTCGTAAACTACTGCTACTGTAAGACGTGATGATAAACGCTGTCAACTCTCTGAGCAGTGTTAGCTAAACGAGACGCGGATGTGGATCTTCCGCTGAGCCGCAAGGCACGGCAACAGCCGGGGCAAGCGGCCCTGAGCTGGGAGACCGGCGCTGCCGGGCGTCGGCTCTGGGTGCGCCAGATCCGGCGCTGCGCGGTACTGGCGGTGCCTGTTACCGGTGCGCCGCCCGCTGTTCCACCGGCAACTGTGCGCCGACCAGAGCCGCCAGCATCGGCAGGTGCAGCTCGAACGACGAGCCCTCGCCCACTGTGCTGCTGACCTCGACGGAGCCGTGATGAGCCTCGGCGATCGCCTTCACGATGGCAAGCCCGAGCCCGAATCCTCCGGCCGACCTGCTGCGGCCGGCGTCGATCCGGGAAAAGCGGCTGAAGATCCGGCCGACCTCCGCGAGTGGGATACCCGAGCCGGAGTCGGTCACGGTGATGATCACGGTCTCATCCGCCTGCCGGGCGCTCAGCTCGATCTCGCCGCCCACTTCCGTATGCTCGACCGCGTTCTCGATCAGCGCGTCGAGCGCCAGCGTCAGCCGGTCCCAGTCCCCCTCGACGCTGGCCGAGGCGAGCGCGCCGAGCGTCCACCTGCGCACCACGTGAGTCCACCGGTGCAGGGTCTCGACGAGCAGGTCGGCGATGTCCACGGGGGCCAGGTTCAGGAACGCCGGGCTATCGGTGGAGGCAAGCAGCAGCAGCCGGCTGGTCAGCCGCCGCATCCTGAGCAACTCGTCGACGGTGACCCGCGCGTCTGCCGCGATGGCCTGGTCAGTGGCGGAGTGCTCGATCAGCTCGGCATGGCCAAGCGCGATAGTGATGGGCGTGCCGAGTTCATGCGATGCGTCCTGGAGAAACTGGCGCTGCCGTTCGAGCAGCAGCAGGTTGTGCTCTGAGACGCGCTTCATCTCCTCCATGGCCGCGACCCGCCGCCGGGAGTGCCAGACCATGACGACGAACATCATCGCCACTAGGGGGACCTCGGCGAGGTAGTCCCCGTCCTGTTGCCCCCTGAGCACCTGCCATCCGATCAGGCCGCCCGTGGCCAGGGTTACCGTCACCACCGTCAGCAGCGTGGATCCCAGGCGCCACAGCCGGAAACCGTAGACCACGGTCAAGCTGACCCAGATGGCCAGGAACGGCACCGTCTGCCAGGCCGGGATGAGATGCATGGCCAGCAGATTTAGCCCGATGAAGATCACCCAAGCGATGTCCACCCGGTAGGCAGGAACCCAGCGCAGAATCCGGTTACCACTCATCAAGCCGACACCTCTCGGCGCCCTGCGGCGGCCGGCACGGCCGCACGCCCGGCGCACAGCCCGTCCATCTACCTTCCCCAAGCTTAAGCGCCTAGCGCATCTTACGGCTCCGGGCGGCATTCAGGTAGAGTGCAGCCGCTTCGGGCCTCCTGACCAGCGTCAACCCGCCAGCAAGTCGAGCAGTTCGGGTACCTGCACCCCGGCGGCCATGGTGCAGGTACGGCCGGAAACCAACCGCCATTGCCATGGCTGTGTGCCCTCACGCGCCGGCGGCGCTGAGTGGCTTGACACGGAAAGGCACGTGCTGCTAGATGAGGTATGGCTTGCACGGTATGGCAGAGAACTGACGCCAGGAGGTGACGGCAGAATGAGCTTCACTCCGTTGGTAGCCGTGGGAACGCTGGTTTTCACCTTTGTGAACTTTCTTACCTATCTCGTCTCTAAGAACTGGAACGGCGTAGTGACCCAGCTCATCGCCTGGGCCTCCGGCATAGCCGGGATCTTCATCGCCTCGGCCACGCAGTTTGCCTCGCAAGTCAAGTTCGGCTCTCAGGCGCTGGCAGGCATGAATCCGGGGACGAAGATATTCCTCGGGCTGATCGCCACCTCGATACTCAGCACTGTCAATGAGGTCAAGAAGGCCATTGACAATAAGGATTCAGCGCAGAAGGCGCCGCTGGTGAAGTCGGCCGTCCCGCCGCTGCCGCCCCCCTGACCAGGCGAACGTGACGGTACCGCATCGGCTGCCAAGCGGTCATCGGCGCGGGCGGTCATCGGCACGGGCGGTCATCGGCACGGGCGGTCATCGGCACGGGCGGTCATCGGCACGGCGGTCAGGGCCATTGCCAGTCGGGGATCAGCGGTTCCGGCAGGCCTGAGGCATCGTCGGCGCGATTCACCGGCCCGGTCAGCGGTCCGGCGTGATAGGCGAGCACGAGCTTCTCGACGCGATCAACGAATGCCGCGAACCGCTGCTCGATATCCCAGTCCGTATAGTCTCCGCGCCGCTGGTATAGCTGCCAGCCGACATGCTCAAGCAGCGCCTCGTACTGGCTGAACAGCCGCCAGCGCTGGCCTGCCTGCACCTGCACGGCGGTGGCCGCTATCGCGACTAGGAGGCTGAGCGCCACCGCGGTGACCATGGTGACCGTCGCGGCCGTTCCGTGCGCCCGCGCTCCGGCGGCTACCAGGGTGGGCACGATCGTCGCGCCAGCCACCACCAGCCAGCGGGCGAGGTAGAACGCCCGTTGCGCCCGGCGTCCGGTGAGGTGAGCGTTCAGCACCCGCTCGCCCCACTGATAGCGCAGATACTCCTGTGCCTGCGGATGATCGGACCACTGATCGACCAGAGCCGACGTCAGGCGGGCGATCCGCCGCTGCACCACGCTTCCGCGCCGCAGCTTCAGCCGGCCGGGCAACGCATTAGTCATGGGCCTAGCATGGCCCAGCCCGCCCGCCGTGGTGGCGGTGCCCGCGCCAGCGACCGGAATCGGCTGGCCAGGCCGACGGTCAGGTCCCGCTAGCCGCCCGCGCCGAGCGCTCCAAGCGGCCGCGGTAGTCCTCCCACCACGCCCGGTCGCCTTCTGGCATGTTGTCGTTGTCTGCCCGCAGCCCGGCGGCTCCGTCGATGAGTTCCCTGACAATATCGGCGTGCCCTGCATGCCGATGCGTCTCCGCGATCATGTGGACCAGGATCCGGTGCAGTGTGACCTCGTTCCTGTCCTGCGGCCACCACGGCACGTAACCGATCGCGTCCAGCGCCAGAGCCTGGATCGTGGCGTCTGAATGCGCCCACGCCCGGCGGTACAACCCGACGATCTGCTCCCGCGATTCGTCGGCTGTTGCCCACATGTCGGCATTGGCCTCGGCGCCTTCGTCGAACCAGGGCAGCGGCTCGCCTGACGGACGCCCGAACGTGTCGCCGAGGGACCCGAACTCCACGCTGGCGACATGCTTGACCAGACCGAGCAGGTTCGTGCCCGTCGGCGTGAGCGGCCGGCGGATGTCATACTCAGCCAGCCCGTCGAGCTTCCAGAGCAGGGCCTCCCGCGCGGTCCGCAGGTAACGCTGCAGGTCTGCCTTCGCATCCGATCCGCTCATACCGGGCAGTCTGTCAGCTGGCACCGACAGTCTGAATACCGACGGCGGCAGGCAGACGCCGCTGCAAGCGACGCTACACTGCGCTGGGTCAGCTGGCGATCTTGCCGAGCCTCACGGGGGAGCGGCTGCGGAGGGAGCCTGATGAACAGAGTGGTGACCGGCTACGACCAGGGCGGCAGGCCGGCGATCGTCAGGCAAGGCGAGCCGCCCACCGTCATCCGGGCTGGCTGTTACGTCACCACCGAGCTATAGGTCACGAACCGGACGCCGCCCACGGCCAGCGATTCCGACCTGGCCGCGCGTGCATGGGAACTCGAACCCCCGCTAGGCGGCTCGTGCAGCCCGGCGTGCCGCACGACTGGCAGAACCGGTCAGGCGACCATGTTGTCATGGTCGGCGTCCTGCTCAGCGCCCGCAGGCCGGTGACTCGGGGCGGTCAGCGTTCGCGGTCCTCGCGCCTGGCGGTTGCATCCGCCAGCCGTCGCTCCGCCTGCCTGGCTGCCATGTCGGCTCGGCTGACGTCCTGCCTGGCCTGGCGCCTGGCGCTGTCCGCCTCGGCCCGCGCAGCAAGCGCCGCGTCGAGCGCCGCCCTGAGCTCCGCCACCTTGTCCGCTGCCTCCCGTGCCGCCTGCTCGGCCGTGGCGAGGTCGTCGTGTGCCTTCGCCCGCACCCGGCCCGCCTGCTCAGCGTCACGGCGCGCCCGCGCCTCGTCCTGCCTGGCCCGCTCGGCTTGCCCGCTCAGGCCGACCTGGACGCTTGCGACCCGCCCGCTCCCGCCCTGTCGCGGCTGCGTGGCCGGCACCTGCCAGACGCCGGCGCCCTGCGGGCCGGCCAGGATGCCGGGAAAACCGCTGTGCGACAAGCCGGAGGTGAGCCGGCCCTGCGCCAGCCGCCGCGCCGACACCTCGTCGGCCAGCGCGGCGTGCAGCGTGTCTTCAAGGCCGCGCGCCGTGCTTGCCGAAAATGCCAGGCCCGCGGCGTCCGCCAGGCCGTGCGCTCGCTGCAAGAGTATTTGGACCATCTGATGCTGCTGCGCGGAGAGCTGCCGTAGCTGGCCGGCGTCAAGCACGGCGGTCGCGCGCCGCATCGACTCGCCGAGTTCCAGCAGCCGCCCGACCTGATCGGCATGCTGGCGCGCAAGGTGGTTAGCCAGCCAGGCGACCGTGCTCGGCTTGGCAAGCTTGGCGATCTCGGCGGCGGCCTCGCCGTCGCCCTGGCCGCGGACCTGCTTCGCCTTGTCGTTGCGCGCAGCCGTGAACTGTTCAAGCGGCAGGCCGTACAGCTCATCGGCGGCCGCCCGCACGGCATCGGCCTGCCCGGGTGTGCCGCCGCGTGCCATCGAGCCCGACCATCCTTCCCGCTGCGAGCCGCTGCCGCCACCAGCATCTCAGACTCCGCAAGGCTGGCCAGCCGGGCTACGGGCGCGGGCCGGCCGGCGGCTCAAGGCAAGGGCCGAAGGCTCAGCACGGGCGGCGGGCGAGTTCATAGCTGAACCGGACGCTCTGCCGGAACTCTCCGGCTGGCTCGCTGGCGAGGATCTCGCGGCGCAGATCCTCCTCGAAGGCCGGCGCGAGGTCTCCCAGCGCCGCGTGGGACAGGACCGACGTGGAGAACACGAAGCCGGCCAGGGTCTGCGGCGTCCATACGACCGCCTGGTCGCACTCGAAGGTGCCGACCTGCTCGAACCCGGCCTCGCGGAGGATGACGGCGTCCGGCCGCTCAGCGCGTGCCTGCTGATGGCCAGCCGGTATCCGGTCCCGTGCGCGCGCCCTGACCATCCACCGGTCCATGGTCTGCGACAGGGCCTGCTGCCACGGCGTGCCGCCGTGCCACGGCGTCGCGCCCCAGACCAGGGCCAGGCACCGGCCTGGTCGCAGCCACTGGAAGACGTTGGCCGCGACGATCCCGCGCTGCACGCGGTGAAAGGCGCTCCCGATCGTGACCAGGTCGAACGAGTCGCGCGGCGCAGACAGGTTCTCTGCCTCGCAGGTCTGCCATGTGATGTTGCCGATGCCGGCGGCACGGGCCTTCTGGCCGACCAGGTCGGCCATGTCAGGTTCGGCGTCAATGGCCCAGACTTCGGCGAAGCGGTCACACAGCGCGAAGGCGAGCTGGCCGGTCCCGCAGCCGAGGTCAAGCAGCCTGCCATCGCCGCCAGCCCCGGATCGTTCGGCGAGATCGTCGATCAGCGGCCGTGGATAGGGCACCCGGAACCGGTCGTAGTAGCCGGCGGTCCCCCGGTATAGATGGCGCCTGAACTCCGGGTCGCCGATCTGCCCAGGAACAGGTGGCTGGGTACCTGATGGCTCGTTGCTCATGAAAGACATCGTGACGTACCTCAGACGGAGTCGAACCCGCTGCCCGCCGCTTGAGAGGCGGCTGCCCTGCCGTCGCCTGGCACGGCATGCAGCCGCGGACCGGCGACCCGCCGTCCGCGGGAATGTCATCAGCGCTCGGCGTCGTAGGCGGCGAGACCGGCGAGATATCTCGCCCGGTCAGCCCCCGGCGGCCAGGCGATCGTGAAAGCGTTGCGCGCGGTCTGTACGATCTGCGTGCGGGTCAGATCGGCGGCGCGCAGCACAGCGGTGAGGTTCTCGTTCCCCGGAACTGTCTGGCTGGCCTGGGAGGCGCAACCGCATAATCGCGAAGGTCGAGTCGATACTGGAAATGGCGACAAACCAGCGCAGCACTTCCTGGACGAGCCAGGTCGTGACCGCAATGAGAAGTTGCCGACGTAAATGTATCCGTGAGACGCGGCTTTCAATGGTCGCTGCCAAGGCGCAGAACAGCAGCATGAAGGGTATGTAGGCAGGTATCGCAAGCATGCGTAACCCAGTACCGCAGGCCCGGGCCTGCTCCACGTGCGAATCGGTCAACCCGGTCACCAGATCAACCTTGACCACCAGGTGCCATCCCAGGCCCGTTTGATCTGGCACCGTCCGCGACCGGATCTGGCATCCGCCTGCCAATGTCGGCCTCGCCGTACTTGAGCCGCTCGTCCTCATACCGTAGTTCCCAGCACAGGCGAAGGCACTCGTTGCAGATTCGGGCGTCTCCGGCTGAAGCCATAGCTGCGACCTGGTGACGGCGCTTGCCGCAGAAGGTGCACCGTTCTGGGCGTGCGTCGGCGGGGACCTGCTGGATCAGCGCGATGGGCGTTGTAACTGTCTTGCCAGTGTCGTCCAGAACCTGGCGGACGTGATCAATGCAGAGGTCGCAGATGAAGATGTCGGGCCCGGCGATCTCGATGTCCACCTGCTCCCGGTCCGCGCCGCAAAACGAGCATGTCCGCGGCTCAGCGGGACTGCTGCGATGCACCCGCCAGCGTCGGCTGCCCCCGGCCGCTTCCACGATCTGATGGACGCGCTGATGGCTGAGGCCAAGCGCCTCGGCGATCTCACGGAGCGATCCGCCCGCGAGCTGGAGTCGGCGCACCGACCCGTGAAACTCGGCTCGGGCGATGTCAGCTGCTTGCTCGGCATCGATGAGGTAGCCCTCAGCCGCCTTGGCTTGGTTCAGCAGGCCGGGATCCAGCGGCATACGTCTACTGTATCTAGACACAAGACAGCTTGTAAAGCGCCGTGGGACGCCACGATAGGTGCGATGCGCGCCGCCAGCCTGCTGCACTAGGAGGGCTTGGCGAAAGGCACCTGACCTGCGGTGATGTAGGCTAGGTGATCATGCTGGACCCCTGGTTTCCATGATCGTTACCCCACGTCCAAGTGCTCGGGCAAGGTCTCTCTGACCCACGTCAGGTCCAGTGGCTCGACAGGAGGAGGAAACAGGTGGCCGAATCGCTTGAGGATCATCTCCACCTCCCGGATGCAGCCTCCCAGGCGCGGCAGCGCACTGATCCTGTCACCGGCCGCTGGCTCGATTCTTACTGCCGTGTGGATAGTGAGCTGCACGTCCACCTCGTCAAGTGGAGGGGGTGCCCTGGTGAAGGTCCATGTGTCGACATATGCGCCAGATTCAAGCGGGACGCCAAACTTCAGAACAAAGGTTCCTTCCTTCGGGTCATCCTCATTCATCGGCATCAGGTAGGCGATCAGCGGGCGTCCAGCGTAGGTTCGCCCCTGCACAATCAGCCGCAGCCCGTGCTCCTGGTCGTCATCCCACCTGGTCTCGGCATTTCGCGCGTACAGCACGACCTCGCGCACCTCGTCTCCCGTTTGCGGTGGTTTCTTCGCGCGGATCTGCGCCTCAGCGTGCGCCGATGATGTCGATCAGATCGCCGTCGCGGCGGCAGGCCACCCATTCGGTGCCGCGCTCGACCCGCTCGATCTCCCACCGGTCGCCGTAGTCGCGGAACAGCCGGGCGAGGCTGGCGTCACCGCGCATGTCCCCTGGCTGGCGAGCGCCGCGTGCATTTCCGCTAAGTCGGCGTGATGACGGTGTGGATGCCGGGGTTCATCCCGTTCTTCCGCTCGGCGACCCAGCGGGGAGCAGAACCGGACTGGCGAGCTAGCGCCTATCCCAGGATGGCACTGGACCAGCGACAATCTGCTTGAGCACGACACGAGGCCGGCAGCCGGGAGAGGCTAGGCGATCCTCCCGGGTTTCGCCAACCGTTTCGCCAAGCCCTCCTAGCTGATCCACGCCGCCGAAGACTGCGCCGCGGCCCAGCGTGGAACTGGCCGCCGAGATGATCACCCTCGCCGACCGCGCTCGGCCCGTTCCCGCACGCCAAGCTCGGCCGCGCACCGCCACCGACCCAAGCCCGGCCCCCGGGGCCCGGCACCTCCGGCAATCCCGGCGGCAAGACTCATCCCCGTCCCGCACCGTTCACCACCGATCGAAGCGGGATGATCTGGCCGGATCGGGGGATCGGGGGATCGGGGCCTGCCAGGACAGCCGCCTCGCGATCATTAGCTTGTGACAGTAAACGTTATGGCCAGAGGTTGAGCACTGTCCGCTGTTCAGTCCTTACTCGCTGCGCCAGCTGGCTGATGGCCGGGTCCCTCGGTACTCACGCGCAGGACTGCGTGCCGTACCTCACTGGCTGGCGTGCAACGACACCCGAAAGGGGGCGCTCGGGTGACCCAGGGCGTGGCTCCTCGCCGACTATTGCGGCGTTCCACGAGCCGATCGATGCAGCGAGCGCACCACCCGATGCCTACTCAAGAACGGGACAGCACCTCGGTAGCCGATGAATACGCCCGGTGACGAAGCGCCAGGACGTCGCAGATCTTGTCCATGCGCAGAGCGCCGATTCGGGCGCGCCGAGGCATAGGCCAAGTGTGTTCGACTTGCAATCGGACGACCTGAGCACAGCCGGGTGATGCGCGACAGCGCTCGCTCGACGTCATCGGACAGGCAGCCTCGGTCGCGTCGAGGTCACCGGCCGCGACGACATGCCGCCTGGACTTCACGATCCACGTGCCGAGGCCCAGCGGACCGAGGCTGTGCCCGGCCAGTCAGCGGTTGGTGGCGGCACGAGGCCGCCGGGCAGCGGGACGCGGTCAGCCGCGCAGTCGCACGTGATAAACCCGGTGACGCCGGTAGTCATCCCCGCGATGATGGCCAACGTGGAGGAGGTCGAGGTCGTCGTCGCCCATAACGAGCGCGCGACCCTGCGCGTCGGCGACGTGTTCCTGAAGATCGACGCTGATCAGACCCGCACCGACATCGAGGTCGAGGCGATGGCGATGGCGCCGATCCCGACCCCGGAGATCCTGTGGCGCAAGCCGCCCGCGCTCGCGCTCGCCGCCCTCCCAGGGACGGCACTCGGCCACCTCGGCGAGCCATCTACCGCGTCGCCGGCGGCGTGGGCCGCGGCGGGTGCCGCCGCCCGGACGCTGCACGACGCGCCGCTGCCGCCATGGCCCGGCCGGAGCCTCGACGAGCTCGCATCGCGCCTCGACGGCGAATGCGAGTGGCTCGTCGCCAACAACGTCCTTCCCGCCGACCTGGTCACACGCAACCGCCAGCTCGCCGGGACTGCGCTCCGGCCGTGGACACCGGTGTTCATCCACGGCGACCTGCAGGTCGACCACGTCTTCGTCGCCGGTGATGAGGTCACCGGCGTTGTCGACTGGTCCGAGGCGTCCCAGGGCGACGCGCTCTTCGACGTCGCCATCCTCACGCTCGGACACAAGGAGCACCTTGGCGACGTCGTCGCCGGCTACGGCACCGACGTCGACCGCGACCTCATCCGCGCATGGTGGTCGTTGCGATGCCTGACTAACGTCCGCTGGCTGGCCGAGCACGGCTACGGCTCGCCCGAGGAGTTCCCCGAGGTCGCCGTGCTGCGATCCCGGCCGTGAGGCTGCACGAGCCCGCCTGCTACGGGTGCCCGTCCTGCCGCGATCGCCGGGCCATCTCCCGAAACCCGGCGTCTTCCGGACCGGCGAGGTCATGGTCCTCGAAGATCCCGGGCAGCCGGCCGGCGACATCGGAACCCGGCGCGCGACTCGAGCCGAAGATGCGCCTCAGCCGAGGACCAGCAGTGCGTATGGCTCTCATCCGGGCTTGCGGCCGGACTCGAGCATGCGCCTACCGGTCACGGACAGCTCAACAGGCCGCTGGCGCCGGCAGAGGTCCCGGCGACGAGATGCGTCAACCGGCAACGCTGCGCCGGTGAGTCAAGGCACGACTTCCGGCGAGCTTGTCGCGTCACTTCGTCAGATCAACGGCCAGCGCGACAAGG
>WNFX01000086.1_pt1 | contig 65259 bp, 70 predicted proteins | sample 5400111 | NCBI WGS metagenome assembly WNFX01 (sample SAMN13153363, study PRJNA577476) | soil metagenome | isolation source: 40 cm soil or saprolite under grassland replicate 1 | place: USA:California | collected 2016-06-15
GCCAGATGAGGCTCGCAATCGCCTCCGGAACGCTGACAGTCGTGGGAGGACCGACGGTTCCACTGCCACCCACCCCCTCAGCTATTGATAGAGCAGATATTGGAACCATTACCCGGACACCACTCGTTTAACTCCCTCCTTTTTTTTCGGAGCCCCTTGTCTCAGTAGAGGGCAGTCTGTCTCCTTAGAGCCGAGCAATCGTCTGCTTGTCATTAGACCTTAGAAAGGCCAGTGATCTAGAGCGGTGGGCGGTCAAAATATCAGTAGCGAAGCTATGATCCTAAGGTCTTGAGGCGCCCGGACCTACTGTTAAGGGATTTAGTCACACAGGTTTATTCCATCGATCCACGGGATCAGTGGTATGTTGAGGTCCCGTCCGCTCAAACGAGCCTTTGAGGATCTTCGACCGTATCTCTGGCCAATCTTGGCTCTACTGCTAATATCGCTTCTTGCAGTGCCGATAGCGCTGATCTTTCCCCTCCCGATCAAGCTCTTGGTTGACAGTGTCCTCGGGTCTCAGCCTCTGCCCGGATATCTCACAATTTTCGTCGGATCACAAGTCTCCAAGAGTCTCGCTATTTCGCTGGCCATCAGCATACTTCTCGGAGCCGCAGGCCTGACCTATCTCCAGAACCTGGTGAATGTCTGGTACAGCAATAAGGTCGGAAACCGGATGACGCTCGACGTGCGAGCCCGTCTCTTCCGCCAGATGCAGCGTCTCTCCATCGCTTACCATGACACTATGGGCGCTTCAGACTCAGCGTATCGTACTCTGAACGACGCCCCGATGCTACGGTCGTTCGGAATTGACAACATAATTCCCCTTACCACGTCCATCCTTACTCTTGCCGCAATGATCCTTGTAATGGTTTACTTGGACTGGCAGCTTGCCCTGATCGCGTTGCTCGTCTCTCCCTTGATGTTTGTTCTGACCTTGGCATTCCGGCCGCGGATTCGCGCCGGATGGCGGAAGTATAGGGCTTCTGAGAGCGCGGCTATGGAGGTGGCTCAAGAGAGCCTAAGCGCCTCCAGACTTGTAAAATCATACGGCCAGGAGGAACGGAAGAACCAGCAGCTAGTCTCTCACTACAATGCGAGCTTGTCCGCGCAGCTCAAGGTCCAGGTGGACAGCGCCTTTTACAGTCTACTAGTAGGCGTTGTCACCGCGGCCGGTCTAGCGGCTGTGCTCTACATAGGCATCGGCCATGTTCAAGCAGGCATACTGACCCTTGGAAGCCTTCTAGTCGTCAACTACTACGTGACACAGCTCTACACTCCCCTAAGGAACGTAGGCGCGTCAATACTCGACATTCAGATGTCGTTGACCGGAGTAGAAAGATATCGAGCTGTACTCGACGAGAAACCTGACGTACCCGAATCACCGAACGCGCTTTCCCTCGCGAGAGCTAAAGGCCAGATCGCTTTTCGGAAAGTATCATTCGAGTACACAAAAGATCATCCAGTACTCCAAGACGTATCTTTCTCTTTGCCCTCTGGCAGCTGTCTAGGCGTGGTCGGACCAACCGGTTCAGGCAAGACCACACTCTCAACCCTCATGCTACGCCTCTTCGACCCCACCGAGGGATCGATCACTCTGGACGATATCGATCTGAGAGATTACAAGCTGGCCGATCTCCGAAACCAGTTTGCAGTGGTACATCAGGAGACTGTACTGTTCTCAACGACCGTAGCGGAGAATATCCGCTTCGCCCGGCCCAACGCAACCATCGACGAGGTTATTGCAGCAGCAACCGCTGCGAAAGCTCACGGCTTCATCACAAGTCTACCGAATGGATACGACACGTTAGTCGGTGAGCGAGGAATGAAGCTGTCTGGTGGAGAGCGCCAACGCATATCACTAGCCCGCGCATTTCTCAAGAACGCGCCTATCCTCATACTCGACGAGCCCACCAGCTCACTTGACGTTCATACCGAATCCGCAATCCTCGACACAATTCAAGAGCTGATGAGGGACAGGACCACCCTGATGATCGCCCATCGTCCGAGTACTCTGAGGAACTGTAACATGATTCTGATGATCGAAAATGGCAGAGTGACCCGAATGACCACCGAAGTCGAGCCGATAATCTCTGGCATGCAAGCGACAACTGTGCAGACATGAGGATGACCGGCGGTGGGGCCGACAGCCGGTCTAATCGGCCACACATGTCCGTGCTTGTGGCGGTTTTGCATCTCTCGACCTAATGGGAGATGAGAGAACCCCATTTTTTCTGGATTATATCACGAACTGAATTGGACGCGTGGCCTTACGCTACTCTTCGACTAATGCTTCTTAGAGGCTATTCAGAAGCGCCGATCAGATGGTTTCCGAACCCTATCAGCCATATGGGATACTTTCAGGCTTGGCATCGAAAGGAATCCATGTGCGACGGAAACACTCATTTCTGGCAGTACAATGCAGTTCAGGGTAATGCGTTCCACTTCGCATCTCCCCCGGGCTACCATAGAACTTCCCAAGCACAAGGATCGTGTCGCGAAGAGCATCTGCAATTGACCATCATTCTCGTATATCTTGGCAGGAAACGTCTAGGCAAGATCATGGGTCGAAGGAAGAGTAGGGGTCGGCGTGAGAATCCGTCAGGCGTGTTCGGCCCTCCGCTTTCCACAGACCTTCACTAGTCGGAGAGGAGGAATTTGCGGTCAAATGGCGCATAGCCGACTGGGCCCACTAGGATTTTTCGGACAGCTAATAGCTGTTTATCCTGGAGACGAGGCCGGACTTTACTTCGGGCCATTCCGATGATATGATCGAGTAGAGCATCGTGTCCCTTGGCTTACCGCCTGGCCGAATCCCATGATTCCTGAGACGCCCTTCGAATTTCGCGCCGAGTTTAAGAATCGCTCGCTGCGATTGAATGTTGTTCGCATCGGTCCCTAGCTGCATTCGTACTGCTTCCCAGTCCTCGAACGCGTGCTTCAGTAACAGTAGCTTGCATTCTGGATTGACGAAGGTTCTTTGATATTCGGGCAGATACCATGTTGAGCCTACTTCGGCCCTTCTGTGCCTGGCGGATATCGATAGGTAGGCTGTGCTTCCGACTATCCGCTCCTCGTTCTTAAGAACGACCGCGAAGGCGTATTCTTCGTCTTTTGCTCCTTCTCGATCCCGGAGAAGATCCGTTTGTCCACATCTTCCTTTGAGAGAAGTGGATAGAGCATCACTGACCAGTCGAGCCTTGCAGCTGCCCCTGCCAGTCCTGCGGAATGCTTCTGGCGTAGAGGTTCGAGCCTCACGAACATGGAGAAAGAGGCATGGAGCCGAAGGCGGAGATGAGTCCGGCGTTGATGAAGAGTTTGGCGCGCGCGGATTCCGGGATATTGGAGCGTGGATCTTGGGCCGTAACATGTTCGGTCCAGTTCGGGGACCCTGGCCAGATCATAGCTGGAAGGGCTGGTGGGGAGAGAACCCACCCTTCCACTGGCGTAGTTGTACTGACCCATCACGAACATCCAGCGATCGAAATGAAAGGCGGGACAACTTTCTACTTTGTCACGAACGGAATTGATGCGGCCTTGAAGAAAGCTGTTGCAGAGGCCGATGGCAAGGACGTTCGGCTTGGCGGCGGTGTTTCGACTGTCCGAGAATTCGTTAAGGCCGGGCTAGTCGATGAAATCCACCTAGCAATAATACCAACCTTGCTAGGAGCAGGTGAACATCTCCTTTCCGGTATTGACCTGGCAAAAATGGGCTATCGCTGCGTAGAATACGTACCCTCAGCAAGAGCCGCACATCTAGTATTGAGAAAACAGACCGCATAGAGGCTATCTGAATAGACAGCTGCCTTTGGGCCCAAGGGGGCTTCGGGTCCGCCAAGAGTGCTACTTGCTTGGGAATAGGGATTTCGAGAGCTGTTTGAGCCCTCCGCGTTTTCGCTGTTTCCTCTCCATTACGACCGAGTATATGATCCGGCGGACTAGAAGGCCTGTCTCGGTCTCGCGGTACGATTCCCATCTCGGCTCCCACCCCGCAGTTCTCATCTCCGACACGTTATCCTCAAGCAGCGCTTTCTTCCTGAACCTAATGACCCTGGTCTCCTTCCCCTCCCCACTCACCCTGCCCAGCCGGTTCTTGATCTCTCCCCCAAACCAGCTCCCAAGCAAGACACCAGCGATAGAGCCGCTCACCGCCCACGGAAGAAACGACAGGAACCCAGCTAAGAGGAAAAGAGAACCACCAATGAGACCGATAATCATCACTGACCGAGTCAAGCCGGGACCAGTCCTCCGGAGAGCCGCCACGGATTTAAGATGCGACTCCAATTCGAGTAATTTCGAGCGTTCCTGAACGCCTCCCCTTCGAGTGACATTCGACGGTGATTCACTCGCTCCGCCGACGCAACTATCAGGATACCATACGAAGAACGAGGGGGAGTTCGTGGATTTATCCAAGTCTCCTAGAGGAGCGAATCCCACCGGTCCCGCTTTGACGTCATGGACTTTGTACTGCTTTAGTTGGCTCTGTCGGTTAAGCTCCTTGGCCGCATCTAGGAGCCTGCGAAGCATACTCACCCAACCCGGGAGCCAACTGCGAACATCCTCTTCAAACTCAGTCACAGCGAGCGAGCGCCTAATTTCACTGGGTTCTGTGATGGGAGTCTTCTGTGGATTCTCCCGGGTTAACGCCTACACAGTAGTTAGTGGCAAGGTAGATCGTTTCTGCCGGTCAGAGGGTTCCTGTGGAGAGGAGACTGCCTCAGCCCACGCTATGACAAAGTCAATTAGCTGATGGCGGAGCTCTTCGCCTTTAGACTGAGACCGTCTAAGGGTCCTGATATTATCGGCCAGTTGAATCGAACCTAACACATCCTTCGTCCATTTCTCAAAGTCCCTCCGTCCAATATGGTACTCCAGAGATTCTAATGGCACGATTTTGAGGGCTTCCAAGAATTCTCCAATTGAGGAGGCGAGTATCCCCGAATATTGTCCAAGACCAGTGTCAAAGTAGAATGACTTGTCCATTGGGACCGCCATGATCCCATCTACGGTAGCGTCCGCTTCAACCCTGGTATTAGGCCACAGTCGACTCCCGGGTAGAATCTTCGCTCGGTCTCCGAGGGTGCAACCCTGCCCGATTATGGCTCTATCAATGGTTACGTTGTCCCCCACGATCGCTCGCTCACCGATTATCGTTGATTTTACCGAGCAATTGCTTCCGATTTCCGTATGACGAAACGTTACCGTTTGGTCCAAGCATGTCCCTGAGCGTATCTGGGAGTCTTCTTCCAAGACCGTTCCAGGTTGGATCTTGACGTCATCTCCGATCTTGGCGTCATTGTCGAACCATGATGGACCGGAAATCTGAACGCGTTGACCCACTCTGACGTTTCCTCTAACGAAAACCCGCGGTTTAGAATTGCCGAGTGCCCTTGCGTCTTTAGGAGCATCTTGATCTAGCCTGCGTAGGACCCAGCCAGCTCCTCTCAAGTAGCCCTTGAGTTCTCCCACGTCCACCCAGAATGACTTGGAAGCGAACCCGAATAGATGTTCGCCTACTCGCATTAAGTAGGGGAACAGGTCGCGAGCAAAGTCCCACTTTTCATCCTCTATGTAATCGACAACATCGGGTTCGAGAATGTAGAAGCCAGTGCTCGCGAGATTACTAAGCGCTGTGCCTGGTGCCGGTTTTTCTAGAAACTTGACAATTTCCTCTCTCTTCCCCAGAACCGCGACTCCATAGAGGGACGGGTCTTCTACTTCAGTCAGGGCGATCGAGACTTCTCCTCCCCTGTCCAAATGAAAGTGAACCATTTCGATCAGGGAGATTTCGCTGATTGTGTCAGATTGGACGACCAGAAATGTTTCGTCTAGGAGATGAGCGGCCAGTTTCAGGCTTCCAGCGGTTCCGAATGCGACTCCTTCCGGTTCGACAACGTATGTGATTCTGACCCCGAACCGGGAGCCGTCTCCTAGATAGCCCATGAGTTGATCTTTGAGATAGCCAACGATGATGATAATGTCGTGGAATCCGTTCGAGGATAGATGGGAGAGTACGTAGTAGATTATTGGGTTGGGACCGAGTGGAAGCATTGCCTTAGGCCGGGTAAAGGTGAGAGGTCTTAGACGGGTTCCTTCGCCCCCGGCTAGAACAACAGCCTTCAAGGTTCACGCGAGTTCTAGGTTAATGATACCCGCGTCCGGCCCCCACAAGAGACTGAAGCCGGTCACGTATAAAGTGCGTAGAAGGTGAAAGAGAGAATCTCTGACCACAAATCTCTTCCGCTCCTAGGGCCAGCTCGATATTGCAATTCTAACAATTCTGATCCTGGTCATTTGGAGACTAGTTACCATCACAATACAATCTCAACCAAGGAAAAAAGAGCCGCTAAACCCCTGAGATAAGTGAAACGCGTCCTTGGGGACCGACACCTAGTGGCGGCGACGCCGACTGAAGACCCGTCATTGTTGGTATTGCAGGAGAATGCTAAAGAATGCTGATTGCCGCTGTTCCTTCGCTAGCAAGGGTTGCGATACCTAACCCCTTTAAGTTTCGCAGAAAGGACCCTCTTGAAGAAAGGCACTGCAGATGCTCTCGACAAGCCAGCAAGCCCCTATGGGCAATCGTTCTACCCTAATTACCATCGGGAAGAACGGAGAACTCAGGCACCTATTCTGGCCCACACACAACTATCCTCAGCATGTTCGGGGATCTCTACCGGGAATCATATGCGGGAAGGGTCAAAACGAATCCTTCAGCTGGTTGACAGACGATCCTTGGACAAGAAGACAGAGATACCTTCCCGATAGCACTATTCTTGAAACAACCTTTACTGATAATCGTAATGGTTTCGAAGTAAGGGCCACGGATTTCGTCTTGCCCGGCAGGGACGCCCTTGTCAGAGTTTTCGAGATAGCCAGCAAGAACTTGGCTCCCATTGACACAAGTTTCCTCTACTACAACGACTTCGACATAGCTGAAACCCCTATCGGTGATGCCTGCTACTACGACCAGAGATCTGACACGATCGTCTCCTACAAGCGAAACTATTGGTTCGCCTTTGGAGGTGAAAGACGCTCTTCCGCCCATCAATGCGGGGTCCACGAAGATGCATCAGATGCCTTCGTTGACGCAAAAGATGGCAAACTGTCCGGAAACTCTCTCGCCCTATATTCAGGGACGAGAGGAGTGAATTCCTGTCTCAAGTGGGACCTTGGAAGTCTGAATCCAGGTGTAAAGGAACAACTTGTTCTCTTGATGTGCTTCGCACACAACAAGCAAGACGCGTTGTCTCTAATCGATACTGCAAGGAAGAGTTCGCTTCCGGAGATGGTTAATGACGTCAACAAATACTGTCAAGACTGGCTTAGAAATGCCAAAGTTACTAGAGTTCCAGACGCTTGGGAGGACCTGCTCAGAAGATCTCTTCTAACTCTGAGAACCCTTGTATCTCCAGATTTCGGAGGAATTGTCGCCGCCCCGACGCTAGACCCAGATTACAGATACGTCTGGTCCCGAGACGGGACATATGTTGCATATGCGCTAGACCGCTGCGGCTATCACAAAGATGCAGAGGCCTTCTATCGCTGGTGCAAAGAAGCTCAGGAGCCGAACGGTGGATGGAATCAAAGATACCATATTGAAAGGACTCCCGCGCCTTCCTGGGGAGAGCAAGAAGACCAGTGCGCCACCATCTTGTGGGGCTTCGGACAGCACTACGAGCTGACTAAGAATCGAGATTTTCTGGAAGCCGTTTGGCCCACCATAAAGAAAGGCGTTGAACATCTCTTGTTCGGAAGAGACCCGGAAACCGGTCTTGTCGGGCCGTCGCTGGACCTCTGGGAAGAGAAAAGCGCACTACATACTTACACGAATTCAGCGGCATGCGGGGCGCTGAGAGAGAGCGCTGAGGTAGCGACAGTCCTCGGACATGACGCCCTAGCAGAGTCTTGGAAGAAGGAGAATGGCATTCTGCAGGGCGCCATTCTGAAGCATCTCTGGAGTGAACAGAATAATCGTTTCCTGAAATCAGTTAAGCCCGTGGACAGTGACATTGACACTGCCATCATAGGACTATCTTTCCCGTTTTGCGTATTACAACCTGACGACCCTAGAATGCTGAGCACCGCTCATCAGATCGAAAACGCCTTCCACTACACCGCCGAAGGAATCGGAAGATATCCGAGCGACGTTTACCATGGAGGCAACCCTTGGTTCATTACGACACTCTGGATGGCGTTGTACCATTGCCAGCTCGGCAACTACCAGAAGGCCAAGACCCTGATCGACTGGTCTGCAAGACACGTTGACGAGCTCCAGCTTTTCGCAGAACAAGTCAACAGAGAGAACGGAGAGCCTGTTTCCGCCTCGCCCTTGGCATGGTCTCACGCCATGTTCATACTTAGCCTTCTAAGCTTCAAGGAAGCATAGATGGATGATCCTGCCACAGCATCGGGCCTAGGTTGCCCTCTTCTGGATCTGATTGATTCTAGTCTTAACCGCGTCAACAAGACGTATGCGCAACTGTTCTCCAGAAAGCTTCTTCTCCTTCAAACCGGTGATTTGTTGAGCAAGCGAATCGTCACCTAGCATCCTGAGCCAGTTCTCGAAATCTCCACGGCCAGCGTGGAACTGGATAGAGGCAATATCAATACTGCTCAACACTCCGACGAAGTCGGACAAGTTTCGAGCCGCCGCTCCTGTCGGGGCTCCTATCGATCTGTAGAAATAGAACGCATTCTGCGGGGGAACATCTCGAAGTATACCGGCTGTTTCCTTCAAGGTCTTGGCCCGGGGCATCAACCTCACTTCCGATTGTTCGATGCAAACTGGTTTCGCTTTAGGCTTTCTCTCTTTATTATCCCTTAGAAGCGGGCATTGACCGTCTGGGATGCTGACGAGGATAGTGACTTCTCAACAACCCTCACTGAATCGGGGGGCACATTCAGTGAACAGAGTTTGGATGCTTAGTTATGAGTGCGCAGGACTCGCACAGGCTGGCGGTTTAGGAGAGGCTGTCGCGGGACTTGCTAAGACCCTTGCGCAGGACTCCAAGATAGAAGTCACGGTTTTCCTCCCGAGTCATGGGAGGCACATGGACAAGGATTTGAGAACAGCCTACAATCTGGAGGACGAAACAACTTTCATCGCGAACGGGTACAGAACGGGGACAGACCGCCTCCATTATCAGTATCTAGCCGGGATTGAAAGGGGGTACAGAGATTCAGTCCACTATGTCCTCATAAAGGGCTTGGATGGACGGACAAGCAAATGGCTCGATGACCGAACTCTCTACGATAGCAATGTAATGTTTGAAAAAATGAGCTTGTTCGCGAGAACAGTGAAGGCGTACTCAGACTACCTGCTCGCCACAGGGTCGCTTAGCAACCTTCCAGATTTGATTCACGCCCACGACTGGCATATGATACCAGCAGGAGTTGCCTTGAAGCAGTCTCTTGAGCAAAATCGTGTGACAGTTCCGCTAGTATTCACTATTCATCTTCTTGGGCGTGTTTCCCTGCCTTGGCATTACGGATCGGAGGCGTGGTGTGGAATCCAGGATCTTCAGCATATTGTAAGGATTGGAAGGAAAGGAGTCTTCACACTTGGATACCGTCAGGTCTGGGAAGAGTACTGTCACGACTCCCTAGAAAGGTTTGGATGTTACGAGGCGAATTATGTCACCTCCGTGAGCCGCTCTTACCTGACCCACGATGTTTCTGATTACGTCGGGAACGTGATCACTGGGAAGAGTGGACACGTCTACAACGGATGCGATTGGGATAACGAAGAGATCAATTCAATGGTTCGAGTCGATCAAGTTAGTGAAAGACTCATCGGTCTGAATGATCAGTACCTAAATCGCTGGGATCTTAGGATACACCTTCTCACTCAAGGCCTGGCTCAAGCGAAACCGATAGTCGAGGGTCAAAGCAATCTCGATAGATCTCAAGAACAACAAGATCAGAGTAAGCGGCTGATTGAGCCCTTTGAAGAGGACGGACCTCTCGTTCTCATGACAGGGAGATTGAGCCCACAGAAAGGTGTTGATATCCTCCTTGATGCGGTGCCACGCGTTCTCAAAGCACTCCCCGGCACCAAGTTTCTATTCTTCCTATTGCCATCAAATAATCCGGACTCAAACAAGTCAACCAGTATGGTTGCTGGAGGTTACCCGAGGAATGTTAGACTCATCTTTGGCAGGGACCGTCCCCTCTATCTCCTTTCCCATGTTGCAGCGGACGTTTACGCAATGCCCTCGAGGGTGGAGCCCTTCGGGATCAGTGCCCTTGAAGCAATGATCACCGGGAACCCCGTCGTCGGAGCTGACGTGGGCGGACTTCGAGAAACAGTTCTTGATATCCAAAAATACGGCGATAGGGGAACAGGAATCTTGACTCCGGCCGAAGACGCCAGATCTCTCTCCTCTGTCCTGATTTCTATGATCATAACGATGAAGATCGACGAATCATCACAGCGTGGGGAAGTAGACATGAACTATTCGATGGAAGAGATTCCTTCCAAGCCTATCAGAGAAATGGTCGGCAAGAACCCGCGGTTCGGATCGATGATCAGAGAGAACGGCAGGAGCAGAGTTGAAGAGAAGTTCAGATGGAAGAACGCGGGTCTCCTCGCACTTGCCCGCTACGCAAAGGCGAAACAACTATCCGCGAAGCCAACGGTTGATTCAAAAAGGGGAATGTCGGCGAGAAACTGAGTATTATCCAAGCTACGCTTCACACTTCATTCTTGAAAAACAGGGCTCCCAGAGGCGGTAGAGTAATCCGAATTGAATGTTCTTTGCCGTGAAATGCGTGAGCGTCAGTGCTTACTCCACCAAGATTACCCTGACCGCTACCACCATATTCGACGGCATCACTGTTCAGAATTTCCTTCCAATATTCACTTCCACTAACCCCCAATCGATAATTCATTCGGGGCAGCGGGGTGAAATTCAGCACAACTAGGACTTGACTTTGCCGGGTCTTTTCCTTCCGGACGAAGCTGATTATGCTCTTTTCCCAGTCTTTGGTGTCCACCCATTCGAAGCCACTTCTCTCGAAGTCCAGCTGGTGAAGCGCCTCTTCAGTTCGGTAGGTCTTGTTGAGGTCTCTTACCCATCGTTGAAGCCTCCTATGCGGTTCCTGTTCTAGTAAATCCCAGTCGAGGCCCTTCTCAAAGTCCCATTCGTTCCGCTGTCCGAAATCTCCGCCCATAAAGAGGAGTTTCTTCCCAGGATGACCGTACATGTAGCCGTAGAGGAGTCTGAGGTTAGCGAACTTCTGCCAGGTATCACCTGGCATCTTGTCGAGTAGAGAACGCTTCCCGTAGACGACTTCATCATGGGATAATGGGAGGATGAAGTTTTCCGAGAACGCGTACCAGAGACTGAAGGTAAGCTGGTCATGATGGTGCTTTCTGTAAACGGGGTCATTTGCGAAGTACTCCAACGAGTCATGCATCCAGCCCATGTTCCACTTCATACCGAAGCCCAGGCCGCCCACGTAAGTTGGGCGTGATACCATGGGCCACGCGGTTGATTCTTCCGCGATCATTTGGACATCAGGCTGAGCGCGGTATACTGCCTGGTTGAGTTCCTTGATGAATGATAGTGCTTCCAGATTCTCCTTGCCTCCAAACATGTTAGGCGCCCACTCACCCTTCTTTCGGGAGTAGTCCAAGTAGAGCATTGAGGCTACTCCATCGACTCTGAGTCCATCGGCGTGGTATTTGTTTAGCCAGAAGACCGCACTGCTCGCTAGGAAAGATCGGACTTCATTCTTTCCAAAATCAAAGATGAAGCTCTTCCAATCAGGATGGTGTCTCTGCTGGGGGTCAGAATACTCGAAAAGGTGTGAGCCATCATAGTAAGCAAGTCCGTAGGCGTCTGATGGAAAGTGAGAGGGGACCCAGTCTAGGATTACTCCGAATCCTTTTTTGTGAAGCTCGTCGATAAGGTGCATGAAGTCTTCGGGTATGCCGAACCGGCTCGTGGGCGCGAAATAGCCCAGAGTCTGGTACCCCCAAGACCGATTGTAGGGATGCTCCATCACAGGCATAAATTCCACATGAGTGTACTCCATCTCTTCCAGGTAGCCCGGCAGGTCCCTCGCCAACTCTCTGTAGGTTAGCCATCGCTGGTTGTCTTCCGGGACTCGCTTCCAGGATCCGAGATGGATCTCGTATATGGCGAAGGGTGAGTTTAGAGAATTCTTCTTCGATCGGTCTTTCATCCATTTCTTGTCATCCCAAGAGTGTTTGAGCTCCCAGACGACTGATGCTGTTCGAGGTGGGATTTCCCAGAGTAGGGCGAACGGGTCCCCCTTATCCATGGAATATCCGGCATGGGTTCTGGACTCGATATGGTACTTGTAGAGGGCGCCTCTCGCGAGTCCTGGTATGAACCCTTCCCAGATTCCGGAGCCGTCGCTTCTAGGTTTCAGGGGGTGACTGTCGTTCCGCCACTGGTTGAAATCTCCAATCACGTGGACCTGTTTGGCATTTGGAGCCCACACCGCGAAATGTGTGCCTTCTTCCCCGTTGAGCTGGATAGGGTGGGAGCCTAGTTTCTCATGGAGTTGGAAGTGTCTTCCTTCTTTGAAGAGGTGGATGTCGTATGGCGTCAGCAGTTCGTGTTCGATGACCGGGTCCATGGTTGGGAGGCTCCTCTGCCCTGTGCTAGCAATGACGGCTAAGTCTTACGTTTCGGTTTGAACAGTTACTGGGGACTCTGCTTCTACGGTTACTTGGAAGTTTGTTCCCTCCCACTTGTTAGCGTCGGGCCAGAAGAAGGTGAAGAGGATGTTTGAGGCGGGCGATAGTCCACTGGTGGGCAAATCCACATAATGTATACCTAGTCCCGTGTCAGTTGTCTTGCTGTTGGTTGTGGTCCGCCAGTCGTCATTGCTCCAGTGCACCGTGGCAGGGGCTAGAACCTCAATCCTTAGAATTTTTCCGAAAGGAATTGTTCGGCATTTCTGGTTGAACCTCCAAGCGGCGAATCTGGACGTTGTCTTGCTTGTCTGGTACCGGGCTACTGGCTGAGGTGGCATGTCGAAGACCTTTCGTTCGTGTATTGACCGGACGAGTTTGATATACTCCGCGTGGGCCCAGACCAGAGGCATAGCCGACCCTGAGGGTTGGCCGTTGCGGAGGCCTCTCTTCGGGATGTCTTCTGCGTCCCAGACCTGTTCCGGGATTAGTCCTCCAGGGCTAGCTTGGGCTTCAATGACATGCAGGAGCCGTTGGGCTTCTTCGACGTTTCCCAGAGCGAGTTCATAGTGCGCTCGTTCGCCTGCTAGCAGCGGCCATCCTCTTCCAACGCCTGTGCCATCGAAGGGCGAGCCGTCATCATGTTCTCCATAACCGTCGAGGTTGTACCTGTGCCAGACTGGGCCGGTCTTCGTATCTTTTTTCAAAATTGCATCTATTACTTTGACCGTGTCGAGTATTTTCGGGTCTGCAGGAGACCTCAATCCGAATCGGACTAGAGCAAGTGCGTCAACGCTTACCATCTGCTCTATCGGTAGAAGGTCTTTTCCCAGGCCCCGATTCTTTACGCCCACAAAAGCCGAAGCTCGGATCTCTGAATCATCGGTGTTCTCAGGTGCGATCCTAACGTAGTAGCCTTTGACCCCGACTTTCTTCGCTAGCTCTGTTCCTGTGACATATGTCCATCTTTCTATGTTTTCATTCCAGGTATCAGCAGTCTCCTTGAGATATGTGGCCAGGCCATGATCGCCCTTCTCCTCGGCAAAATCGCCCGCGGCGAGCAACCCGGCTATCTCCACGGCGAGTGTGAATGGCGAGTACCCACCGTCTTCTTCCCATCTGTCTTCTTGTGTTACGGGTCCGTTGCGTGCGAGGTATCCCGCAGCTCGGCGGATCGTAGGCCAGGTTTCGAGGCCGGTGAGGGCGTTGACGCGCGTGAGATGATCTGCGATGAGTATGGGAAAAGCTGTCTCATCCATTTGTATTCCTCCCCAGTAGGGCGTTCCGTCTAGCCACATGTTCTGCAGCCAGTGGCCGTCTTCTTCTTGGGTGGACATGAGATAGAGGAGGGTTCCTTTGGCCTGTTCGATGTCTCCAGAGGCGATTAGTCCGCCAGCTGCCTGAGCTAGGTCTCGGGGCCAGACGAGATGGTAACCCCCGATATCGTCGTCTCCTTTGTTGAATCCCCAAGGTATGGATAAGCTGGCGATGATTGCGCCGGGATAGGATTTTTCCTCGTGGGTCCGTAGGACTGTGCTGCTGACGCGGTAGAGGTTGAAGCCAGTCTCGTACGTTTTGCCTAGGTCCATGCTCAGGGACCGGGATTCCGTCCAGCCCTCAACGAATGCTCGTTGCGCTTTGTCGAAGTCTCCTAGGAGTGCACCTCGGGCCTTTTGTCCTGCCTGGTCAGGTGTTCGTCCAAAGGCGAGGGCTGCTATGCACTCGCCATCGTTGGTCGAAAGGTCGAGTTCAGCTGTCAGCGCGATGTTTCCATTCGGGGCATTGGCATATGACCATGTCATCTTCTTGTTCGTGTTGATATCTTGCCAGCCATCGCTCACCCCTACGTACCCGCAGCTCATGCGTTTGAAGGGCGTGGAGCAAGCCAGCGCTAGTGATGTGTCTTCTCTCTGGGCATAGAGCATTGGTGTTCCCTTGTAGTTCCCGACCCATCCATTGTTTCCATACCCCCGGTTGCCAATGTGCGGAGAGAGAAGAGCATAGACTCCGTAATCCTCAAGTTTGCCCTTGAGAGGGTCGAAGTGGACCTTCTGAAGGAGCACGTCTCGTTCTGGATCCGTGATGACGATTTTAGTCATTCGAAATCGGCCCTTCTTGCAAGAGTTGACAAGCTTGTAGCCGGGCACCCCCTGTTCTAGCGGCGAAATTTTTCTGAGGGTGTCGCGTTTTTCTTCAGAGAAGTACCGGTCGCCGTCAGCCACGAGTAATTCCATGTCCCTAGTGTTCGCTTGGTCTATTCGGGGATAGTAGACCTCGTTGATTATTCCATGTGATATTGTGAACCAGACTCTGCTCTGGTAACTGGCCGAGGTGCCTATGCCCTCTTTGGCGCTGGAGGTCCAGCGGGGCGGAATACCAGGCCAACCAGGAGCAACACCCTCGCAAGTCGGACTCATATGTTCTTCAGAGCCGGTCTTATGTCCGTCCATGTCATTGCTCGTTTATAGAAGGTTGGGCGACACCAATCTTGAGCAAAGCAGACTGAGTCGGGGTACTTGGAGCAATCGTTGGTTACAGCATTGGTTTCGTGATAGTCTATTTCATCACCAAGACGTTGCTGAAACATTACTTCAATGGAAAGCCCTGCAGCACCCCTACCGTGCCGCCACCCAACGGTGCAATCAGTATCCTCGGGAAATCTCACGTGTTTCCGATGCCTAGAAAAAGAAGGGGGAAAGTTGGGGAATCAATGGTATACATTCGTCGTCATGATCTATGGTCTCCCCGGGGCTACCATACCGCGAGGTCGAGCATCCCATGCGGTCTGGCCTACTGAGCAACGCTCCCAAATCCAACTTGAAGGACGACCGAGTAGTGGTGACCAGAAGGCTCGGCTACCGTAAACGTGAAAATGTTACCGCGTCCCGTGACGACATTTATCGTGTATTCGTATCCGCTCGTGAAGGTGAAGGCTGAACCATGGAGAGTGCACTGTGCACAACTCGAACCGATACTGAATGTCGTTGTCATAATGCTATTCGGGGCTATGGACGGACCGCTCCAGTTTGTGAGCGCGTATTCGTTACCGCCTGAGTCTGTGACGTAGTAAGCTGTTAGGATTGCAGTTCCGTTGCCATTGTTAAACAGGTCGACATTTACTTGCGTAGAGTTTTGGAATGCGTTGGAAGTTGAGTTTATCTTTTCTGTGTAAATCGCTGCCTTCGCAGGAGTGGACGGGGAGGTTGGCGGAGTGCTGAGTGCTCCAGTTGCCAAGACGATTGCCCCTACCGCGATTGCGCTTACGAGTATTGCAATTACCTTGGTGTTCATTTTCCATGCTTCTCTGGCTCACGAGCTTGACGTATTCAATCGTCTTGTAACTGGGCATTCCCACGCTGTCCATCAAGCGCGCTCGAAGGCTCCCGTTACCATAGACCCTTCGCCCAGAGTCTTCTGGTGGACAAGCATAACTTTTGAGTCAGCCTATCGCGAAAAGAATACTTTCCTCAATGCGAACGGACCCTTCGCAGCTTCTTGAGTTCGTCCCTCTTCGGATAATCGTCCTCGCAGACCCAGAACGTCGCGAAGGTCGATTCCTCACTCTGAATGATTCGAGTGCCTGGCTTTCCACACCACACACAATCCCGCTCCCCTATCATCGTCCTTCCATCTCTCATACTGGAGATTGGTGACAAAGGCTCTCTGTCACCCTCGACCCCGACTCCTTTGACCCTAATGCACGGTAACGAGGTTCTTCTCATCTTTTCGAAAGAACGGGGTCGGTCGGCTTTATCTAGCTAGAAACAGCAACGCGCCGACAGTGATCGAGCTTGGCTCGAAAGATCACAGTGAACATGTACATGACGCTCGACGGGTACGGCGAGTTTCCCAAGTATCCTGGCTCCGACGTTCCGCGGAAGGAACCCAGTGAGGGATTCACTGACATGTGGATCAACAGGTATGATTCGGTGGACACGATCCTGTACGGTCGACGGTCATACGAAGGCCACGTGGCCGTCCACTCCGAAGCAGCCAGGAAGAAATCCGATCCAGAGTACATGTTCGAGTTCTCACGCTTCCTAGACCGTACTCAGAAGATCGTCCTCTCTCATTACCTCAAGAAGACCGAATGGCAGAACACTAGGATCATGAAAGGACGCCTCACGCGAATCGTCGCACGCCTGAAAAGAGAACCGGGAAAGGACATCATCGTGGACGCAGGCCCCTCGCTAGTCCACGAGTTCATCCAGGGCGGCCTTGCCGATGACTACAGAATCGCAGTATGGCCGGTCATCCTCGGACACGGGAACCATTACTGGGGTCCGATGTTCAAACAGCAGACCCTGAAACTCCTCTCGGTCAAGACCCTCAAGAATGGCGAACTGATGTTGCACTACGAGACGGTCCGGTAGGGGACGCTGGCGACAACCCCGATCAGGATTCCATCCCCGCACTAGACGCGCTTTTGCGCGAAATCATGCGTGTCCGTATCGATGGGAGTCCTTGTCGAAAGTGGTCTTGCACGATGCCGAACAGAAATAGAAGGTCTTGTCCCCATGTTTCGAAGTTAGCTTCGTCTTCTTCTCATCCACCATCATTCCACATACCGGGTCTCTCTGCATCAATTCACCTCCTAGAGCTTCATCATGAATCCCGCAAAAATGAGATCCGCTATTTATGACCACATAGGGAGTTGAGTTACCATGTCGGAAAGCACTGGAGTCACCAGGTTAGCTTTCAAAACGAACTCACCGGATCAACCGAGCGTTTGACGCTGACCAGTTGCCGCGGCCGTCTCGATCGCGTCCAGCATGCGATGGCGCGTGACCGCGTCGTCGAACGTAGGGCACAAGTGTGTTCCCTCTCTATAATCGTGGGCGAAACGCGCGTACGCTTGGGCGACGTTGGTGGAAGGGCCTTGCGGCGGCGACCACCGATACTTCTCTGGCACGGGCAGCACCTCGAGCGAGGACCGCGCGCCCTTGCCGCCCCGCACAGTCATCTCAAAGATTTGGGCCTGGCCGCCGGCAGCGGTGAGCTGGAGATCGCCCTCGGTGCCGTTGATCTCCCAGAGCAGGTTCGTGCCGCGCGAAACGCCACCGCGATAGTGGATCGAGAACGCGGCCCCGCCCTCGAGCAGTCCGCTAACCAACACCTGATCGTCTGCGTTCATGGGTTTCCTTTCGCCCGTCCCTGTAATCGTGAAGGACTCTCGGCGCATGGTCATGGTGGCCGAGAGCTCTCGGACCTCGCCGAGGCAGTGACACAGTGCATCCGCCGCGTGGCCGAGCGCGATCGAGAGCATCGTCGCGCCGTTTTTCTTGTCGTTGAGGTAGGCGTTGAACGGTTCCACCGTCGGCCCCCAGCCCATTCCTGAACCGATCAACGAGGTGGAGAGCACCTCACCGAGGTATCCTTGCTTGATCAGATCATGCACGTAAGCCACCGATGGCGCAGAGCGGGCCTGCAGTCCTGCCACGGCGAGGACGTCTTTTTTCTTCGCCAGCGCGGCCAGGGTCTCAGCCTCTTTCAAGCCGTTGCCGAGCGGCCATTCGCAATAGACGGCCTTGCCCGCGTCGAGCGCCGCCATCGCAAGTTCGAGGTGATACGGCACTTTCACGGTGATGGCGACGACGTCCACGTCAGCCCTGTTCACGAGGTCTTGGTGATTGTCGAACGCGACAGGCACACCAAAGAGCTTGCTGGCGGCGTCGGCAGATTCGCGTCGGCTGGTGGACAGCGCCGTGATCTCGAAGTCATCCGAGAGCGACTTCAAAGCAGGGATGTGCCCCTCAGCCGCCCATCCGCGATCCGGATTGGCGCCGATGATGCCGACACGAATTCTCTTGTCTCCATTCTTGCTCACGATGGTCATAACCTACCGCTTGTTGGACCGCAGTCAAAAGTCTAACAGGCTTTCGGACTCAACCTATGAGAGGATGCCTCTGGAATCTGGAGCATTCATTTTCTAGTATTATCTTTCTCCGAATATCTTCTCGCTCACTTGCTAGTTTATCAATTATCCACGTTCGAGAGGCGACCCATCAGCAAGAGAGGTGAATTGATAGATTATGAAAAAGGTCATTCCGTTAGCAATCCTCGCCCTGATTCTCATTCCAGCGAATGTCATAGCTGCGAAATCCGATACCGTATCCACCACCAAACCCTCCATCGTTCTCGTGCACGGTGCGTGGGCTGACGGCTCAAGCTGGAGCCGCGTCATCGCCCTCCTCCAAGACCAAGGATACACGGTCTACGCCCCCGCCAACCCCTTACGCGGTCTAGCCTCCGACTCCGCCTACATCGCCGACTTTCTCCACAGCATCACAGGACCCATCGTGCTTGTCGGACACTCATATGGAGGCGCCGTCATTACAAACGCGGCAACCGGCAACCCGAACGTCAAGGCACTTGTCTTCATAGACGCGTTCGCGCCTGACCAGGGAGAATCCCTGGGACAATTATCCAGCATCCCGCCCCCGCCCGGCCTATCACCCTCCTGCCTCGCAGGAGACCCGACACAAGTCTTCAACTTCGTCCCACTGTCAAGCGGTGGCATTGACACCTACGTCAAGCCAAGCCTCTTCCCCTCGTGCTTCGCCAACGATCTCCCGCCCAGCCAAGGAGCAGTCCTCGCGTCCACACAGCGCGCATTTTCCCTCAGCGCTCTCCCAGAAAAGTCTGGGGTTCCTGCATGGAAGACAATCCCGTCTTGGTATCTTGTCGGAACAATTGACCAGGCGATCCCATCATGGGCCCAGCTCTTCATGGCCCAACGCGCCGGCTCCACCATCGTACAGGTTAGAGCATCCCACCTCTCAATGATATCCCACGCCCCAGCGGTAAGCGACTTGATCCAACAGGCAGCAACAACCGTCACAGGCAACACGAATTCACAGCTAGCACTGGCACCGACCAGTCTCTAGGCGGATCGTCAAACCCGGTTGAAGAAAAATCCCCAACAGGTCTCACATCTTCCGACCCCCGACTATATGGTAGATGTGAGCACCCAGTTTTTTCCCGGAGAGAGGAATCCCTGTAGACAATGATCCGAGACCAATCAAACGACCGGGGGAATTCAAAACAATACCCCTCCAGGATTCCAAAAAAGCCAGATAGGTTATCTATCAATAATCCAGTAATCCTTTTTTCTCGTCGCCATCAAGTGACTTACCGGTGGCATGTCCCTGTCAGGGATAGCGTGTCCGAAATGTGGAACCAATAATCCTGCAACAGCACGATACTGCTCCATGTGCGGCAATCTCCTCGCACCCGTTCCCCCGGCACAAACTGTCACACCTTCGCTGATGCCCTCGGTGCCTGTGACGACTGCTCCCAGCGCCTACTACGGATATGTAGCCTCGTACTATGAAACCGCGCGTGCCACCGCAATAGACAGGACAAAAAACGGCCTAATGCTACTCGTAATCGGGCTCGTCATCAGTTGGATCCCAACTGTTGGAGCGGTCGGCGTTTTCCTCGAACTATCCGGGGCAATACTAGTGATCTTGGGACGCCATACCTTTGGACCAGACCACGCTCGAAACGTCCTATTGTCAATCATTATTTTCGTAATAGCCGTAGCAGTCGTTGTAGCGGCAGCGATTTTCACTCTGCTTTCAGAACTCCTGCTTTTCCCGCCTGGCGGCCCTCTGGTACCAGCATCCTTCTTCGGCGGGTTTCTTGTTGCCCTACTTATCGGAATAGCCATCTTCGGTTTTGCGGAGGTCCTCTTCACCTACGCGCTGCAGACGAGTAGCGGACGAATACTTCTCTGGTGCGGATATGCTTCGACTATCTCGACAAGTAGCCTTACATTCTTCGTGTTGAACAATGTACCAAACGTGAGCGTAATTTCAATCATTCCGGCATTAATGTACGGCTACGCTTACTATCTCGCAAGAGAACGAATTGTTCACGGGGAAATGCCCGCTCCGTCGGCGCCCCCGCAAGTACAACTTCCCCACTAAGTTTCGAGACGTCCTTGACCTAGCCGCTCATTCGTAGAAGCCTGAACCCAGCCCAGCTAGTTAGCGGTCGTCGTAGGCTGACCGTTCCAACTTTCGACGAGGTAAAGGAGAGAACTCCCTGACTAGCTATTTACCCATAGTCCGAGTAAAAGTAGCAGGGGGTTCGGGAATTGGTAGAGGACTACGATGTTCTGATTGTGGGTGCGGGAATAGGAGGTCTCGCGCTGGGCTGCGCCCTCGTGTCCAATGGGCGAAAGGTTTGCCTTTTGGAGGCCAGGCCCGGGGTAACACGGTCCAAGAGAGGACTAACGCTCCAGCCCAATGGATTGGCGGCATTAAGAAACCTGGGTCTTCTAGATCGAGTTGCCAGAATAGGGTCCAAGACCACCAAGATAGCCTGGCATGAGATAGGTAAGAAGCCACTCGCGACACTTGACTACTCCATTCTCGATCACCCTCACAACCACTTGCTGACAGTAGTCCCTAGCGATCTCGAGCTTATCCTTCGAGAGGCGTTTTCCAGCCGGGGCGGGATAATCTGCGAATCAACGCCCTTTCGAGACATCCTACCGAACCGGTCTGAACGAGTTCTGGTAAGGGTAGAGAGAAACGGTTCTCCCGTTATGTTCTCCGGAAGAATTATTGTCGGGGCTGATGGTGAAAAGTCAAAAGTAAGGCAGGCGCTTGAAATACCTGCCCGCGTCAAAGAATACCCCGACCATTTTCTCTTCCTGCTCACAGGACCCGTCGCCTCACTTCAGCTCGAAGCAAGGCAGTATGTCGCTCGAGGGAAGATGGCGGGCTTCTTTCCAACACGAGACTCGACATACATCTTCTATTACCTTCCCAACAGAACTGTCGCTGATTTCAAGTCGCGAGGAATAGAGTCGTTCAAGAAACAACTCGCAGAGATTGAACCTGACGTTTCCGACTCCCTCAGCAACCTTCGGTCTTGGGAAGATGTCGCCGGCGGCTCCGCTAGAAGGGTTGATGTGAAGAGCTGGGTTGCGGACCAGGCTGCGCTGCTAGGAGACGCTGTTCACGCTCTCGACCCTTCGTGGGCCCAAGGAGCGAACTTGTCTTTGCAAGATGCCCTATCTCTGGCGAATACGATTGAGAGATGCTTTGAACTGAATGATTTCACCGCGGACGCCCTCAGAGGTTACGAGAAAGAGAGACGGAAGCAAACCGAGTTCGTGCAAAATCAAGCCGAAAGAACTGCCCAGTTCACTACGACCGAGAGCAGGTTCTATTATTGGCTGGGGAAGCGGGTCCTTCAGAGAACCGGTAGAAGCAAGACGCTAATGCTTACCGCCCTAGAAGCCTCCTGCGGCCTCACAGATCATTTTAGCCTACGAGAAAAGATACGTTTCCTAATCTAGATGGCTTCCAAAGAGTGCTGGAAGGATGCAGAACCGAATTCGCCTTTGAACAATGTGCTCTACCCGCCTCAGCCCTTTCCTGGTCACACTTCCCCATACTTTCGCTATAGTCGCGACTAGGCCCTTATTTTTGCCCGTTCACTCATAGTCAAGTGAAAGATGATACCGAAGAGGTTTGAGATCCCGACCGTTCTGCTCCTCCTAGCACCTCTATCCTCAGGTTTCGGCTTATGGCTGATCTTCCTAGCGGGCATTCTCGTAGGATCCAATGCAGCTGACGTGATTACTGTAGCAGAAACAGGCGTGGGTGTGCTCTTCTTTATCCTGGGTTTTCCGCTCTTCTTCACGAGTATTGGAGTGTTCGCGTCAAGGGACCGCTTGGAGGCGGAAGAATGGGTTCGTTGGCTCGGACGATTGAAACCGAAAATTGAGAACGGCGATCGGAGTCCAGTCAGCTCAGCCAAGGATCGGGTTTACGCAATGGTGATTCTGCTAGTAGTTTTCATTCAGGCGATTCTCTTGATTCCGGGAATCGGAGAGGACAGACAGTATCCTCTAAACCAGTTCTATGGTCTCTTCGGGTCTCTTTGGTACTTCTACGTCTTCGCCACGGGACTAAGTGGATTCATCCTCATCTACTACCGGAGACTAGGCGGTTATGTTCCTGCGATAATTATGATGGTTCTAAGCATTGGGACCACCGTGCCCGATGTCCTGGGATTATTGCCTCCCTCGGCTCCAACATTGAGAACAACTGTTCTCATGCTATCGGTGCTTCCGCTAGCTTTCCTGTTGGTCTATGTTTCTTGGAAAGCGCTTCACGCTAAGGTTTCGGAGGCATCGAGTTCGAAGATAGCGACACCCCCTCGATCCAACAAAAGCTAGATGCGGCTAAGCTAGGCGGACCTTGGAATTCTTCCTGAGTTGATGTGAGCGTCCTCATTTTTTTCTTGAGGCAGAATTCAGATGGCTTCTGAATACCTGTTTCGCCGGTGAGGAGTTCTAGGCGGGTTTGGGTTTGTGGGGAATTCCGAAGGGTGCCTGTCTCATTCGGTTAAACCAGAATGAGGCGATTGGCACAAGCCCAATCAAGAGTCTGACGTGTACGCCAAGGATGAGCCAGTCCCAAGGTACTGCGGTGGAGAAGAGAACTATGAAAGTCAGGATTGCTAGCCTGTTTCGGATTCTTTGAAACCGTATCATTTGATCGTTGTGGACGAGTTGTTCCTCTTCCTGCGCGATCAAATGCGCAAATCCGGCCATTATGAACAGAGAGCCTGAATAGTCGAACGTGAACAGGATCGATGCATAGTTTTGCACATCTGGTGTATTGATCAGGGACACTGCTTGATCGAATAGGTAGGGAATAATCGCGACAAGAATCAAGAGAATAACATTCAGCAAGGTCACAAGACGGGTTTCGATAGGCAAGACCGACATATCGCTGGTGTAGATTATCCAGCTCGTAATCAGAATCAGAAAAACGAAGAGAAACTCTAGAATGTTCCTATCGATATCGACTGCATTTGATTGAGTGCTGTTTGTTATCACAAGGCTGATGGCTCCGATCGACAGGGAGAGTCCATAGATCAGATCGGACAACGTCTCTAGTCGAGGCCGAGCGTGTCGATGTTGTCGTTCTTCGTTCTGCACGGACAATGACTCTCTCTATTACAGATCCGGCTCAGGATGGCGTGTAGAAATAAATTGGGATGAGTTCATGAAAGAACTGGCTGGATCAGCCTTGCCTGGCTCCAATTAGACAGTTGTAAAGGCCTGGCATCTAGCAGCTCACCGTCTTTGCCGCAGTGGAAGAGAATGAACCCGCCCCGTTGGATTATCGGGTTTAGGGCTGTTATCGCTTGGTCTTTGGTGTGAATGCTATTATTGGGATGGTTCTCTTGGTCTTGCGTTGGTACTGTGCGAACTGCGGGTAGAGAGAGGCTTGTTGTGCGTAGATTCTGTCTCGTTCTTTACCGGTAATTTCCTCGGCGCGAACCTCAATGGTCTCGTTTCCGACCTCGATCTTGACATCTGGGTGGGCTTTGAGATTGTGGTACCAGTCCGGATTGGTGGGAGCCCCTCCTTTCGAAGCGAAGACAACATACCGGTGGCCGTCTTTGAAGTACATCACCGGGTTAGTCCGGGATTTGCCGGTGCGGGCCCCTTTGTGATTGATAAGTAACAAGGGTGCGCCCTCGAACTGGCCGCCTACCTTTCCATGGTTCTTGCGGAACTCTGCAATAACCCCCGTGTTCCAATCGCTCATCGTGCTCGACAGTAGGGTGTATAGCGAGGGGATTTAATGACTAGCATTGAGAAACCTGTCACGAAATAGTCCTGTTATTCTGGACTATACGGGTCCCGGTGATACTGGCGCGACCACCGGTTGGCTTGTAGAGTGTTTCTTCTTTCTGAAAAATACAAGATAGCCGATGAAAACTCCGACCCCAACTAGGGCAAGCGCCGACGTTAGACAATCTAGTGCTGGCTTCCGCCGCCCAGGTCTAAGCTATCGTGTAGGCTACGGTTGTTGGCTGTGTGATGGTAGTCCCGTCGACGAAAGTGGCTGTTACGTCCACCGGGTATCCCGTTCCGAGCACAAGCAGGACAGTCTGAAGACTAATCACCGATTGACCCGAGATCGTAGCGCCTGGCTGAAGTGGCAGCGCTGAGCTGAAGGTCAGCGGCAAGGAGACGCCCGCAAGAGAAACTGACAGGGCCGTGATCGGGGCCTCGCCGTCGTTTTGTCCCTGGACATTATAGTCAGCATGCGCCAAGTCGCTCTCCTGGGTCAAGGACTCTCCCGTGATCCGGAATGAGTGCTTCCTGAAGACACCTGTCCCCGACGTCTGGTGCGCGATGACTGTGTGTACGCAGTTCTGTTGAGCCGGATCGCTCGACGAAGTGTACTGGCTTGTGCAGTCGGGGTTGGGAAGATTATTGCTGTTCGACGGTGTGTACATGTCGTTATCATAGACAACCGTCGCCATACCTGTAGTCGGATCGGCCGTAACTCCAAAATCATCGAAGAGGCCTCGATACGATTGGCAGCCGCCGCCGTTGAGGCAAACGGGTCCCATGTGGATCATTTCTGTGACTTGTTGTTGTGTGAATCCAGTGGGAGAGGCGAAGACGTTACGGTTCTGGGCGAAGAAGACACTCCAAGTTGCGCTCTGCTGGCAGTTATCTGCGTCGGTGATTGCGGCGCCGCAGTTGTTGGTGCCGTACCAGACGATGTCTATTTTGCCCGGGTCTCCCGCGGTCAGCCAGGGTTCGATGGCCCAGCTAGACGGGGCCTGGTTCACCTGATAGGGTCCATGCCATGTCTGGCCTGTATCTGTTGAGTAGCTGTAGAAGAGGGAGACCCCGTCCGAGTATGCCTCGTACAGGTTTCCAGCCCTGTCGACTGCCATTGCCAGGAAATTGCTTCCATAGTTTACCTGGTTGTTGGGGTTCACGTAGACGGTATAGTCGGTGAATGTCAGACCGCCGTTGGTGGAGACTGCCATGTATACGGTGTGGAGTTTGTAGGGACAATTAATCCCGGTAAGCCCACCGCACGCTACCTCTACGGGATTAGCAGCTTCTGTTGCACTGGCTAATCCGGAGAACGGGACGTAAATGTATCCTGTGTTCGGGTCGATGTGAATAGCCCCTGGAATACTTGTTTCGGCTACCAGCCAAGAGTGGAGGGCGTCGAAGGCTGAACCTACCTGCGTGAACGTTAGTCCCGAGTCATAGCTGCACCACACATCACCGATCACAGCGCCCTCATGGACCGAGATGCATACCTCTGTTGATCCGTAGGCTGCGACCCATGGTCTATCCTCGACGAGAGGATTAGCGATTGGGTTGGTGAATTGGATAGCGAAAGGATTGTTGGACCACGTCTGTCCACCGTCCTGGCTTGTTGACTCTCCGACACCGACGAGTCCGACGACAGCTGCTTCGAGACTCACGACATAGACATTGTACTGACCATTGAGGTTCTTAGCAGGGGCTACGGCGACGTGTGTATCGCCTCCCCACAGAGTTATCCCATAACCGCTTTGGAAGTTGGTGTTGGGCGAGGTTAGGGTGGAGAAGTGGTTTCCTCTGTCAGTGGACTTCCACGCACCCGTTCCTCCACATATATACAGGGTCTGGGAGATTGTCCCGCCTGTCGGGTCGTTGCACTCACTCGGATGGTTGAACGCCGTGTTCTCCGAGGTCGCATAAATCGTCCCATCAGGAGCTGTTGCGATGTTGGGCTCACCGTTCCAGTTCCAGCAGTTGGTCCCAGTGTTCGAGCAGGTTACCCCGGCATGCGCCAGATCCGAGGACCGGGCCACCTCATAGTTCGCAAATCCAAATGCTGGTGCGGGAGCTGCCACCGACTTTAGAGAGGCCACGCCGAGGATACTGAAGGCTAGAACTAAGACGAGGGAGAACGCACACAATTTTGCTTGGTGCATTATATGGTTCAGCTGATCAACTCAGCCGCCCGAATGGCCTTATAGGGAATGTTCCAAAACAGAATATTTTCTAGACTCGATATTATCGGAAAGCCAAATTATCACACCCCGATATATTGGGGGTGTTTTGTCTCTGAACCAATCAAGTCATGATCTGCCTCGAACCAATCATTCTTCTTCTGACGAGAACTTAGTTAAGTCGGTAGAAATCCTAAGTATCGGCCTGACCCGCGGCAAGTCAGGATCCGCTATTATCGCTAAGAGAGCTCTGGATCGTTGCACGTTACCGTGGTTCATGGCACAAAGGTTCAGTTCGACTCTTTTCCCTGCTCACCTATTCACTCCCGTAAGACTTGATGAAGAGTTCGAACATTCTCCTAGTTGTCATTGTGGTAGGAGGGGTCTTGGGAGGATTGCTCATGTGGGAGACTGTTGGTCCCTCACCCTTGTGTGGAGGATGCTATCGCTATAATGCGCCTGGGTGCATTGTTACCCCGTGCCCGGGACAAGAATCACTTACTGTCGAGACCTCACAGGTCAACTCTCCCACGAATCTGACCTTGAACGTAAGGAATGTGGGGAGTGTGTCTACAACTTTCAACTCTTACATTGTCAAAGACTCAGTCGGTAATCAGTATACAGACAGCAACTGGTCCGGACCGACGCTGAATCCTAACTCGCTCTTGGCAATCAACATCGTCATCGAAGGAAGTGCGTTCACGTTCCAATCCAAGAGCAGCTACACCGTAACCCTGGTGACCGCACGGAACAACCAGTTCGGGTTCACAATAACCGCCTAAGGAATATGTCAACTCGCCCGGGTCCCGACATCATGATTAAGAGCCCGTCCCAGGAATTGTTAGGCTGCGTGCCATGAGGATCCGGCTTGATAGAAGGGTGCTCGTGGTTGTGCTGTGCGTTGCGATACTTCTCGTCGTCCCAGTGCTTGCTCTCTGGCAGCAATGGGGCCTCTGGCGCTACTCAACTAGCGGCCAGCCGAACTCTGTTGCCATTTCTTCCGACGGGTCGTATCTAGCTGTAGGTGTTGGAACTGGCCCGCAGAGTGGTAGAATTCTCTTCTTTGACAGGGCCGGCTCTCTGTTGTGGACCCATGACACTGATAGAGTGATAAGTTCTGTCTCGATCTCGGCCGACGGATCCTACATCGCCGCCGCTGGATACCAGTTCATTGGCCACGCCCCGCTCCTAGTATACTATGGGAACGGAGCCATCTACTATCTTGCCCGGAACGGCACGATGCTCTGGAACTACACAACTCCCATAGCCATCTCCGGGGGAGTTAGCAGTCCAATCTTCCAGATCCGCCTCTCCTCCGATGGCACGAGGATCGTGGCCGACACCCTTTCCGGCATATTGTTTCTCAATGATCTTGGACAGGTAACGTGGACCCACGTCTCAGCGGGTGGAGTCTTATCACACGCCGTGATGTCTCTCGATGGAACCTATGTGGCGACAGTTGATGACCGCGCCCGCGCTTTCGACAACCAAGGCAGATCTCTCTGGAACTCGTCAACCATCCCCCCGACGGTCCAGAACATAGCCATGTCTCCCGACGGGCGATATTTGGCGGTGGACGAGGAGGTCAGTCCCAGCAACGCTACTCTCTATCTCTACAACAAGACCGGGAGCCTGCTGCGCAGCCAACCCTTCAACAGCCCACCGTTCAGCATGACATTCTCCGCAAACGATGCTACGATGTTCACTGGGACCCAATACAGTGTAATCGCGTTCGATACGAATGGCAAAACTCTTTGGAACTGGACAACGCCCGGTGTCGGATACGGCGTCTCAAGCCTCGCGGCCACCAGTGACGGGTCCTATGTTCTGGTCGGAATCGGGGGGGACTGGGAGCAAACAACCTTCGTCCTCAACAATCAAGGAAACGCCTTATGGGGCAAACCTGTCGGCGTGGTTCGCCACGCCGTGTTATCATCTGACGGGAATCTTGCGGCTGTCGCGGCAGGATCCTCCGGCGGCCAATATTATTCTGGCAGCGGTTCTATCTATCTTCTCCCGGGACCGCGATCCCTGGCAAGGGACACTGGTCCAGTCTATTCCCTGTTGTACTTCGGCCAGAACACAGGGCTGATCCCTCCTGCCATCATACTGCCAGCGGCCATCTCAACAACTCTCATCGCCATCACCATTGTTAGGAGCATAAACCGATCAAGGAAGAATCCGGGAGCCAAACCAGAAAGCCCCAAAGACCTCTCAGCGAGCCGACGATGAGGCCCCATAGAACGGAGTGTGGAACATGTAAGGGAATTAGGTGGAAGTTGTAGGTTGGGCCTGTTGATTCCATACATGTCTCGCGTAGAGGAGGACGATTCCATAATAGATGGCTGCGTAGAACGCTACGTCGAGGATGAAGAAGCTCCAGTTGTACCCCGTAGGCAGAGGACATCCATAACATGTTGGAATAATTTCTACAGTCTTCCAAGGAAGGGGAAAACCATATCCAAAGATGCCAGGGATTCCACCATACCCGGGCTTCCCTGAACCCGTGACCCAAGTGGTCAATACCGCGAGTACCGGAATCAGCACGTAGAGGATGGAAAAATGCCTCGGTTTCACACTCAGACTATTTCCTCCCAGCTCTTAGGTTAGGCCGGTAGAAATCCTAAATATCGGCGCTGGCCGCGGCAACTCCGCACATTCTTGTCATCACAGAAAACAGAAGACGTCAAAGTAGCCCTCCGCCCTGCTAACACTCTCTATCAGGCATCAGGTAGGATCCAGGACGGAACATTTCGTGGTCGGTGGCATTTTTCCTTCGACATGTACAGTAGCCCTCGATACAACAATTTCGGAAATCTCCGCGTATTGAACGATGATACTCTGAGTCCCGGGGCCGTTTGGCCCTTGCATCCTCACACTCAGAACGAAGTCGTCACATACGTTGCTGAGGGCGAGTTTCGTCATGAAGACGAGCGTGGTAAGGGAGGCGTTCTCCACAAGGGAGGAGTACAACACACGACCGTGGGCCGTGGAATGTATCATTCGGAGATCAACAACCGGAAGGATATCCCGATGCGGTTCATCCAGATCTGGTACATGCCTGAGATGCTCAACATGACGCCGTCCGTGGAACAGCGCGAGGTAGATCGGTCAGAGAGAACCAACCAATGGCTTCCGCTAGTGGCCTACAAGAATCCAGAGACTCTCCCGCTCAGAGCCGACGGCGCAGTACTTGCCTCATTCCTCGAACCTGGGCACCCTATCGATTATGAGTTGAGAGAGGGCCATGGATTATACCTCTATGTCCTAGAAGGCGGACCCGTGCGAATCCGCGATCAGGTTCTACCAGAATTCAGCGCGGCAGAAATACGAGGACAAGGAAGCATCGCAACCACCGCACAAGGAGAAGCTGAACTGCTACTACTCGAAGTCAACCTGAACAAAGGCTGGCCGACTCACTAGGCTATTGACCGCTCGCTCTAACGATTGGTCCTAGCCCTCAAAGGGCGGAAGTTCCAGTGCGCGCTCAAAGGCTGCGCGGTCATGCACGGGTTCTCCATGTGAAACGATCACTTTTTCGAACGGAAGCTCGAGCAGTACACGCAAGGCTGGCAGGACCCGTTTTTCGTGGGACGGTGACCCCCAGACACGAAGGGTACCATTCCGCTCAGTCATACCGTCTCCAAAGACGATCACCCGTTGTTCTGGCAGCCAGAGGGGCGTCTCAGCGCGTCCCCGTCCATCGTACAGTGCGACAAGCCCTCCGGGCAGCACGCTATCGGGTCGGATCGGCTCAAGCTCAGTCCTCGGAATATCATCACGAAAGAAAAATAGCGGCCCGAACGCGCGAACATGATAACGATCCACAAACTGGTCGACGTCCCGAACGTGGTCGGGAAGAAGAACAACTGCCGCCGTCGGCGGACGCTCGTCAAGTCTCTTCCAGACCTCGACAGCGTCTGTAGGTGGAGCAAGCGGGTCCAAGACTAGCCTCTCGCCCCCAGACTCTACGAACGTTGATGTCACAACCGGCTCCCAATCGCTACCTGGCTTCCAGTGATGATGTCTGACACGCCAAATCCACAAGCCAGGTGCCACATCACGAGCCTCGACGTTACTGGTCATTGACTGCATAACACGTTCTCAGTGATCGCACATTGAGATAAGATTTGTTGAGACGAGGTCAACTTATCGAAAGGCTGGCCGACGCACTAAGCAGGTCTGGTGCGTCTTTGGAGATTTGGCGATCGGCAGTTGCCTGTATTGTCTGATCATTTCTTCGAAGTTTGGAAGGGGCTTAGAAGAGTCGAGCTTTTCTCCTGCGTGATGTTTCAACCCGTACCGCAGAAAGGATAGGAGTATGAAGACCGCATCCTCCCCGCGCGAGGTCAGAGCATACGATACGATGTCATCTGTGGCTTTTCTCTCAATCAGCCCCTCCTTCTGCATATCCTTCAGCCTCCTCGACAACACTCTCGCCGTGAGGCCGGGATTGTTCCTGAGAATCTCGCCAAATCTTTGAAGTTTCAGAAACCCAATATCTCTCACGATCAGAAGGGTCCACTTGGCACCCAGCGACTTTACACTGGTCCGTATCGGGTCCTGCTGGTAGACAAGCCGCGGCATCGCTCTAGTCTCATCCTTGACCATCGTTTCAGTATACCAGTATCCATCTGGACCCTAGCGCGGTTATATCCTTTGGATACTACCCTCATTGTGAGATAGATGGAACAGTCAATAAAGTCATCATCTGAGCCTGCGATGAAGTACTTTGATCACTGGTCGAAGAAAGAGTATCAAGCCAGCGCCAAGTATCTGGCCGAAAACCTCTCGTTCAAGGGTCCGATCGACACGTTCAACAACTCAAAGGACTATCTACAAGCCATCAGCCGGCTCGCGCCCATCGTAGTCGAGGTCAGGAAAAAGAAAACCTTCGTAGACGAGAATGACGCATGCTTTGTCTACGATCTGGTTACTAGCACATCAGCGGGAACCGTTCCCTGCGCCGAATGGATCCACTCCGAGCAAGGAAAAGTAAAATCAATACAGGTCTTCTTTGACGCGCGACCCTTCGCCGCAATGTTCGCACACAAATAGAAAACTGTCGACCAAACGCCCAATAAACCACCTTTCATCGATCATCAGGACCCAGAAATGAGCAAGAGAGCAGAGTCCCGCAACGAAGACGGAACAGGAACGATGGGATTCACAGAACTATCCTCAACGGATTCTGGAGCAACAAGGTCCTTCCTCGAGAAGGCGTTTCACTGGAAGTTTGAAGAAGTAAAGATGCCGAATGGACTATACCTTAGCTACAGAGGTCCAAACGGAAGCTCGCTAGGCATCAGACCAGCCCAAAAGTCCGAGACTCCGACCAGCATGAACTATGTCCGGGTCGAGGACTTGAAACAGGCAGAAACCACGGTTCTCGAGGCTGGAGGAAAGATCATTCTCCCGCGAACTGACATTCCTGGAATGGGCAGTTTCTTCTGGTTCAAGATCCCATCAGGTCCAATTATGGCTTGTTGGCAAGACGCGCCCCAGTCCCACTAGGAGTCAGAACCCGAAGTCACTGAGAGTAAAACGCGCGACTATGGGCTAGGGGATGCTGGCGTTTTGCCGAAGAATTTCTTCGTTCCCACCCTTGTCAAGTACAATGGGATAACTATTCCCGCCAATATCCTGATGACCCCGCCTACTCCTCCGATAGTGTCCCCGTAGACTATCTCGAGAATTCCGAGGACAATCGAGACGATGTAGATCAAGATTCCTCCCATCCAGGCCCAGCGCGCTCCGGTGTAGAACCCGACGCCCAGTGCAAGTCCAAAGATGCCGAAGATAGTCACCACGATTGCCAGCCAGGTGGGACCTGTGGCGCTGCCGGCGAAGACGGATGAGGCTCCGAAAAGTGACAATACGCCTCCCGCAGCAGCGATCACCGCGATTACTATGACTCCAACTGGCCTCTTACGCTTCGATTGAGACTGCATAGCCTTTCGAACCTCTTCATGTTTCCATAATAAGAGTGTGTCTTTCAGATCTCACCCCTGAGAGTGAGAAGCATAAGCTAATCGCTTCGGATTATTGAACCGGTTCGGGCCTGATAGGCGTGTAGCCTGATAGAGGTATCATCGTCTGGTTTGATGGCGACGCTTACTCCCAGAATTCACCCCAACTATGTCGAACAGTATGCGTTTGTAGTTGATCGTCAGAGCTCTTGCGAAGAACGGCCCTTCGATCCTCATATCCCTCAGATCGCGCTTGCTCCTTTCGTCTGGGCGGAATTTTTCGAAAGATAAACAATTTTCGAGGTATGGTCGGAGCTTGAAAACATCGGCATCTACCAAGACCTCTTTTGGTATGAGCCTCTTCTTTGATGAACCTAGCAGGTCGTTCAATACTTCTCTCGCTGCTTCATGGTTCTTCCACGCTTCCTCAACAAATCCGGCGTAGAGTCCGTTCGCGACCAGCTTTGAGACGAATGACCCGTCGCTATCTTCCGCGTACCCTTTGAGAAGGTGGGCTTTGATGTTAAGCTCATTTGATCGGTCGAAGCTATACAATAACCGGCGAGCAACGCCCTCGTGATCTGACTTGTACGCATGGTTGAGGGAATCGCCGAAAGATCCGCTTGCGAGGAGAAACCTAGCCATCTGGTAATCGCCGGATATTAGGGTGCTAGAGATCATGTGTGAGAAATCAGGCTCGTACGGGATTTCGCTCATCAAGAGTCCTTTCCAGGTGGCTCTGCGGGTGTATCGGTCGATTGCTCCAATTTCAACGAGCCAGTTCTCTGCAAAGGCGACCTCGCGATGGTCTACCTTTGACATGAACTCTAGCTCTGAGAGTTTGAGTCCATACTTGGACATGAGGAGTACCAGGTCAAAGGGGGTCTCGTTTTCGAGAGCTTTGCGTACTGGTATCGGGTCGATCTTCTTCGGGAGGGGTGCATCAGTAAGGATGACCGCCCGACCGGGCTTGAAGCGTCCGATTCTGCCTATCATCTGCAGGAGGGAGTTGTTGTCTACCTTCGTGTAGTGGAGGGCTTTTTGACCTAGCTTGTCCTTACTGTCAATCACGTCATCAAATATCAACACGTTGTCCACGTAGATGTTCACTGAGGAAGCGATTACGTTTGTCGCAAAGATCCTCAGATTCTTGTCGAGCTCGGCTCGTTGCTGGATCCTATTGACTTCGGAACCTTCAAGGCCTCCGTGAATGTAAACGCCGCCATAGCTGCTGGCATAGTTTTCTACCAGGCGTCTTGTGGGCAGGAAGACTAGCCACGATTCATCGCGGGGCCGCGAGTCAAGGTAGAGCTGCAGAGTCTTGAACATTTCATTGTGGTCATCTGCGACCTGCACCTCGAGCGCGACGGGATATCTGTGACCGCTCATTCGATAGAGTTTTGAAATGCCGAGGAACAATAGGAACTCATGCGGATCGATTGTGGCGCTCATGATCCGAAACAGGTTCCTTGCGCTGGGTTCCTCTTTCTTTGCGAGTGACATGCACAGTTCCAGCTGGGACGTCATCTGGTGGCTTTCGTCAAAGTAGATTGAAGAATCATAGATCGAGTTCTCGGCCAGCATTCTCAGCAAGACGCCATCTGTGACTATCTTGATCTTCCCACCGAGATTGATCTTAGTGTCCTTTGTAATGACTGCTAGTGCATCTCTTATCTCCGGATGAAGCGCTTGGAGCGAATAGAAGAGAGCGTTGCAGGCAGCCCTTGAGGGTTCGCGGATGATGATCTGCCTGTTCCCCTTCCACAATTCGTATTCGTGGATCGGAGTTACAGTGCTCTTTCCTGTGCCGACGTCCCCGATGATTACGAAATGGTCCGAGAATTCTATCGAGTTTAGTATTGAGAAGATTGGGAGTTTTGGTTCTAGCCGTTTGTCAGTCGTCTTCAGCGTTTGGCTCTCCATTCCATCTTCTGGGACGGATGGAAAACGGTGGCCATGATCGACACTTGGTTCGTTGCCAGCCAAAGGAGACCCGAGCCCTCCAGACTATGGTTTCCGTAAGGGCAGAAATAAACCAGTGCCGATCCTAGGGGAAGGTACACGATGTTCTTCTGAACTAACTACGCTCTCGAAGCGATTAACGCGAGCTAATCAAACTTGGAGCCGGCCTACGGTAGTTTGTTGTTGAGGAACTCTAGGGTTCGGTTCCAAGCCAGGTTTGCTGCGTCCCGGTTGTATTCTACCGGCCGATTATCTTCGACGAACCAGTGTTTCGTTCCCGGGTAGAAGTGGAAGGTGACCTCTCTCCCGGCTTCGCGAATCTGCTGTTCCATAGCTTTCACGTCGCTGGTAGGTTCCCACTCGTCTTCAGGTGCGTAGTGGCCGAGGAAAGATGCTTTTGCTTTGGAAAAGGCCAACCCCGGGTAGGTTCCATAAAACGCCACCACCGCTCCTATATCTTCTGGCTTTGCTGTGCTCAACCATAACGACCAGGAAGCGCCCATGGAGAAGCCTACAACGCCGATCTTCCGGCCTGATTGTGACGCTTGAGATCGCAGATAGTCCAGTGCGCCGAGAACAATTGGCCGTCTCGAGTCTTCATCCATTTTCGACATCAATTCTTTCGCTTCGCTAACGGTTTTTGCAACCTTGCCTCCCTGAAGGTCGGGCGCCAAGGCTAGAAAACCATGCGAGGCTAGTCGATCGCAGAAGCCCTTGAAGAAATCGTTCAATCCCCACCAGGCGTGCAAGACAAGCACTCCGCCTCGGGGCTTCTCCGGCAACGCAAAATACCCAGTCCCCCTGGCTGTCTCGGTCTTGAACTCAACCCTTCGACTCGTCTGCTTCAAAGAAAGCTAACCGCGAGTCTCCTCGCGTCGAGAGGTCTTATTGTTTGTGGGCCAGGGCTCTGTTAACTTATTGTTGGATGCCTCTCTGACTTGTGCCTATGAATCATGGCTCTTCTCGTTTAAGTCAACATTAGAGCAACCCATGATGCTGCAAGAATTATCCTTACGTCTTCCATAATTCAATCGCCTACTCGCGCATCATGTTTCTACGGTTATGACTACGTTTCCCTTCTTGTCTCCCGTATCAACGTACTGGTGAGCCTCGGCCATTTGTTCCAGAGGATAGCGTCTATCTATCACCGATTTTATCTTCCCCGCCTCAACAAGCTCCTTGAGGCTCAGCAAATCTTCAATCGTTTGACCGGTCGCTCCAAAGATTACCTTCTTGCTGCTCCGCCACGAAACCCAGCGCCCAAGAACCATGTGCGACAGTCTAGGATTCCCTAACAGATAACGCCCATTCTCATTGAGAGACCGTACACTCCGTGAAAACGAACTCTTGCCTATCACGTCGAAAATCACATCGTAAGTCTCACCGTTCTTCGTGAAATCTTCTCTCGTGTAATCGATGATCTTGTCTGCGCCAATCGAGCGCAACATGTCCAGCTTCCCCGCGCTGTCCACACCAGTCACTTCCGCTCCATAGTTCTTGGCAATCTGCACAGCGAATGTACCAATGCTTCCACCCGCACCATTGATCAGGACCCTTTCTCCACTCTGGACATTTCCTCGTCTCAGCAATCGCCAGGCCTCAAGACCCCCCACGGGAAGGCAGCCAGCTTCTTCATAGCTCATATTCGCCGGCTTGATCGCCAGCACCCCGTTTTCCGGCAGGCAGGTGTACTCAGCATAACCGCCCAAATGCAAACCGGTCCAGGCAAAAACCCTGTCCCCTTTCTTGAACCGTCTAACAGCGTTGCCGACTGCTTCAATTTCCCCAGCTAGCTCCTGCCCTAGTATCTTGTTTCTTGGTCCCCTGAAACCAAATCCCGCTTGCACAAGGAGCCGATACAATATAGGAAATTTGAGACTGCGCAATCCACAGTCCCCAGCTGTTACTGTAGTCGCGTGGACTCTTATCAGAAGTTCACTTTCCTTTGGAGAGGGCCTCTCGATCTCTCTGAGCTGAAGAACATCCGGCGTCCCATATCTTGTGCATACTATCGCTTTCATGTGAGTAACTCGTATTGCTCGAGAACCCGGTCTTACGTTTGCCTTATCTTGTTTTTTTGGGACCCGGAAGATCGCATGGTTGTCGCATCGGTCAGCCTTGTCCTCCCAGCATCGCAATGATCGGAGCCATCAGCGATCTCTCTTCCTATTGACTCAATAGCCTTGATGGTAATCTTGATCATTCGTGTCATACCATCATTCCTATCATAGCCAGCTTGGTGACTATCTGCGGGCTTACGAGACAGCGCTCGAAAGCATTCTTCGGGAAGGGTCCGCGGCCGCAGGCTTAACTAATCTAATACCTGTCGAAGAATCTCGTCAATCCTTGGGTCCCAGCCATATCGAGAACCCCGCCCTGATCGAACGATTCGTCAAGCTAATCCCTCTTCCCGATCCGTTGGCCGCCCTCGTCTGGTCGCTGTGATCCCGAGCGGTCCTGTGTTCTATATCATCCAGTACCTAGTGAGTGGAGGGTATCCCCTTTCTCTTGCCAACGCGATCCTCAACCTTTTCCTCCCGTTCTATCTCTTCGTCACGGTTCGATACTTGCGGCTGAGGGTCGTAGCATCTGAGGCTCCAATAGCCGCGAGGCTGTCCGGCGGGATGCAGGATTATGAACGGGAATTCGGAAGGATGACCCATCAGTCCCGGTCATCGTGTTGACACTACTTCTGGGAACATTCCTTCTGGCGTCATACGCGTTTGCTGGCGTCCTCCCTCCGATCCCTGGGATAATCCTTGGAAACATAATTGTCGTCTATCTGAACGCCCTCGCGTTCTCAACCTACCTCTGGGAATTCCTGACAGCAAGCCTGGGCCTTCACAGGCTTGGAGGCGAATCTCTGAGATTGGGATCGTTCCTGGAGGATAGGATGATGGGGTCAAAGCCGATGGGCAACCTCGCCCTCTCCTTGACTGCAGTCTATTTCGGAGGACTGCTCCTCACCGATCTCTTGTTCTCCACATTCCTTCCACCTTCTGCCACAGGCACAGCGTCGTTCCTCGTCCTTGTCCTCCTCGGAGTCGTCCTCTTCTTCCTACCACTCAACAGCATACATGCGAAGATGCAGGCGGAGAAACGCCGACTGATGGAAGAGGTGGTGGCCCGTTATCCACGCCTCAACCCGGACCCGTCCCAACCGAAAGGAACTGCAACAATGGACGATGTCCACACTCGCCTGGCAAGGCTAACTGATCTCCAAGAAGTGGAGATGCTGGACAGAAAGATCGCATCCCTACCAACCTGGCCCTTCGACATACAAGTCGTCTCCAGATTCATAACGATAGTATTGTCAGTCACAACAGTGCTCTTGTCGCGAGTCATCACAAACTTTCTTCACATATAGTCACACCACCGTTTATCGCTCAATTCAGCGTAGCCATTTTGACTTTGACGCCGTGCTCGTCAAGCCGGTCTACTACAAATTGGAAGAGGCTCTCGTCCTGAGCAATCCTTTCCGGAGTAACAATACCTGTCTCTCTGATATCTCCCCGTCCCACGAGCAGAGCGACAGATGTACATGGGTAGGCTGTCGTCCGAGCCATCGCCGAGACCCCTGATCGTCGGTTGCAGTGGTCGAGAAGCCGATACCGAAGATGAATTTTCTTCCCCCGAGACAAGCCCTCCACGTCAACCCTCAAGGCCAGAAAGTCCTCAGGCGACCCCTGAGACATTGCTGGCCGAAGTAGCTCTATCGACAACTGCCGCGGCTCCACCTCAACACCATCAATCTTTACCGGATTTCGTTCGAAGAAGCCTAGGACCCGGAGCGTCTGCATCATATCCGCGTGCCCCGGATACCTCAGCGTGAACTCGTGCATCTCTCGGGTTCTAGGATAACTTCTCGGAAGGGAGCCGAGACCGTCAGTGAGGAAATATTCCAACCGGCCTACGCCAGGAAAGCTGGTAAGACCACGCCCGGACAACGCTTCAACCTTCTTTACCTTCCCGTTCTCGATAACCTGTACAGGTCGGGAGTACTCGTTCACAACATCTTCAAGAGAAAACACGATCTGATAATTCAAAGGAGGTTCAGGCTTCTCTGGAAGACCACCAACAAAGATCTCCACCGATTTCATTTGATCTAGCCTCCTCGACGCATCACCTACACACATGTTCGTGAAACCAGGGGCTACCCCACACTGAGGCACAACCCGACAACCAACCTCCTTCGCCTTACGCTGAAGCAGAAAGGCGTCCCGTGGAGTATAGGAAATATCCACGGTATCCACACCCGCCTTCACCGTCTCAGTCATGAGGTCAAATCCAAGCCGGCCCGGCAAAGCCCCACAAACAAGATCGACTTTTCGTAAGAGCGCATGAAAGCGTGGTTTTTGCAAGATGCTCAGCTTAACAGTCGTGATCCTCGGAACTCTTTTCCTAAGGAGCTTCAAATTCTGTGAGCTAGCGTCCATTGCAACTACAGAGTCAACCCCGTCTGATCCAGCTAGGTCTCGGGCGATCTCCGAGCCGACTTTCCCGCATCCGACAACAAGGATTTTCATAAGCGACTTCTCCGAAGTCAGCGCTAAGACTTCTTAAATTGGACGAAGAACGGTTTCGAATGCTAGGAGACTGTTCAGAGAAGTTGATCAATTTCTGTACCGAATCCAGCCGGTACGTCACGACATGCTAACGTGTGGTTCGACTAAGTTCGAGTCGCGCATCGTCTCTGAACATTTCAATTACCTACAAGATGGCTCTGTTTAGCCCGGAAAATACTAGACGCGATTAGGAAAAGATGGCCTTTACGGCGTCAGCCGCTACGCGCGGGAGAAGAGCCGCAACTTTTCTCTTCTTCAACATGCGAGTTATGATTTTCCCCTGGAAATCCATGTCACCTTCCTCCTCTATCTCGGAAACATTGTCCCGCAAGACAGAGAATAAGCGATCAAGAGTCTCATCAGAGAGGCCGGCGAACAATTTCCGAGCCAAACCCATCTTTCGAAGGTCAGACCCGAACTTCTCCCTCCACAGCGAATCGTAGTTTCTCAGAAATCTCTCGGATTCTTCCCCATGATGGGCAGCTGCCGATGCAGCAGCAATACCAGCCAGTTTTCCACAATAACCACCCATAACAATGCCTCCTCCAGTCGTTTGTTTTACCTGTCCAGCCGCATCCCCAACCACGATGAAGCCGGGCGACCAGCATCTCGATATTGGCCCAGCGACAAGCACTGATCCTGACTTCGTCGCATCGACGGCCGCCTTCGGCCATTGCTCCTTGACCAGATCATCCAGAAACTTCTTCACATTGCCTTTCTTCGATGCGAGACCCACCCTCGCGCTATTCTTCCCCGTCGGGATGCTCCATGCAAAGAATCCGGGTGCTCTCTTGGACCCGAAGAAGAGTTCCACCACCTCACCCTGCTCCTTCATGTCCACCAGCTCGTACTGCAAGCCCGGCAGGATCTGCGCCCAATCAGGTGACTGAAGACCAGCCTGTTCCGGCAGCCTACTCCCCGCCCCACTCGCATCAACGATGATCTCGCTATGAACCTTCGACCCTTCTCCGAGAGTTAGAAGATTGCCGTCAGAGGTCCGCTGGAACTTTGATGCCCGAGTCTTCACCCGGAGCTCCGCCCCCGCCGCGACCGCCTGCTTTGCGAGGAATTGATCCAACTTCATACGATTAAGAATAAGAGCGACAGGAGCTTTCTTCCGAACCTCAATCGGTTCACCATGAGGAGGATAGAACCTAGCACCATGAATCAATTTCTGGCTAAAACTAGAATGAGCTTCCAGCCCAAGGAGTTCTAGTCCTTTGAGACTGACAACACCAGAACAGTGACTCGGTAAGCCAACCTGTGGATGTTCCTCCAGAAGTAGAACCCTTGCGTTTTTCTTCGATGCCTCTAGGGCTGCTTCGCATCCCGCAACTCCTGCGCCGACCGTGACAACATCGTAATGGTCGGAGGGGCTTCCCAAAGGGAAGATCAGTCTTCGAACTCTATTCTAAGCGTCAGACTCTTCAGTTCACGGGCGAGCTTCTTGACAACCTCAAAGTCCACAGGATTCCGCCTCGGCCGCCGCCCGTTCAGGATAACCTTCGTCTCCCGGCTTCCATCCGGAAGCCAGATTGTATTGATTGTCAATATCGAGAAGGGCGTGAAAAGTCCCTCAAGAAAGTCTCTATCATCTCCTCCCTGGCTGAGAACCTTCACCCGTCTCCCCACACGGTCACCCAGATTCTTAGCCAGCTTGGCACCACTCGCAAGGAAAGTGTCCATGCCCCTCCTGTCAACCATTAGCGCCATTATATCGCCCGCCTCCACTGCCTTGTGGAAGGTAACCTCCTGTAAGGTGGGATTCTCCTTCTCTAATTCAGTAATACTACGAATGACCCGAATATCGAGATCGGTGATCTGACCCTTCTTCAGCTTTTCCTCGCAGCGAGAACAGAAGATACCACTCTTGACGCAGAAGTTGTCCAGGATCGTCTTTACCATCGATACCCCAACCCGACCTGATTCAGAAGTATGGTCCTGTCTGCCTTGGCTTCTCGATCCTTGGGAATCTCGCGCCCGAACAAGCGTTGACCTATCTTAGTCGTCTTGAACCGACTTCTACGCCTAGGAAGCCCCTGCTTCATAAATGCATTACCTTCAGGTTCTGTTGAGTCTCCGTCGGACCGCTTAGGGTGGTAAGTGTCGTCGGATAGGTGCTTGGTGATAGACTTAGGGAAAGTGGGTTCGTGTTCAAGCCACATCCTAACTTCTTGCCCGGAGAGGATGGTCCTTTTTCGTCTTGTCCCTAGTAGTTTGTTGAGAGTCTCATTAAGCCCATCGATAGCTCGGTCAAGGTTTCTTGTCAATGGCTTTCACTGCGTCCTTAACAACCGCATCTGTCGCTAGCCTATCCAGAGGTTTCCCGTATTTCTTGAAGAAGTCGTCAAGGCGAATGATGGCTAGTGCTATTCTGTCGTCCCTCTTCTCCAACTTCTTTTCTAATTTGGTAAATTCATCTTGAATGAATTTCAGTAGCTGATCTCTGGTTTGGATATTTAGAATGTCAGGGCCATCGACGATCTCAATGTCGTTCTTCATGTATTGCAGAAATTTGAATAGGTCATCTACTGCCTTGAGTAATTTTTCTGGTGTACTGCTTATCGCACCGCTGACTATGCCAACAACATATTCGAAGTAATTTGTCGTCTCATGCATCGTGAAATAGGAGCTATCAGAATGTGACTCGATTTCACGCATCGGAATGACCCATCCACTAGTGACGAGACGAGTGGCACTGCCCCATCGTTTGACAATGTATCGACACTTAGCGAATGCTTTGACCCGTGCAATCTTGTCTGCGTTCGAGTAGGCCGGTAATCCTGTTTCTTCTTGCCTAGCTAAATGCTACAGTTGAGACAGCGCTATTTTTCCGCGGAAGCTGCTGTTTCAAGATCTATTCTAACATAGTCCTTCGCATTTGGGGCCGATGTCTTCACGGTCTGTGTGTTAAAGTCCAGTATTCGACCGTGCGCCACCAATACATGCTGTCTAAGCTCGCTTTCTGAAGTAATGAACTTCATGAATGCAGAATCGCAAAAAGGACATTCGAACTTAGTCATTCGCGTTCAAGCCATCGGATCGGCCAGTGCCACTGCCTATTTCCTCAATGGCTAGTTTGAGCAAATCTTCCCTATAAGGGCCAATGCTAGCTAATCGGTTTTCACCTGTTCAGGTTGTGATAACAGCCAAATACTGACGGGAGTTCTGACCCGGCAACTTCGGATGGGATCTAGTGAAACTCTTTGAGTATGAGGCGAAGTCGATCGCGCAAAACCTCGGGATAAACACGCCTAAGGGCGCAATAGCTTCCACGTCAGAGGAAGCCCGGGATATTCACAAGCGAATAGGCGGAGAGGCCGTCATCAAAGCCCAAGTTCTCGTCGCTGGACGCGGAAAGGCCGGTGGAATAAAGTTCGCCAGCAAGCCGGACGAGACACGGGACAGGGCAAACGAGATTCTTTCAATGACCATCAAAGGTGAGAAAGTCAAGAAGGTCCTCGTCGAGCAAAAGGCTTCAGCGAAGAAAGAGCTGTTCGCGAGCATCGTTCTAGATCGAGCAAACCGGTGCCAGACAGTCCTCGCCTCAGACCAAGGTGGAATTGACATTGAAGATGTCGCACGTCAAACGCCTGAGAAAGTACTCAGGCATCGCCTCGACCCTGTCTTTGGAATGAGAAGCTACGACGCGCGATTGATCGCCTTGAAGCTCGGATACGAAGGTATCCAGCAAAGCACGTTCTCCGACTTTCTATCGAATCTGTATCGGTTGTCAGTGATTTATGATGCGGAGCTGGTGGAGAGCAATCCTGTTATCGAGAGCAAAGATGGCCGTTTCGTCGCCGCAGATCTCAGAGTGATAGTTGATGATAACAGTCTCTTCCGACATCCAGAATTCCAAGAGAGATCAAAAGAGATCAGCGGAGAAGTCACGGCTCTGGAGTCGAAAGCTCGCGACAACGGTCTCGCATTCGTCGAGCTAGACGGCGACATAGGCATCATAGGAAACGGCGCAGGACTCGTCATGGCAACACTCGACCTAGTCAAACAATACGGAGGGAAACCAGCCAACTTTTGTGATGTTGGTGGAGGAGCAAACGCTGAACACGTTGCAACAGCGCTCCAGCTCATACAAGGCGCCGAGAAAGTCCGAGCCGTGTTCGTCAATATTCTAGCCGGGATTACGAGATGCGACGAGGTTGCGAAAGGAATCGTTGATGTAAAGAAAGTCATGGGTCTCAAGAAACCACTCGTCATACGAATGGTCGGAACCAACCAGGAAGAAGGAAGGCGAATACTCAAATCGGCTGGATTGACCGCCATGGATAAGATGGACGAGGCAGCGAGACTCGCCGTGAGTAAGGTGGGTGCATAATTGGCAGTTTTGATGGGGAAACAGACCCGGGCAATTGTCCAGGGAATAACCGGCAACCAGGGCTCGTTCCATACAAGACTCATGCTCGACTACGGAACAAAGATCGCAGCGGGCGTAACCCCTGGAAAAGGAGGAACGACCTCTGTCGGTGTCCCGGTTTTCGACACCGTAGCTTCAGCGCTGGAGAGGACGGATGCTAACGCGTCCATAATCTTCGTCCCCGCCCCGTTCGCCAAGGAGGCTGGGATGGAAGCGATCGACGCGGGACTGAGCCCAGTTGTGATAATCACAGAGATGATTCCGGCGAGAGATTCCATGATACTCATCGAGTATGCGAGGACCCGTGGCGCGGCAATCATTGGTCCCAATACCCCGGGAATAATTACTGTAGGGGAGGCTAAGCTGGGCATTATGCCTGGTGATGTGTTCAAGCCCGGTAGGGTCGGGCTTGCCTCGAGAAGCGGGACCCTGACTTACGAGATCGCGGCATCGCTAACCCATGAGGGTATTGGACAATCAACCTGTCTCGGCATAGGCGGTGATCCGTTCACTGGACTGAACTTCGTCGACGTTCTCAAGCTCTTCAGGGACGATCCCGGCACAGATACCGTCGTTCTGATTGGTGAGATTGGAGGTTCCGCTGAAGAGGACGCTGCAGCCTACATTCGCGACACCAAATATCCCAAGCGAGTAGCCGCTTACGTTGCCGGTCGGGCTGCTCCCCCCGGAAAGCGGATGGGGCACGCGGGTGCCATCATAACGGGAACAGAGGGAACCGCGGATGCCAAGATGAAGAGTTTGAGAGATGCGGGTGTTCTGGTCGCCGAAGTCCCGTCTGAGCTTCCCAGGCTGCTCCTCCAACAGGTTTCCCCGCTGCAATAGGTCGCAAACCCAGAAGAATCGGCTTCGAGAATAGCCTCGAAATCGGTTCTGAAACGGGCCGAAACCGGTTCCAGAATCAGTATCAGCAACGGCTCGGAAACCTGTATTGAAACCGATTTGAAAGCGTATTCAAATCATTCTTGATAGTGTACTTGATCTCGCCTGAAACTAGTAGTGAATATGTGCCGTGAATTTTGATTTGGGCCGGGGGCGCGCTCGAATCGCGCAGCCCAGAATGATCCTATTTTGCTCCGAGTTCTCGTTTCTTCCAGCGAAGGTTGTCTCCGCGGCAGCGGCGGCATCTGTAGGCGTTCGGCGAGTTCCGTGACCCACACGTCCTACATATCTTGAAGAACAGCCTGTGACGTTGCGCAAGCTGCTTCTTCATCACATCAGTTATCGGCATAGGAGACAAAACACGAGCGTTCTGCCTGCAATATATTATTGCCGTTGAACCGAAACTGGGCAAAGGCTCTTCAAGCGATAGTTTGACCTTGGCTTTCTAGAGTCTCGGAGAGTTTCCGACTTATCTCCTCGAGATCACTGATGTTGAGTTGAAAGACTCTCTTCTCGGGCAACGTTACAGTCTCTAAGATTGATCGGGCCTTTTCGCGGCCGATCTTCTGGCATAGGAAGTGGAGGAAGGAGCTTCTCACAACGCGCTTTCGCTGATTGAATAGTCCCCGGACTAGTTCCTCAAACAGTTCCTGGTTCACGGCCGTATTGACCTCTTTAGGTGAGATTCGCAAGAGGATGGAGTCGACCTTGGGTCTCGGTCGAAATGAGGCAGCAGAGATGTTCATGATGGGCCGAATCGAAAGCGAACGCTGTGCGGCGATGGACAATCTCCCGTAGCCAGCGGTTCCCGTCTCGGCGAGAAGCCTCTCTCCGAACTCCTTCTGAAACACGAGAGATGCAAGCTCGAACTTTTTCCTCGTCAAAAAGAGGATCAGCTTCGACGATAGAGCGTAGGGTGGAGTCCCCACGACCTTGTTGAATGGTGGTAACGGGATTTCCAGTACATCTCCCTCGATAACCTCGATGCTTTGACTGTTCTTGAATTCTGACCGGAGGTGTGCAGCCAGCCGGCGGTCTTTCTCGACCGCTATGATTCGACCCGCCTGCTTCTCAAGAAGGCTGGTTAGGGTTCCGTATCCGGGTCCGGGTTCTAGAACCGTATCACTTGCGGTAAGCTCGGCGTTCGAGACTACCCTAGCGGCTACTCGTTTGTCGGCTAGGAAGTTCTGGCCTAGTCTCTTCAGTGGTCGATAGAGTACAGTTGTTGCCACAAGCTCAGACTGCCCTGGTAAACAAACGGTATTTCGAGTCAGTGCTCAGTTCTTCAATGATTCTCTTCGATACGACCTTCGGGATATCGCTGAGCCCTGTCCGTTCCTGGATGTCCTTGTAGCTTGCAAACGGTTTCCTTTCTCTCATGTTAACAATCTGCCACATCGACTTCTTACCAATACCAGGCAACAACTCAAGCGAATGCATCCGCGGCGTTACGGGCTGAGAATTGTTGAAGAAATCAACGAACCTCTTCTCTTGAGTCTTAACCAGTTCCGTTATCAACGGCACGATCTCTGCCTTCGCATTCGCCGTAAGCTGTTCGTAGCTTATTCTAGTCAGAATTCTGTCAACCTTCTCTCTGCGATCACGGCCTATGTAGATTCGCTCGTGGACCAGCACAGTAGCACCGATCTTCAGCTCCGCCTCCAGCAACGTGAAGAACTGTTCGCCCATTATCTGGACAGTCGGCACTGCCAGGTGTCTCGATTTCTCCGAGGATCGACCGTAGGGAAGAAAGTCTAGAACGTACGCGTGCTCCTCGTAAACATGCCTCCTCTGTAGATACTCGTCTTCGTGAATCGCCAAGGATAGCTCTACCCTTTTCCTCCTTTAGAACATCTTCAACTGGATAGTAGACTTACGTCGGCTGGCGCGAGGATGGTTGAGAATCATTGGGGTTCATTCTGAACCCTGCCTTTTCTCCTTAATTGGGTATCGGTTAGAAGTTTCTATTGGCTTAGATGTATCGTTTCATAATTTCCAGAATACCGTTCAGCTGGTCCGTGCTCACGAACCTGCCCTTTACAGTCAATACCGCTCGAAGCTCTTCAATAGACTTTGGAAGGGAGTTCACGATTTGAATAGCGTCATTCCTATCCAGCTGGAGCTTTGACGATAACTCCTCGACAAGCCTCTCACCCTTATCGGCTGGAATCTTCGAGAACTTTCGCGCATAATCAAGGGTCCGGCGCTGGAACTCTCCCAGCTCTTCCTCCTTGACTTTTCCCAGGATCTCCTGCGCCTCCGAGTTGGTCACTATTTTTTCTTGGAGAATCTTCCTTGCCATCAGTTCGACTCCTCAACCGGGGTAATATGCTCCGGTCTAGCGATAATGATCCGGGGCGTTTTCGTCCCGGCCACCTCAACGACGTAACTACGACCACGTTTCTCCGCAACCAATCCAACTCGGCCGTGGTACCGGCGGTGTGGCATCCCCTTCTGAACCGCCGGGTTGATCATGATTCTGACGGTCTGACCCGGAGCATAGGGGATAAGCAGTCTGCCAAGGGGTTGCTTACCTCTGTCCCGTGGCTTCCTGCTGATCAGGGTCCTAGTCTTTGTCCTGAAACCCTTGGAACGTCGCAACAGCCCAATTCTCCGGTGGAGAAAATTGCGGGCGAGGAGGTTCCGTATATATGTTCGCGACATTCCAGTATTTCATGGCCGGGAACTCCGCGAGATTCTTCTTCATACTATCCGGAGAACATCCCACGCTGCCCCTTGCAGAACTCAAAGCCATCCTGCACGCCTACGCGATAGAACACAAGATAGTTGGCAGCTTCTACAAGCTCATTGAGATGGAAGCCGACCGAACCAAACTGGAATCAATCGCGAGCCGAGGGGCGTATGTTGACGAGATGGGAGAAGAAATCCTTCACACAGAAGACAATCTAGAGAGTATCAAGAGGGAGGTTGAGTTCGCTAACCTAGAACCATTCCTCTCCTCGGAAGACAGTTTTAACATACGAATGCTACGGTTCGGCGGAGTCTCGAAGGAGCTCTCGAGAGTGCACCTAGAGGGCTATCTAGGAAAACTACTTGCAGAGAAGACAGGCGCTAAAGTAGACCTTCGATCCCCAAAGAAGCCTTTTCGTGGAATTCTAGCAGGATCTCTTTTCCATCTGGGACTCATCATGCATCAACGCCCGAAGGGGAGTATCCATCGGCGACGCCCCCGAAAAAGAGCAGTCTTCCACCCCAGCACAATGCCCCCAAAAATAGCTCGCTGTCTTGTGAATCTGTCAGAAGCGAAAGATGGGGAGACCTTTCTCGATCCCTTCTGCGGTGTCGGTGGTATTGCCATAGAAGCCAGCCTTCTCGGTTGTAACGTTGTCGGGGTCGATGCACTTTCGAGAATGGTTCGATCGGCCCGAAGGAACCTGGCTCACTTCGGCCTTGAATCCTATGGCCTCGTTAGAGGTGATGCAAGGAATATCCCTTTGCGTAGAGTGGATGCTATCGCAACGGACCCCCCATATGGGACAGGGGCTTCAACACTCAAGTCGACAACAAAAGATATCCTGGCAAGCTTCCTGCCCCAGGCAAAGATGATTCTGTCTCCTGGCGGAAAAGTCGTATTCGCATCACCGTTGGGAACGGACGCCATGGGTCTGGCGGAGTCTCAAGGGTTCAAAGTCCACGATCGACACGAGCTATACGTTCACAGAAGCTTGACACGAGAGATTCTGGTGCTAGGAGCAAACTAGATGCCCGCAGGTATCGATGTCATCTTCCTTGGTACTGGTGGCAGTCTTCCCACCAAAGAAAGAGGATTGCCTGCCGTGGCTATACGCCGGGATGGAGAACTCTTCCTCTTCGACTGCGGGGAAGGGACCCAGCGTCAGATGATGCACGCGGGACTCGGATTCAACCGTCCAATGTCCATTATGATCTCGCACCTGCACGGGGATCATATTCTCGGATTACCTGGACTTCTCCAGACAATGTCCTCCATGATCAGGGACAAGCCGCTCGACATCTATGGTCCAGAGGGTATCTCCGCGTATCTAGGTTCGCTGCGTCGGACCCTGGGTTTCGCCGCAAACTTTCCAGTGCGAGTCACAGAGCTAAAGCCAGGAGCAGAAGTATCGAAGAACGGCTACACCATCAAGACGACGAAAGCAACGCATGATATCATGTGCCTCGCCTATGCGGTTGTTGAAACTGATCGACCGGGTAGATTTCACCCTGAAAAAGCAAAGCGGCTAGGCGTTCCAGAGGGCCCGTTATGGAAGCAGCTTCAGATGGGAAAGGAAGTCAATGTTGACGGAAAGACAGTGACGCCTCGCCAGATTATTGAGGAACCTCGTCCCGGCCTGAAGATCGTTTATGCTATTGACACTCGTCCTTCTGAAGAGGTGAAAACGCTGGCAAGAGAAGCCGATCTTCTCATGCATGACGGAGGCTTTGCCGAGGATAGGCGGGACAAGGCGAAAGAGTACTTCCATTCGACAGCAAAGGAGGCCGCCAGAGTTGCAAAGGCTGCCCGGGTCAGCAAACTCGCACTAGTCCACATAAGCGCGGTTACAAGGGATGACTCGATTCTTCTCAAGCAAGCGAGAAGTGTCTTCAAAGCAACCATAGTTCCAAAAGACCTGATGGTATTATTCCTGAAGCGCTCGAAGTAGAAGTGCCCAAGCGCATCTTCGCATTCTATTCTCCTCCTCGTTCCTCCCGCTGAGGGGCAAGCCAATTAATCAATTGTTCCGGGTTATCGGTTTCAACAATCACCTGTATTGGGCCCAAAGGCGATTCGCCCTCCGGAGCAGAGAAAGATACGTGACCCGCATACGCAGCCTGTTTGTTCAGAAAGAAGACCAATCGATTGCCGTCAACAGATCGCCTCAAGACTGATCTCGCCGCCGCCCGGATTCTATCACGCTGAACAATCATCCGAAACCTTTCGAGGGAGGGCTGATCCTTTCCGTCGATAATCACCTTCCCACTCCACTCGTCCAATTGTCGAACTTCGACTTCGCCTCGCAGAATATTCGTTACCGCCTTCTTGACTCTCTCGGGGTCCTCAGTCGGGCGGACCTCGGTTTCGCTGTGGACGAGGAAGGTCAGTTCGGGAGTGCTCTCAGCAGACGTCCTGTCCGCCTCTTGAGGTCGTTCTTCGTATCCTCGTTCTCAACCACCCGATCAGCAATTGCGATAAGCTTTCCAACTCCAACCCTCAACTCTCGATTGTCGCGCTCTAGAAACTCTGTCCAGTTTCTGGGACGGTCAGATCTTCTTCTCTTTTGCAGTCTGCGGAACCTGCTCTTCGGAGACGCGTGGATAGCAATGGTGAAGATATGATATTTCTTGTTCAGCTCTTCAATCTCCTCTACGCTTCTGGCACCTTCGTACACGAATTGAGTCTTGTCAATCTTGTCTATGAGTGGAACCAGCCGCTTGGCAACCGCACCCATCCCCTCCTCCTCTCTGATCTTCAGCATCAACCTGCCAAGGTTCCTTCTGGTAGGTGACAATTTCTTCCGCTTCGCTTCTGCCCTGATAATATCGCCGGATACGAATACGGGAAGTCCACGCTTCGCTGCGACACTAGACGCGAGGCTTTTGCCAGCGCCCGGCATTCCAACCACTACAATGACCGTCTTCGACTTCTCTTTGTCCATGCAGGTCTCGGGAGAGCCTGGCGAAGAGAGTGTTATAGCTCTTAAAAATGGAAGCGATTATCTCCGACAACGATTTGTCAGAGGAACAAGTCCGAAGCTTCATCTCGATAGACCTCGAAGATCAACAGATTCTATCCCGAATAGCATCAATCCTGTCATCTCTGCAATCGCTGGGCGGAGATTTGAAACCTGTCGAGCGCGAGAACATACATCTCACGTTGAAGTTTCTAGGAAACGTGTCCACACCTAGACTCTGCGAAGTCAAGTCCTCCCTACAACAGATCAGCTTTCCGTCGTTCACAGTGGAGATCAAAGGAGCAGGCGCCTTTCCCAATCTAAGCCGCATGAATGTAATCTGGGTTGGCGTGAACGAGGGCTGGAGTCAAGTCGAGCAGATCTACGAGCAGGTCGAGAAGCGATTGTCCAGCCTCGGCTTCCCGCGGGAAAACCGCCCCTTCAGTCCGCATATTACAATAGCTCGAGTGCGGTCAGGCAGAAACCGAGATGAAATTGCGAGTTTTCTTCGGCGTCTAAGCGATGAGAGTTTCGGCACATTCAACGTGGGCCGAATCCGACTTAAACAGAGCATCCTCTCGAGTTCCGGACCGAAGTACTCGACCCTACTGGAAATTCCTCCCCAGTCACAGTAAGCCATCTTCGGTCCACTTTCAAATACTGATTCCCAGCCGAGAATCCCCCGATGTCGACTCCGATTCAGACGGTCTTGGACCAGATTGCCAAGAGAGTTGCTCCTAACGAGGACGAGCGGGCGAAAATGTCGCAATTGGCCGAGCGATTGAAAGGCCAAGTTCAGAACATACTGGACCAGGCAGGTCTTGGAGGCAAGGTCTCAATCCAAGGGTCCTACGCCCGGGACACTTGGCTGAGCGGCGAGGCCGACTTGGACATCTTCGCAAGCTTTCCCCCCAGCATGGACAGGCGAGAATGGACCGAGAAAGTTCTCCCAGCAATTCGAAAGGGAATCGAAGCTAAGACTATCGATCGTTATGCCGAGCATCCCTATTTGGAATTCCACACTGACAGCGTGAGGATCAATGTAGTCCCTTGCTATTCTGTGGAAAAAGGCCAGTGGAAGAGCGCAACCGACAGGACACCATTCCACACGGAGTACATGAGAGAGCACCTTACACCCGAAATGCGGCTTGAAGCCCGGCTCCTGAAACGGTTCCTGAAAGGCATTCGATCCTATGGCGCAGAGATCAGGGTCGGAGGATTCAGCGGAATGCTCGTCGAAACGCTGATCCTACATTACCAATCGTTTCTCCAGGTACTCGACCGGGCCTCGAAATGGAGGCCCGTCATCTTTCTAGAACTCGAAAAGCCTTCTGGAAGTCAAGATTCTAGAGCCCGAGAGTTCGGTTCTCCATTGGTCATGGTCGACCCAGTAGACCCGAATCGAAACTTAGCGGCCGCGGTCAGAGACGACAAGCTATGGGGATTCGTCGCCGCTTCGAGAGAACTTCTGAAGAACCCGGGCACATGGTATTTCTTCCCCGCGAAATACAAACAGGAAACCAAAGCACGATTTTCCAAACTATTGGATCGTCAAGACAGGGATACTGTAGTCATGTTTTTCGAACATGCTCGGATAGTGCCTGACGTTCTCTGGGGGCAACTATTGAAAATTGAGAAATCGTTGACAGGACTGATGACCCGACAGGACTTCCACCCTATCAGGTCGACGATCTGGAGCGACGAACAACGATCCAGTGCAATCCTCGTCGAGCTGGACGCTTCAACTCTCACCGGCGTCCAATTGCGTCAGGGTCCACCTGTTTCGAAGCCAGAGGACAGTCAGGGATTCTTAGATCGACACCAGGACGTGAGAGATACCGTTCGAGGTCCCTGGATCGAAGGTGATCGATGGATCGTCGACAAGAAACGACGAATCCTTACGATGAAACAACTTCTATCTACAGCCCTCAGCGATCCAAGGCTCGGGCTCGCCCTCCCGGAGCAGCTGAACCAGTCTTTTCGGCAGAATGCGAGAGTTCTGGAGAACAAGAAAATTCTCTCACTTCTTGGACGAGAAGGTTTTGACCAAGCACTATCGGAATTCTTGGGGGCGAAGCCTGCTTGGCTCAAAACTCATCACTAGCACCGCTATCCTCCCTGGCAAAACCGCCCTACAATCGTCTCGTAGCATACCCTAGCAGTGACCCATACGAGGTCCAGTCCCGAATTCGACAATTAAGGCAGCTGAAGATAACTGGACTAGATTTTCAAGGCCGGCTGAAAACCGATCATCTCTCCATTCTCGGGAAAGGAGTCGTAGGAATCGTAGTCATAGGGATGAGAGCTAATCGGCGCATCGCAGTCAAGATCCGACGAGTGGATGCGCGGCGCCCAAGCCTAATTCACGAAGCAGAACTTCTCAAGATTGCGAATTCTCAGAATGTCGGACCCAAGTACTTGGGTGGCACCGCTGACATACTGGCGATGGAACTAGTCGAAGGCTTGTCACTTCCGTTATGGCTTGACAGCCTCAAGGGCAGAGGACGAAGAGCGCGGATCAGAAGCATAGTGAGACCCCTACTCGAACAGTGCCTGAGAATGGATGCCTACGGCCTCGATCACGGAGAACTCAGCCGGGCACACAAGAATGTCGTCATATCGAACGACGACATTCCTCGGATTCTGGATTTTGAATCCGCCAGTCTGATGAGACGACCCAGCAATTTTACCTCTCTAGCACAGTACATGTTCATCGGGGGCAGCATCGCCAAGAAAATGATCCGAATGCTGGGACCGGTGGACAAAGCAGAGCTTCTGACGTGTCTACGAGACTACAAGGCCGGCGGATGGAAAGATGCTTTCGAGGCGGCAACAAAAGTTCTCGGCTTGTAACAGCACCCGGTCTTACGCAGTCTTCTTGTCAATGACGCCCAGCCGTCTCGCCCTGTTCTCCGCATACCTGAACGCGAGAAAACCCATTACCAGGACGACGATGCCTCCGAGGAGTGCTAGTCCGAGATAGGAGAAGTATGAGTACACAGTTCCTCCTTGGATCATGGCTTGACGTGAGGCTCTCATGAACTCGGTAAACGGCAGGACGTTTGCTATTGCAGATAGTGGCCACCCCAGGGCGGAGACTGGGAAGAGAGCTTCCGAAAAAACCATCAAGAGCCCGGCAACGTATGTGGGAAGCGCCCATTCGAATTTCGTCGCGAACAATGCGTATGCGCTGAGTAGGAGTCCAAGACCAAGGGCGGCAAAAATGTTCACCAGCATTGCAAGGAAAAGCAGACTGACAGACAATGGGTTCACCATAAAGGGAATATTCGTGTGGAAGACTGACGACAAAACATAGAACGATAAAACAAGAGAGACGAGAACGGTCATCGTCGACGTGACGAACGAGGCAAGGGTCCTACCAGTCAAGTAAGGTAGCGATGAGTGCGGAGAGATGTAGACTTGCGGGAACACATAGGTCCATTTTCCTTCTGCGATAGCAAGCGTAGGGACCCACGAGTAAGCAGCAACGTGCGCATATAGCGCGGCACCGATGAGGATGTAGGCGAGTCGACTTGGTTCAAAACTCGGTGGGACATTATTGGTTGAACCGACATAGTAGACTGTTGAAGCAGCGATAACGCTGGCGAGAGGGCCAACAGTCCTGAGGGAGAATCCTGTCAGAGGGTTTGTCCAGTTGAACTCTCTGTACCATCCAACTCTTATCGATGCGACCATGGCTCGAAGGCTCATCGCTGTCTCACCGAAATTGTTCCCGTCCTTCTGCCCTTGTTCTCAAGGTACTTCAGTGCTTTGGAGGAGGCAAAGAGCAGAACTACTCCCATGATAGCCAGAGAGAACAACTCAAGATCAAGGTAGAGTTCTCCAAATCCTTGGCCAAAAAACAGTGTTCGCCTTAGCGCATCCATTCCCAGTGTGAGAGGAATAAGGGAGGCGCCGGCCTGGACAGCAAGGGGAAATGGGGAGAACCCTCCGGTAGAGGGAAAGTAGACCCCTGAGATCAAGGATACAGGCTCGTGAAGTGCTTCATTTACAGAATCTGCTTCTCGGCCGTACGCCAAATAGAGAGAGGACAATGCCATTCCCATCGCATAGAGCGAGGCGAGAGTCAATGCGAAGACGGAGATAACGGCAGGCCAGACAGCGTTGATGGGCGGATGGAAGATTACCCATCCGAGGATCGCGACCATAGCCGCGGAGGGTGCAGTCCCAAGAATCCCACCAAGGGACATTCCCACTAGAATCGCTGAGATCGGTGCAGGGGAAGTGATATAGATCTCGAACAGTCCGACTTGCTTATCCCAGTTGAACTGGCTGGCCATCGACCACAGGACGTTACCCCAAAAAGAGATCATTACTCCACCAAGGATAGCGAATCCGGTGAAGGAGTTGAGCCCGTAAGCTCTGTAGACCATTGTTAAGGAGAAAGATGTGAAGAAGGGAAAGCCGATGTTGACTGCCACCCAGAGGGGTTCTCCATAGATGCTCTTTGCTCTCACCCATAATCGGGCATAGGCGGTTCTGAGCCACGGGTTACTGTGCAGCTTCATGTTCCCTCTCCCTGAACCCTCTACCGACTAGGGCGACGAAGACTTCCTCTAGTGTTGCCTGCTGTCTCCAGTTTGATACGACCGTCATTCCCGACTTTCGAACTGAGTCGACCACGGATTGTGCGGATCCGTCTCCGTCAACGACCACTTGAATTCGTGACAGTCCTCTTTCTTCGTCGACTGATGACGTGTAACCCTTGACTCCTTCAAGTTTTCCTATTGGCTCCAGGCTTCCAGGAGCTGGAATGGGTGAGACCTCTAAGACAAGCGACGGTGCTCCGAGAGACCGTTTCAGGGCAGCGGGTGTATCGCAAGCGAGTATCTTGCCCTTGTCAATGATCGCTACTCGGTTGCAGATTGCGTCGACTTCGGCCATGTTGTGTGTTGCAAGTAGAATCGTTCTGCCGTGCTCTTTTGCTTGTTTCAGAATGTATTCGCGTATGCTCAGCGCGGTCATGACGTCCAGCCCAATTGTTGGTTCGTCCAGAAACACAACCTTAGGATCATTGATGAATGCTCTGACCAAGGTGACTCGTTGCTTGTAGCCGGTGGAGAGCGCGTAGAACTTCCTGTCGAGATAGTTCTGAAGACCGAGCATGTCTGATAGCTCATTGATTCGTCGATGCGCTTCTTCGGTGGGTATGCCGTAGAGTTGCGAGAAGAACCAGAGGTTTCCTCGCGCACTGATGAAATCGTAACCTGCTCTCTCTGCGCCACTTGCCATGTTGATCACAGCTCGAATCTTCTCTGGCTCATGCTCGACGTCGAATCCCATTACTCCCGCCTTTCCAGCAGTCGGAAGTAGAAGTGTGGACAGTATCCTGATCATCGTGGTTTTCCCGGCCCCGTTCGGGCCCAGAACACCGAAGATCTCACCCTTTCGAACTTGAAGATTGACGCCGTCGAGAGCTACGACTTTCCCCTCTTTGCTATCAAACTCGCGTCTGAGGCCTTCGACTTGGACGGTGATTTCTGCATCGACGCGATTCATGACGTTCCGTAACCCCGGCTGTTCTTCCGTGGGTTTCCGTGCGTCATTTAACCGTTGGTCGAGCATGTTCAACCTTAGTTGGCCGCTTCAGGTCGCTTGTGCGTACCCTGAGGAGGGCCAGTTGGAAGCCGTTCAATTAAGGATTGTTTGAAGGATTTACCAGAAACGTTCTTTCAAAGCTTCTCTTTCGGCTTCCATTACCGCTTGGAAAAAGCCGATTGTTGGCTTCTTGTGCTTTCTGAGAATATCGGCGGCTGCTTCAGGGGTTACTCTTCTCCCCGCGAGGGTGTAAACTGCAATTCTGCCATACTTGTTTACGAGTTTCGCCGTTTCTTCGGCTCTCGATAGAACGTTCTTTTCTCTCTCTGAAAGGTGGACCCCGTTCTTCAAGAGGATCTTCTTCATGTCCTCGTCGGGGACGGCCAAAGCAGCGAGAGCTTTGGATCCACATTCAGGGCACTCTATGGTGTCAGGAATGTCCTTGACCCTCTTCATCTCGACATATTTCCAGCAGTTTGTACAAACGATTGTTCTAACCTCATTGAGGATTCTCGCCTTCGCCGACCCCACCAATATTTGGCCCAGTTTTTCCGTCGGAATCAGATCCGTCTTTCGACTGATCCTCTCGAGCCCAATCCTCGAGATCGGCGTTGCCTCGCCGGCAGCGGTCTTGACGACCTTAAGCTGAATCTCGTGCCTGGAGATGGATTGCAGAACTTTCTTGGTATGAGGTATGTCCATGTCTCTTTCCAGTGCTTCACGTACGGCCTCGTCCATGATGACTGTTCCCTCGAAGCTCTTTGCGAGCTGGCGGAGGGTTATGCTGCTGAAATCTGTCCACTTCGAGATTGCACCGAATCTTCGCGCGACATGGACGAGTCTTCGCTTGAAGAGTCCAGTTCTCTTCGATGCGGTTATCGCCACCTCGTCCACCTCAATCTCGGAGAGACGGCGCACCATCTTCACAACGTCATTAGCCTCCACTCCCCCGACCGCTTGGAAAACAATCCTGTAAGGATCTTGCTGGATTCCGACGCTGACGCCAGACTCGTCGGACAACAAGTGTCCAATGAGCCGGGCCAGGGTCCTGTTGACCAGCGTTCCCAAGTGGGAGTTGACGATGATGAAGTCATCCCACTCTTCGACCGTAAGCAGGCGATCATTCGGGACAGGAAGGCCCTGTTCGTACTGCTCGTATGTCTCCGATATCGCACGTTCAAACGTCTTCGGGTCCACAGGATATTCTTCGCTCAGCGTTTGAGCTATTTCCCTGATCGTTTTCCCTGCTTCGTACAGCCCTCCTACTTTCCGCCTGATCTCGCCAACCTCGCTGGCGACCTTGTGAGGTACGGGTATCTCTTCGCCCACCCAGCTTGGGATGGCGCCTGTCGGGTCGGAGATGGGCTTGACGAATATCTTGTCGCCTCTGATGCTCTGCATCATCCAAGGTGTTCCTCGTACAATGAACTTCGTACCTGGTTGGCCATACTCAGCCACGAACGCTTCATCGAGAACCCCGACAGCACTGTCCGTCTCTTGCTCGATCACGAGGTATTGTTTCTCGTCAGGTATCATCGAGAGTTTATTGAAATAGTATGTGTAGAGGTCTTTGACCCTCGACGGCCTCATGATCATTTTGTCTTGCTGCGAGACCCAAGCGAGGCGTGGAAATCGTGAGTGCATGTAGTTCGCGACTGAAGCCACATCTTCTTCCGTCAGATTCCGATATGGGAATGCGTTCGATATCATTTCAACAAGCTCGTTGTAGTACCATTTCCTATTCTGTATCAAGAGCCCTGCCAGCTGGTGGCATAGAGCGTCGAGCGGTTTCTCTGGGACCGATACTTCTTCTAGGTCCTCATTGAGTGCCCCTCTCGCTATCACGAGCGCTTCGAGAGCGTCATCTGAGTCGCTTGCGATGATCACTCCGTCAGCCATCTTGCCAACGCTATGACCGGATCGTCCGACTCGCTGTATTAGCCGCGTCACTTGATGAGGGCTCATGTACTGGATAACGTAGTCTATTCTTCCAACGTCGATTCCTAATTCGAGGCTTGATGTGGCGACGAGTCCTCTGAGTTCTCCGCCCTTCAAGCCTCGCTCTGCCGTTATCCGGGATGGTTTAGCTAGACTCCCGTGATGGATTGAGATCGGAAAGTCGAGGTCCCAGACCTTGAACCTACTCGCTAAAATCTCAGCAATCGATCTCGTGTTTGTGAACAGTATGACTGACTTGTGATTCTCGATCATCTCTTTCATTATCCGAAGCCTTGCCGCAACCTCGGGGTGCGTGAATATCTTCCCGGCGAGTTGATGATCCTGCCTTGACGGCTCGGGAAACAGTGTCTCCAAGCGCATCTTTCTCGCGACAGGAATCCGGACGATTTCCACAGGTCGTTTGGTTCCGACGAGAAATGCTCCAACCTTTTCAGGCGATCCAATGGTTGCAGAGAGGCCGATAACCTGGAAGTCTCTCTGGGTGATCCATCTTAACCGTTCGATAGCGATGGATAGCTGGCTGCCCCTCTTGTCCTCCGCAAGCTCATGCACTTCGTCAATGATCAAGAACCTGACCTCGCGGAGATGTCTCCGCATTATGCGTCCAGGCAATAGAGCCTGAAGGGTCTCAGGGGTCGTTATCAACAAGTCAGGTGGATTCCTCGCGTGGGATGTCCTCTCGCGAACCTCAGTATCTCCATGCCTCACCGCTACCCTAAGATCGACTCTCTTCCCCCACCACTCCAGTCGATCCAGAAGATCCCGGTTCAGCGCGCGAAGCGGGGTCATGTAGAGGATCTTGACACCCGGGCCTCTGTCAGCACTCATCAAGAATCTAGTGAAGACTGGAAGGATCGCCGACTCGGTTTTTCCGCTTGCCGTAGGCGATATCAGAAGCACGTTCTTGCCGTCGAGGATCGGGGGGATTGCTTTCTCTTGGGCTTCCGTTGGCTTTTCGAATCCTTTTTCTTTGACAGCATCCGCTAGGGGTTTCGGCAGAAGGTCAAAGACCGTCGAGGACAACCGGACAGGCATGTGCTTGACTGTTCGATAAAAACCTGAAAACACATGTTGACTGTCTCCTCTCAAACATGCTCCTCCTACTCGTCCTCAGTCTCCTCCTCCAGCTCTCTATCCTCATCGTCCTCCTCATCATCCTGTCTTCCGTTCGTCTCGTTATCCTCCGAACTCATTTTTTTGGGGTTCCCAGCTCTCCATTATCATCCGGACATTGTGTCTGCGGGTTCATTGTCCTCTGAGCTTTTCGTTCCTCTCTGACATTCGCTCGCCCTTCGACCAGTCTAGCGAGGAGCGCCTCTTCCTGCCTCGACAATGGCAGGTCCCTCTCCACCTTACCCTTAATCGAGTGGAGCTTAGGCTATTCCTCTCCAAGAGGAATCTTCGAATCTTCTATGATCTTCATCGGCATGTGAGGTCCCCGATATCACTTTGTTCCTCTGCATCCTCAACTTTTCCTCCAAATTCCAATCATAATTATCAACCGAGATTCCTCGTCAACGATTGCGTCAGTCGTTAGGAGGACGACCGCTATGTTTGTTTCTTTCGAATCGTCTTCCTCGGCGGGCCCGTCTGCTCTTAGCATTGCGCGCCGGTTGCCTACGCTTCTCAGAATCCTCCTTTCCCAACTCCTACGACCCTCTAACCGTTGACGTTCTCCATGGCATCTCTTGCGATAGAAACCTCTTGGGACCATAACCGAAATTCTTCAGCCACAACTTCACAATCCTCGTGTACCTTGGGCAGCGGATTCTCTTAGCCTGGATCAGCTTCCTCACCAATCCTTCTCTAGTAGAATGTCCAGCTCTTCACATCTATTTTTCAGCTTGGTGCTCTTTGTGTAGTCGCTAGCGGAGTAGCTGAGCCAGTTCGGATCCGAAAGATTCAGCCTATGAGGCCAAGCAAGGCCTTTACAGCGTTATTCTTCGGGTCTTCCTTTCGGACCTGCGCTCAAGCTTGGGAAGTCTTACTTCGAGAATGCCTTCAGCCATCTTTGCTGATACTTTTTCTGTATCTACGCTTTCGGCGAATCCTATGTTTCGGCGGAATGTTGAGAAAGCTCTTTCCCTATGCAAGTAGGTTTTTCCCTCTTCCTCAGTCTCCACGTTGGATTCAGCAGCTAACGACAGCTCGTTCGTGCCGACTTGGATGTTCAGGGTTTCCTTCTTCAACCCTGGAAGCTCTGCTTTCACGACGTATTCGTTGTCTGAGTCGATAACGTCGACGTACGGTATCCGCGTCGGCAGTTCATATTCAGCAGGCCATTCGAATCCCCGGAACGGGTCCCAAGGGATAAGGGTCATTGCTTCCAACAACTTGTCGACTGGATGCGTAAGACTCGATGGAGCCGCTTTTACAGCAAGCGCAGGCTTATTCGCTTTCGCAACCGCTCTTGGTACGGCTTTCTTTCTAGAAGTTAGAGCTAAGGTCATTGGGAAGTTACCCTATTTGCCTGATTCCGGATGGGGTCAGGGGTCCGTGGAACCGGTTTCACAGTGATCTTGAGCTGATGGAGTTCTCTCCGAAAACCGGGGATTCGATCGTGGAGGAGTCCGGGGCTGACCGTCAACCAGACGTCGGTCGGGAAATTCATGTTGGTTATCATTATCAATTCTTCCTTTTTGTTACTGCCATGTAATAGCTGTTACTCGCTTATAAGACTTCTATCTAGACCGGATCACGAGTCGAGCCACAGGCACTCTGCGCAGTCTCAGCAGTGCTGGCTTACTTTGACTTCTTCTTGCTTTTCTTCTTCGTCGAGATCTACTTCTTCACCAACCCAAATCTCTCAACTCTCCTTAAGATGCCTCCGCGCTGAAGAGGGCCAATGTCAATTCTCTATGTAGTTGCAATTGCGCCGGTCTGGTTCCGCTAAACAACAAGCCGCTTCCGAAACCGTAACAAGGACAGCCTTCGGGTAGGATCTCTCCCCGTGACCGCGGCGTTGAGCAAGATATGGAGTCCACGGCCCATGTCCCTATCCATAGTGGAAGCTCTGGAAAAGAACGGTCCAATGACAGACATCGATCTGCTAAAGAAACTCAAGTCAAACCTCGGAGACGTCAGCTTCAGAGAGCTCAACCGGGAACTGATGAAACTAGAGCTGGCGGGGATTCTACGAGTCTCAAGACTTACGAAGGGTAAGAGACAAGTCGAGCTGATAGGAAATCGATAACCGACGAGACTAATCTGAACAGCAACCGAGTAACCATCTTTCAAGTTGTAAGGGGTTAGGCCTATGATCAGGAAGGGACTGCGCTCGCTACCACGGTGGCCAGCTCTAGCCAAGCTCTATCCAATACGCACATTGTGCAGTCTGCTCATGAAGTGATAAAGTGCCACAAGTTGGTCTTAGGAGAAGAATCGGGGGGATTCTTCTTTGATTCCTTGTTCTGTGATGACCATCAAGTCTATACCGTCCCCGCTGGAGATGTCTCTGGCTAGCGCGGATCTGACAGCCTTAAGCAGTACAACCTCCCCTTGTTCAACCGACAGCCCTTCATTGTATTCCAATTCGAGAACACCTATCGCGATTTGAGCTCCTGTCCCCACTGCGGCGAACTTATCAGGAAGAAGAGATCCTACGGGGTCTAACACGTAGAGCTCGAGTTTCCCCTCGGTGACACCAGCGACAATCGTCTCGGCAAGAAAGGGAAACATGCGACGGCTAGAGAGAAGATTGGCGATGAGCTTGGCAGTGTTCTTCACAGTCCCCGGCCTCTCCCGCTCGTACTGGTAGATGCTCATGTAGGCCTGAGCTTCCCTGGTCAGGACCTGCATATCACCTACAATGCCCGCGCAGGCGACGCCAATATTGTCCGTGATCTTGAAGACCTTCTTCGCACCTTTACTCATGACGAAGCTTCCATACGCGTACCGACGTTCAGATGCGAGTAGAACTCCATCTTTGCAGACCATACCGACAGTGGTCGCACCTGGCACGTAGGGCTCTCTACTCATAAGAAAGGACAGCGGCCACTTACCCTCCTCCCGGTTTAAGGCTAGCGAAGCGACCATCGACGCGTCCCGAGTCCGCTCCCCGTATCTCCATACGTAGGGTTGACTCAGAGAATCTCTCTGAGATTGCTCTTCGCCTGGATGATTATGATAGCCTACAAAACGGCCAGACTGAGTCCGACCCATCACGAGCTATTCTTATCAATCCGACAGCCGAGAGTTGTTCAGAGGAATAATTGGTTGAATCAAGAAAACATTGTTAGTGGCTTTGACCAATCCCTAGCATGGGACGGAGATTATCGTTCCCCAGAGTTTTTCCGGTCTGACACTCGTTTGTGAAAACCCCAATATATCGATGAGTTCAAACGTCTGCAAAAACCTAGAATTCTGCCAGTTTAGTTTCGGCCTCCCCTCTGGCATAATTTGGTGAGGGCTCTTACCTTGTTTCGAAGTGTATGCCGTAAAGTCTGTGGTACAGAACTATTCGCTAACTATCAAGTGATAAGTTAGCAGAACCGAAAGCGTTAAGGGAAGATTGTTCGTGGCTGTGGGTCTCAACGATAAAATGGGTGTTGCTCGTACGTTTCGTTAGTTCCTCGGTAGGTTGACCTGTTCTCATCAACTTCGCGGATTATTGTCATCGGCAGATTTCTCTTTGCGGCTTCAATTAATAGCCGTTGAAGGGTTGAGCCTCTGACTTCCTGCTTCGGCAACACTCGGAGAACTCATATTTTGCCGGGCTCGGGTTTCACGCCCTTGAGGCGACCAGCCACTCTGGCGTCCCACTGCTTCGCGTTTTGGCGGACACTCCCACCTATCGGTTATGCGAACGGCGGTTCTCCTACGACTCTTCTTTAAGAGAAACACCGCAAACGAACTAATAAACCAGAGAGTACCGAAAATGCGACCGAAGAGTTGACAGTGCCTGCTTGAATAAGGATCTGGACAAGGCGTGGAGAGAGAGACTGGTGAAGAACCATCTTGACCTCATCATTCTCCGCCTTCTCAAGAGCAAGCCGCGCTGGGGATATGAGGTCAACCTTGAGATCCGAGATCGGTTCAAAGTCTACCTTAGCGCCGGAACGCTCTATCCCCTCCTCCACTCAATGGAAGAGAAAGGCTACCTCCAGGCTGTCTGGGAGGCAGAGGGCGGTCGAGGCCGCAAAGTCTACCGAATCACTCCTAGAGGCGAAGAATTCCTAACCGCAGGCGCGCGGGCTGCAGAAGAGTTTTTGAGGCGGATTCAGTACGAGGCCGAGATAGGACCATTCCAACAAAAGCACGCCTAGACTAGACTTGAGACTTTGAGCACTTATATCCGCAAGTTCTGGAGATTTATGCGGAAAAATGAAACCGCGAGAGGCCTTCTTCTAGTAGGTATTGTCATACTTGGTGCCCTAGCCGTGTGGGGTGGAGTGCGGTTGGCTCTTAACACTGAATATCCGGTTCTCGTTGTGTCATCAGGAAGCATGTGCCCACCCATCAACTGCACGTTACCCGTCGGAGCCCTCATCGTAATTAGGGGTCAAGCCCCGAATGCGATCTTGGCGGGTCCTCCCCCGAACGGTTCAATAATCGTGTTTCGCCCCTATCCCTCTCAGCCCGATTTCTTGGTGGTTCACCGAGTTAGACAGGTCAATATTGCAAATCAGACCGGTAAGGGATACTTTTTCGTGACCCAAGGCGATAATTACGTCACTAATCCTGGTCCAGATAGCTGGCCCGGCTATCCCAACGGGGTTCCTTATTCCTCCGTGGTGGGAACCTACCAGTATACTATTCCTATCCCCTACCTGGGGTCAGCGATTCTGGGTATTCGGAATTTCATGTACGATGACGCTACAGGATCTCCAAGACCGGAGGGAATCTTCGTCATCGTCATTCTCATCATAGCTCTCTTCGCTTTTGAAGTGATTGAACCTTCTAAGAAACCAAAGCCGGACTCTTCTTCCTCTGAGGCGAAGGCAGAGCCCGCTCCGGCACAAGCCTCGTAGTCCCATTTCAAGAGATTCCCATATCGAAGTCATTGAGTTCGGAGGAGGCTGCGAAGAAGCTTCGGCGTCCTCATTATCCTTCAAAGCCAAGATAGAAGAATTAGCGATTGCTCGATGATCAGCAATGCCTCTCTACCAACTCGGATCGAAGAAACCAAAGGTCCATCCTACAGCAGTGATTGCTCCAAATGCGACCATCATCGGTGACGTGGTAGTCGGCTCTCGAACTAGCATTTGGCCTGGGGCGGTGCTCCGCGGTGATTACGGGAGGATTAGGGTAGGCGTTAACTGTAGTGTGCAAGACAATGTTGTGGTTCACTGCTCATCCCAGAATCCCGGTGTGATTGGTAATGGGGTCACAGTGGCTCACAGTGCGATTATTCATGCGTGCAGAATAGCCGATGAATGCCTCATAGGAGCAGGGGCCATCATCTTCGATGGCGCGAGAATTGGCAGCCACTCTATAATCGGGGTTGGGTCCGTAGTTCTCGAAGGGAGAACCATCCCGCCACGGTCAGTCGCTGTGGGTGCACCTGCCAAGGTGATAAGGAGGGCAACCGACAAGGATGTTCAGATGATAAGAGAATCCTACCGAGCCTACGTAAAAATGGCCCAAAAGTACGCTAGTACGGGAGCTTTCGAAACCCCGATCGGATGACGACGGGCCCGTTTTCGGGATCGCATCGGGGCTTTGTCCCGAGATTTTTCGGGAGTCTACCTGGCAGTCACTGAGTTCCTGTCGGTTTCTTGTTGGGAAACGTAAGGATTTGTCGTTGTCAGTCGTTTAGCGAGGATTTTTGCGATACGCCAACTGCCGGTTCGAGGCTTCAAGTCTTTGTTGCCAATATGAAAACTGGGAAACTCGGAGAAAAGGATTGCTGGCGGTCTCGCTCGCCGGGGCTTGAAACAACCCGGGTTCTGGAGGTTAGGTTGACCGTCACCACCGTGTGCCTTAAGGCGTAGTCTGTTGGAAATAGGTACAGACGGCGATGATTGGTCAAAGTTACTCGGACCATAGATGAGCGAGAAGGCATTTGCCTGAGCCGTCGAAGACAAGTCCACAGGTCAGCACAGTTTTGACTGGGAGATTTCTCGGACAAGGTTTCTGAGCGTTTTCCACGATCTCCTTACGATCGGTGGAAAATCTCGATTTGTCAAATAGTACTCGCTCAGAAACCGGACGGTTATGGGATCGTGCGCGTATCCTGATCCAATTTCGCCGTATTCTTTCCTTAGCTCCTCGATTCTAGAATCTCTTCGGACCTTCGCCAGGATGCTCGCGGCCGAGACAGGCGGATATTTTTCGTCCGCGTGATGTTCGGAGACCACTCGGGGTTTGAAGCTTAGGCGTTCCAGAATGTTGTTTTTGAATCGCTCGGGTCGAGTATCCGAGGCATCGACATATGCAATGTGAGGCTTCAGTTTCTCGATCACATCAGCCATCGCTTTCGCTTCTAGCAAGTTTAGTCCCTGGAATTTTGGAGAACGGTTTACTACTAAGTCCAGATAACCAGCTTCCAACTCCACAATGTGATACTCATCGACAATCTTCGGAATCTCGGTAGAAAGTTCCATTCTGGCTTCCGGCGACAGTTTCTTCGAATCCTTAACGCCAAGCGATCTAAGCTGGTCGAGTCTCTCTTCCTCGATTCTGATCCCCGCAATGACTAGAGGACCGATCACGGGACCACGACCAGCATCATCCACGCCACAAACCCGCAAGGAACGCTAGCTCCGTTCCATCCACACGTCGATGATCGCGAGTATCCTCCGCATCCTTTCCTCACGACTGTCACGCGAAATTTCGAGACTCACTGCCTCAGCGAACCCTGGCGACCTCTCAATCTCGGGATAATGTGACCCATACTTGACCGTTGCAATCACATTTCGCCCAG
>WNFX01000088.1_pt1 | contig 65086 bp, 67 predicted proteins | sample 5400111 | NCBI WGS metagenome assembly WNFX01 (sample SAMN13153363, study PRJNA577476) | soil metagenome | isolation source: 40 cm soil or saprolite under grassland replicate 1 | place: USA:California | collected 2016-06-15
AGCCCGTCAGCGCCACCAGCCCCACCACCCGCGCGCTGCTGGCCTGGCTGGACCACCTCCAAGGCCCGCTGCGCCCCAGCGAGGTCGGCTCCCCGATCCCGATCGGCCACCGGCCCTACTTCACCAACGAAGACCACCAGGACCACATCCACATCGGCTACGGGCCATTGTGAAACGCCGCGCCGGAGCGGCCGGGAACCAGCGGTCTGGTTGCCACGTCGTAGATGCATCGGGACCGGGTGGGTCCACGGGCGACGGAGGTGTGGCCATGGGATGGCGCGCGGCGAAGCTCGGCGCGGGAGGGTTCCTGGCGATCGTGGTGGTGCTTGCCATCGGCACGGGCCCCGCGCTGGCCTGCGGCGGCCTGGTGGGGCCGGGCGGGACGGTGCAGCTCGCCCGGACGACGACGCTCGCGGCCTACCACGACGGGGTGGAGCACTACGTGACGGCGTTCCAGTACCGCGGTGGCGGGGCGAAGTTCGGCTCCATCGTCCCACTGCCGGGCGTGCCGACCAAGGTGGAGAAGGGCGGCGACTGGACGCTGCAACGGCTCGTGCGCGAGACGCAGCCCGCGCCGGAGGCGGCGGCGGGAGCGTCGCTCGCGGTGGCCGACAAGGCGCAGGTCCTGCTCACCGCCAAGGTGGACGCCCTCGACCTGACGGTGCTCCGCGGCGGCGGCATGGCGGTCGGGACCTGGGCTCGCGAGCACGGCTTCGGGCTCTCCCCGGATGCGCCGGAGGTGCTGGACTTCTACGCGGACCGCAGCCCGATCTTCCTGGCCACCAGCTTCGACCCGACCAGGGCCGCGCAGCGGGGCCAGCGGCTCGGCGACGGCACGCCGGTGCACCTGACGATCCCGACCACGAACGCGTGGGTGCCGCTGCGCATCCTCGGCCTCGGGCTCCAGCCCCGTGACCAGATCCAGGCCGACGTCTACCTGCTGACCGACCGGAGGCCCGCCCTGGCGCCGGTGCCCGACCAGGCGGTGCGGCTGGAGCAGAGCAGGGCGGCCTCGCCGGAGCTGCTCACAGACCTGCGCCTCGACCGGGGCATGCGCTGGCTGCCGGGGTCGGGGATGTGGCTGTCGTACCTGAAGGTGGACACCACCGCCGGCGCGCTGCGCCACGACCTCGCGGTGGACTCCAGCGGGCAGGGCACGCCGTCTCTGCTGGCGGCAGGGCTGCTCGACCCGCAGTCGGGCACCCCGCTGGTCGGCGCCGCATCCCAAGGACCGAGCCCGTTCCAGCGGCTGCTCTGGCCGGTCGCCACGCTGCTGGCCGGACTGGCGCTGGCCCTGCTGATGGTCACGCGGATGACCAGGACGGCGCGCCGATGAGCATCACCCGCCCCCGCCCACCGGTCACCCCACCCCTCCAGACGGCACCACGGAGGCCGTGGGTGGGGCCGGCGCTGCTGCTGCTGGCGGGATTGGCGATGGGGGCGGCGGGGTTGCTGGTGCTGCTGGCGGCGCGGCCGCCGGCGCCGGGGGTGCGGACGGTGGTCATCACCATGCACCACACGCACTTCCAACCGGCCGAGATCCGCGTGGCCGCCGGCACGACGGTGCGGTTCGTGCTCCGCAACACCGATCCCATCGACCACGAGTTCATCGTCGGCGACGAGGCCGTCCACCAGCGGCACCGCGTCGGCCGCGAGGCGCACCACCACGGCGAGGTTCCGGGGGAGATCTCGGTGTCCTCCGGCACGACCGCCTCGACCACCTTCCGCTTCGACCATCCTGGCCAGGTGGCCTACATCTGCCACCTCCCCGGTCACGAGGCCTACGGGATGGTGGGCGTGGTCGAGGTCCGCTGAGCGGACAGGCTGGCGGCGGCGTCCCTGGCGGCGGCGAGCACGTGCTCGACCTCGTCGTCGCCATGGGCGATGGAGACGAACCACGCCTCAAAGGCGCTCGCCGGCAGGTACACGCCCCGGTCGAGCATGGCGTGGAAGAAGCGGGCGTAGGCGGCCGTGTCCTGCTTGCGGGCGGCGTCGTAGTCGGCGACCTCCGCCGAGGTCATGAAGGCGCTGAAGAGATTGCCGGCCCGCTGCACCGCCGCCGGCACCCCGGCGGCGTCGAAGGCCTCCTGGAGGCCGCTCGCCAGCCGCCCGGCGACCTCGTCGAGCCTGGCGTAGGCGGCGTCGTCCAGCAGCTCCAGCGTGGCCAGGCCGGCGGCGGTCGCCAGCGGGTTCCCCGAGAGGGTGCCCGCCTGGTACACGGGCCCCTCGGGCGCCACCAGCTTCATCAGGTCCGCGCGGCCGCCGTAGGCCGCGGCGGGCAGGCCGCCGCCGATGACCTTGCCGAAGGTCAACAGGTCGGGGTCGAGGTCGTAGCGGCCCACCGCCCCGGCCCGGTGCACGCGGAAGCCAGTGAGCACCTCGTCGACGATCAGCAGCGCGCCGGCGCGCCGGGTCTGCTCGCGCAGGGCGGTCAGGAACTCCGGGCGAGGCGGCACCACGCCCATGTTGGCGGCGATCGGCTCGACCAGGACCGCGGCGATCTCCCTGCCCGCGCGGGCGAACAGCTCGGCGAGCGCGGCCTCGTGGTTGTAGGGCAGCACCACGGTGTCGGCGGTCTGCGCCCCGGTCACTCCCGGCGAGTCGGGCAGACCGAAGGTGGCGACCCCGGAGCCGGCCGCCGCCAGCAGGCCGTCCGCGTGGCCGTGGTAGCAGCCCGCGAACTTCACCACCTTGGCGCGGCCGGTGGCGGCGCGGGCAAGCCGGACCGCGCTCATGGTCGCCTCAGTGCCCGAGCTCACCATGCGCAGCTTGGCGGCGCTCGGCACGCGCCTGGCGACCTCCTCGGCCAGCTCGACCTCGGCCCCGGTCGGCGCGCCGAACGAGGTGCCCCGCGCCGTGGCCGCCTGCACCGCCTCGACGACCCGCGGGTGGGCGTGCCCGGCGATCAGCGGCCCCCACGACAGCACCATGTCGACGTAGCGGTTGCCGTCGACGTCCCAGATCCAGGGGCCCTGCCCCCTGGCGATGAACCTGGGGGTCCCGCCGACGGAGCCGAAGGCCCGCACCGGCGAGTTCACCCCGCCCGGGATGCGCGCCCGCGCCCGCTCGAACAGCGCGGCGCTCCGCTCGACTCCCGCGCCGGAAGCCCCCCGCCGATGCGGGCCCGCCGTCCCGGCGGTCATTGCTGAGCCTCCCGGGCGGGGCGCCCGTCCTGGTCGTCGAGGCGGAACCCCGCCTGGAGCCGCTCGGCGATCCGGTCCAGGTCGTCGGCGGTCAGGTCGGGCAGGTCGGAGGCGGTGGCCAGCTCCGCGAGCTGCGCCGCGTCGTCGAACGTGGGCAGCACGGCGGCCACCGCCGGCAGGGTGAGCGCGAAGCGGACCAGCGCCTGGCCGAGCGTCTGGTCCCGGTCCATGGTCAGGAAATCGAGGTGCTGGAAGCGAGGGTCGGCCGTGCGGGCGTCGAGCGGCGAGCGCACCACCACGCCGGCGCCCGCCTCGGCCGCGATCTCGGCCAGCTCGCGGCCGGGATTCTGCTCGAACACCGAGAACACCGTCCGGGCGCTGGCCGCCCGGCGCTCGCGCAGGGCGGCGGCGCCCTCGTCGACCCAGCCGGCGCCCGGGCCGAGCGCGACCCCGTAGGCCCGGATCTTGCCCTTGACGACCTGCTGCTCCAGGAAGTCGAAGAGCTCGTCCGACTCCAGCGCCCGCAGGTCCGGATGGTGGAGCTGCCAGAGGTCGATCGGCTCCACTCCCAGCCGCGACAGCGACCCATCGATCGCCCTGGCCGCCCACTGGATCGACCAGTCGTGCCGGCGGCGCTCGCCGCTGGTGGCCTGCTCCAGCGGGTCCAGCGGCCGGTAGCCGAAGGTGGTGGCGACGGTGATGCGATCGCGGTCGCCGCGGATCGCCTCGCCGGCCAGCCGCTCGCCGCGACCGTCGTCGCCGCCGGCGTCCTCCAGGTCGAAGAAGGTGATGCCGAGGTCGAGCGCCCGCCGCAGCAGGTGCTCGACCTCCTCGTCGGGACGCGGCGAGCGGCCGCCGGTCCAGGTTGCCACCGCCACCCCAACCTCGCTGACCTCCAGGTCGGTGGCGCCAAGCCGTCGATAGCGCATGGACGCCAGTCTAGGCGGGTACAGGTGCTGGCATGAAAGCCGGTACGGACAGAGGATCGCCTTCCTGGCGGAACCCGGGAGGCGGCGGCGAACAGGGCCCGCCGCCCGCAACCCCGCGCGCTCGGGGCGGGCTCGCCGGTCTGCTCGTGGGCGCGGGCGCGCTGGTGCTGGTGGTCGCGCTGATCCTGGTGGCGCTGCTGCGCCTCACCGCCTGGCGGCCGTCGCTGACCAATCCCTTCGGCACCAGGACGATCGACCGCAGCCAGCCGGCCCTGCTGCTGTCGCTGCAGGACCTGAGCGTCTACAAGGCCGCGACCGCCAACCTCCAGCTGATCATCGACCTGGAGAAGGACGCCCGCTTCGTGCCGTCGTTCATCAAGGGCCAGCGCACGCTGTTCGTCGCCGCCGGCAGTGTCGACGCCGAGGTGGACTTCTCGCGGATCGACAAGGGCGCGATCAAGGTGTCGGAGGACCGGCGCAGCGCCGAGATCACCCTGCCGCAGCCCACCCTCGGCAAGGTGCGCATCGACCCGAACGCGAGCTACGTGGCCTCGCGGGAGCGGGGCATCCTCGACCGGCTGGGCTCGGTGGTCTCCGACGACCCTGACAGCCAGCGCGAGCTCTACCAGCTCGCCGACCGGCGGATCCAGGCCGCCGCGCAGCAGAGCGACCTGATCACGCGAGCGGAGCAGAACACCCGCGCCACGCTGGAGGGCATGCTGCGCGGCCTCGGCTACACCCGGGTGACGGTCACCTTCACCGGGCCGCCGCCGCACTGACGCGGCTCCCCGCGGGCGCCAGCGATAGGCCAGTTGCCTTGTGCACATTGGGGGGTTCGAGGGGCCGATGAAAAAGGCCCCCCGATCAATCGATGACCGCGCCTCTGAACGCTGTGGTGGACTATGGGCGCAGGCGCTCGGCCAGGAACCCGAGGGCGATCGGGTAGCGGTACTCGATCGCGCCGTGGCCGGCGTCGAACAGCTCGAAGGTGTACGGGACGCCGATCCGGTCCAGCTCCGCGGCGAAGGCGGCGGCACCGACGTCCAGGTTCCACTCGTCGCTCTTGCCGGCGTCCAGGTAGATCCCGCGCATCGAGCGCAGGGCGTCGGCGTGCCCGGCGACCATGCGCACCGGGTCCACCTCCTGCCAGCGCCGCCACACGTCGTCGCGGAGCCTCCCGTTGGCCGGGTCGAAGGGCATGGTGACGGTGCCGTCCGGCTCGGCCGAGTAGCAGGCCGCCATGCAGTAGATGTTCAGCAGGGAGTGGTCGCTCTTCTTGGTGAACGCGGGCCGTGACCGGAAATCAGCCCAGAACTTCTCGAACGAGCCGTCGTACTCGTCCCGGAGGGCGCGCGCGGCCGGGGCCACGTCGGGCAGGTAGCACAGCTCGAAGAGGGCGTCGCCGGCATGGCTGGCCAGCGCGCCGAAGACGTCCGGGCGGAGCATCGGCACCACCATCGCGCCGTAGCCGCCGCTGGACTTGCCGGTGACCCCGCGGTGCTCGCGGCTCGGCAAGGTGGCGTAGCGCTCGTCCACGAACGGCACGATCTCGTCGCAGAGGTAGTCGAGGTAGCGGCCGGTGCCAGGGGAATTCAGGTACTGGCTGCCGCCGAGCGACGTCCAGGCGTCGATCAGCACGACGATCGCCGGCGGGACCGTGCCCGCGGCGAACAGCTCGTCGATCCGCTCCGGCGTGGTGGGGCGGAAGGCCGAGCGGCTCCACCACATGTCGACCTGGCCGGTGAGGCCCTGGAGCACGTAGATGCTGGGATAGCGGCGGTCCGGGTCGTCGCCGTAGCCGGGTGGCAGGTAGACCCAGAGCGGCCGCTCGGCCGGATCGTCGAGCGGGTTGCCCGCCAGCGCCCGGCTGGTGATCGTCTGCTGCTCGAAACGGCCCTTCGGCTCGACCTGCCACGGCTTCATCTGCGGCCTTCCTCCTGGGTGCGAAGCGGCCAGGACCGACGCGCTACAGCAGCGGCGCGGCCTCGCGGGCGAAATAGGTGACCACCAGGTCGGCCCCGGCCCGGCGGATGCTGGTGAGCACCTCGAGCATGACGCGCTGACCGTCGATCCAGCCGCGCTCGGCGGCCGCCTTCACCATCGCGTACTCGCCGGACACGTGGTAGGCGGCCACCGGCAGGCCGAACTCGCGCTTGGTCCGCCACAGCACGTCGAGGTAGGCCAGCGCCGGCTTGACCATCAGCATGTCCGCGCCCTCGGCCACGTCCAGCGCGACCTCGCGCAGGGCCTCGTCGCTGTTGCGCGGGTCCATCTGGTAGGCGGTGCGGTCGCCGAACCGCGGCGCGCCCTCGGCGGCCTCGCGGAACGGGCCGTACAGGCCGGAGGCGTACTTGGCCGCGTACGCCAGGATCGGGGTGTCGTCGAAGCCCGCGCCGTCGAGCGCGGCGCGGATGGCGGCCACCTGGCCGTCCATCATCCCGCTCGGCGCGATCACGTCCGCTCCGGCCTCGGCCTGCGCCACCGCGATGCGCTGGTAGCGGTCCAGCGTGGCGTCGTTGTCGACACCGGCGTCGGGGGCGAGCAGGCCGCAGTGGCCATGGTCGGTGTACTCGCACAGGCACAGGTCGCCGATCAGCGCCACGTCGTCGCCGAGGTCGGCCTGGAGCGCCCGTAGGGCCCGCTGCACGATGCCCTCTGGCGCCCACGCCTGCGAACCCTCCGCGTCCTTGCCGGCGGGCACGCCGAACAGCAGCAGCGCCGGGATGCCCAGGCCGGCCAGCTCGGCCGCCTCCTTGCGGAGGCTCTCCAGCGTGTGCTGGTAGTGCCCTGGCATGGACGAGATCGGCACCGGCTCGGCGATGGACTCCTTGACGAACAGCGGAGCGATCAGGTCGCCGCGGTACAGGTCGGTCTCGCCCGCCAGCTCGCGCAGGGTCGCGGTGCGGCGCAGGCGCCGGGGACGGCTGCGGGGGAACGGCGGTGGTTGCTGCATCGTTGCTCCTCGACGCGGTTCTGGGACCTCGGGCCTCAATCTACTCCCGAACGCCGGTCATGCATCGGTGCCGCGCCCGCATCACCTGCGGTGACAGCACGCCGGAACGGCGCGCACCGCGGATGCGTGACCGGCGTTCGAGCGACCGGCCGCTCAGGCGCTGCGGAGCTGGAAGGAGCGCCAGGCACGGGCCAGCAGCTCCACGGCCGTCTCGAGCACCTCGGGGTCGGCGACGAACGGCAGGCGGAAGCGGTCGCCACCAGCGCCGTTGGGCGAGACCAGCGGGCCGGGGATGACCGAGACGCCGTGACGGATGGCGACCTGGGCGAACGCGGACGCGTCCCCGCCGGGCAGGCGCACCCACAGGCTCTGGCCTCCGGGCGGGCGCTCCCACTCCCAGCCGGTCCCGGCCGCGCGGATGGCCGCCTCGACCCGGTCCAGGCTGGATCGGAGCTGGAGGTTCCGCCATGCGATGACCTCGTCGATCCGCTCCAGCAGCCGCACGGCCAGGACCTGGCTGAGGGTGTCGCCGCCGAGGTCCTCGACCGCCTTGGCGCGCGCCAGGAAGGTCAACATCGGCGCGGACGCCCGCAGCCAGCCGATCCGCAGGCCGCCCCAGAACAGCTTGCTCAGCGAGCCGACCAGCACGACCGGTGCATCCGGCCGGTAGTAGGCCACCGGCGGCGGCACCGGCGATCCGTGGCCGAGGTCGCCGATCACCGCGTCGTCGACCACCGGGACGTTGTGCGTCGCGGCCAGGCCCGCCAGCCGCCGGCGCGCATCCGGTGGCATCAGCGCGCCGACCGGGTTGTGGAAGCTCGGCTGCAGGTAGACGAGCCTCGGCCGCTGCACGTCCAGGATCCGTTCGAGCGCGTCGAGGTCGGCGCCCCGCGAGCTCAGCGGCACCGTGGCGACGGTCGCGCCGACCGCCTCGATGGCGTCCAGCGCACCTGGGAAGGTGAACTCCTCGGTCACCACCAGGTCGCCCTGCCGCAGCAGCACCCTGGCCAGCAGCGACAGCGCCTGCTGGGCGCCGGTGGTGATCAGCACCTGGCCGGCGGTGGTCGGGAGGCCGCGCCTGGTCAGGTGCGCCGCCACCGCCTCGCGCAGCGCCGGCAGGCCGGCCGGCTGGTAGCCCGAGCCGTCGAGCGCCTCGCTCTCCCAGGTGGCCGGGTCGGCGAGCAGCTGGCGCACCAGCGGAGTCGTCCCGTTGAGGGCGCAGGTCAGGTCGATCGTGGCGGTCGAGCCCTCGAGCAGGCTGAGGAACATGGCGTTGGCCTTGTACTCGCCGCTCGGCGAGAAGCGCCGCGGGGCGACGGTGGTGCCGCTGCCCTGGCGTCGCTCGATCAGGCCGTCGCCGCGGAGCAGCTCGTAGGCGGCCGCCACGGTGTTGCGGCTGACGGCCAGCGCCCGCGCCAGGGTCCGCTCGGGCGGCAGGAGCGCCTCGGGCCGGAGCTGGCCCTGCTCGATGAGGCGGCGCAGCGCGACCGCCAGCCGGTGGTAGAGCGGGCCCTGGCCCGCGCTCCAGCGGCCGATGATCGTTGCCAGCTCCTTGGCGCTGTATCGCATGCCAACCAATCTCCTCCCGATTGGCCCTGGAGGTAAAGGGCCAATTCTGGGAAGCTGGCCGCTATGTTCGCCGCCTACTGTCAGCTCTGCGACGCCGTGGTCCTGCTCGGGTCCGGCAACGTCCACGCGGTCGCCAACACCGCCGATGGGATCGTCGTGCGGTTCACCTGCCATGCCGGGCACGCGGGGACCAAGCTGACCGGGCGGAGCGCCGCGGCCGCAGCCCGGGCCGGGGCTGGGACCTGGGCCGGGGGCGGGCGTCGCTCCCGCCTGGTCCGCCGCTCGGGTGGGGCCGGGGTCAGGCGGCGGTCGCCCGCTCGATGGCGGCAACCAGGCCGGGAATGGTGTGCTCGCTGGCCGTGGCGTCGACCCGCATCCCGGCGGCCTTGGCCGCCGCGGCGGTGACCGGGCCGATCACGGCGACCCGGACCCCGCCGGGCGGCGGCCCGCCATAGGCGCGCGCGAACCCCTGGACCGTGGACGAGGCCGTGAACGCCAGCCAGTCCACCTCGCCGCCGTCCAGGCGCCGGCGGGCGCCCTCCTCCAGGCGGTCCAGCGGCACCGTCCGGTAGGCGGCCACGTCGTGCGCGCGGTAGCCCTTGCCCCGCAGGATCGAGCCGAGCTCCGGGCTGGCGATGTCCGCCCTGGCCAGCAGCACCTCACCCGAGCCAGCCGGGAACGCCTCGCCGAGCGCCACCGTGGTCGCGACCGGGGGCACCAGGTTCGGGGGGACGCCCCACTCCCGCAGCGCCGCCTCCGTCGCCGGGCCGATCGCCGCCACCCGCGTCCCCGCCAGCGCGGCCGCCCGATGACCAAGCGCCTCCATGCGCCCGCGCAGCGCCGCGACCCCGTTCACGCTGGTCAGCACCAGCCAGTCGTAGGCGCCCCCGACCAGCCGCCCGACCGCGAGGTCCAGCTCGGAGGTCGAGCGCAGCGGCCGGATCGCGATCGTCGGCACCTCCAGTGGCTCCGCCCCCCGCTGCCGCAGCAGCAGTGAAAACGCCCCCGCCTGCTCCCGAGCCCGCGGCACCAGCACCGTGATCCCCGCCAACGGCCGCCGATCGTCCACGATCCCCTCCGCTGTGCCAGCCAATACCGGCATGCTATCAACCGGGGTATCGTGACCATCCTCACGCTCGCCAACACCGTTGGCAGGCGGGTCCGAAGGGATGATGACGTGACCGGTTACGCGGTGATCATCGAGCGGAGCATGACCGGTTACGGAGCCTACGCGCCCGAACTGCCGGGTGTCGGCGTTACGGCCAGCGCGATCGACGAGGTGGAACGCCTCATCAGCGAGGCGATCGTCCTGCACGTCGACAGCCTGCGCGAGCACGGCGAGCCGGTCCCGACCCCATCCTGTGGTCACCGCGACCACGGCGAACCGTTCCGAGCGCACCATCACCACCTACCTGGAGAGCTTGTCGATCAACTCGGGCGCCGGTGTGAAATAGAATGCCCGTCCCCGCTTCTGCTTATTGAGGAAACCTCTCTTTTCCAGGCTCAGAAGATCTGATCGCGCCGTTTCGTAGGCGATGTTATGGCTAGTACGGTGCGAGGTTATCGTGTAACGGGCGTCGCTGTTGCGCATGGCATGGCCGAGGAGAGCCAGTTGCCGATAGTTTAGATCAGGAGACTGCCTCAACAGTGCTTCGGCATTCCGAACCTCCGCCATCTTCCGTGCTAGATATGCATGCAGTTCCTTGATAGCGCGACCCAAGACTTCAAGCTGATATATAAGAAAGTATGTCAAATCATTCTGGTCGGTTTCAGTATAAAGAAACGCTCTACTATATTTCGATGGAGCCTTTCGAAGTATGCTTGATATTGTAACGAACTCCGCGAGCCAGTAGCCTTGTGATAACATAGACCAATAAAACAGCGCACGAGCCGTTCTCCCATTTCCATCTTCGAAGGGATGGTTATACGCAAGCCAGAAGTGTAATACGATGGCGCGAACAACAGGATGGATGAACCCCTGCGTTTGCGTGCCATTTGCGAAATCGCACATGATCTTTAGTCGCTGTGGTAACTGATCCGCAGGAGGAGGTGTATGAGAGACCCAATCACCGATACCTCCATCATGCTGCCAAACTCGCACGCGTGGTTCGTCGACGGTCTGCATGCGGCCTGCAGCATCGGGGTTTTCTAGCGTATCCTCTGTTACCACGCCATGCAGGTGAAGTACAAGTCCTGGCGTAAGCTTCCGGTTTCGTACTTCGCCAATAAGCTGCATGGCTCGATAATTGTTGAGAATCATTTGCTCGTCGCGGCTTCGAGGAGCACGGCCTGTCCGAAGCATCTCCTTAGCGACGCGCTGTGTAGTCGAGGCGCCTTCGAGCTGGCTCGATTTGATTGCCTCTTCGATTAAGGAGCTTACAATGTAACGATTCCGGGTGGCTGGATTTGTAACCTCCTCGCTAATAGCAATCTGCCCACTAGCGTTCTGGTCAATCCGATGTAACATCTCCACAACCGGGTCTGCCATCGAGAACACAAAAGGGCGCCCGGCGACATCTTCGAGGGGTAGGGTCTTCAATGTTGGCGTACGTGCAATTTTAAGGCCGACCCACCACTCCTCATGAGTGAGGTCATTGGGCGGCTTCAGGCGGCGCAACTTGTCCCAGTGATAATAACGCCCGTTCTGGGCGAATGGTACCGTTTCCAGGATCTTTTGAAGGCGGTCGGCGTCGAAGCCCTTCAGGAGTTCAGTAGCCGGCTTCGGCCTCACAGGGGGCTTCATCTCTTGGGATCCTTTGTAGCGTTTGCGCTCTTGGGCATGATAACGGCTCGGCAACCCGTAGTGGCAGGTTGGGCCAATTGTCGCGAATCAGTCAAGCAGGATATCTGGCCCATCAGTCCACTACTCGGCTACTACTAGCTCGTCCCATTCTAGTAGTTGACGCGACCCGAACAAGCCAGGTGACGCTGCTTGTCGCAGACCCGCTTTACCTACTCAACGTGGACATCTAAGGTTCCCGCCGAACTACCAGGCAACTACTAGTTGTTCCCAATCTAGTAAATGGTTGGAGGGAGGGACTGGTCGACCAGAACCCCTCCTCGGTCTGCGTCGCTCTCCGCGCCAGGGTCTCGATGGACCACGGAGGTCCAGCGTGGGAACCCGCTGGTTATCCACAGACTCCCCGGCTGCCCTGTTCTCAGGCCGGTAGCGGGAGCGGCGGCGCTGGTCGAGGTCAGGGACGCCTGAGCGGGTCAGGTGAGGCGGGTGGATTCGACGAGGGCGCGGACCTCGGGGGTGCAGGCGCCGAGGAGGCGGGTGGCGAGGACCTGACCGAGGGACTCGGGGTCGTCGAGGGGGCCGGCGAGGCGCTCGCGGACGAGGCCCTTGCCGTCGGCGGCGCTCAGGAACCCCTGGATCTCCAGGCGGGTGTCGCGGCGCGCCGAGAGGATCGCGCCGGCCGGCAGGGCGCAGGAACCGCCGAGGGTGGCCAGGAAGGTCCGTTCCGCGCGCAGGGCGACGCGTGAGGGGCGGTGGGTGATGGCGCTCGCCAGGCCCAGCACGCGCGTGTCGTCCTCGCGTGCCTCCACCGCCAGGCTGCCCTGACCTGGCGCCGGCGTGAACAGCTCGGGGTCGAGCGGGGCGGTCAGTTCGTCGCCCAGCCCGAGCCGGCCCAGCCCGGCGGCGGCCAGCACGACGGCGTCGACGTCGCCGGAGCGGGCCTTGCGCAGCCGCGTGTCGACGTTGCCGCGGATGGGCCGCACCTCCAGGTCGGGCCGCAGCCAGCGGAGCAGCGCGACCCTGCGGGGGCTCCCGGTGCCGACCGAGGCGCCGGGGGCGAGGTCGTCCAGACCGCTGACGGGCTCGCGGGCGACCAGCACGTCCCGCGGGTCGGCGCGCTCGGGCACGGCGGCCAGGACCAGCCCGGGCGTCTGGAGCGCCGGTAGGTCCTTGGCGGAGTGGACGGCCAGGTCGGCGCTGCCGTCCAGGACCGCCTGCTGGACGGCGGCGGTGAACACGCCCTTGCCGCCCAGCTCGGTGGTGGCGACGTCGCGGCGCCGGTCGCCCTCGGTGACCACCGGCACCAGCTCGACCTCCAGCCCTGGCCAGGCCCGCCGCAGCGCGTCGGCCACCAGCCGCGTCTGGGCCAGCGCCAGGGCGCTCTGCCGCGTGGCCAGCCGCACGGCCGGCCCGTGGCCGTACCCCAGGGTCTCCGAGGGCCCGGCGTCAGCCGTCACGGCGGCGGTCCTCCTCGTCAAGGGCGTAGAGCTGGCGCAGGATGCCGGCGTACGTCTCGCCGTTGGCGCCGGCCGCCAGTGCCTTGCCGCGCACGATCGGGTCGTGGAGCAGCTTGTTGACCAGCCCGCGGGTGACGGCGTCGACGGCCGCCCGCTGGGCGGGATCGAGCCCCGCCAGGCGGGTCGACGCCCTGGCCAGCTCCTGCTGGCGGACCCCCTCGGCACGGGCACGCAGCGCGCGGATGGTGGGCGCCAGCTTCGCCGAGCGCTGGCCGCTCATGAACCCGGCGGTCTCCTCGCCGATCAGCACGCGCACCCGCTCGACCTCGTGCCGTGGGCCATCGTCCCCGGTTTCGAGCACGGCGCGCAGTGCGTCGAGGTCGGCGAGCACCACCCCGGGGAGCTGCCGGACCTCGGGCTCGACGTCGCGGGGCACGCCGAGGTCCAGCAGGACCAGTGGGCGGCCGGCACCGCGCCAGTCGAGCCCGCGGCGGACCGCGGCGAGCGTGACCGTTGGCGTGATCGCGGCGGTCGAGGCGACCACCAGGTCGGCGGTGGCCAGCTCCTGGTCGATCGCCGCCAGCGGCACCGAGCGGCCGCCCAGCTCGGCGGCGAGGGCGGCGCCGTGCGCTTCGGTGCGGTTGGCGATCACCAGCTCCGAGGCACCGGCCTCGCGCACGCTGCGGCTGGCCAGCTTGGCCATCTTGCCCGCCCCGACGATCAGGACGCCGCGGCCGGCCAGCGTGCCGAGCTGGCCCTCGGCGACCTGGAGACTGACCGAAAGGGTGGAGGCCAGCCCCTGGCCGATCGCCGTCTCGTGGCGGGCGCGGCGGCCGACCCGCAGCGCCTGGGTGAACAGCGCGTGCAGCACCGGGCCCACGGAGCGCTCGGCCTGGGCCGCCTGGAACGCCTCGCGCACCTGGCCGAGGATCTGGACCTCGCCGACCACCATGGAGTCGATGCCGGCGGTGACGGCGAACAGGTGGTTGACCGCCCGGTCCTCGTAGTGGGCGTAGAGGTAGTCGGACAGCTCGTGGGAGCGCATCCCGTGGAACTCGGTCAGGAACCCACGGACGGCGTCGCCACCGTCGTGGAACCGGTCGATCTCCGCGTAGATCTCGACCCGGTTGCAAGTCGAGAGGATCGCGCCCTCCTTGACGTGCTCGCGCTCCAGCAGCATGGCGAGCGCCTTGGGGCGGCGCTCCGGGTCGATCGCGAGCCGTTCCAGGAGGTCGAGCGGGGCACTGCGGTGGTTGAGGCCGACGACGAAGACGGGCATGCGTCAGCCCCGTCCCTGCGAGCCCTCCGGCGAGCGCTGGCGCTGACCGGGACCGCTGCGGTCGGTGGCGGCAGCGGTCTGGCGGACAAGGTTCACCGCGGCTCTGCGCTGCTCGTGGAAGGAGAGGATCTGCAGCTCGGTCGACAGGTCGACCTTGCGCAGGAACACCCCGGCGGGCACCTGGAGGTGGGCGGGGGCGAAGTTGAGGATGGAGCTGATGCCCGCCGCCACCAGCCGGTCGCAGACCTCCTGGGCCGAGGCCGCGGGCGTCGCCACCACGCCGATGGCGACCTGTTCCTCCTTGGCGATGCGGTCGAGGTCGTCGATGTGCTCGACGGTGAGGTCGCCCACCTGCTCGCCGACTTTGCGGTCGTCGGACTCCAGCAGGGCGACCACGCGGAAGCCCCGCTCCGCGAAGCCCTTGTAGTTGGCCAGGGCGTGCCCGAGGTTGCCGACCCCGACGATGGCAACCGGCCAGTCCTGCTCCAGCCCCAGCTCTCGGCGGACCTGGTAGATCAGGTACTCGACGTCGTAGCCGACGCCGCGGGTGCCGTAGGAGCCGAGATACGAAAGGTCCTTGCGCACCTTGGCGGAGTTGACGCCGGCCGCCTCGGCGAGCTGCTCGGACGACACCGTGTGCGTCCCCCGCTCGGCCATGTCGATCAGGCAGCGCAGGTAGACCGGCAGGCGCGCAACGGTGGCTTCAGGAATGCTGCGATCTCGCACGTTGACTCAAACCCCCACTGCTCGAACCTCGCCGGGCCGAGCCCTTACCCAGATCGTCTCCGAGTCTAGGCTCTCGTGACGGGGTTCTCAAACGTTCCAACGCCCACGCAGATGTGCCCTGAGCAGGTCAGGAGGCACCTCGTACTCGAACAGTTCGACACCATCGACGGCCACGACCGGCACCCGTACCCCATAGCGCCGAGCCAGCTCCGGGTCACCGTCGATATCCACCGTGACCAGGGCAAATGGGATCGTTCGCTGCTCGGAGCGGAGCACCTGCTCGGCGTGCTCGCACAGGTGGCAGCCCACCCGGGTGTAGAGCGTGACCGCCTCCTTCATTTCCATACCCCCAAGGGGTTCACTGAGGGGTATTCGTTCCCCAGGTTCATGGTGCCGCCGGACCGGTTCGGGCGGCACCGCTGGGCCTGGCGGCCATCGGTGACCGGACGGGTGTGGAGGCGCGCCAGAACCCCAGGTACATCACGCAGGCGCCGACCGCGAGCCCCGCCCCGAGCTTGCCGCTCTGGTCGAGGAACGCGAACACGCCGCCGCCGGCCGCGAACGCGACGCCGAGCGCGATCAGCAGGTTGCCCTCGAACCGCGGCCGCAGCTCGCGCCGGTGCCGCAGCGCCAGGCCGCTGACCACCGCGCCGCCGAGCACCACCAGCGTCCCCACCACGTTGCCGGCCACGGCCAGCATTCGGACCGCCAGCGGCAGGAAGCGCCTGCCCTCCGGCACCAGGGCGCCGGCCAGGTCGGTGGCGGTGACCGGCGCGAGCACCACCAGCACCAGGCTGGCGGCGCTGAACGCCAGCAGGCAGCCCAGGTAGACGCGGGCCGTGGTGGGCCTACCGAGCAGCAGCACGGTGCCGAGCGCCAGCCACGGCACGTTCAGGATCGCGCCGAACAGGTAGTAGAGCTTGAAGTTCGAGGGCGACCACCCCACCGCGACGCCCAGCGTGAGGGCCAGCGAGGCGATCGCGAACAGCGACAACGCGACCCCCCAGGCGAGCTGGTAGGGCTTGTGTCGCTGGGCGTACTGCAGCAGCACCGCGGTCGCGAAGGCGGCGGCTGCCGCCACGGCGATCGCGGGGATGATCCAGTGCACCTCGAGACGTCCTCCCACCGGAGGGGTCGGGACCCAGAGGGTGGCCCGATGGCTTGCCGGCCCGACGCCGGAAGCCCCTCAGTAGTGAAACCATGGAGAGTCTAGTCCTGAGCCCGACAGTTCACCGCTCGAGCGGTTGGACCGGTACCATCCGCCTTCGAGCGAGCTTTTCGTCCTCTTGCCTCAAGGAGCGCCCGTGCCCGATCTGCCTCCCCTGCTCGGATCGACCGGGCCGTTCTTCATGTTCTCGCTCGACGAGACCTTCGAGCTGCTGGCCGAGGCCGGCTTCGACGGCGCCGAGCTGATGATCACCCAGGACCGGCTGAGCCAGGACCCGCACCGGATGGCGGCGGTCGCGCGCCGCTACGGCCTGCCGGTCCCGGCCATCCACGGGCCCTTTCTCCTCGCCACCTGGCTGGTCTACGGGACGGACCCCAAGGGCAAGCTGGACCGCTGCGTGGAGTTCGCGGAGACGGCCCGGATCTCGACCATCGTGATCCACCCGCCCTACCGTTGGCAGACGGCCTACGCGGGCTGGCTGGCCGACCGGATCGTGGAGATCCGCGAGCAGACCGGTATCACCGTGGCGGTCGAGAACATGTTCCCGGTGTGGATGAATGGCCGCCGCATCCCGTTCCAGAACGGCATCGAGCCGCGGGAGCTCGTGCGCTACCCCTACATCACGCTGGACCTGAGCCATCTGGCGGTTGCCGGTATCGACGTCCTCGACGCCTACGACCAGCTCCGCGACCAGATCGTGCACGTCCATGTCTCCAACAACGCCGGCAGGGGCCGTGACACCCACGCCGGCCTCGACGACGGCGTCCTGCCGATCCCGGCCTTCCTCGAAGGGCTGATGACCTCGCGCTTCCCCGGAGCGGTCACGCTGGAGCTGGACGTGCGCCCCTGGGCCGAGGACCGCGGCGCCCTGCTCGGGTTCCTGCGCCACAACGTCGTCTCCGCGCGCAAGCACCTGGCCGACGGCGCCAGGATCGCCGGCCAGGTCGGCCGGCGCGGCTGACCGCGCCGGCGGGGGGCTCCCGAGCACGATCGCACACGGGCGAGATAACATCGCTGCCGCTCTGCACGTCGTACGTCAGGGAGCTGACCATGCGCACCGGCACCGCCATCGCGCTCGCCATCCTCCTCGTCGTCATCGTCCTGGCGGCGGGCATCCAGTTGGTGCTCGTCCGATGACCACCGGGCAGATACCGGGCGTCGACGACCTGCGCTCGGTGCCCCCGGCACAGTGCCCCTGCGGGCGCGGCGACGTCGCCGCTGAGATGGAGCGCCAGCGGCCGTTGCTGGAGCGCGCGGTCGCGGGCGACGCTCGCGCCCTTGGGGAGCTGTACGACGACAACGTCGACGACGTCTACCGCTACCTGCGCGCCTGGACCGGCGACGACGCGGCCGCCAGGGAACTGACCGCGCAGGTGTTCCACGGCGCGCTGGCCTGGCTGACGGCCATCGCCGAGGGCGAGGGCGACCTGGCCGCCTGGCTGCTGACCATGGCGCGCGACGCGGTGGCGCAGCAGCAGGGCGCCGGCTGGATGGGCAGCCCCGAGCCGGTCGAGAGCCTGTCCCCCGACGTGCTGCTGGCCGCCGGGCAGCTCGACGACGCCCACCGCGAGGTCGTGGTGCTGCGGCTGCTGCTCGGCCACTCCCTGGTCCATACCGCCCACCTGGCCGGCTACTCGGCACCGGTGGTCTCCGAGCTCCAGCTCGCCGCCTGCTCGACCATCTGGCAGATGCTCAGCGGCACCGCCGTCGACCCGGCTCCGGGAGGCGCCCAGGGGCTGCGCCCGCGCTGGTTCGAGGGCTGCCTGGAGGGCGCCTACTTCGACCCCAACAGCGATCCCGGCCTGTCGGACCTGCTGGCGGTGGCCGACGCGCTGCGGCAGGCCGCGCCGCAGCAGGTGCCGCTGCCCGACGACGCGTTCCTGCAACGCCTCCGCGAGCAGCTCCTCGGCGAGCTCGGCGGCGACGCCCGCGAGCGGCCGCGGAGCGACAGCCGGATCGCCCGCGCGCTGGCACTGGCCCGCTTCCACTTCGGTCGTCATCCCTGGGTGGCGACCATCGTGGCGGCCGGCGCCATCGGCCTGGTGTTCGGGCTCCAGGCGGCCGGCAACACGGGAACCCACTCGGCCTGCGGTGGCGGCCCGTGCCTTGGGAGCACCACCGAGGCGACCGCGGGCCCCGCGGCCGGGGCCGCCCCCACGCTGCCGACCCTCCCGACCACCATCCTCACGGCCAGCACGGCGCCGCCCTCGAACACGCTCCCGCCGACGACCCGAGCCCCGGGCGCCGCCCCCTCGACGGTCCCGCCCACGACCGTCGCGCAGACCCAGACGAGCCAGCAGACCACCACGACCCGCCGGCGGGGCAAGCCCACCACCACGACCAACCCCCCGCCGACGACCCCCACGACCGAGCCGCCGACGACCACAACGACGGCCGGCGGCTGAGGGCGCTGTTCGACGCGTGGTGATCTACAGGCCGAAGGCGCTGCCGCGCGCGGCGAGGTTCTTGTTGAGGGTCCGCTGGATGGTGTCGCGGACCTGGTCGGTCAGGTCGAACACCACCATCGGGTCGAGGACCGCGTCGGGACCGTAGCCGGAGGTCTCGATCGGCGGGCAGAACTCGATCACCCACTGGGAGGGCAGCGGCACCGCGCCGAGCGGCCCGAGCAGCGGGAAGGTCGGCGTCACGGGCAGGTAGGGCAGGCCGAGCAGCCGCGCGATCCGGCGCAGGTTGCCGACCATCGGGTAGATCTCCTCGCTGCCGACCACGGCCACCGGCACGATCGGGGTGCCGGTCCGGAGCGCCAGCTCGACGAAGCCGCCGCGCCCGAACCGCTGCAGCCGGTAGCGGTCGCGGAACGGCTTGCCGAGGCCCTTGTAGCCCTCCGGCCACACGCCCACCAGGTCGCCGGCCCGGAGCAGGCGCTCGGCGTCATCCTCGCAGGCCAGCGTGTTGCCGGACTTGCGGGCCAGCGGCGCCACCAGCGGCAGGGTGAAGGCCAGGTCGGCGGCCAGCATGCGCAGGACCCGGTGGGCGGGATGCTCGTCGTAGATCGCCAGGGCGACCATCATCGCGTCGAACGGCAGGGTGCCGGCGTGGTTGCCGACCACCAGCGCCGACCCGCTGGAGGGGATGTGCTCCAGCCCCAGGGTCCGCACCCGCCACCATCGCTGGTAGAGCGGGCGCAGGACGGGCGCGAGCACGTGCTCGACCAGCTCCGGGTCGTAGCCGAACTCGTCGACCTGGTAGTCGCCGGTGAGCCGGCGGGCCAGGAACTCGTCCTCCTCGGCCGGCCTGGCGCCGAGCCGGCTGGCGGCGAAATCGCGGAACGCGTCCGGCGAGGACCATTTCGGGGTGAAGCCGAGCCGCTCGCGCGCGGCGGTGGTGTCGGCCGCCCGGCCGAACTGGAGGAAGCGCACCTGCTCCGGCGAGAAGTCCAGGGTGCGGCGCAGCAGCTCTGCCACCACCCCGACCAGCGGCTCCGGGATCGGCAGCGGCGGCTTGCCGGCGATGCGGATCGCCTGGCTGAGCAGGACCACGCCGTCGCCGGCGATGTTGAAGGTGCCGCGCGTGGCCCGCCCGAGCACCGCGCGCTCCAGCACCCGCTCGGTGTCCGATTCGTGCAGGAACTGGAGCCGAGGGTCGAAGCCGAGCACCGTCGGGCAGGTCGGCAGCTCGAAGTAGCGGGTCAGCGGGTTGGACACGGTCGGGCCGACCTGGTTGGCCAGCCGCAGGATGGTGACGGTCACGTCCCGGCGGCGGCGGTCGAAGGCGCGCACGTAGTCCTCGACCTGGATCGCGTCCTTGCCGAAGCCCGAGCGGGGCGCGTCGTGGGGCATCGCCTCGGTCCACATCGCCGGGTCCGAGGGGGTCGAGCCGTACACCGCGGTGGTCGACTTCAGCACCAGCCGGCGCAGGTCCGGGGCGTGGTAGGCGGCCGCGAGGAGCTGCATGGTGCCGAGCACGTTGCGCTCCTTCATGACCGCGCGACCGCCGGCGGCCTGTGGCTCCGCGCTGACGCCGAGGTGGACCAGAGTGTCCACACCCGCCGACTCCAACGCCTTGATCAGCGCTGGGCTGTCGAGCGCCGCCTGGATCGGCTCGACCTTGTCGGGCAGGCCCTCCGGCAGGGGCTCGTTGTCCACAGCCAGCACGCGGGCCACCCGGTCGGACTCCGCGAGCGCCACGACCAGCCGGCGGCCGGTCGATCGGGCGGCCCCGGTGACCAGGATGCAGCGTCGCCTTGCGGCGGATGTCCGGGCCATCAGCGGCCCGACCGTGACAGGACCACGCGGTCGCCGGTGCGCACCCGCAGTCGCTCGGCCGCCCGCCCCCGGTTCAGCGAGATCGCGATCCGGCGGGAGGAGTCCTCGTGCACCACCAGCGCTCCGGCGGGCACCGTGGCGAAGGTCTCCCCGACCGCCGCGCCGAAGCTCCGGTCGCCGACCCGGATCTCGACGGGGTCACCCAGGTGCAGGCCGGCGCGCTCCAGCTCGGCGTGGCCGAAGCTGAGCAGCAGGTTGCCGAAATGGTCGACCGACACGACCTCGGCGACCAGGCGGTCGCCGTCCACGGTCGCGGTCGGGACCGGCAGGCGGACCAGGCCAGCCGGGTCCAGCTCCGGGCCGAGCGCCGAGAGGTCCAGGCCGGCCGCCAGATGAGCGGCCGCCGGGGCGAACACGTCGCGCCCGTGGAAGGTCCTGGACACCGGCGAGAGCTGGTAGTCCGGGTTGGCGAGCGCGTGCGCGCGCCTGGTCCCGCCGAGCGCGTCGGCCGCCCAGACCAGCAGCCCGTTGTCCGGCCCGACCAGGACCTGCCCGCCCGCCTCGAGGGCCACCTGGCCGCGTCGCGTCCCCACACCCGGGTCCACCACCGCCAGGTGGACGGCGTCCGGCAGGTAGCCCACCGCCTGCGCCAGCACCAGCGCGCCCTGCCGGACGTCCTGCCGACCGACCGCGTGGCTCAGGTCGATCACCCTGGCGTGCGGCGCGATGCGGGCCATCACCCCGTGGCAGACCCCCACGTAGCTGTCCCGCAGCCCGTAGTCCGTCAGAAAGGTGATCCAGTCGTACCGAGCCATCTCACCGCCTCCCGCGAAGCGCTCGCGCCGAGGCTACTACGGCCACTACTCGGTACCGAAGAGGTGGCGGAGATCGACCCGGGTGGTGGAGGCCCAGTCGGCGGTGATGCGGGTGGAGCCGAGGCGCAGGGCACGGGCGCCCTCGGAGACGGTGGAGATCATGCGCAGGCCGCCGTCCTCGGCCATCTCGAGGTAGCCGATGCCGACGCAGCTTCCCTTGCCGTCCTCCATGCCGACCAGCAGCCCGGCCAGGCTCAACAGGTCGGCCTCGGGGGGCAGGCTCGGCAGGAACACGGTGGGCTTGACGCGCCAGCGGTGCAGCGGGCCGGCGAAGTAGGCCGCGAAGCGGGCGCGGCGGACCTCGGCGCGCTCGTCGGCGGTGGTCGGGCGGGCGTCGGGGTGGACCGGGTACGACTCGACGCGGGCGGGGGTGAACCGCCGGGCGATCCCGAGCAGCGGCTCCAGCTCCTCGCCCCGCTCGAAGCCGATCACGTAGTCCGGCCGGGTGACCTCCAGCTTGTGGTACTTGAGGATCTGGCCGTAGACGCCGCTGATCAGGCTGGAGGTGTCGACCACGATCAGCTCGGCGCCCGAGCGCCTGGCCACGTCCATCAGCTTGGCGGTGCCCGCCACCAGCGGCAGCAGGTGGAACTGGGCGGAGACCCAGCCGACGAAGTAGAGGCCGTCGGCGACGGCCAGCTCGTCGTCGCTCAGGTGCTTTGGCTCGGCGATGTGCTTGAGCCCGATGGTGGTCGGCGGCCCCACGGTGGTGCGGCCGACGTCGGTGTCGAGGTAGCTCGCCGGGATGCCACGCTCGACCGCCCCGGCCAGCAGCATCCGGGCGAAGGTGGTCTTGCCCGAGTCCATGGAGCCGAGCAGCACGACCGTGCCGGGATCGTCGAGCACCTGCTCGACCAGGCGGCCGTACTTGTCGTTCATGACAGCCGCGCGATCAGGTAGTCGACCACCGGGTCGTAGTGGATCGGCAGGACGTTGTCGTCCATCGGCAGCACCACGCGGGCCCGCCCCTCCGCCCGGGCCATCGGCAGGGCGGGGTCGTTGATGTCGGCGATGCCGATCACGTCGATGCCGCGCTCGGCGGCGGCGCCGGCCCAGCCGTGGTCCCCGACCACCAGGTCCAGGTCATCGGCCTGGTCCAGCACCAGCTCCATCGGGTGGGAGTCGTGCGTGTGGTAGAGGTTGGCGCCGGAGGACAGCACCGCCACGTACTGGACGTAGCGCACCTGGCGGCGGTGCTCGCGCAGCCGGAAGGCGATGCCGTCGCCGGGCCTCGGGACCTTGGCGCCGGCGTTGCGCAGCGCGGTGCAGACCTGCTGGTGGAGGGCGAGCACCCCGGTGGGATGGCCGCTGGCGAACACCACCCGCTCGCCGTTCTCGGCCGCCCGTCGCAGCCGCGCGGCCGCGCGGTCCAGCTCGTCCAGGAGCAGCTCCGGGTCGATCCAGGTGGAGCCGAAGCTGGGCTCGCCCTCGGTGTGGGTCCAGCCGAACTGGAGCCGGACCTGCTCGAGGACGTCGGCGGGCGAGTACCGGGTCATGCCGGAGAGCCCGAAGGAGTGGTCGGGGTCGCCCGCCGCGAGCAGCTCCGCCTTGCGGAGGACGTCCGCCACCGGGGTTTGCACCGACCCGGCGATCCTTGTGGCCACCAGATGACGGCCGAGTTCGTCACGGGTCAGTTCGGGCATGCGGCGCTCCAGGTGGTTCGATCGGACTGGGTATTCATGGTAGCGGAGGCGCGGTCGCCAACCCGGACGCGAAACGGTCCGCATGGCACAGGCGCTCTTGGGGGGTGTGGGGGGGAGCGAGCTCCCCTCCACATGGAAACGGGAGCCGCGCCGGGTACACCAACCAGGACTCAGACGCTGAGCCCGTGCAACGGGAACAGGTTGCCGCGGACCATCTCGATGGCGCGGGCGACCTGGGACTCGACCCGCTGGCGGTGCTCGGAGCGCAGGGCGACCACCTCGTCGGCGGTCCGCGGGTCGAGGGTGGCGCCGTAGCGCTCGCTGGCCTCGGCCAGGAAGCCGTCGGGCAGCCGCTCCGGCAACTTGGTCCCGACCATCTCGGCCAGGTAACTGCACCATGCCCGGGGGACGACCGAGGCCCACTGGTAGCCACCGCCGCCGGTGGCCAGCCAGCGGCCCTTGGTGACCGTGTGCGCCAGGTCGTGGAGGCGCTCGGCCAGCCCGGCGTAGGCGCGGGTGGTGAGCCCGAGATGCGCCAGCGGGTCGGTGTAGTGGCTGTCGCAGCCGAGCTGGGTGACCAGCACCTCCGGCTCGAAGGCGCGCACCAGCTTGGGAACCACGGCGTCGAAGGCCGGCAGGTAGAGGTCATCGGTGGTCGAAGGCGGCAATGGAAGGTTGGCGATGGTGCCACGAGCGACGCCCTCGCCGATCTCGTGCGCGAAGCCCGTGCCCGGGAACAGGTACCGCCCGGACTCGTGCACCGAGATGGTCAGCACCCGTGGCTCGTCCGCGAAGATCGCCTCGACCCCGTCGCCGTGGTGGACGTCGACGTCGACGTAGGCGACCCGCTCGATCCCCTGCGCCAGCATCCAGGCGATCGCCACCGCCGGGTCGTTGTAGATGCAGAAGCCGCTGGCCAGGCCCGGCATGGCGTGGTGGAGGCCGCCGGCGGGGGAGAAGGTGTGGAGCGCGTCGCCGGCCAGGATCGCCGCCGCGGCCGCGACCGTGGCGCCGCAGACCAGCATGGCGGCGTCGTGCATGCCAGGGAACGGCGGGTTGTCGCCGGGCGCGAGACCGTAGTCGAACACCGGCAGGCCCGTCTCGCTCGCCGCCTGCACCGCGGCCAGGTAGTCGAGGTCGTGGACGCGCGCCAGATCGGCACCCGACAGGGCCATCGGGGTCACCACCTTGGCCCGCTCCAGCATGCCCGCCTCCCTGGCCAGCGCCATGGTCAGCGCGACCCGGCCGGGGCGCAGCGGGTGCTCGGGGCCGAAGTCGTAGGCCAGGAGCCCCTCGTCCCAGACGACCGTCACCGGACCCGTCATGGCGCCACCGGAAGGGTCGGGGCGACTCGCATGCTCGACCTCGCTCCTGGCTCTCGACGCGGTTTGCTCGGCCAGCCTACCCGTCCCGGAGACCGGCGGACATGCCTGTCAGGGGGGTTGTGGACAACGCTGGACGCACTTCGGGCGAATCACGATAGGGTAGGCGCTCCGCGCGTCAGGGACGGAGGTGGGACGCCGTGGCGGTCGTCGAGGTTCAGGGCCTGAGCAAGCGCTACGGCTCGGTCCAGGCCCTGCGTTCGGTGGACGTCACCGTCGAGCGCGGCTGCACCGGCCTGGTCGGCTCCAACGGCGCCGGCAAGTCCACCCTCCTCAAGCTCCTGCTCGGCCTGATCGTGCCGGACCGGGGCCGCGCCATGGTGCTGGGCCACGACGTGGCCACCGACCCGCTCGGGGTCCGCTCCGGCGTCGGGTATCTCCCTGAGGGCGCCTGCCTGCCAGGTGACGTGACCGCCGCGGACTTCGTCGCCTTCATGGGCCAGCTCGGCGGCCTGCCGCCGCGAGCCGCGCGCGAGCGCGCCTCCGAGGTCTGCTACCAGGTCGGCCTCGACGAGGAGCGCTACCGCGCGCTCGGCGGCTTCTCCATCGGCATGCTCCAGCGGGTCAAGCTGGCGGTCGCCCTGGTCCACGACCCGCGGCTGCTGCTGCTGGACGAGCCCACCGACGGCATGGACCCGCAGGCCCGCGAGGACATGCTCGACCTGATCGACCGGGCCCGCGGCGAGCTGGGCGTGGACGTGCTGGTCTCCACGCACCTGCTGGGCGACGTCGAGCGGATCTGCGACCGCGTGGTGATGGTCCACGCCGGCCAGGTCCTGGTCCAGGGACCGATCGCCGCCGTGGCCGGCAGCACCGACGCCGGCTTCACGGTGCAGCTCGGCGACAACGGCGACGCGGAGATGGACTGCCTGGCGCTCGCCGGCCTCCAGGTCCGCCACGCGGGCCACGAGCTGCACGTCCAGGGCGGCGCCGGCACGGCGGACACGGTCCGCGACGTGGCCGCCGACCGCGGCTGGGCCCTGCGCCGGCTCAGCCCCAGGGCACCGAGCCTGGAGGAGACCTTCCTGCGGCTCCAGGCCGAGGCATCGGCACCACGATGAGCGGCGGCGGCGCGCCGGCGGGGGCGATCTACGACCGGGGCTACCGGCACTACCAGGGCGTCCGCGAGGGCCGCTCGCGGATGATCAGGGCGCTGGTGCTGGCGGGGGTGCGCCGCACGCTCGGGCTCAGGCGCTCCTGGAAGGCCAAGGTCGCGCCATGGGCCCTGCTGGTGATCGCGCTGGCGCCGGTGGTGGCGTTCGTCGGCATCCGGGTGATCGCGGGCGACGCCGTGGACGAGCTGATCGGTTACGCCCAGTACCTGCGGGTCGTGTCGCTGGTGCTGCTGCTGTTCGCGGCCACCGCCGGCCCCGAGCTGCTGTGCCCCGACCGGCAGAGCAACGTGCTGGCGCTCTACTTCACCCGCCCGCTCAGCCGCGCCGATTACCTGCTCGCCAAGGCCGCGGCGCTGCTGCTGGTCATGGAGCTGATCGCGGTGGTGCCGCAGCTGGTGCTGCTGGCGGGCAACGTGCTCACCGCGGACAGCGCCATGACCTACCTGGGCGACCACCTCGGGGACCTGCCGCGGATCCTGCTGGCCGGCGGCGTGCTGACGGGGTACTACGCGGTCATCTCGCTGGCGATCGCCAGCCTGACGGAGCGGCGCGGCATCGCCGTGGCGGTGCAGCTCGGCGTGTTCTTGGCGTCCGGGACCGTGGCCGGCATCGTCTTCTTCGCCGCCCGGTTCGGCGGGCGGCGCTGGGTGTCGCTGCTGGCGCTGCAACAGCTCCCCGAGCGCTTCGTCGACTGGGTGTTCGGCGAGCCGTTCCAGCAGGGGTCGATGGCGGCGGAGGCCGGCTTCACCGGTCCGGTGTACCTGGTGGCGATGGGCGTGGTGAGCGCGCTCGCGTTCGCTCTGCTGGCCTGGCGGATCTCGAGGCTGCGCGCATGACCGCCGAGGTGCGCGCCACCTGGACGGGCGCGCAGCCCAGCGGCCGCGAGCTCCCGACCGGCGGCCGGCCGGTGGTCGAGCTGCGCCACGTGTCCAAGTGGTACGGCGACGTGGTGGCCGTCAGCGACCTCTCCTTCGAGCTGTGGCCGGGGGTCACCGGGCTGCTGGGGCCGAACGGTGCCGGCAAGACCACCACACTGAATGCCATCTGCGGGCTGCTGCGGCCCTCGCAGGGCGAGGTGCTGGTGTTCGGGCGGCCGCTGCACGGCGACCCGATGCTGTACCGCGCCATCGGCGTGGTGCCCGACGGCGACCGCCTCTACCCCCGGCTGACCGTCCGCTCGTTCGTCCGCCTGCACGCGGAGCTGCAGGGACTTCCCAGCCCCGGGCGGGCGGCCGACCGCGCGATCGAGGAGGTGGGGCTCACCGAGCTGGCCGGGCGGCGGCTGCGCGGCCTGTCCAAGGGCGAGCGCCAGCGGACAAAGGTGGCCGGAGCGATCGTCCATCAGCCGCCCATGCTGGTGCTCGACGAGCCCATGACCGGGATGGACCCCGGCCAGCGGGCGCGCTTCATCGAGCTGGTCCGCACGGTCGGCGCGGCAGGCGTGACCGTGCTGGTCTCCAGCCACATCCTCGGCGAGGTCGAGCGCCTGGCCACGCAGGTGCTGGTGCTGGTCGGCGGCAGGCTGGCGGCCTCCGGCGACTTCCACGCCATCCGCGACCTCATGGCCGACCAGCCGCGCACGGTGATGGTGCGGTCCTCCGACGCGCGCCTGCTCGCCACCGGGCTGATCGGCCTGCCCACCACCGTGGCGGTCGAGGTCGACGGCGACTCGCTGCGGGCGCGCACCCGCTCGGTCGAGGCGTTCGCCACCGAGCTGCCACGGCTGGCACGCGACGCCGGCGTCAGCCTTCGCGAGATCCGCACCACCGATGAGTCGCTCGAACAGGTCTTCAACTACCTGGTGCGGCGCCGATGAGCCGCAGCCTGGTGGTGCTGCGTTTCGCGCTCGGCGAGCTGCTGGCCGGCAGGCGGCTGCCGATCGTGGCGGCGCTGGTGGCACTGCCGCTGTGGCTGCCGTCGCTGCTGGCGCCCTCCTCCGGGCAGGATCCGACCAGCTTCGGCCTCGACCTGTTCCGCAACCTGGTCGTGCCGGTCCTGCTCCCGGTGGTGAGCTTCGCGGTCTCCACCGCCGCGCTCGGCAACGAGCTGCGCCGCGGCACCATCACCAACCTGCTGCTCAAGCCGGTCCCGCGCTGGTCGGTGCTCGGCGCCGAGTACCTGGCCGCGGTGCTGGCCACCCTGCTGGTGCTGCTGCCGGCCGAGGTGGTCGGGCACCTGCTGGTCGCCCGCGGGCTCGGCTCCGCGGTGCTGCTGGAGGGCATGCTGGCGGCCACCGTCGTGGGCGTGCTGGCCTACTCGGCCATCGGGCTGCTGTTGTCGCTGCTGCTGTCGCGGGCGCTGCTGGTGGGCCTGGCCTACGCGCTGCTCTGGGAGGGCGCGGTGGTGGGGGCCGCGCCCAGCGCCTCGTCACTGTCGGTGCGCGGCTACGTCGAGGGCGTGCTCGCCGCCATCCTGGACAACGGCGGCGGGCCGGAGCTGGCCACCCGCCTCGGCCCGGTGTCCGCGACCACCCTTGCCCTGGTGGTCACCGTGCTCGCGCTGGCCCTGGCCCGCGGCCGCCTCGCCCGCATGGACCTGCCGTAACGGCGCCGCGGGCGAGCGGCCGGGCCGGGCCTCACACCGGCGCGGGCGTGATGGCGGGTTCGTCCATGGCGGCGAGCAGGTCGGGGCGGAGGGCGTGGACGGCGGCGACGATCGTCAGGAGGGCCAGGCCGGTCACGGCGGTGACCAGCGGGAGGCCGACGCGGTCGCCGAGCCAGCCCTGCATCACCAGGCCGAGCGAGTGACCGCCGCCGATGCCGAGCATGGCCAGGCTGGCAATGCGGGCCCGCAGCACCCGCGGCGACCGGACCTGGCACACGGTGGTCACGCCCGACAGGACGTTGAGATAGCAGAAGCCGAGGACGCCGATGGCGGCGACCGCCAGCGGGAAGCTCGGCGCCAGGCCGTAGGCGGCGGCCAGCGGGCCGACCGCCAGCAGCGCCGCCACCAGCAGGCGTCGCCTCCCGACCCGGGCGGCCAGCGGCCCGGCGGTCAGGGCGACGCAGACCGCGCCGATGCCCTGGGCGGTGACCAGCGCCGAGGTCCCCGCCGCCCCCTTGTCGAAGACCTTGATGGCCACGGCCGGGACCAGACCGATGAACGGCGACACCAGGAAGGTGGTGGCCAGCAGCAGCAACAGCGCGGTGCGGATGCCGGGGTCGCGGCGCGCCGCCGCGACCCCCTCGCCGATGGTGCGCCACACCCTGGTCACCGCCTCGCCGCGATGGCGCAGCGGGGGCACGGTGATCAGCGCGAGCGCCAGCAGCACCGCGCCGAAGCTGGCGGTGTTGAACCAGAACGCCCAGGCCAGGCCACCCGCCGCGATCACCAGCCCGGCCAGGGCCGGCCCGATCACCCTGCCGAGGTTGTACTGGGCACCGCCAAGGGTCATGGCGCCGAGCAGGTCCTCGCTGGCGACCAGGTCCGGGATCATCGCCTGCGAGGCCGGCATGTAGGACGCGAAGGCGGCGCCCTCCAGCAGCACGATGGTGGCGACCAGCGGGATCGACAGCCGGTCGGTGACCGCCAGCAGCGCCAGCGCCGCCGCCAGCACGGTCTGCAGCAGCGCGATCCAGACCAGGTAGCGGCGCCGGTCGAAGCGGTCGGCCAGGGCGCCGGCGACGGGCCCAAGCAGCACCGTCGGCACGTAGGTGAGCGCCGCGATCGTGCCGGTCCAGCCCGCCTGGCCGGTGGTCTGGGTGACGTAGACGCCCACCGCGACCGTCTCCATCCAGGTGCCGATGTTGGAGACGAACGCCCCCGCCCAGATGGTCGCGAAGGCGCGATGCCGCAATGGCCGGAACGGGGACACCCTGGCGGGACCGGGAGAGCGAGAAGCAGCCGTCGTCACACGCCTACGGTACGCGAGTTCGGCAGGTCGATTGACGGGTCCGATTCCCGAACAGCGGCGCAAGCCGCTACCCTGCGAGTATGTCGTCGCAACGGGACCTCATCGAATTCAAGGGCGAGCGGCCGGAGCTGGAACGCCCGTTCCTGGTGGTCCACCTCGCCGGCTGGACCGACTCCGGGGTCGCCGGCCAGACCGCCATGGGCTTCCTGCAGGCGCGCTGGAACGCACGCACCACCGCGACCTTCGACAGCGACGAGCTCATCGATTACCGAGACCGCCGCCCGCTGGTCCGCCTCGCCAGCGGGACCATCGAGGCGGTGAGCTGGTCGGAGATCGAGCTGTCGCTCGGCACGACCGTCGACGGTCTGCGGGACGCGCTGCTGCTCAGCGGGCCCGAGCCCGACTTCCGCTGGCACGCCTTCGCCGACCAGGTGACCGAGCTGTGCCGCCAACTGGGCGTGACCGAGGTCTTCGGCCTGGGCGCGTTCCCGGCCCCCTCGCTGCACACCGATCCGGTGGCGGTGGTGAGCACCTCGGCCGATCCCGAGCTGGCCGGCCGGCTGGAGACGGTCCCGGCGATCGTCGAGCTGGCCGCCGGCATCCAGAGCGTGCTCGAGGAGCGCCTGCACCAGGCCGGCATCCCCGCCATGGGCCTGTGGGCGCGGGTGCCCCCCTACCTCGCGGGTGGCAGCCACCCGCCGGCCGCGCTGGCGCTGATCCGCGCGCTGGAGCGCCTGGCCGGGGTCGCGATCGACGCGACCGAGCTGGAGGCGGCCGCCAAGGACCACATCGAGCAGGTCGAGCAGGCCATTCGCGAGCGGCCGCAGATCGCCGAATTCGTGGAGCAGATCCGCACCATGGTCGAGCAGGGGGCAGAGCAACGCCTGCCGTCGGGGGACGAGATCGCCGACGAGCTGGAGCGCTTCCTGTCCCAGCAACCTCCGCCCGACGACGACAACCGCTCCATGTGATGGGCGTCGCCGTCGAGGTCGTGCGGCGGGCCGACGGTGAGCTGGCTGCCGCCTTCGCGCAACTGATCCCGCAGCTCAGCTCCTCCTCGGCGGTGCCGGACCAGGCGGAGCTGCGGCGGATCGTGGAGTTCCCCGGCAACCGGCTGCTGGTCGCCCGCGACGGCGGCGCCATCGTCGGCATGCTCACGCTGGTGGTGTTCCCGATCCCCACCGGCCTGCGCGCCAGGATCGAGGACGTGGTGGTCGACGAGGCTGCCAGGGGCCGCGGCGTCGGCGAGGCCCTGACCAGGGAGGCCCTGCGCCTGGCGGCCACCGCCGGGGCCCGCAGCGTCGACCTGACCTCGCGGCCGAGCCGCGAGGACGCGATCCGCCTCTACCGGCGGCTCGGCTTCGAGGAGCGCGCCTCGCGGGTCTACCGCTACAGCGGCCCCGCGTAGACGGGCGGCGGCCCATCCCCACCCGGCCGCGGCGCGATCCCCACCCGGCCGCGGCGCCAGCGCGACCCGCCGCGGGCGGGGCCGACCCTTCACCCGGCGGCGGTCACCCCGCGGCCTCGCCCCGCTGCGCGCCACTGCGGCGCAGCAGCGCGCGGACGCGGGCGACCAGCTCCTCCAGGGCGAACGGCTTCACCAGGTAGTCGTCGGCGCCCGCCTCGAGCCCGCCGTCGCGGTCGCCGGACCCGTCGTAGGCGGTCAGCAGGATGATCGGGGTGCTGTCGCCGGCCTTGCGAAGCCTCCGGCAGACCTCCAGGCCGTCGATGCCAGGCATGCCGATGTCCAGGATGAGGCAGTCGATGGCCTGCTCGCGGAGCACCTGGAGCGCGGTCTGCCCGTCAGCGGCCGAGGTCACGTCGAATCCCTCATAGGGAAGGCTGCGCCCCAGCACCGAGCGGATGCTGTCGTCGTCATCGACGACCAGGAGCCTGCTGGACATCGTCGCCTCGCGGTCGGTCGAGGCGCGAGTTCGGCCCGGTCGCACCGCAGCTGCGTGCCGCGCCGCCGCGCCGCTGCGGTTTTGCCTCCAGCCTCTTCGTTCTACCGCATCGAGATTGGAGCGACCTGTGCAGCACATGAGAAGTAGGTATGAAAGCGGGAAACGCCGTGGTGCCTCCCCCGCTCCACCGCCCGATGGCCGATCCGGCGTGGGCGGGTTCAGTCGACCGCCGCTCGCGCCGACTGTGATGGAGCCGACTTCGACAGGTGGGCCCGAGGCGCCGAGGGGGGGTCGGGATGCAGGACGTGAACCTTGTGCTGGCCGACCGGTACCAGGCGCGGGAACGGCTCGGGAGCGGGGCCGGCGCCGGTGTCGAGGAGTACCTCGGGCGCGATCTGCGGCTCGCCCGCCCGGTGGTCATCCAGGTGATCCGCGGTGCCGGCAAGGACGGCTTCGCGCCACAGGCACGGCTGATGGCCAGTCTCGACCACCCGGCCGTGGCCAGCGTCTACGACTGGGGCCAGCAGGAGGGCCTCGCCTATCTGATCCGCGAGTACGTGCCCGGCCAGAACCTCGGCAGGCTGCTGATCGAGCGCGGCGTGCTACCGGTCCCGCAGGCCGCGGCCATCGGCGCCGAGGTCGCCGCCGCCCTGGCGGCCGCGCACCGGATCGGCCTTGCGCACGGCAGCCTCGACGCCGCCGACGTGATCCTCGGCGACCAGCGCGTCACCGTGGTCGGCTTCGGCGCCGCCTGGATGCGCGAGGCCGCCGGCGTCGCCCCCGAGCGTCTGGACACGACCAGGGCCGGCGGGCCGGGCGCGACGGGCGGACCGGCTGCACCGGGAGGGCGCGAGCCGGGCGCGCAGGCGGATCTGCGGGCGCTCGGGGGGATGCTCTACCAGATGATCACGGGCGCCTCGCCGGAGCAGTGGCCGATGGTGACGCCGATGGCCGGGGCCGGGCTGTCGCCCCCGCTCCGCCAGGTCATCGAGCGGCTGATGGCTCCGGAGCCGGCCGACCGCTACCGGGCCGCTGAGGCCGTCCGCGCCGACCTCCTGCACCTCACCCACGGGCAGGCCGCCTCCGCGCAGCCGGCGGCACCCGCCTCGGGCAAACCGGTCCCGGCGGGCTCCGCGGCCGCGGGCCCGGCGTCCACGACCGCGCCGGTGCGCGTGCCCGCCGACGCCCCGCCGAGCTGGGTGTCGGCGACCCAGGGGACGGCCCGGCCTGGATCCGCGGCGCGGGGTGGGCCGCCCGGCGGCGACGCCCTGGAGGATCAGGACGCGGAGGGCCGGCGGCGCAGGCGCTGGGTCGGAGTCTGGCTGGGGGTGATCCTCGGCCTGGCGCTGCTCGCCGGAGCGGTCGGCGGGGCGCTGCTGCTCACCCGCGACCCCGGCGACCGCGCCACCGTCAAGACGCCGGGCCACCCCGGGCCCACCAGCATCACCACCGTGCAGGCGGCGGAGCTGCCCGACGTGGTGGGCCTGGACGAGCAGGTGGCCACCAGCACGCTGGAGCGCGACGGCTTCGTCGCCAACATCTCCCTGCGCCCGTCCAACGAGGCGCCAGGCGTGGTCACCAGCCAGAGCCCCGGTGCCGGCCAGCGGCCCCCCAGAGGCGCGATCGTGTTCCTCACGGTCTCCAGCGGCCCCGCGGACAGCACCGTTCCCGGCGGCAGGGCCGTCCCCGGCGGGCCCGTGGCCCCGCCGGCCACCAGAGCGCCGGCCTCGCCGACGGCACCGCCCACCACCGCGGCGCAGGCGTCCCCGTAGGGTCACTCGTACCTGAGCGCGGCGATCGGCTGCATGCGAGCGGCCTTGCGCGCCGGGTAGACGCCGAAGAACACGCCAACGGCCACGCTCACGCCGAACGCCAGCGCGATGGACCAGCCGGTGATGGCCGCCGGCACCGGCGAGAGGCGGCCGACCACCAGGCCGACGGCGATCCCCAGGAGGATCCCGATCACGCCGCCGCTGACCGTGAGGGCGATCGCCTCCAGCAGGAACTGGCGCAGCACGTCGCGGGTCCGCGCGCCCACCGCTTTGCGCAGCCCGATCTCGCGGGTCCGCTCGGAGACGCTGACCAGCATGATGTTCATCACCCCGACGCCGCCGACCAGCAGCGAGATCCCGGCGATCGAGGCCAGCACGATGGTGAGGATCGACAGCACCCTGCCGACCACGCCCAGGATGTCGCCCTGGGTGAGCACCTGGAAGTCCTGGTCGGGATGCGAGCGCGTCACCACCTCGCGGATGATCCGCTGCTCGTCGGGGATGTCGCCGGGCGAGATCGCCTTGACCGCGATGCCATCGACCCGGCTGACCCCGAACAGGCGCTGCGCGGCCGTCACCGGGATGAAGGCCTCCTGGTTGCGGTCGACCCCCAGGGTGGTGCCGACCCGGCTGAGCACGCCGACCACCCGGAAGCGGACGCCGCCGATGGTCACGAACTTGCCCAGCGGGTCCCGTCCGGGGAACAGCAGCTCGGCCGGGTTGGCGCCGAGCACCACCACCCGGCGACGGACGGCGATGTCGGACTCGCTGAAGAAGGTGCCGCGCTCCACGGTGCGGTCGAAGACGAAGGGGATGGTCTCGTTGGTGCCGTTCAGGTTCACCTGCGCGCGCCGCGGGCCGACCCGTGCCAGCTCGCCGGAGGCGACCGTGGCCGCGACCCGGTCAGGATCGCCGACCGCGTCGCCGATGCGGCGGACGTCCTCGAGGGTCAGGCGGGAAAGGGCCGGCGCGGAGCCGATGGAGAAGTCGCCGGGCGCCACGAACAGGATGTTGGAGCCCAGCGACTCGATGCCGGAGGTGACCTCGTTGCGCGCCCCGCTGCCGATCGCCACCAGCAGCACCACGCTGGTCACGCCGATCACCACGCCGAGCATGGTGAGGCCGGACCGCAGCTTGTTGGCCTGGAGCGCCTCCCACGCCAGCCGGACCGCCTCGGTGAGCCTCACCGGTGGGCCACCCCCTCCAGGCGCCCGTCGCGGACCAGCAGGGTGTGGTCGAAGCGGGCGGCCACGCCAGCGTCGTGGGTGACCACCACCACCGCCACGCCGCGCTCGGCCCGCAGCCGCGCCAGCAGCTCCAGGACCTCGTCGCCGGAGCGCGAGTCGAGGTTGCCGGTCGGCTCGTCGGCCAGCAGCATCGCCGGCTCGGCCGCCAGCGCCCTGGCGATCGCCACCCGCTGCTGCTCGCCGCCGGAGAGCTGCGAGGGCCGGTGCAGCAGGCGCTGGGCGAGGCCCACGGCCTCCAGGGCCTCGGTGGCGCGCCGGCGCCGCTCGGCCCTGCCGAGCCCGCGGTAGACCAGCGGGAGGCCGACGTTGCCGAGCGCCGTGGTCCTCGGCAGGAGCTGGAAGTTCTGGAAGACGAAGCCGACCACCTGGTTGCGGAGCCTGGCCAGCTCGTCGTCGGACAGCCGGGCGACGTCGCGCCCCTCGAACGCCAGGCTGCCGCTGGTCGGCCGGTCCAGGCCGCCGAGCAGGCCGAGCAGGGTGGACTTCCCCGAGCCGCTCGGTCCCATGATCGCCAGCGAGTCCCCGCGCGCGACCGCCATGTCCACGCCGTCGAGCGCGCGGACCTCGACCCCCTCCATGCGGTAGACCTTGGTGATCCCGCGCGCCTCCACGACCGGGAGCCCCTCCGCGGGCCCGGTCAACCCCCGTCCCCCGTTGGTGGCGTCCACCCCGTCAGCCCCCGGGCCAGCTCTCGCCGTCGTGGAGGCGCTCGGCGCCGCGGCTGACGACCCGCTCGCCCGCGCGGAGACCGGCGGCGATGGCGGCACGGTCGTCGCCGTCCACCGAGACCCGCACGTCGCGAAGGTGGACCTTGTCGCCCTCGATCACGAACACCGCCTGCTGGCCGCGGTCGCGGCCGATCAGCGCCGAGCCGGGCACCGACAAGGAATCGCGCGCCTGGCGCACCTGGATGTCGGCGGTGGCGGTCATGCCCACCCGTGGGGCCGGCCCGCCGCCGGCGGCCAGCACCAGGTCGACCTCGTAGGTCACGCCGCCTGCGGCCGACTGGCTCGACGAGGGCGCCACCGCGATCCGCCGCACCTTGGCGGAGAAGCTGGCGCCGGGGAAGGCGTCGAGCTGGACGTCCGCCGGCTGGCCGACCTTGACCAGCGCGATGTCGGTCTCGTCGACCTCGGTGGCCACCTGGAGGTCGCTGACGTCGTAGACGGTGGCCACGGTCTGGCCGGCGGCGAGCTGGTCGCCGACCCGCAGCGGCGGCCCGCCCCCGCTCTGCCCGCCGCCGCCGCTGGTCAGGCCCTGCACCGCCTGCTGGGCGCTCTCCGGGAGCTGGGAGAGGTCGGGCAGGCTCGTGGCGGTGCCGCCGCCGGAGGCGCGGCCGAGCTGGAGCGTGCCGGAGATGGGCGCGCGCAGGGTCAGCGCGGCCTTCTGCTCCATGGCGAGGTCGAGCGCGAGCTGCGCCTGGCCGCGCTGGGCGGCGGTCGCCGCGTTCAGCGCGCCGCGCAGAGCGTCGGTCTGCTGGTCCACCGCGGCGACCGCCAGCTCCGCCGCCTGGGTGGCGCGCCGCTGGCTGGTGGCCACCTGCTGCTCAGCCTTGTCGAGCCTGGCCTTGACCTGGGCGCGCTGGGGGGGCGGCAGCGCCGCCAGGGTCGAGCGCAGGGCACGCAGCAGCGCCTCCGAGGTGGTGCTGAGCTGTTGCTGGACCTGCTGGATGGCGGCCAGCGCCGAGGCGACCGGGACGCTGGGGACCAGGCCGTCCAGGGCGGAGGCGGAATCCACCGCCGCTTGCGCCTGGCGGATCGAGCTGTCGACCTGCGTCGAGGAGAGCTGCGCGACCACCTGGCCGGGCCGGACCCGCTGCCCGTCGCGGACGCGGAGGTCGGCCAGCTTGGCCGCGGCGGGAGCGTGGAGGTCGGACTGGGCGGCCGCCTGCACCGACCCGGGGGCGCTCACCCGCTCGACCACGTCGGCGGTGCGCGCGGCCTCCGCCGCGAAGCGCGTGTCCGGCCCCGAGCCACAGGCCGCCAGCGCGAGCGCGCCCGCCGCCAGCCCGGCGACCGGTACCGCCGCGACCCGGACCCAGACCCTGCTGACCCGCATCCGGCGACCTCTCACAGCTCGTGCCAAAACCACCGGGTCAGCATAGTTGGTGTGGGGGGTTCGGGGGGCGGAGCGCAGCGGAGCCCCCCGATGGATAGGGGGACACCCGTGCCCGCTGATCTGCTCTAACGCTTCAGGAGGTTCGACACGAAGAAATACAGGTTGGCGGGGCGCTCGGCGAGGCGGCGCATGAAGTAGGGGTACCACTGGTCGCCGTAGGGGACGTAGACGCGCAGCCGGTAGCCCTCGGCGACGACCTGCGCCTGGAGGTCGCGACGCACTCCGTGGAGCATCTGGAACTCGAAGGTCGAGCGGTCGCGGCCGTGCCTGGCGACCAGCGACTTGGTGAGCGCGACCAGCCGCTGGTCGTGGGTGGCGACCATTGGATAGGCGTTGTCCCGGACGAGCACGTCCAGCAGGCGCGCGTAGGCGGCGTCCACGTCGGCCTTGCGCTGGAGCGCGACCTCCGGCGGCTCCCGGTAGGCGCCCTTGACCAGCCGGACCGGGATGCCGAGGCCGTTCAGCCGCTCCAGGTCGGCGGGAGTGCGGTGCAGGTAGGCCTGGAGGCAGACGCCGACGTCGTCGTAGGACTCCTCCAGCGAGGCGACCAGATCCAGGGTGCGGTCGACGTAGGCCGCGGACTCCATGTCCACGCCGACCATGGCGCCGACCTCCTTGCCGCGAGCCGCCACCTTGGCCGCCTCCTCGGCGGCGAGGTCGCGGCCGAGGTCAAGGCCGAGCGCGGTCAGCTTGACGGAGATGTTGGCGTCCAGGCCCCCGTCCTGGATGCGGTCCAGCGCCGCCAGGTAGGCGGCGCTGGCGCCCCGTGCCTGGCTCTGCGACTCGGTGTTCTCGCCCAGGTGATCCAGCGCCACCGACATCCCGGCGCCGTTCAGCTCGCGGATCGTCCGTTCGGCGTCGTCCAACCGATCGCCGGCGATGAACCGGCGCGCCACGCGCCAGGCGACCGGGTTGTTGGTCACCTGCCGCTTCAGCGTCGGCGACGCGGCGGCCTTCAGCAGCGTTGCCTTGAGCACGCCCCACCTCGCTTTGCGAGAGCAACCTCGACGGCCCCCCTTTTGAGGAGGCCGCTGGACCCTCGTTGGCCCAGATCCGAGTATGGCATGGCGAGCTGGGCCGGCTCATGACCAAGCCCTACACCACCTCGACCGGCACCAGCTCCAGGCGGCGCCCAAATTCCTGCTCGAAGAGGTCGCCGCCCTGCTCGGCCGCCCACACGTCGCGGTCGGGCAGGTCCCGAGCGCGCAGGTCGAGGCGGGCGACCCCATCCTCCATATGGACGTCCACCTGCTGCACCACCTGGAAGTGGTCGGCGTCCAGGCCGTCGGCGATCCGCAGCAGCGCCGCCAGGCGCCGCACCAGCACCCGCTCGCCCTCGGACAGCGCCTGGTAGTCGGGGTGGCGCTCGGAGGGGAGCGCCTTGCGGTGGTAGCGGGCGACGTTGGCGATCACGGCCAGCTCCTCTGGGCCGAACCCGTCGAGATCGGCGTTGCGGATCAGGTACAGCGAGTGCTTGTGGTGGGCGGACTGCGCCACGGCAAAGCCGACGTCGTGCAGCAGCCCGGCGACCTCGAGCAGCTCGCGCTCGGGCGGTCCCAGCCCGTGCAGCTCGGCGGTCTGGTCGAACAGGGACAGGGCCAGCTTGGTCACCTGGCGGCTGTGCGGCTCGTCCCAGCCGTTGCGGCGGGCGAATTCGAGCACCGACCGGGTGCGAGGGTCCTCCACGGGCTCGGCACGGCCGCTGTCGTGCTTGGCGAGGTAGTCGAGGATCACGCCCTCGCGCAGCGCCCATGGCGCCAGCACCAGCTCGCGGAGCCCGAAGGCCTGCATCAGCAGGGCGGCCACCTGCGAGCCGGCGACCAGGGTGGCCGCGCGGAACTCGTCGAGGCGGGCCAGGCGGGCGCGGTCGCGGATGGTGCTGGAGGCGATGTAGCCGGCGACCACGTTCAGCGCCTCGCGGGTCAGCACCGGCGCGGTCTGGCCGTCGATCCCGGCGAAGCCGAACTCGTGGGCGGGCGTGGGCGCCTCGGGCAGGGCCCTGGCGAACACGCCGAGGTTGCGGAAGGTCTTGGAGGTCGCGCAGACGATCTCCCACGGCTGCTCGCGGACCCGCTGCGCCAGCGGTCCCAGCAGCGCGAGCGCGTGCACCCGCAGGGAGGCCAGTTCCTCCGCTCGCGGCGGGTCGGAGCGGATGAACCGGCGGGTGAGCCGGGCCACACCGAGCGGCAGGCTCTCGACCAGCTCCGGCCGGTCGCTCTCGCCGCCGGCGACCTCCAGGCTGCCGCCGCCGATGTCGATCACCAGCAGGCGCTTGGCCGAGAACGCCGTCCAGCGGCGGGTGGCGAAATAGGTGAGCCGGGCCTCCTCGGCGCCGGAGAGCACGCTGATCGACACGCCGGTGGCCTCGCGGACCCGGCCGAGCGCGTCCGCGCCGTTGCGGGCCTCACGGATCGCGGAGGTCGCGAAGCCGACCAGCGCCTCGGCGTGGAGCCGGTCGGCGGCCGCGCGCTTGCGCTTGACGCTTTCGATCAGGCGCTCGACGGCCTGGTCGGGCAGGAAGCGCCCGGGGAAGGCGGCGTCGGCCAGCCGCAGCGTGTCACGCTCCCGGTTCACCGGCACGAAGGTGCCGTCCGGCCGCCCGTCGACCACGACCAGGTGCACGGTGTTGGAGCCCACGTCGAGCACAGCCAGCCGCACCGGCCGCGCCTCCCTTCGCGCAAATGGGATGGATCTCGCTCCGGCGATGGTACCGGCCCCGCCCCGCCGGTAAGCTGCGCGGACATGCCCGAGTTGGTCCGACCGCCGGGAGTCCTGGCTCCCGCCCGAGCCGGAGGTCCGGGATCTTGACCCCAACGGAATGCTCGTATGGCGCCTGAGCGCCGGGCGGCCGAGGCCCCGGGATGGCTGTCGCGGTCCGCGGCGGTGAGCTGGCGGCTGCTGGTGGTGGCCGCCGCCATCGGGGTGGTCGGCTTCCTGCTGGTGTACCTGCGGCTGGTGGTGCTGCCGGTGATCGTGGCGCTGTTCCTGAGCACCCTGCTGGCGCCGCCGGCCGGCTGGCTGCGCGCCCGCGGCTGGCCGCCGCTGGCCGCGACCTGGGCGGTGATGGGCGGCGCCGTGCTGGTGATCGCCGGAGCCAGCGCCGCGCTGGCGCCACAGATCGGCCCGGAGATCGGCACCCTGCGCGACCGGGTCACCACCGGCCTGGACGACGTGCAGCGCTGGCTGCGCACCGGGCCGCTCCAAATCTCCGACACCCAGCTCTCCGACCTCCTGGACCGGGCGCGCCAGGAGGCGCAGACCAACTCGCGCGCGCTGACCCGGGGCCTGCTTTCCGGGGCGACGCTGGCGGTCGAGGTGGTCACCGGGGCGCTGCTGTCGCTGGTGCTCACGTTTTTCTTCATCAAGGACGGCGACCGGATGGGCAACTGGTTCGCCAACCACGCCGGGGCGCGGGCGGACGACGTGCGGGCGGCCGGCCGGCGCGCCTTCGAGACCCTGGGCGCCTACCTGCGCGGCCAGGCCACCGTCGGGTTGATCGACGGGGTGTTCATCGGCATCGGCCTGGCCGTCGTGGGGGTGCCGCTGGCGGTCCCGCTGGCCTTCCTGGTGTTCCTGGGCGCCTTCCTGCCGATCGTCGGGGCGTTCCTGTCGGGGCTGATCGCCGCGCTGGTCGCCCTGGTCAGCAAGGGCCTGGTGGCGGCGCTGATCATCGTCGGCATCACCATCCTGGTGCAGCAGCTCGAGGGCCATGTGCTGGCGCCGTTGGTGCTCGGGCGGGCGGTCAAGCTGCACCCCGCGGTGATCCTGCTGGCCCTGACCGGCGGCGGGGTGGTCGGCGGCATCATCGGGGCCGCCCTGGCCGTGCCCTCGGTCGCGGTGGTCACCTCGGTGGCGACCTACCTGCGCAACCGCCCGCCGGATCCGCTACCGCTGGGGGCTGACGGTCGAGCGGGGGTGCCGCAGGGCCAGCACGATGATCGCGGCGGCCACCGCCAGGGCGGTGAGCAGGACCAGCACCACGCCGTGGTTGACCCGGGCGACCAGCCAGTAGGCGACGGCGGCGGTGATCGCGGAGGCGGGGATGGTGATCACCCACGCCCAGACGATCCGCCCGGCGACTCCCCAGCGGACCGCTGACAGCCGGCGCGTCGAGCCGGCTCCGACGATCGCCCCCGTGATGGTGTGGGTGGTCGAGACCGGGATGCCGAGGAAGGTCGCCAGGTAGAGCGAGGTGGCCGCGGCCGTCTCCGCGGAGAAGCCGCCGATCGGCTTGAGCGCGGTGATCTTCTGCCCGAGGGTCTTGACGATCCGCCAGCCGCCGGACAGCGTGCCCAGCGCGATCGCGCTGTTGGCCAGCAGGACCACCCAGAAGGGCACCGGCAGCTTGCCGCCGGGGCCGAGGTGGAGGTAGCCGGCCCCGACCAGCAGGGCCGAGATGATCCCCATGGTCTTCTGCGCGTCGTTGCCGCCGTGGCCGAGGCTGAACGCCGCCGCCGAGAGGAGCTGGAGCCGGCGGAACAGATGCTCGACCTTGCGTGGCGTCGACCCTTTGAACAGCCACATCAGCCCGAGCATCAGCACGAACGCGAAGAACATCCCGAGCAGCGGCGACACCACGATGAAGATCACCGTCTTCTCGAAGCTGGGCGCGTTCACCACGCTCCAGCCGGCCTTGGCCATGCCGGCGCCGACCACGCCGCCGATCAGCGCATGCGACGACGAGGTGGGCAGGCCGAGCCACCAGGTCGTCAGGTTCCAGGCGATGGCGCCGACCAGGCCCCCGAACACCACCGCCTCGCTGACCACGTTCGGGTCGATGATCGTGCCGACGGTGTTGGCCACGTGGGTCCGGAAGACGGCGAAGGCGATGAAGTTGAAGAAGGCCGCCCAGACCACCGCGAACCGCGGGCTCAGCACCCTGGTCGAGACCACCGTGGCGATCGAGTTGGCCGCGTCGTGGAAGCCGTTGGAGTAGTCGAAGACGGCGGCCAGGCACACCAGCGCGATGACCGAGGCCAGGGTGACGTCAGGCATTCTTCAGGACGATGCTCTCGACCGTGTGCGCGACGTGCTCCAGTTCGTCCAGAGCCTGTTCGATCTCGTCGACGATGTCCTTCCACCTGAGCAGGAACTGCGCCGGGTGCTCGGCGTCGAAGCTGTAGAGGTCCGCTCTGGCGTGGCGGTAGAGCCGGTCCCCCTCGTTCTCCAGCTCGTTGATCCGGATCCAGAAGGCCCGCAGCGGCTCCCGATCGAGGTGCCGCAGGTGCTTCAGGCCGGTGGCGGTCTCCTCGGCGGCCGTGCAGACCAGCCGGGACTGCCGCACGACCGCGTCGATCGGTTCGGTCACGCGGTGGAGGACCATCATGTCCGCCGCGGCCTCCAGGGAGTCCACGACGTCGTCCAGGTTCCCGGCGAGCGCGTAGATGTCCTCGCGGTCGAACGGCGTGATGAACGTGGAGTTCAGTCGCGAGAGGATCGCATGGGTCAGGCGGTCGCCCTCGTGCTCGGCGTCGGCGAGGCGCTTGGCCTTCATCTCGGGGTCGACGAAATCCTCGACCATGTCCAGCAGCAGCCGGGCGGCGTCCGCGAGGTTGTCGCCGGCCGCCTCGAACAGGTCGAAGAAGGACTCCTCACGCGGGAAGATCCGCAGCTTCACGAACTCGCTCCCGTTTCGGGGGATAGCCGCCTGCAAGGTAGCAGTCGCCTTCGCCGGGTGTCGACAGGTGTTCATCCGGGTGACGCCGGGGGATCACCCCGTCCGCGCGCCTCCCCGGTGAATCGGGGGGTCCGGGGGGCTCAGCCGTCGAAGCGGTAGCCGACCCCGCGGACGGTGACGATCAGCTTGGGATCGTGGCGGTCCTGTTCGAGGCGGGCGCGCAGGCGCTTGACGTGAACGTCGAGGGTCTTGGTGTCGCCCACGTAGTCGAACCCCCAGACCCGGTCGATCAGGGTCTGACGGGTGAGCACCCGGTTGCGGTTCTCCATCAGGATCTCGAGGAGCTCGAACTCCTTGAGCGGGAGGCTCACCGCGTCCCCCCGCACGGTGACCTCGTGGCGCTCCTGGTCGAGCCGGATCCCGGCCGCCTCGATCACCGAGGCGTCGGTGGGCGCCTGCGCCTGGCCGGCGCGCCGCAGCAGCGCGCGCACCCGCGCGACCAGCTCCCGCAGCGAGAACGGCTTGGTGACGTAGTCGTCGGCGCCCATCTCCAGGCCGACGACCCGGTCCACCTCGGCGTCGCGAGCGGTCAGCATCAGGATCGGGATCTGGCTCGAGGCCCGCACGCGCCGGCAGACGTCCCAGCCGCTGAGCCCCGGCAGCATCAGGTCGAGCACCAGCAGGTCGGGCCGCTCCCGCTCGAAGTCGCGGACGGCCTGAGTGCCGTCGGCGGCGGTGACGACCTCCATCCCCTCGCGGGAAAGCGCGTAGCGGATCGCTTCGAGGAGCGATTCCTCGTCGTCCACCACCATCACCTTGGGCACAAGGCTCCCTTCCCCGCCTCGGAGCCGACCCCGTACCGACCAGGCCGGCTGCCAGACTTACGGTTCCATAAGGGATCATGGCCCAGCAACCTGAGACTGGCGCGGCTCGCGCGCTTTCCAACCAACCTTCACCTGCCATTCGTTTTCGCGCCATGCGCCCGACCGCGAGCCGTTCGAGCACCGCGTAGGATGAGACTGACGAACGATCCGGTCTGGTAACGGGGAGGGGGGCATGCGGACGACATTTCAGCAACGGCTGGACGGCTTGGAGGCGAAGCTCGGGCAGATGGGCCAAGTCCTGCGTTCGCAGCTCGACCGGACCCTGACCGCGCTGGCCACCGCCGACGCGGACGTCGCCGACGAGGTCATCCGCCGTGATCGGCTGCTCGACGCCGACTACGTCGAGGTCGAGGAGGAGATCCTGCGCACGCTCGCGCTGGAGGCGCCGGTCGCCAAGGACCTGCGGCTGGTCGCCGGTGTGCTGCACGTGAACTCGCACATCGAGCGCATGGGTGACCTTTGCGTGAACATGGCGCGGTTCGTGAAGCTCGCCGGGCGCGACCAACCGGACCCCGAGATCCAGTCGACCCTGGCCGAGATGGGCGAGCACGCCAGGAGGATGCTCGACACCGCCCTGGAATGCTTCACCAACCGCGACGTCGAGCTGGCCGAGCGGCTGCCGATCATGGACCAGCCGCTCGACGAGCTGAACGAGCGCGTCTTCCGCCAGCTCGAGAACCTCCCCGCCGAGCGGGGCACGACGACCCCCGGGCCGTGGGCGAGCCGGATGGTGCTGGCGGCCCGCTACCTGGAGCGCATCGGCGATCATTCGGTCGACATCGGCGAGCAGGTGGTGTTCATCGTCACCGGCGAAGTCCGCGAGCTCGTGCCGCCCAAGGCGGTCCGGGCGCAGCTCGAGCGCTGAGCAAAAGGGCCCGCGATGCGACTCCCCAAGCCGGTCGGCGAGCTGCTGACCGGCTATCTCGCCTTGGCGGTGGCCGCCATCGTGGTGGCGGTGGCGCTCCAGAGCGGCCGCGTCACCGGCGAGCTGATCGCCGCCGCGGTGGGGCTGCTGGTGCTGGCGGTCGCGCTGGCGCTGCTGTCGGCGAGGGCGCTGGGGGACGCGTTCGCCGGGCTGCTGCGGGCGCTGGAGCGGCTGGCGAGGATCGCGCTGCCCGGCTGGCGCTGGAACAACGCGGGGGATCTCGACTCGCTGGTCAGCGAGCTGAACGCGATGACGCCGCGGCTGCGCGACCGGCTCGAGGAGCTGACCGAGGACCGCGACCGGGCCGGCCAGATCCTGGACGCCCTGGACGACGGGATCCTGCTGCTGGACGGGGCGGGGCGGCTGCTGGTCACCAACCCGACCGCGCGCGCCTGGTTCGGGCTGCCGGAGGACCTCCGGCCGGGCCTGCCGCTGCGCCGGGTGATCGGCGTGGCCCAGATCGCCGAGCTGGCCGAGGAGGCCACCGCCAAGAAGGCGCCGGTCACGGGCACGATCACGGTGGTCCTGCCCGAGCACCGGACGCTGGTGCTGCGGGCCTTCCCGCTCGCCGACCGCGGCCCGACCGGCAGGACCGTGGTGACGCTCAGCGACATCACCCAGCGCCGCCGCCTGGAGGTGCTGCGGCGCGACTTCGTGGCCAACGCCTCCCACGAGCTGAAGACGCCGGTGGCGGCGCTGCGCGCGCTGTCGGAGACCCTGGAGAGCGCGCTGCCGGACGATCCCGACGTCGCGCTCGGCTTCGTCACACGCATCAGCCGCGAGGCCGAACGGCTCGACGCCCTGGTGCGCGACCTCCTCGACCTGTCGAGGCTGGAGCGCGGCACGCTGGACGCCGAGCCCGTGGACATGGTCGGCCTCGTCAAGGAGGTCGCCGAGACCTATTCCGAGCGCGCCAACGAGCGCCGCATCCGGCTCCGCACGGAGCTGCGGCGCGAATCGATGGTGCGCGGCGACCGCGCCCAGCTCGGCCTGCTGCTGTCGAACCTTGTGGACAACGCGCTGCGCTACACCGGCGCGCGTGGTACGGTCCGCATCCGGTTGGATTCGATCGACGGCAAGGTGGTGCTCGAGGTGGCCGACACCGGCGAAGGCATCCCCGCCAAGGAGCTGCCCCGGATTTTCGAGCGCTTCTACCGGGTGGACAAGGCCCGCGCCCGCCAGACAGGCGGCACCGGGCTGGGACTGGCGATCGTCCGTCACGTGGCCGAGTCGCACGGCGGCACGGTCGCGGTCGAGTCCAAGGTGGGTAGGGGAACGACGTTCTCGGTCACGATCCCGGTGACCGGCCCGTCGATGACCACCGGGGCCTGAGCGTGCGCCCGCTGGGCTCGACCCAGGGGTCGGGCGCTCCCGCCGATCCGGCGCTGGCAGATGCCTCAGAGGCGGCGGTCGCCGCTGAAGGGACCCGTCGCGGGCCGCGCATCGACGGCAGGCTGCTGCTCCTGCTGGTGGTGGTGGCCATCGGCAGCCGTGGCCTTTTGGCCGGCGCGCTGTCGGGAGCGGCGCTGCGGACCTGGTCGACGATCTTCGTGTCGATCACCATCCAGGCGCTGCCGTTCCTGGTCCTCGGGGTGCTGGTCAGCGGGGCGATCGCCGCGCTGGTCCCGCCCAGCCTGCTGACCAGGGCGCTGCCGCGCCGGCCGCTGGTTGCGGTCCCCGCCGCCGGCCTCGCCGGTGCCGCGCTGCCGGGCTGCGAGTGCGCCTCGGTGCCGATCGCCGCCCGCCTGGCGGCCGGCGGAGTCGCGCCGGCGGCGGCGCTCACCTTCATGCTGGCGGCGCCGGCGATCAACCCGGTGGTGCTGGTCGCCACCGCCGTGGCGTTCCCCGGACGGCCACAGATGGTCCTGGCGCGGTTCCTCGGCTCGCTGCTGGCATCGGTGGCGGTCGGGATGCTCTGGACGCGGCTCGGGCGGGGCCTGCCGATCGGCGGCGCGCGGCGGTCGCTGCCGGCGGGCCTGGGTCGTTGGGAGTCCTTCAGCCACACGGCCCGCCACGACTTCCTGGAGGCCGGCGGGTGGCTGGTGGTCGGGGCGATGGCGGCGGCGACGCTCCAGGTGGTGGTGCCACGGGGCGTGCTCGACCAGGTCGCCGGCAACCATCTGCTGGCGTCGGTCGCGCTCGGCCTGCTCGCGGTGCTGCTGGCGATCTGCTCGGAGGCGGACGCCTTCGTGGCCGCCAGCCTCCAGCAGTTCTCGCTGAGCGCCAGGCTGGTGTTCCTGGTGGTCGGGCCCGCGGTGGACGTGAAGCTGATCGCCATGCAGGCCGGCGTGTTCGGGCGCCGCTTCGCGCTGCGCTTCCCGGCGCTGACCTTCGTGGTCGCGGTCGGCTCCGCGCTGCTGGTGGGCAGGTGGCTCCTGTGAGGGATCGCCGCACCCAGGGCACCATGCTGCTGGCCGTGGGCGGCATGGCGCTGTTCCTCGGCCGCAGCGACCTGACCCTGTCCTACGTGCGCGCCTTCGTCCGGTCGCTGCTGCTCGGCAGCGGCGCCGTCCTGGTGGCCCTCGGCCTCGCCGCCGTCCTCGCCCCGGTCACCCGCCTCCGGCTGGCGGCCGGGCCCGCGCCTGGCGCCTTCGACCGTGGGCGCGGTGAGGGGTCGCGGGTCGCCTGGCTGCTGGTGCTGCCGCTGCTGGTGCTCATCCTGGTGGCGCCGCCGGCGCTCGGCTCGTACGCGGCCGCGCGGCGGCCGGTGGCGGGAGCGGCGGGCAGCGGCGACGGCCCGATGCCGCCGCTCGGGCGGGTGGTCAACGGGGCCGTGCCGATGGAGCTGAGCGAGTTCACCTATCGCGCGGTGTTCGACGAGCGGCACTCACTCGACGGCGTGCGGGTGCGGCTGCTGGGCTTCGCGGCACCCAATCGCGGCGGCGGCGGTTACCTGCTGGCGCGCTTCGCGATGTTCTGCTGCGCCGCGGACGCGCAGGTCGTCGAGGTCGCGGTCCGCGGTGACAGCCTGCGGCGGCACCCCGACCAGTGGCTGCTGATCGAGGGCCACCTGCGCGCCTCGCTGGCGACCGGCAAGGGCCCCGACCCGGACCCCAGCACCGCGATCCCAGAGCTGGTGGCAGATTCGGTCACCCCGGTCGCGCCACCACGGGACCGCTACGAGCACACCCTCTTCGGCTACTGAAGGTCCGGCAACGTCGCCACGCGCCTCGGCGCGATCCGCGCTGTCCCACTGCCCCACCTGGGGTGGGTAGATCGCTCGCCCGGCCTGTTAGTCTTCGCCCTTTCTCACCGGCGAGTGGGACGCGACGGTCAACGGCGATCGGGGGGTTGCGATGGAGGCGGTTGGTGGGCTCAGGCAATGGTCTCCGGGCGAGGGGCTCGGCCTCCTCGCCAGACGGTACGGCGCGACCGGGATCCGGGTCGTTCCCTGCCACCATCCGGCCATCCTCGGCCGCCCCGGCCGCTCGCGCGCCTTCGGCTGCTCCTGCGGGATCCCCGCCTGCCCGGCGCCGGCCGAGCACCCGGTCATGGCGCGGTGGGTCGAGGAGGGCACCAGCGACCGCGCGCGCATCGCCGCCTGGTGGCGCCAGCGGCCCCAATCCAACGTGGGCCTGCTGACCGGCGGCGCCTTCGAGGTCCTGGACGTGCCCCAGAGTCTTGGCGAGGCTGCGCTGCGGCGCGAGACGGTCCGCCGGCTGGCGGGCCCGGTGGCCCGCACGGGTGGCGGGCGCTACCACTTCTACGTCACCGCCATCGGCATGACCAACGGCTTCGTCCCGAGCCAGCCGGGGGCCGGGCGCAGCGGCGTGTTCTGGCACGGCGAGGGCGGCTGGGTGATCGCCCCGCCGAGCCGTCACGTGAGCGGCGGGACCTGCCGATGGTTGCAACCGCTGGAGACGGCGCTCCCAGAAGCCCACCTGGTGCTGCGCGAGCTGCTCGACGTCCAGGACGAGCTGGCCCACGCCGCCGCCATGGACGCCGCCGGAGCGGTCGGCGATCGCTAGCGGTTCTTGGCCTTGGCGGCCAGACCGTTGGGGACGCCCCGCCCGTCGGCCGGCGATGATCCACCGCCGGCCGACCCGGAGCGCTGCGTGGACAGGCGGCTCGCCAGCGGCGGGCGCAGCTCGCGGAGCAGCTCCTGCGCGGTGGCGACGCTGACGTTCAGGCCTTCGTCGGCCAGCGCCTGCACCAGGGCCTCGGGAGTCAGCGACTCCCTCTCCTCGCGCTCGTCGAGGATCCGCGCGGCCACCACGTAGGGCGTCAGCGGCTTGCCGTTCCTGTCGAGCGCACCCGGACGCTTGTCGCTGCGCAGGCGGGCGGCGTTGAACACCGGCTCGGCGGCGTGCGCGGTCTCGGAGGTCACGTGCTGGACCGCGGGCTTGGACGTCGGCGAGGCCTTGGCCGGAGCGGCGGCGGCCGCGGCCCGAGCGGCGGCGACGCGGGCCGCCTGCTTCTCGTTGGCGCGGGAGGGCGTGGCCGGCGTGAAGATCGGCACGTTGGGGTCGCGGTCGGCGTCGTCTTGCCGCGGCTGGGGCCGCGGCTGCGGCTGCGGCTCCGAGCGCGCCTCCGGCTGCGGCTCGCTCCCGTTCGCCGCCTGGGCGGCGCCGGGCGACGGCATCTCCCGCCGCTGCCTGCGCGGCTTGCGGGTGATCTCGCCACGCACCGGGGAGGGCGGTGGCGCCTGGAGCGCTGCCAGCTCGAGCTGCTGCTTGTCGAGCTCGGCCTGCAGCCGGGCGGAGCGGATCGTGGTCGCGCGGCGGAGCACCATCATCAGCAGCTCGACCCCGAGGATCAGCGCGGCCGGCGGGATGGCGGCCACGCCGCGTGCCGCCCAGTTGCCGGACTCCGCGTGCGCCACGTTGAGGATGAAGCTCACCCCCGCCGCTCCTGCCAGCAGCGCCTTCGGCCACCAGATCTCCCACAAGCGGCGCTGTTGCTTGGTAGTGGTGAACCACAAGTCGGCGCCGGTGGCGACCACGATGAAGGAGTCCACCAGCAACGGGATGGCCCAGGCATGCTGCGGCGAGATCCCGTTGGATCGCTGCGCATACGACTTGATGGCCTCGAAGCTGGTGTAGAACGCAAGTGAGCCGATTCCCGCCACGGCGCAGCCGAGGATCGCGACCAGGATGGTCCTGAACCTGCTCAACCACTTGTCATGGGCGATCGCTGAGGCAGAGAGCGGCAGCGGGGGTCCTGAGGTCACAGGGGAACGCTCCTCGGTCGTGGCACGGCGACATGCAGGCTGTCTTTTACAACAACCGTCCCCTGGAAGACCAATTGAGTGATGGGCGGTCTTTCGCCGCCGTCACCCTTTGTTCGCTCCATGCCGGCGCACGAAGTCGTTCACCTGGTAGTACGCATCGATCGATTCGCCCGCATCGCCCCAGAATCCGTCGAGTACGTCGTACTCCATCGTCGTCTTGGCGACGTAGAAATTGTTCACGTCGGTAATCTCCAACTCGCCGCGGCGCGACGGGGTCAGCGTGGGAATCACCTCGAACACGGTCTCGTCGTAGCAGTAGATGCCGGTGACCGCGCAGGTGCTCGGCGGGTCGTCGGGCTTCTCGACGATCCGGACCACCCGGCGGCCGTCGTCGAACTCCGGGACCCCCAGGTGGCGCAGGTGCGCGGGGTCGTCGATGCGGGCAAGCAGGATCCTGGAGCCACCCGGCTGGACCCCGAAGTTCTCGACCAGGGGACGGATGGAGTGCTCCACCACGTTGTCGGCCAGCATCACCAGGACTCTGTCGCCGTCGACGAACCGCTCCGCCAGCCCCAGCGCCTCGGCGATCCCGCCCGGGCGCTCCTGGTAGGCGTAGAGCAGCCGGTCGATCCCGTACTCGTGCCCGTTGCCGAGCAGGCGCAGGAACTCGCCGGCATGCGTGCCGCCCGTCACCAGCATGATCTCGGTGATGCCGGCCTTCACCAGCGCCTCGATGGCGTAGGTGACCATCGGCCGGTCGTAGATGGGCAGCAGGTGCTTGTTGGTGATGCGGGTCAGGGGATGAAGGCGGGTCCCGCTTCCGCCTGCCAGCACGACACCCTTCACGGCTCAGCTCCCATGCCTGCGCTCTCCATGGAGGGACCGGTAGAGGGTCCGGTCATGCCCCGTACTTTGCCAGCCGTTCCGCGGCGGCGAGCAACTGCGGCAGCAGGTGCTTGGCCTCGAAGCGGCCGAGCGAGCCCTGCCGGCAGTTGACCTCGTCGAAGCCGGGCAGCCCGTCGGCCGCCGCGGTCCCGCCCCACAGCAGCACCGGGACGGGGTGCCACGAGTGCGCCGCCATCTGCGCCGGGGTGGAGTGGTCGCCGGTCACCGCCAGGACCTCCACGCCGGCGTCGAGCATCCGCGGCACCAGCGCGTCGACCTCCTCGATGGCCTGGACCTTGCGCTCGAAGTCCCCGTCCTCGCCGGCGGAGTCGGTCTTCTTCACGTGCATGAACACGAAGTCGGCCTCGGGCGACAGGCGCTCGAGCGCGTCGACCTCCTCCGGCGCCGCGCCCTCCACCTGGTGGGTGTCGAAGCCGAGCAGGCGCGAGATGCCGAGGTACATGGGGTAGGTGGCGATCGCCAGCGCGCGCAGCTTGTAGCGGTCCGGGAACGAGGGCAGCTCCTTGTGGGTGTCGAAGCCGCGCACCAGCAGGTAGTTGCCGCGGTCCCTGCCGGCCAGCAGCGAGCGGGCCTGGTCGAGCACGCTGGCGATCAGCTCGGCGGTGCGCTTGGCCTCGGGCGCGGTGGTCTCCGGCTTCAGCGGAGGCACGCCCTCACGCTGCGGGTCGGTGTCGGTGACCGAGGGGTCCAGGCCGTCGCCGCGCATCTGCGAGCTGCTCGCGCTCGGGCCGGAGGAACAGCTCGGCGCCGTCCAGCTTGACCTCACGCATGAGCAGCTCGCAGATGCGCGCTGCCTCCTCGGTCGGCAGGCGGCCGGCGCGCCGGTCGGCGATGGTGCCGTCCGGGGCGAGGTTGCAGAAGTTCACGCGCGCCGCCACGTCGCCAGGGCGGAGCTCGAAGCCGATGCCGGCCGCTGACAGCGCTCCCCTGCCGATCTCGTAGGCCAAGGGGTCGTACCCGAACAGGCCGAGGTGGCCGGCGCCCGATCCTGGCGTGATCCCGCGGGTGACCGGGTCGTGCAGGCCGAGCGAGCCCTCGCGCGCGAGCCGGTCCAGGTTGGGGGTCCGCGCCTCGGCCAGCTCCGAGCCCCGCTCGACGGTGCGGAAGCCACCCAGCCCGTCCATGACGAGCAGCATCGCCTTCCTGCCCTGCGATCTGGCCATCGAGATCACGACGGACTCAGTGTTCATGGCTCTGTGTTCATGGCTCTCCGATCGACATCTGCTGCGAGTCTACCCAGTCTTGGTCCCCGATCCATGTGGGGGGGAGCTCGCTCCCCCCCACGCCCCCCAAGAGCGCCTGTGCCAGGGTCACCTTTCCTGCGTTCCTTCCGCCGCCACCCTCGCCCGCCAGGCTCGTTCGGCGGCCAGGCTGGAGGCGAAGCCGATCTCGACCGAGGGCAGGTAGGCGTGGTCGCACAGCTCCAGGATCGAGCCGACGATCCGGTCCACCTCCTCAGCGGTGACCGCCAGCAGCGGGACCTGGCCGACCACGAACACGTCGCCGTTCTCGTCGAGCGTGAAGCGCAGGACGTAGCTGGAGGCCTGCCGCGTCAACAGGTCGCTGAACAGGCGCCCGTGCTGCTCCTCGGGCGCGCGCATGAAGAACGACTCGACCCGCAGCGTCCGGTCCCCGACCTGGAGGTGCACGCCGATCCCGAGCTTGCGCTCGCCGGCCAGGACCAGGAACCAGCCGCCATCGTCCAGCCGCTCGGCGGTCAGCTCGGTCTCGGCCAGGAACGCCTCGATCGCCGCTCGCGCCGCGGCCTGAACCGCCTCGGGCTCCGGCCGGCCATCGGGTGGTGTCGGGTTCCCGGACGTCCTCTCCACCTCCGGTAGCTGCAAGATCCATCGACCGGCCGATTGCCGGCAAGGCATTGGGGCAGAGACTACCCTTGCTCGGGCCCAGGGACACCGCGGCCGGGGACGACGGGACAGCCAGAGGCGCAGGAGGACGAGGCGACATGGGAGGCACCGCGATCGAAGTGAGCGACCTCCGCAAGAGCTACGGCGAGGTGGAGGCGGTCAGGGGAATCTCCTTCGAGCTCGCGGAGGGCGAGTGCCTGGCGATGGTGGGCCCCAACGGCGCCGGCAAGACGACCACGGTGGAGATCCTCGAAGGGTTCCGCCAGCGGTCGGCCGGTGAGGTGCAGGTCCTCGGCATGGACCCGGAGACCGCCGGGCGGGACTTCAGGGAGCGGATCGGGATCGTCCTCCAGTCCTCGGGCCTGGACCGGAACCTGACCGTCCGGGAGCTGGTCTACTTCTACGGCGGCTTCTTCCCGGCCCCGAGGAACGTGGACGAGACCGTGGACCTGGTGGGCCTCGCGGAGAAGCGCGACTCGCGAGTCAAGGCGCTCTCGGGTGGGCAGCAACGCCGGCTCGACCTGGCGCTCGGGATCGTCGGCGACCCTGATCTGATCTTCCTGGACGAGCCCACCACCGGGTTCGACCCCTCGGCCAGGCGCCACTCCTGGGAGCTGGTCGACAACCTGCGCTCCCTCGGCAAGAGCATCCTGCTGACCACGCACTACATGGACGAGGCCCAGAACCTGGCCGACCGGGTGGTGGTCCTGGCCGGCGGCGCGATCGTGGCGGAGGGCAGCCCTGACTCGCTCGGCGGCCGCGACCTGGCCGAGGCGGTGATCAGCTTCCGGTTGCCCTCGGGCCTCTCCGTGGCCGACCTGCCAGCCGGGCTGCCGGCCCAGCCGCCGGTCCACGACAACCACGTGCAGTTGCGGACCCAGGCGCCGACCGCGGCCCTCAACCTGCTGACCGGCTGGGCGGTCGGCCGCGGCGAGGAGCTCGAGGCCCTGACCGTCACGCGCCCCTCCCTGGAGGACGTCTACCTGCAGCTCACCGGCGACGCCGAGGCCGTCGCCCCCAAGGAGGTCACCAATGGCTGAAACCGCCGCCAGCGCCGCCGCGAGCCCGGCCGCCAGCGCGATCCGCGGCCGGCGGCCGGGAGCCCTGTCCCTGCTGGCGCGCCAGTTCTGGTACCAGAACCTGCTGTTCTGGCGGAACCCGTTCTCGGCGTTCTTCACCATCGCCTTCCCGATGATGTTCCTGCTGCTGTTCAACTCGCTCCAGGGCGGGTCGCGGTTGACCGAGCGGGGCGGCATCCGCTTCGCGCAGTTCTTCACGCCGAGCATCCTGGTGTTCGCGGCCATCTCGGCGACCTACGTGAACCTGGCGGTCTCGGTCGCCATCGTCCGCGACGACGGCATCCTCAAGCGGCTGCGCGGGACGCCGATGCCTGGCTGGGTCTACGTGGCCGGCCGCGTGCTCCACGCCACCTTCGCGGCGGTGCTCGCCGCGGTCCTGATGGTCGCCGCGGGAATGCTGTTGTTTCACGTGAAACTCATCGGTCACCTGGTCCCGGCAGCGATCGTCACCCTGCTGGTCGGGATCGTGAGCTTCTGCGCGCTCGGCCTGGCGCTGGCGGCCGTCTGCCCCAATGGCGAGGCCGCGCCCGCCATGGCCAACTTCACCTGGCTGCCGGTGGCGTTCGTGTCATCGATCTTCTTCCCGCTGGACACCGCGCCCAAGTGGCTCCAGTCGCTGGGCGGGTTCTTTCCGGTCAAGCACTTCGCCGAGGCGATGCAGGCCACGTTCAGCCCCTTCACCACCGGCAACGGCTTTCGCTGGCATGATCTCGGCGTGATCGCCCTGTGGGCGCTGGGCGGCACGATCGTGGCGGTCCGGAGGTTCCAGTGGGAGCCGCGCACCGCCGGCGGCGGGCGACGGCGACGGAGCGTGCGCATGAGGGAGGGCTAGACCGGGATGGCTGCTGACGTGGGGACGCTGACCGAGCGGGCCAAGGAGCTGGCCGCGCTGCACCGCGGGGAGCGCCCGCTGCTGCTGCCCAACGCCTGGGACGCGGCCAGCGCGCAGGTGCTGGAGGGGGCGGGGTTTCCCGCCATCGCCACCTCCAGCAGTGCTGTCGCCGGCAGCCTCGGGTATCCCGACGGGGAGGCCGCGCCGGCCGCGGAAATGCTGGCCGCCGTGGCGCGTATCGCCGCGGTCAGCTCCGTGCCCGTCACCGCGGATCTGGAAGCCGGCTACGGCCTGCCGCCGGTCGAGATCGTCGAGCGGCTGCTCGAGGCCGGCGCGGTCGGTTGCAACCTCGAGGACTCGGACAACCGGTCGGGCGGCCTGGTCGACCCGGGGCGCCAGGCCGAGCGGCTCGCGGAGGTCCGCGCGGCCGCCGACGTCGCCGGTGTGGGGCTGGTGATCAACGCGCGGGTGGACGTCTACCTGCACCAGGTCGGCACCCCCGGGCAGCGGCTGGCGGAGGCGCTTCGCCGCGCCCGCCAGTACCTGGAGGCCGGTGCCGACTGCGTGTTCCCGATCCTGGTCAGCGACGAGGAATCCATCGCCGAGCTGGTGCGCGACGCCGGCGGGCCGGTCAACGTGCTCTACCAGCCGGGCACGCCGTCGCTGCGGCGGCTCGCGGAGCTGGGCGTGGCCCGCGTCTCGTTCGGCGGCGGTCTGCACCGCGCCACCGAGGCGCTGCTCCAGCGCCTCGCCGAACGCATCCTCGCCGGCGAGGACCCGTACCGGCGGTAGGTAGCGGAGCCGCTCAGGCTGGCTCGGGGACAAGGGCCTCGATGGGTGGGGCGTGGCGGACCGACGGGATGGCGGTGGCCGCGATCGCGGCGGCGAGCATGACGCCCGCGAACGCCAGGAACGACGGTCCGGTGCCGATGCCCTGTGCCAGGACGCCGGCCACGAGCTGGGCCGGCGGGATGGTGCCCCAGGCGATCAGGCGGACGACGCTGATGGTGCGCGCCTGCAGGCGGTCCGGGACCAGCGCGTAGCGGTAGGTGGCGGTGACCACGTCGAACGACACGCCGAACAGCGACCCCACCCCCAGCACCGCGCCGAGGGCCAGCGCGTTCGGCATCAGGATCAGTACCGCCGCCTGGAGGGCCCAGACCCACAGCCAGCCGATCACCACCGTCCGCGCGCGGACGTGCCGCTGCACCCACGGACCGACCAGCGCACCGGCGACCGCGCCGACGCCCAGGAAGGCGAACATCGCGCCGATCAGCGCCGGCGAGGCGCCGAGCTCCTTGGCGCGGACGATCACCAGCAGCGGCAAGGCATTGTGGACGAAGTTGGTCGCCCCGATCAGCAGGGCGATGCTGCGCAGGAACCGCTGCCGCCAGAGCCAGGCGATCCCCTCCGAGATCTCGGCGCGAAGGCGGGTGCGCGCCCGTTGCCGCCGCTGCTGGAGCGGCACGCGCAGCAGCAGCAGGGTGGTGAAGGACAGCGCGTAGGAGGCGGCGTCGACGGCGAACGGCAGCAGCCTGCCGATGCCGAACAGCAGGCCGCCCAGCGGCCGGCAGGTAGAGCAGCAGGAACGGCAGGGTCTGCGCGAACCCCACGATGCCGGCTCTCGCCGGCGAGCCGGTCAGCGCCAGCACCAGCAGCGGATAGGCGAGCGAGCTGATGCGCGTGCCGACGGTCGAGACCACCTGGCCGCTCCACAGCAGCAGGAAGTCGCGGTTGCGACGCAGGGGTGGCGGCGCCGCCGGGTCCCGGGCTGGCACGGATACACCGTAACCGGACACACGCCCATGGACCAGCCCAAAGGACGCCACCGCGCCGAGCCTCCGCCGCAGGCGGAACCGGGGGGCTCAGCGGCCGCGGGTGTCGAGCAGGTGAAAGGCCTCGGCCAGCGGGAGGCCGAACTCGGCCCCGATGGCCGCGTTCCAGGTGCGGATCCGCCGCTCCATGTCGGCGTGGTCCTCGATCTGGCTGGCGTGGGCGCGCAGCGCCGCCAGCTTGGCGTCGATGGTCCCGCTGATGTCGACCACCTCGTCCGGAGCGTCCGTGCCGAACAGCAGGATCGAGTGCGGCCGGTGGGGCGCCAGGCCCTCGGCCGCCAGCTCCGGTGCGTAGAGCGGGTCGCGGGCGGCGATCACCCCGTCCACGGTCAGCAGCCCGGCCGCGCGGTGGTCGGGATGCAGCAGCCAGCGGCGCCACGGGTCGTGGCCCACCACCACGTCGGGCCGAACCTGCCGCACCAACCGCGCGACCGCGACCCGCAGCTCCAAGGTGGCCTCCAGCTCGCCGTCGGCGGCGTCCAGGAATCGCACGCCGCGAGCGCCGAGCTCGGCGGCGGCGGCGATCGCCTCCCGTCGCCGGACCCGGCCGACCTCTGCCGGAACGGCGGCCGGGTCGCTGGAACCCTTCTCGCCGGCGGTGAAGCAGGCAAGCTCGACGCGGGCGCCGTCACGCGCCCAGGCCGCGACCGTGCCCCCGGCCTGGAGCTCGACGTCGTCGGGATGGGCGCCGATCGCCAGGGCACTGCCGACCGCCAGCACGCTCAGCCGCTCTGCTGGAGCAGCGGCTCGGCGCGCGTCTGGAGCAGCTCCCCGTAGACGTCCAGCAGGCTGGACGCGGTCACGTCCCAGCCGTGCACGCCGGCGAAGCGGGCGGCCGCCTGCCCCATCGCGGCCAGCTTGCCGGGATGGTGGAGCAGCGAGGAGACCGTCGCCGCCCACGCGTCGGGGTCGTGGCTGGACAGCAGCCGCCCGGTGGTGCCGTCCCCGACCGCGTGGTTGAGCCCGCCGACCCTGGCCGCCACCACCGGGGTCCCGCAGGCCTGCGCCTCCAGCGCGACCAGCCCGAAGGACTCGGAGCGCGACGGCACCAGCAGCAGGTCGGCCGCCTGGTAGACGCAGGCCAGGCGGTCGTTCGGCCGCGCCGGCAGGAAGCGGACCCGGTCCTCGACCCCCTCCCGGTGCGCCAGCTCCGCGAGCCGCCGCGGCTCGTCGACGCCGTTGCCGGAGGGGCCGCCGACCACCAGCAGCTCGACGTCCAGGTCGGGACATCGGCGGGTCAGCGTCGCCAGGGTCCTGACCGCCACGTCCGGTGCCTTGAGGGGCTGAAGGCGCCCCACGAACGCGAGCACGTGCCGGCGCCGGACGCCGAGGGCCGCGCGCGCCGCCGCCTGGTCCCCGGGATGGAAGCGCGACCGGTCGACCCCGTGCGGGATCACCCGCACCTTCGACGGGGGGGCGCCGTAGAGCTCGGCGAGCTGCCTGGCCTCGGCCGGAGTCGCGGCCAGCAGGCAGTCGGCGGCCGCCACCACCCGCTCCTCGCCAGCCAGCCTGGCCGGTGGCTCGGGCTCCTCGCCGCTGGCGAGGCTCAGGTTCTTCACCTTCCCGAGCGTGTGGAACGAGTGGACGACCGGGCTCTGCCAGCGCTCGCGCGCCAGCCTGGCCACCCATCCCGACAGCCAGTAGTGGCTGTGCAGGAGGTCGTAGGGGCCGTGGCGCTCGCCCGCCCGCAGCAGCGCGCAAAGGAAGGCGCAGAGGTAGCGCGGAAGCGCCTGCTTGGGAACCGCTTCGAGCGGGCCGGCGGGCAGGTGCAGCACGCGGACGCCCGGCTCGACCTCGACGACCGGCGGGTCGTCGGGCGACGTCGCCCGGGTGTAGAGGTCCGAGGCGACGCCCGCCCGCGCCAGCTCGCTGGCGAGCGCGCGAATGTGGACGTTCATCCCACCGGAATCGCCGACACCCGGCATCGCCAGCGGCGACGAGTGGACCGACAGCACCGCGATGCGGCGCGGACCTTCGTGGTCCAACTCGGATCCTGCCGCTCGAAGCTCGCCAATTGCCCGCACTCGGTACGCTCCCTGATCGACTCGGCCCGCGCGCGATCCACGCGGAGCCGACACCTTCGCTGGCTGATCGCCGTGTCATGCTATCGGGGAGCCTCCAAAGCCGGCTATGTCGGTTCCAGGGGGATTTGCTCACACAGCATGCAAAGCGGCCGGCTCCATCGGATCAGGAGCCGGCCGCTCTGTTCCGGGATGACCCGGCTACTCGTCGTGACCGACCTTGTCGACGGCGTCCTTGGCCGCCTTGGCGTCGGCCTCGGCGGCGCGCCGCACGGTGGTGGTCGCGCCCTTGGCCGCGCTGCGGGTCGAGCGGGCGTTGGACCTGGTGCGGGTCCTGGCCGCCCGGGTGGTGCTCGTCGCGACGCGGGTGGCCCTTCTGGCCTGCTGGGTCGCACGCGAACCGCGGATCGAGCTGACCAGCGACTCGCCCCGCTCCACCAGGTTGCCGTAGGCGCGCACCGCGTCGTCGGGCAGCCGGCTGCGGAGCTTCTGCGCCTCGTCGGGCAGCCGGCTGCGCAGCTTCTGCGCCTCGTCCGGGAGGTGGCGAAGCGTCGAGGTCGCCAGGTCGGCGAGGCCGGCGACGGCGTACAGCGCCCGCCTGGCGTCCCTGGACTGGTTGGTTGCCATGAACTGGCTCCTCTCAGATGGTGGGCTCGGCGGCTGGGGCCGCGGCCCGAGTCCCGTCAGGATCAGGGTTCGCCTCGGACGTCGCCCGAAACGACTGGTAGATCTCGATCAGGACCTGCTTTTGCCGCTCGGTGAGATGCGGCTCGCGCAGGATGGTGGCGATCAGGTCGCCGGCCTGCTCATCGGTGTCGTCGAGGATGCCGGCGCGCAGGTACAGCGTCTCGGCGCTGATCCGCAGCGCCTTGGCGATGTCCTTGAGGATCTTGGCGGAGGGCTGGCGCAGCCCCCGCTCGATCTGCGACAGGTAGGGGTTGGAGACGCCTGCCTGCCTGGCCAGGTTGCGCAGTGACAGCTCGGCCTGGTGCCGCTGCTCGCGGATGTAACGGCCCACGTCGCGGACCGCCCCAGCCGGGTCGAGCTGCTCCATTCCCTTGCGCACCCTTGCTCCCTCGTCCGTGTCTCAACTCATCGAGCACTGCCATGCTAGCGGCAGTGTGCAACTTTTGCAAGCACTAGCAAGCACCCGAGCAAGCGGGTCGGCCGGCGGGCGGTCCTGGCTACCCGGTGGTCAGCTCGATGGTGGCCGGGCGGACGCTGCCGACCTGCCGGCCGCCGCCCATGATCGGGGTCGCGGCCACCGGCAGGACCGCCTCCAGCTCGCGCTCGTCCAGCCAGCCGAGCGCCGCCAGCGCCGCCAGCAGGGCGGGACCGCGGGCGCGCACCGCGCCGTCCAGCACCTTGACCGCCACCCCCTGGTTGGTGTCGAGGTTGACCGCGGCCGAGGCGCCCTCGGCACCGGCCTTGCCGAGCACCCGGCCGCCGGTGACCTCCAGCAGGCTGGTGTCCAGCTCGCCGGTGCCCGAGATCATCACCGGGTGGCGCCGCGCCGCCTCGACCAGGGCGGCCGCCGGGCCGCCGCCGGCGGCGGCGCGATGGCCGATGCGCGCGTAGGCGGTGGCCAGGGCGCGCAGCGGCAGGACGTGGACCGGCACGCCGCAGCCGTCCACGCCGACGTGCTCGATCGCGGCGCCGGCGAAGTCGGCGACGGTGTCCGACACCACCGCCTGGAGCGGATGCTCCGGCTCGATGTACCGCTCGATCTCCCAGCCGCGCGCCACCGCGCCGGCGAGCATGTAGGCGTGCTTGCCGGAGCAGTTGTGGTAGACGGCCGCCGGCGCCTCCGCGGCCCGCCGCGCCTCGCGGTTGGACGGCAGCGCCGGCGGGCAGCGCAGCGCGGACTCGTCCAGGCCGGCGGCGGCGAGCACCTTGCGGACCGAGGCGACGTGCTCCGGCTCGCCCGAATGGGAGCCGGCCGCGCCGGCCAGGGCGAGCTGGCCGAGGCCGAGCTCGCGTTCCACGTCCAGCCCCAGCACGGCCATCGCCTGGAGCGGTTTGGCGCAGGAGCGCAGGTAGATCGCAAGCTCCGGGTCCCCGGCGGCGGCGACCACGGTGCCCTCGGCATCGGCGACCGCCACGGCGCCGAAATGCTGGCTCTCGACGAAACCGGAACGTTCGACCTCAACGATGACACGCATGACGCATGAGGCTAGCCGCGCCACCACGATCGGCGCTAGCGAGCCAAGATGCGTTCGCGGGGTGGGTGGGGGGAGAAGCGGGTGTGGAGCGAGGCGTGCAGCGCCTCCAGGTTGGCGATGGAGACGAACGCCTCGGCCATGGCCGGGTCGAACTGCGTGCCGGTGCCGGCCATGATCTGGTCGACCGCCTGCTCGAACGGCAGCGCGCGCCGGTAGGGCCGGTCGGAGGTCATGGCGTCGAAGGCGTCGCACACCGAGAAGATGCGCGCGCTGAGGGGGATCTCCTCGCCGACCAGGCCAGATGGGTAGCCGCGCCCGTCCCAGCGCTCGTGGTGCGAGCGGATGACCTCGACGGCGGGGCCGAGCGACTTGATTCCGGAGACCATCTGCACCCCCATCTCGGGGTGCATGCGCATGATCAGCCACTCGTCCTCGTCGAGCGGGCCAGGCTTGTTCAGGATCGCCTCCGGTACGCCGACCTTGCCGACGTCGTGGAGCAGGAACCCGTAGCGCAGGCAGTGGTCGGAGGCCAGGTCGGCGTCGACGACCTGTGCGAGCGCGGTGGCGTAGTCATGGGTGCGGTCGAGATGGGCGCGGGTGGTGGGGTCCTTGGCCTCGACCACGAAGGCCAGCGTCTTCACCATGTCCAGGTACGACTCCTCGAGCTGGCGCAGCGCCTCCTCCAGCTCGCCCGCCCGCGCCCGCTCCGATTGGTACAGCAGGTTGAGCTCGCGCGCGAACACCAGAAGCTGTCGCTGCGCCGCTTCGAGCTGGTTCAGGTATCGAGTCGCTGGATCCATGCTGGCACCTTCCCCCGGGAGAGCCGCTGGACGACGTCGAGCAGGGCGAGCGGCGAGTACGGCTTGGCAAGATATGCGTCCGCCCCGGCGGCGTGGGCGGCGACGCGGTCCTTGAGCCGGTCCTGCTCCGACAGGATGACCACTTTGATCGAGGCCAGCTCCACATCGGCCCGCAGCGCCCGGCACACGTCGACCCCGTCCTGCCCGGACGTGGTCAGGCCGAGGATCGCCACGTCTGGGCGCTCCGACCTGGCAACGTCCAGGGCGGCGGGGCCGTCCCGGGCCTCCAGCAGGCCGTACTCCTTCAGATCGAGCAGGATGCACAGCATGCGTCGCGCGGTGGCATCGTCGTCGGCCACCAGCACGCGTCTGAGCGCCGTCAGAGCTCGCATCTTGCTCACCGTCCGTGTAGCACCGCCGCGGGGCGGCCCCGTTGCCGCCGCCGCAGGGGTGCTCGATCGAACGCCGCGGGCGTTGGCCCGCCTCGTTACAATCGGAGCACTCTTCAGGGATCTTGAGCACTTCGGGACAGTTGCGTGGAGGAAGACGTCTGGGCCCGGCCGGGGAACGGGTCCAGCACCCGCCCGATCCGGCCGGTTGCCACCGGCGACGAGCTTCACTCCAGCAGTTGGGCCACGTTCGCGGTTCCGTCCCGGTAGCGGCGAGCAAGCTCGCCGCGCAGCACGTCGACCACCCGCTGAACGGCTCTTCGGCTGGCCGACACCAGCTCCTCCTCACGGCTCAGGAGCTCGACCGCCCTGGTCAGCTCGGCGACGTCGAGCTCGGGCAGCCGCGCGATCGTCTCGTCTGAAACCAGACGCTCCAGCCTGCGACGATGTTTGCCGTTCGGCAAGGGCATGCGGATTTTGGGGATGGCGGTGAAGTTGCTCGAGCCGGCGTCGCTGAGGATCCCCGGCAACCCGGCGACCAGGCCGGCCACGTCATGCTCGCCCTCGGCGCCGTTGGTGCGGCGCAGCAGCTCGGCACGGAGGATGTCGATGCGTCCCTGCAACATCCGGCGCAGGTAGGAGATGCCCTCCTCCTCGGCCTCGGCCTCGCCGCGGCGCCGGCGTAACTCATCCAGCTCGAGGCGATCGACGTCAGCGACGAACCGCGGGTCGAGTACCCGGTCGATGCGGCGCTTTCCGCCCGGAATTGCCTCGACGCTCATCTTCCGCTTCCCCCCTGTGTCACTGGGGGACCATTGCTCCACCATTGGCCCCCAAGCCCGGAATGCGCCGGACTTTCATGGTTTCGCTCTCCGAGAGCCCGTCCCATTACGAAGCGCCCGGCGTTCCTTCCGAGCCCGGGGGCGGCGCTGCACCCGGACCGCTCGAGGCTGGCGAGCCGGAGCATTGTAACCGGCCGACCGCCGGACTCCTACTACCAGAACGCAAAAAGGTTCTCCGAATTCTCAGATGCGCAGAGGACGCAGGAATCGCGAATAGCGGGATCAGCCCGGCGGTTACGTGTTCGGGCGATCCGGGCGGAACGGGAGGTCGACCACGGTCCCCGCGGACTCCCCGGCCAGGACCCGCGAGCCGGTGGGGACGACCTGGCGGACGTAGGCCAGCCCGATCGGCCCGAGCTCGGGGTGGCGCGCGACGCTGCGGACCTGGCCGGCGCGCCGGCCGTCCTCGGTGCGCAGGTCGGTCCGTGGCGCGGGGAGCCCGCCGCCCTCGAAGCGCAGGCCGGCGAGGCGGCGCTGCACCTGGCCCAGGTTGTGGACTCTGGCGACCGTCTCCTGGCCCGGATAGCAACCCTTGTCCAGATGGACGTGGGAACCGAGCAGCCCGGCCTCCTCGGCGAGCACGTCGTCGGTCAGCTCGTCGCCCCAGCGGGGCAGGCCCCGCTCGATCCGCGCCAGTTCCCAGGCCTCCAGCGGCGCGAGCGCCACGCCCGCCCGGCTGAGCGCCTCCAGCGCGCCGGTCGCCGAGCGCCCCACCAGGTCGACGCCCAGCGGCGTGCGGTGCACCACCAGCCCGGCGGCCACCGTCGCCCGGTCAGCCCCCTCCGGCGGCCCCGGCAAGCCTGCCGGCTCCAGCGCCGCCCCCCACCCGGGCCCCAGCAAGCTGACCGCGGCCAGGCCCGCGGCGCCGGCGCTGGCCGAGGCGCCCACCGCAGTCAGGCCCGCGGCGCCGGCGGTGGCCGAGGCGCCCGCCCCGGAGCCCGTGACGCCCGGCCCGGAGCCGGCGGCCACTTGGCGGACGGTGACGTCGTAGCGGAAGACGAAACGCTGCAGACGCTCGGCGAGGGGGTGGGCGGCGGCGGCGTGGGTGTCGAGCAGGGCCCCGCCCTCGACCACGGCGAGGCGGAAGGCGAACTCGATCTTCCCCTTGGGCGAGAGCAGCAGCGCGCTGGTGGCGTTCCCAGGACGGAGGTCCGCGGTGTGCTGGGAGGACACGACGTGCAGGTAGGAGAGCACGTCGGCGCCCCCCAACTCCAGCACGCCCAGGTCGTCGCGAGCCACCGCGACCACGCCGGATCGGCTGCTTTCCAGGGCGGCTTCGAGATCCAGAAGAGCGGTCATGGCAACCATGGTAATGGCGTTGCGAAGCGGCCACTTGTGTGGCTAACTGGCGACACGCGAGAAAGGAGGTGGTCCAACTGCATAAACCGTTTCGGACCCGCGAGGTGACTGCCCGATAGGGCGACCCGCTCCTGAATCGCGGGACGGGTACCGCCCGCGGAATCCCAGCAGATCACCGAACCCAGGGGGCCTCGGCCTGGTCCAACCGAGGCGGCGTTGCTCGCATGAGCGCGTGCTCGCGTGAGTGAAAGTCGATGCCGAACCCCCTGGGTCTTCTCTTTTCCGGGTAGGTTCAGCCGCACAGCAGCCGGTAGACCACGTACACGGCGAACACCCCGGACGCGGCCCCGGCCCCACCCGTGGGCAGGCGCCCCGCCCTACGCGGCAACCTCCAGCCTGGCGGCGCCGCCGGCGAGGACCACGGCACCGGGCTCGGTGTCGACCCGCTCGACCTGGATGTCGGCGGGCAGCCGCGGCAGCGGCACGTCGAAGGTGAACCGCGAGACCAGCGTCGTCTCCAGCGCCGGGTCCCGCACGCCGCCGACCTGCACCGACTGGGGCCGGAACGCCAGCTGCCCGTCGCGGACGCCGAGCCGCCCCGTCACCACCGCGTCCACCAGCCGGCCGAACACCTCGGTGCCGACCCGCAGCCGCACGCTGTTCGCCTCGATCGTCACCTGGCCTCCCGACAGCCGGCCGGCGAGCAGCCGGTTGATCTGCGCCTGGCTCAGTTCGACCTGGCCCTCCACCTGGTCGACCCGCACCAGGCCGTGCCCGCCGAACAGCACCGTCCGCGGCACCCGCACCCCGCGGAGCTGCACCTCGACCCTGTCCAGGTCCAGGCCCCGAGCTCGCGCGTTGGTGGCGGCCAGGTCGAGCGCGGAGAAGCGCCCGGTCAACAGATGGGGCAGGAACGGGAAGTCGCGCACCTGGACGATCGGCCGGGTCCCGAGCTGGTACTTGCGCTCCAGCGCGGTGGCGACCTTGCTCTCGAACACCCGCGCCGCCGCGAAGTCCGCGCCGACCAGCACGGCCGCCACCAGCAGGACGATCAGCAGCTTGCGCATCAGCGGGAGCCGCCGGAGAAGGGTGGCAGCAGCGCGATCTCGGCGCCGTCGGCCACCTCGGTCGCCGGGTCGCCGCAGCGGCCGCCGTCGACCAGCACGCTGGCGGTCGCCAACACGGCCGAGAACCGCTCCCCGTAGCGGTCCCGGAGACGTTCGAGGATGTCACCCAGCCTGCCGGGCGGCTCGGTCACCTCCGAGACCCCGGCCGCTTCGCGCAAGGCCGCGAACAGGCGGACCCGTACCACAGTGCACGCTCCTCGTTGTCCCGTTTCAACGGCGGATGCTACGGTGCCGGTGGCGCTCCGGCCGCCGCAACCCGCTGTGACCCCGATCGACGAAGGCGGCCGGGACGACGGTGAGGTGAGAACCAGAGGGTGGCCGAGCTAGCCTGCCTGACGAACCGAGCCGGGGGGGCGAAAGAAGTCCTTCCCGCGCTCGAGTACCTCGCGCACACCACCGCCACCGTACCCCTCGACCTGTCCAGCCTCGCCGGGCTCTCCGGCAAGGACCTGGTGCTGATCGACGCCACCAGGGACCTCTCCAAGGCGCAGGCGCTGTGCCGCACCCTGCACGCCGCCGGAGAGTCCAGCCAGATCCTGGTGATCATCCCAGAAGCCGGGCTCGCCGGCCTCCAGCCCGACTGGGGCACCTCGGACTTCGTGCTGCCAACAGCCGGGCCGGCCGAGGTCGAGGCGCGCATCCGCCTGCTGGTCCAGCGGCCGGAAACCACCGAGCCCGACGCCGCCATCCGCGTCGGCGAGCTGGTCGTCGACCCCGTCTCCTACCAGGTCCGCCTGCGCACGCGGCCGCTCGACCTCACCTACAAGGAGTTCGAGCTGCTGCGCTTCCTCGCCTCCCGGCCGGGTCGGGTCTCGACCAGATCCCAGCTCCTGCAAGAGGTCTGGGGCTACGACTTCTTCGGCGGGACCCGCACGGTCGACGTCCACGTGCGGCGCCTGCGCGCCAAGCTGGGCCCCGAATACGAGTCGATGATCGCCACCGTTCGCGGCGTCGGCTACAAGCTCCTACCCGCCGATCAGGCCCGAGCCGAGCGCGAAGCTGGCTCGGACACGTGACCGAGCGGCCACGATGGCGGGGATGCAACAATGTCTTTGACAGCAAGGGCACGGCGATGGCACCATCGGCGCGCCCTGCCCGTGGGCCGCTAGCTCAGTTGGTAGAGCACCCGGCTTTTAACCGGGGTGTCGTCGGTTCGAGGCCGACGCGGCCCACCCCGAGAAGGTCCGGGCCCCCATCGTCTAGTGGCCTAGGACACCACCCTTTCAAGGTGGCG